>RRZT012052470.1_pt1 | contig 12991 bp, 4 predicted proteins | sample 2165551 | NCBI WGS metagenome assembly RRZT01 (sample SAMN10456910, study PRJNA506462) | wastewater metagenome | biome: wastewater; feature: sludge; material: wastewater sludge; isolation source: wastewater sludge with Escherichia coli K12::gfp cells carrying plasmid... | place: USA: Moscow, Idaho ... | reverse complement strand
TGGATGGCACCCGCGCCGCCGCCGCCGCGCAGGCCGAACGCGCCATCGCGGCCGCACGCGCGCTGCCGGCCAATCACTACACCGACAGTTTGCTAGAATTGGCGGCTCAGTTGCTTCAACGGCGCGCGTGACCAACTCAACGTGCGCCGACACCATCGGGGTGTAGCTTAGCCTGGTAGAGCGCTACGTTCGGGACGTAGAGGCCGGAGGTTCGAATCCTCTCACCCCGACCAGGACACCACAGAAAAAGCCCAAGTGAATCAACCACTTGGGCTTTTTGCTTTGAATCGTCATTCATGCCGATTGAGAGTAAATTTGTCCCGTCGTTGTCCCAAATTTGTCCCAAAACTCTGTATGTTTGTGACTACGAAGGTCGTTTTTCAGCGGTCGGAGGCACTTGACGGGCAGCGAGTGTGCCCTTACCGTACTGTCATTCATAGTCGCTGATAGCAGCATCCACGTGAAACTACACCTCAAACAGCCGCGCATCATTGAGGCCGCCGGATTTCGGTTGGTCGGGATGGCCTGTGTGGTTGGTTTGTTGAGTCTTTTCGTTGCTTTTGCGGCTGAGCACATCCAAGCACTATCTTGGCTCAATCCAGTCGCTGGGAAGTTGTTGACAGTTGCGTTGATCTGCGCGCTGCTAACGTTCGTGGGGTCACCTTTTTGCGCGTTCCCGTGGCTCGTGCGTCGCATCATCTCGTGCGTTGAGTTCTTTCTCCCGCTGCCACCTGCAGGCAGCCTCACCGATTACAAGCCGAGCAACGACACTCCACCTCCTCGGCATCACCTTCACTGAGTTCCCACGTGCCGCGCGCAACGCGCGGTGTTCGGCGGCAAAGCCGCTGATGTTCAGTGAATGGTGACCAATGACCAAAAAATCTCACACGGCTGCAGAAAACCAGTCGCATTGCATCCTATTTGTAGAGCAGCTATCCGAGCAAATCGGGAAAACAGCGAACACGATTCGCACCTGCGCGACCAACAAAAAATATCAGCACCTGATCCCCCGTCCTTTCAAGTTGCCTAACAGCCGTCGCCTGTGCTGGTACGAGCACGACGTGCTGGCTTGGATCAACTCGACTCGCCCGGCCGAGCCGCCACCGCCCAAACGCCCGCGAGGACGGCCCACCAAAGTGGAGCAGCTTGCCCGCGCTCGCTGGCAGGAGCTGAATGCTTCCATCCAACACCAGAGACGGACGGCAGAGCCCGCCGAGCCGCATCCGCCCGCACGACCGCAAGAACGGCTCACTAAGGCAGAGCGGCCTGCGTACGCGCGCCGGGACGGGCAAAACCCAACAGTCCAGCAGCGCGCAGGGGGCAAAAAATGAAGTCCCAGAAGTTGCTCGATAAGCTGTTGGCGGATGGTGAACTGATCCGTGCTACCGCGCCTGCCGGTGACGACCTGGCCTTTCACCATTCACTCTTGTGCTCGCTTGGCCTTCCGCGACGCCCTACTGTGGCCCGAGAATTTATGCGGCAATCAGGCGAGGGATGGTTGTATGTTCAAGCTGGAGCCATTGACCTTGGCAATGGCCCCATTCTTCAGCCTGTTCCTCACGGCGCTGTACCGCGCCTCGCGTTGATCTGGATATCGACTCTTGCCAGACGCTCACGCCACCCTGAAATTTTCATTGGCCGCAGCGCCTCGGAGTTCCTCCAGATGCTGGGGTATGACGGACAGGGACACTGGTATTCCACGTTGCGAGACCAGCTGCATGCGTTAGCCGCGTCCCGACTACAGATGGGTTATTGCGGGCGCACCGTCAACGAGACCGCCATCAAGCGCATTGACGCATGGCTTCCGGCCGATCACACACGACGCACAACTTGGCCTGGAACGCTCATGTTGGATCCCAGTTTTTTTGATGAGCTGGTGCAACACTCAGTCCCTCTCGACGCTCGTGCCTTGCACGCGCTTCGCGGATCAGCGCTGGCACTGGATGTTTACGTCTGGCTCGCGCATCGCCTTCACCGCATCAACCACTGGCCACTGTGGCTTCCTTGGCGGACGCTCAAATGCCAGTTCGGCCAAGAATATCGAGGCACGCACGGACACGGGGACTTCAGTACCAGTTTCAAGCTCGCCTTGAAGAAGGTATTGATCGTTTACCCAGCAGCGCGGGTGGCCGTCCAACGCGGTGGAATCGAGTTGCGTCAATCAGCTCCGCCCGTGCCACCCAGAACCTGGTTTTCGGTCAACGCACCACTGCAAGCTGCACACAGCGCATCAGTCAATCGGGAGGCGGCATGAACGAACTAACCCTCAGAATTCAGGAGTTGGCAAACCGCTGCCAGGCAATCCTGGATGCCATGCGATCCCCAGATGTTCAAGAACAGCGCAGCACCTCGCACAAGACGAAGATTGAATACGAGCGACAAGCGCAGCAACTTCTTCAACGTGCGCGACACGTTGAAGGTGGCCTGTTTGCGGTCGTTCAATCAACAAGGTGTGTGACCACATTTCGAAAACGCCTGATAGCACTGGAACACTTCCTTTTCTCACAGCAGGAGCAACTGACGCGACAGTTGAACGCTCCAGCAGTACAAGCCGCAGAAATTCTTCACCTGCGATTTTTTCTGCAACTGAAACACCTGCAAGCGCTACAACGCCTGCGGCAGCAAGGCATGACAGGTGAGCGTGCCAAACGCCGCAGCAAGCGTCAGTCACTGGCCGGGCTACCGGCCAATTGGCGCATTGACCTGTGCAAGCGCGCTGTAGGTGGCCGGTACCTGTTCTCGCTCATTGTGCTGGCCCTGACCGGGTGCCGCCCGAGTGAGCTGGTGCATGGCATTGACATCTGGCGCGGGAAAGACGAAGTCACAGGCAAATTGCTGATCCATCTCCGCATCCGGGGCGCAAAGGTTAAAGACTCGCAAGGCCAACCGCTTCGCACGATCTCCTATGACACCAATGACCCCCACCCCTTAGTCGTTGTCGTCAACGAGTTGCTGGATACCCAGTCGGAGCCGCGGGTGTTCGCGCAGGTCAGAAGCGCCGTCAATTTGACAGTGGAGATACGCCGCCTAGCACGCAGCTTGTGGCCCAAGCACAAGCAACCGATCACGGCCTACTGCTTCCGCCACCAGTTTGCCGCCGATCTGAAGGCCAACGGCGATGACGAAGCCACAAGCCGTGGACTGGGGCACATCAGCGCCGAAACCCGGCGCTTGTATGGCACCGCCGGCCAGGCCAGCAAAGGGCACCGCCTTCGTCCTCTGCGGGTTGAAGTCGAACGCCCTGTGAAGCCTCGCAGTCGTGGGCCATGCACGAAGTGGCGTATCGAGCCAGCGTCATAAAACCTGTGTGTCGGATTGTCATGCTCACTTATCCACGACAGTCCGACACCACATCGCCGTATGAAGCATAGTCACCGTAATAGCGGACCGAGGGGCTGAGCACACAGAATCACTCGCCTCGCCAAAGTTTCCTTCAATCCTTGACTGCCACCCGCGTAGCGCCGCCGTGCTGAGTTACCCGAGGCCTGCAACGCAGCTTCACGGCCCCTTTGGAAAACGAGTCATCAGTCGCTTTGCTCGACCACACATAGGCCTCTCCCGATTTCAGAAGCGCCATGCGTTCTGGCGTCAAATTGCTCAATGCTGCATTCGCCTTCTGGATGTGCTTCAACCAGGCGGGTGAATTGAACTTGTGCATGATGATCTGGCTGGATAGCTCGATCAGGCTCACTGGTACCGATGGCGGGTCTTGGCTCGCCACCATGATGCTCACACCCTTGTGCCGCATCTCACGAACGACCTCGATCAGTCCGGCTACCAGGTCAGGGCTTTCGATGTACTTGTGAGCCTCATCGAAGACCACCAGTTTGTTGAAACTGCGGCCGTTGATTCGCGCGTCAGCAAACATCTGCAAGAGCACAACGAATAGGCCCAAAGCTTCGTCCTTTTCGATGAACTCATCCCGCAAATCCACGATGATCAGCCGCCCCGGTCGAACGACATCACTCAATGAGGTCGTATCGTTGATGTACTCTGCAGCCAAGTCCAGGCGCATCCTGGCCATTTCCTTGAGGTGATCGGGAACAGACGATGCGTCAATACCAGCGCGCAACCCAACCAACGTAATGTCGTCGCGCATGGACTTCATGATGCGCATGATCTGCCGGATGTAAGTCGCCTGATTTCCCACGGCTCCCATCAGGAATTTCCAATGCGACGCTTTTAGCTCCGACGCTGAGAACTGAAGAGGCAAAACCTCAACATCCGGATACTCAGCACGCCGCTCCTCGATCTTGTCTGCCGGCACTAGCAACACAACGTCCCTCAGAGCCCTGGGCGAGGCCCCATACGTGTCCCTCAGCGCCTTGACTTGATCCTCCACACTGTTGGCCCCAACCATCGATGTGAACTCCGGCTTGTAATCCATCGTCGGGCTGTAATGGAAAATCACCGTAGCCAGAGGCTCCGGCAAGCAGTTGATACCGGGGATTGCCATCGAGGCCATCTCCGCCACACTGCCTAGTGTGTAGCTTTTCCCCCCTCCCTGAACCCCAAACAGGCTGATCGTGTGGGTCTGGTTCAGATCGAGCGCCACTTTGCGCCCGGAGACCTCCCCCAACAAACCAAACTGGGGTGTCGGCCCTGTTGCGCCCAACATGATGTCGTAGGCTGCATGGCTATGGGCGATTGGTGCTTCGGCTGAAAGCAGCCTAGGCTCTTCGCCCCTCATTCTTTCCACTTGTGCATCGGCACGCGGTTCCATGGGGTGCTGCGTCACCGCACGCTCAGGGGTAGAGGTAGGTGTTTTTGAGGTCACACTGGCAGACGGCGACAAGAACGGCTTCGGCTCAGGCTCACTCACCTGGGTAGTAACTGCCGGTCGAGAATCCGAGTACGACATTCGCGGACTTTCGTCCCACGACAGTGTGCGGTCACGAGGCGGACTCAGGAATGCGGCTGTCTCGAAGGTAGGCACGGCAGGCGCCAGCGTCCTGCGACGAAGCAACTCTTGCGTCACCTCGCGACTCATGTCGGCCGATGACCGTGCAGTCTGCACGCTGGCCAGCGTCTCGGTATCTATCACCGCAGCCTCAACCAATTGCCGAATCAAGTTACTCCCGATGCGGTAGAACTCAATGCCGTTTTCATGCTCCGCAGGCTCCGTGCCGGGTTTGCTGAAATCAAATACAACGGCACTGCGAGTGAACTGCAGGGTGTAGGGCATTTCGTCAAGACGGCGCAGAAAAAAGCGTGCCTCCTGCGCAGCCTCGCGTAACACCACCCCATAGCGTTCGGAACGATCCAAATAGAACCCCAGCAATGCAGCCAGATCACGGTTCTTGATAGCGCGATCGGGACGCTCCGCGTCACCCAGCTTGGGGTCAAAGTGATGTGCGAGTACGTGTTCCGTCTGCTCAATCTGTTCAGCAATCGAGGCCTTCAATTGCTCATAGGCAGACAGATCACCGACTTGAGAATAGCACTTCACTTCCACCAGTCGGCAGGTGATCACCCTGTTCGCGGGGTCTGGGTCAAGATCAAACAAGGCAAGGTCAGTGCGACGGAAGTTCACCTCATCCCCGAGTTCTTCCGCGTTCTGACGCAGCGCTTTGTACAGTTCCAAATGAGCGTCCAATGGCACCACAATCTGATTCTGAAACACGCCTTGGTGCTCCAGGAACAATCGCGACAGAGCAAGCCCCATCGCCTCCGCACGCTGTGACGGTGAAGACAACAACTTCAATGCCAGCCGCCCCGACAACGAACGCAGTTGATCCAACAGCACCAACGCATGACGTTCAGAGGATGGCAAGTCATAGTCACGCAAAATCGGGGACAGCAGTGCCTCCAACTCTGCAACTGAGCGTGAGGTGATCACCAGCCGATGACTCATAGCATTTGCCATGTCCGGCGAGTGATCGATCAAATAGTCGGGGCGAGTGGCATGACGCCGATGATCGAAAAACTCAATGCCTAGGTTACGGTCAATGGTCATCACCCAGTCACTGACTTCATGAACCTGGTGCAGCATGGCGCGTTCATCGGCCGACAAGTTCAAGGCGACTACCGGGCGTGCATGAGGCAAATACTGACTGCGCGCCAAAGTCGCGACGGCGACCGATACCGAGCGAGAAAGCCCCCCAATCAGGTCAGATACGGCCTCGGCCCCTTCGATCGGTTGGGGCACGCCGTGCAGCGGGCGGCGCAACCAGGTGATCGACTGTTCGTCCTCCAGGTAGTCCACCTCAAAGGGCTGGACAAGGCCATGAACGAACGAGGCATCGTCTGAATCCTGAACATCAACCGCGCGAATCTCCTCGGCAGGAAACAGATCGAACAAGAAGGACAGGTGTGCGGCATGAGCCTGAGGGTCGTCGCGAAACTCACGGATCGCTCGAATCGCCAGCCGCAACTTCGGATGCAGATGGCTATCGGTCGGCGTTGAGAAGGCATCCGCCTCCTTCGCATTGGTGCCCAAGTCAGGCGCGAGGAGTTCGAGCAAGGCCTCACCTGTTGCTGGTGCAGCAGGGTCAAGCGCGAACAAGCGGATGTCATAGCGCAGGTCGGCGAACTCGGGACGTCTTTGCAGACCGAGCAGCACCTCGGCCAAGACTGCCGCACGACCGGCGTTGAATGCATTAATGGTCAACGTTTCCACATACGGATGCTGAATCAAGTAACGTTGCACTCGCGCACCCAAATAAGCGCTGTCGATTGCCGCACCGCCAATCGCAGGTTCGGGTAAGCCCAGTGCTGAACACACCTCGCCCACCAAGCCACGGGGGTCTTCCTCGTCGGTCGCCGCGTACAGCGACCAGAAGGGATTGATGTTGTCCACGGCCAAGGCGCTCCGGCCCAGCTCTTCTCCGAAAGGCATCACAGGAGGGAAAGCAACCGGCGCCAACTGTTTGAGCACGGCATCCCGCACCGGGACTGCGAACTCACGGCTGCTTTCGCGACTGCGCTCCAACCACCGCTGGCCCAGTTGGCTCCAAGCCACATGCCAACTGGCTCGCAGCGGATGGGTCGGACTCAACAACACGGCGTCCCGTCGCCGACCTTGATAGTCTTCCAATACCAGGCTCACCGAGTCAATGGTGAGCGCACAACGCAGTTCTTCGAACGCCTGCCGGAACATCGGCGTGTCCGAGGATGAGCCGCATCGTGCAAGCACTGCGTCGATCCAGGCGAGATAGGCGGCCGCGTAGTTCTGTACTGGATCAAGCAGGCCCAGCATGTCGCACGCTTGCATGATCAGACGTCGATCGCCCTGCAAAAGCGTGGCAAAAAATGTGGCGCGCGCTTCCTGGAATTTTTGTGCCTCCTCGGAAGCGGGCCACTTGAAAGAAACCGATGAATGGGTGCAGCTACCGGCAGCGTTGATCGACAGCCTGACCCGATTCACCCCTGTTGGGTCTTCCAAGAATGCGCGTTCCAGATTTGCCAAAACGCCCGACACCAGGACGTTCGCCTTGCCCTCCTTCCCAAGGCGAACCTCCAGTGTTTCAGCGCTGCTGGCGAGCTTGCTGCTGCGCTCCAGCCAGGCAGCACCTGTGACCGAGACCGCAACAGGATCGCGATCCTGAACCACCGCCGCAAAACGCGCTCGCAGCCATGCGTGCATCAGGCTGGGCTCACGCGGGACAGCGCGCTGCGGTGGCTCGACCTCTACCTCATCATCGGTGACAACATAGAAAAGATCACTCTCGTGTGACAACGCGTGACCTTCTCCTGAACCCCCTCCATAACGAATCGAGTTGCCCTGATCATCAGCCAGCGGAATACGTTCGCCGTTCTCCGTTTCGGCATAGACGCGAACGAAATGCCAACCTTCTTCCCAATCAATCTTGCCGATGGAGGTGAATGAGATCAGTCCCGCGTCTGTGTTCTTGCTCCATGCGGCCTTGCGGCGACGTAGCCCAGTCGGGCCGTTGTCGCGCGAAACGACCTCCGCCACAAACCGCGCCAGGCCTTCTACCTTTGACGGAACAGGATCTACCCTGAAGGACACGCTGAACTTCTTCAACCCGGTCTTTGAGATCGGCAACACGCGATGGCCAATCAACTCCGAGAGCCTTGGGTCTTCTTCATCCTCCTTGATCACCGGCAGGTCAGGCAAATCGACATCTCCGATGAACACGGCATCGGGGTTGACTCCCCCATCCTCGAATAGCCATTTGTTGAACGCCAATGGCCAGTTGGCACGATCACGAACGATCAGCCGTGTCCATTCCTTTGGATTGGCAACACCGGTGCGTGCGAAAAACTCTCCCAGTTGCTTGCAGAACACCGGGTCGAGCAAACCCAGCTCCAAAGCACGTACACGCTCTGTTTTGGTGGACCAGGTAATGCACTCCACACATTCCCGATTGCGTGCCAATCGTGCAGGCGCACGCTCTGGCAGTTGTAGCCACTCGAAATCGGGAACCAGCGCCAGCTCAAACAGTGCCGCCCCCATCGCATCCAGATCGAAATCGTTGATCTGGCAGGTGATCAGGTAGCGGGCTATGGCCGCATCGTCAGCATAGGGCCAGAACGCGTCATGACGCCGCAGCTCGCGCAAACCAGCATCGACCGCCAGCCGCAGCGGCACCGGAACCTCCATCAGCAACTGGGCATTCAGATCCGCATAAACACCATCGACCGAGAGCGCTTCAAATGTGGCCACGCCAAACGAGTCCTCAGCCGACGCCCGCAAGTCGTTGGGCACGAAAACCAACAGAGCTGGTCGCAACTCGTCGTTGGGCAGCGGATTGCGCAGTTCCACCAGCTTCGTACTTGAGACAGCCAATTCGGGAGCCTGGGCGCGCAGCGCCTCATCGGCCAAGACCACCACATTGGCTGACGGCACTCTGGCTCGCAGCCCACCAGCCAGACGGATCATCAGATCGCGATCCAGGTCGGTAACTCGCATGCAATGCCCAAGCCCACGCGCGGCCAAGACGTCGGCCAGCCTTGGCAGCAGCACCGACTCCAGCGCCGCATTCAGCTCGTGGCTGGTCAGTTCGCGCAGCCCTTGACTCATGTGCGCGCTCCTTCTATTTTTTCTGCAATGGTGTAGCGCGGCACAACGGTCTGGGTCACATAGGCATCGGACAAATCGCGGTAAAACCCGATTTCGCGCAGCCGCGCAGTGAATGCCTGAACATTGCTGCGCAAGGCTTTGCGCTCGTCAATGGTGGGTGCTGCGAAGCCTTCCCCCGGCGGTAGCTGATCGATATACAAGCCATAGCGCTCGCGCAAGAAGGCCAGGAGATCGTCGATCCGCATCTCTCCGGTGAAGTAGCCCTTGTCGCCACCAGGGCGCAACACCGCGATTTGCAGCAACACCTCCAGCAAGCGGCTATCCAAAGTGAAACGGCGTGGGGCGTTGCGTGCACGAATTTGCGCCAGCAGGGCACCAGGCCTGTTCTTGAGCATCGTCGAGTCCAACGACTCAATGATGTACTTCCGATGGAAGGCCCCACGCAGCGCCACGAGAATTTCAATGTAGGTCTCGAAATCCGACAGTCCCATCTTGGTGATGGCCTCGACTTCCGAGTCCAGACCCGCGTCGCCTTCGGACAGTGCTTCCAAAAGACCTGCCAGGCGCTCCCCAAAGAACTTGTCGCGCTCCTCCGCAAAAGGTTCGCCCTGCAAACCATACAGCTCACCCACTGAGAACACCGAATTCAACGGGCGGATCACTTTGCCACGTCGAACCAGATGCTCGGAAAACTCGTCCAGCTTTTTGGCCACGAAGTAGGCGCGCACGAAACCCGGAATACGCCGGTAGTACCCGTCCGCACTGCGTTCGGCCAATGCAACAGTATCGGATTCGGCCTTCCCTGACAGATCGACGTACAGGCCCAGCTTGTACGGACAGTCGCCCTGCGGTTGATGGGGTTCACGCGGCTGTACGGGGCATGTCGCCTCGGCGCATAGCGCATTTGCACCTCCCAGCTTTTGCCAGGCCGGCAAGAGCTTGAGCAGACGCAGATGGTAGAGGGCCAGATGGAAGGCCAGCAGCACCTTCAGGTACTCCACCATCACCGATCGCGGCATGAAAGACTTGTAGAACAGCAGGCGCTGAATGTCCTCGGCCATCAAATCTGCAGCGCCGATGCACACCGGTGCAAAACGATCGCCGCCTGCCCGTGTGTCCGCCGTGTCTTTGCGCTGCGAGAGAAAGTGCAAGAGCGTGCCCGTCTCGATGTCGGTCAATGCCTTATCGTTCAGCTCGCGCGTGAGCTTGTCGAAGCCATCAAAGAAAAAACTCTTCAGGTGCTCGATGGCGTTGTGCCCCGATCTTTGTCGTGCGTGATACAGCATCTGGTACAGATGCTGCGCAGCGCCGTAGTCGCGCGAATGCTTGGGGTTGCGAAAGCGGTAGGTGTAGCCGTGCAAAGGGCGGGGGCCAGCCACTGCGGCGTTCTTCCTCCCTCGGTTAACGATGTCCATCAAATGGGTTTCGACCCAGCGCGTGACGATGTCGCGGTGCTGTGAAAACCCTAAAAAACGGTCATTCGCCTCAAGAATGTCCGCAACAAACTTCTCCACCGTCAGTTCACGCTTGTCACGAAAAACGCTCGGGTAGCCACCGTGCTCCAAACGCTCGAACAACCCCGTGAGGACACGATCCATCTCGATAGTCTTGAAGTCGAGGTAGCTGATCTTGGGAAGACGGAACTCCCGGTCTTTCTTCTGCAAGGCCATCACTGCCCCTCCATGTCTTGTACGAGGGCCTGCCCCTTATGCCCCTCTGCCGCCCCTTGCAACAAGCGCATCTCTACACGTCCATCGTCATGGCGCGCCAGCCGGTAGAAATCGTGTCCGGTGGTGGTCAGCAAAATTTCGCTGTAGGGCTGCGCATTAAGGCTGTTCTTGAACACACCCAGGCAAAGATAAAAGCCTTGCATCTCTTCCACGCTGGGGCGGTAGCCCTCATTCAGGCGCATCAGCATCTCGAACACATCAAGGTTGATGCTCAGCTCACTGACCGTGGCGCCCGCACCCTGGCCCTGGAAACGCAGCAACAAACCGGTGGGCAGGTGCTCAACGAACCGCGCCTTGGCCGCGAAGTCCTGGACCTGCAGGTCAAACCCCTCCACGGGGAAAAGGCGGTAGCTGCGAATGGTGCCGTGATCCACCTGCCGCAATTGCAGTGCCAGACTTTGCCCGAGACGCTCCGGCCGTTGCAGCCCCTCTCCCCGGTTAATGGCATACAGGATTTCACCCGTCAGTGCGTCCAGCGATGCCTTGCCACGCACGATCTCCACCATCCGCTTCGCAGAACGGTAAGGCAGCATCGTTTCCCAGCTGGCATCACGCCGTTCGAAGAAGTGCTTGCGGCGGGCCATCGCCACATACGCGCGGTGCCTGCGGGCACGCTGCGTAACCGTGCTTTCAGACACGCCACGCGGCAACTCAGCAAACAGGCGTTTGAATACCTCGAAGTCAAAGCGCCCACGCCGTTCAAAGCGGAACAACGCACGGTCGTCTGGCTGCACGAAATCCAGGCCCCGGTCAAAACGCGGGTCTTCCTGCCTGCCCACATCCAGCTCGCCAAGCAGCGCGAGAAGGCGATCCGATGTCGGTCGGCCACCTCCCATCCAGCTATTGAAGTAATAGCTGTTGGCGACCTCGTCATAACGGCCAGCAGCATAAACCGCATGAATTTCGGCGCAGTCACGGTTGCCTATCAGCATGAAGGACAGGGCCGAGCGCAGATCGCGCATGGTGATGTGCAAGCGGCCGCGCAAGTGCGCCATCGTGTACAGCGTCTTGAGCCTCTCCCGCAGGCGAAGGCCGGCAATTTCGTCCTGGAAGCTGCGGGCGTTGTGCAAGGCATAGCAACTGTCCTTGAGGTCGCAGCGCTCGCAGGCTGACCAGTGGCTTGGCTGCACCATGGTGTTCAGCGTCCGCTCCAGAATTGAGCCGCCTTCGGCTTCTGCCACCACACTGCGCAGGTTCAGGTTCACCAGCGCCACGCCAGACTCGGCCTCGCCACTGGCAAACGCGCGCCGAACCAAGGCTGTCAACGCCGCAAAGTCCCGCTCATGCGTAGTCAGAAAATCCACCAACCGACCTTCGTTGATCGCAATCAGGCGGATTTCCTGTGGCGTCCAAGCCTTGGCATCTTCGCCCCTGAAGGGCGCCAGAAAGTCCAACAACACCTGGTTGTTGTCCTTGTTGCCTTCGTCTTGGCTGCCGTCGTAGTTGATCAGGAAGCGCTGGCCCGCCAGGCTCAGCTCGCTGCCATTGGGCAGGCCGCGATGCGCTGCACCGCCGCGTGCCTCCACCTCTTTTTCCAGGCGCTGCAAAAACGCTGTCTTGCCATCACCTGCGTTGCCCGAGATCAGCACCAGGCGAAACTCGCCCTGCAAAACCGCTGGCAACAGCTTGCGATCCAGTTCCGTCTCCACGTAGGCGGCATGGCCCAAGGCATCCATGCCACGTGTGCCGGCATTGCTGCGGCTGCTCTGGCTGTAGAGCGTGAGCAAATGCGAGACGAAGGCATTGCTGTTTGGCGCTGACTCCACCAAAACGGCTTGGCCACTGCGAACAGCCGCCGACATGGCCGCCACGCTGACGGCTTGAATGCGGCGCGCATGGCGCACCTCGGCCAGCGCATCGCGGAAATCAACGGCGGTGTGATATCGCTCAGCCCGGCGCGGGGCAATGGCTTTGAGCACCACGCTCACCAGCTCGGGGGCCAGATCGGCGAAACCCGAAAACTCGCGCGGGTCGGGCGCAGGTTTGTTGATGGGGGGCTCCGCCGTATCCCAGGGGTAGCGCCAAGTCAGCGCCTCATACAGCGTCAACCCCAGCGCGTACAGATCGCGGTCAGCACGCTCGCCGTTGTGCGGGATCACCTCGGGGTCAAAGTCCGGCGGCAGGTAGCGGCGCGAGCCACCCCCACGCGACTCCTTGTCGTCGGCACGCACCGACACATTGAAGTCAATGATCTTCGCGCCCTTCTGCGTCCACAACAGATTGCGCGGCTTGATGTCGCAATGGTGAAATCCCTGGGCATGCAGGTGCACCAAAC
>RRZT012056942.1_pt1 | contig 12995 bp, 14 predicted proteins | sample 2165551 | NCBI WGS metagenome assembly RRZT01 (sample SAMN10456910, study PRJNA506462) | wastewater metagenome | biome: wastewater; feature: sludge; material: wastewater sludge; isolation source: wastewater sludge with Escherichia coli K12::gfp cells carrying plasmid... | place: USA: Moscow, Idaho... | reverse complement strand
GAGCTGCCGCCCGGTGGAGTCGTGAAGGTGTTGCCGCCTTCATCCGGATTGCCGTCCTTGCCCGTGATGGTGAACACGCCGCGCCCCTGATCGGGGTAGCCGGTCATCGGCCCGTCCATCAGGCGGAAGGTGATAAATTCGCCGGGAGGCGGCGGATTGCCGAACTCGTCCACCGCGATCACGCTGATCAAGCGGCTGTAAACGCCGGTAGCAGATGAGATACTGTCCCCATCGCCCAGCGGCAAGGTGTTGCGCCGTTGCGCGACCGCGCCAGGATAGGGGCCGGTGAAGGTCAGAGAGGTGATTTCTCCGCTGCCGATCGGGATGGTGTCCACGTCGGTGACGGAACTCTGGATACCATTGTCCACGTTGTTGTCGGCCCGGTCCGCGATCGCGGCGATCGCGACGGTGCCCGGCTTGTCGCCGCTGTGCAGCGCGACCTCGGCGATACCGTTGATGGTCCGGGTATTGACGATATTTCCTTCCTGAGTGCTGCCCGATGCGGTAATCGCCACCAGCTTTTCGCCGCCGTTGGGCCGGCTCGGCAACAACTGCAACTGCAAGTTGTTTCCCGCCGGATTGGGAACGGGTTGCCCGGCGTCGTCCAAGACGGCGACCTGGAACCGCTTAACGTCCTCTCGGCCTTGGCCGGTAATATAGAGAGGGGACGGGACGACCCGAAATTCTGTCAGCGCCGGAAGCCCCGTGCTCACCCCCGGCCCGACTCGGATCGTCAAATCGGCAACGATGGTCTCATTGGTGTCGGGATCCTCGGCAGACGCGCGAAGTACGACCGTGCCGGGAATGCTGCTGGCGTGAAAATGCGAAGTGACCGTACCCGAGGTATCCTCGAATGTCTGGTTTCTGAAGGCCAGAGGGGTGGGAGCTACCGGAGGGCAGGTCTGAGGAGCCACCGCCAAGCATTCCTCGTGTTCCGGGTCGCCGTCCAGATAAAACAAGGCTCCGCTGCTCAAGCCGGAAACCACGTCGATCTTGATCAACGGCGACGGGAAAAGCCGATCATTTTTCTTGACTTGCACGGTAAGCGTGTTGGTGAACGGCCCTCCGATGTCGGGACCCTGATTGACCAAATTGGACTGTAGGGTGGTTTTATCAGCAGTGAAACTCACTTTCAGGGTATCGGTGCCGCCGAAGCCGCCACCGCCGCCGCCGCCGCCACAACTCGCCACCGTCAACCCGAGCAGCAACAGAGCGAACCATCGGAATATTCTGCCAGTCATCGAAAACACGGAGTGTTCTCCCCTCATCAGTAAGTACTTTGGAATTAGGCAGAGCCGGTTAACGCTCGGCGACCGTGCCGTTCTTCAAAATTTGCGGCGTCACGAAAATCAGCAGCTCGCGCTTGGTATCCGACTTGTTGGTGTTTCGGAACAAATAGCCCAACAAGGGAATGTCCCCCAGCAAGGGAACCTTGCTCACTCTATCCCCCTTGGTCTGCTCGAAAACCCCGCCCAGCACCACGGTCTCGCCGTTGTTCACCATCACGTCGGTCTCGACTTCGCGCTTGTCGATGCTGGCCTGTGGGCCGGTCGCGGTCTGCACCACGGCGCCTTCCTCGTCCTTCGAAACCTTGAGTTTCAAGCCCACGCGATCATCCGGCGTGATCTGGGGCGTGACTTCCAATTTCAGGAAAGCATCTTTGAACTCCACCTTGGTGCCATCCTGGCTGACCGTCGAATACGGGATTTGCCGGCCCTGCAAGATGGTGGCTTTCTTGTTGTCGGCCGTCAGCACCTTCGGATTGGAGACTATCTCGCCTTGCCCTTCCGCCTGCAACGCCGACAATTCCAAATCGACGAGATAATCGGCTCCCAGAATGGCGAAGGCCAGGCTCGGGCCAGCCGCCGGCAGGTTGACGCCCAAGCGCTGGTCGAGCCCCGGAATCGCGACCGGAAAGGGTTGACCGGTGGCGAGCAAATTGTTTCGCGCGCTGTTGACGATCGTGTTGGTTCCGGCGGACGTGCCGCTGATCGTGCCGACGCCTTCGTTGCCGTTCGCCGCGACCCCGGTCACACCAAACCGCACGCCCAAATCCCGGCTGAAATCGTTGCTGGCGATCACGATTCGCGAATCGATCAACACCTGCCGGATCGGCGTGTCCAACTTGGTCACCAGATCCCGCACCTCGGCCAGTTTGTCCGGCACTTCCTTGACGATCAGGGTATTGGTGCGCTCGTCGATCTCGACGCTGCCGCGCGGAGATAGAATCGTACCTTTATCCTTGTCCTGGGATTTCAGCAGCTTCGCCAGATCGGCCGCCTTGGCGTAATTGACCTGAATGATCTCGGTGCGCAGCGGAACCAGCTCCTCCACCGTCTTGCGCGATTCCAGATCCAGCTTCTCGCGGGCCGCGACCTCTTCGGTGGGAGCGATGAAGATCACGTTGCCGTTTTGGCGCATGGTCAGGCCCTTGGTGCGCAGGATGATATCCAGCGCCTGATCCCAGGGCACGTTCTGCAAGCGCAGGGTCAGATTGCCCTTCACGCTGTCGCTGACCACGATGTTCAATCCGGTGAAATCGGCCAGAATCTGGAGGATCGCCCGCACCTCGATATCCTGGAAGTTCAACGACAGCAAATCGCCCTTGTACTTCTTCTTGGCCGGATCGAACATCGCCTCCTTCTCTTCCTGTTCCGGCGTTTTTTGCGGCGGACGCACCTCGATCACATAAAGGTCGTTGGCCTGATAGGCCAGATACTCGAACGGCGGGTTGGGCTGGATGTTCAACCGGGCATTATTGCCCCGGTTCAGCGCTTCGACGGTCGAAACCGGAGTGGCGAAATCGATCACGTCCAACCGCCGCTGCTGGCCGCGCGGCAGCGCCGCCCCTTGAAAATCGGCGACGATCTGGTTGCCTTCCTGCCTGACATCGACCGGAATACCGGGATTGGACAGCTTCACCGTGACCACGCCCTGACCGGCCGGCCCGCGCCGGAAGCTGACATCCCCGATATTGCGCGACACCGAGATCGGAGCTTCGGAGCGCCGCGAGCTGGCCGCCGCCGCCACCGAAGCGCCCGGCGTCGGCGCTGGGGTCTTGGCCGCCGCCGTCCCGGCATTGCTCAAGGTCAGCACGACCGAATCGCCTTGAACCTGCACGCTGTACGGCACCAAGCGCGCCAAGTTCAACGAAGCCCGGGTCCGATCGGCTCCCTCCAGGACGCTGATCTTGTCGGCCACCCCCACGTTGATGCTCTGCTGCCGCGCGCTCAACCCGTTGCGCGTGTCCAGAAAATCCAGCACGATCCGCGCGGGCTCGTTGATGGTGAAACTGCTGGGAGGGCCTTTTGGGGTTCCCGACAATCGGAACCGGATCTGCAGGCGATTACCGGCGAGCGGGCTGATATCGACCGCCTGCAACACCGGCTGTTGCTCGGCGCCGACCGCCATCGCCGCCGGGTTCCATACCGCCTCCAGCGCCAATCCCAGGACCAGCACCATCAACGGCAACCACCGCGGCAACCGCGCACCGTCCGACCGCCGGTCATGTTGGCCTTCGCTCATGGACCTGCTTGTCATGACACTTCCCCCTTGATCATTGGGTAAGCGACAGGAACGCATCCCGCTCCTGCCAGCGTCCGGGCCCATCCGGTACGATCTCCTTCAGATCGACCCGCTGCTCCGAAACATTGAGAATCTTGCCGTGGTTGGTGCCCAGGTAATTGTTTTTCTGAACCCGATGCACGACGCCGTCCGGCGCCAGAACCAGCGCCCACAACTCCTTGCTCCCGCCCATCCGAAAAGTGCCCATCATCTTCAGGGAACCCAGCGAATACTTTTCGAGCTCTTCCCGAACCCGGTTCGGGTCGGGTCGAACGCCGGTGTAATTGCCGCCCGGCGCCGCCGCTTCCCGCGTCATTTCCAGCTCTTCTTCCTGGGCGAACGGCGCCACCAGGAAGGGGTCCTTGATGCCCTGGGCGGTATAGGCGAACGGGGTGTACGGCTTGATTTCCGGTGGCGGATCGAGCTTTTTCACCGGCGTCTCGCGCTTGGTTTTCTCGACGAACTGCTGCAGATCGGTCAGGTCCCGCTGCGCGCACCCCGTCAGCGAGGCGAGCGCCACGCCCAGCAACAAGCCCCCCCGCACGGACGCGCCGACGGAACCGGGATGAAAACGCACGTTCATTTTTTAGCGGCCCCCTTCCCTTGCTGCTGACCGCCTCCAGCCGGAACGCCGCCTTCCTCCATGTAACGATAGGTCTGCAAGGTCGCCTGGATGGTCAATTGCCCCGGCTTGTCCCCTTTCCCGGGCTTCGTTCCCTTGGCGGCCGGGGCTACGCCGGTCAGCGTGGCCTTTTCCAAGGTCACGATGCGCGGCAAGGCCGCGACCCCGCTGACGAAAGCGCCGAACTGATGGTAGCTCCCCAGCGCCTTGATGGTGATGGGCTTGGCGGCGTAAAAGTCCCTCGGTTGCTCGGCCTCCGGCTTGAACAGCTCGAAGTCGAGACCGTTTTTCTTGCCGGTATCGGAGACGTTTGCGAGCAGTTCGGGCATTTCGGTTCCGGTCGGCAACTGCCGCAGCATCACTTGTAGATCGGCTTCCATTTGCTTGAGTTGAGCCCGAAACGATTCGAGATTGGCCGCCACCCGCTGCTTTTCGATGAAGTCTTGCCGCAGTTGCTGCTCTTCGTTGGTCACCTGGTCCAACTGAGCCAGTTGGTCGCTGGTGAGAAAATAGTACCCGGCCCCCAGCACGGCGGCGACGACCAAAACGGCGAGTACCAGCTTGCCGGCCAGCGGCCAATCGCCGGCTTCCCGAAGATCGAAATCGCTGAGGTTGATCTCGGATAGATTCATGTCTTACCCCCCGCGCCGGCTTGATTGGCCTCCAGCTTGAGCGGAACGATCATCTCGAACACCCGCGCCTGTACGTTGTTCACGTTCCGGGTTTCGATGATCTGTAACGCCGGTTCGCCGAACAGGTTGGCATCCCGAATGCTGCGCATGAAATCGGAAATGACGTTGTCGGAGCGGGCGATGCCTTTGAGAGTCACCTGATTGCTGGCGGTCTTGAACTCGGTCAGAAAGATATCCTGCGGAATCAACCGGACGAGCTCGTCCAGCATCCGCACCATGCCGGGACGGCTGGCTTGCAGTTTCTGGATGACGTTCAGACGATCCACCAGCCGGTTCTTGGTCTTTTGCAGCTCCTGCAATTCCTCGGCCGCTTTCTTGAGCCGGGCGATCTCGCCGCGCAGATAGTTGTTGCGTTCCTGCTGGATCTCGATGCGATTGGCGATCTCGGTATGCACCAAGAACACGGCTCCCGACGCGAGCAGGGCCGCGGCGACCAGCATCATGATCAGCTCGCGCTGCCGCAGGGCGCGGCGTGCCTCTCGCCAAGGCAATAAATTGATGCGCGTCATGTCAGTCGAAGCTCCTCAGGGCCAGCCCGCCAGCGATCGCCAGCAACGGCGCGTCCCGCAACAGAGCGCTGCTGTTCACCCTGACGGCGCTGCCCATGTTCTTGAAGGGATTGGCGACGACCGTGGTGATGCCCAACACGTCCGCGACCACCCGGTCCAACCCCACGATCATGGCGCCTCCGCCCACCAGGACAATTGTATCCACATTATAGCGGCCTGAAACATACTGGTCGGAGGAAAAAAAGAATTGCAGCCCGTGTCCGATCTGCTCGGCCAGCATTTGCTTGAAGGGCTCCAGGACCGTCACGGCGAAATCGTCGGCCACTTGGCCGGAGCGCTTCATCTGTTCGGCCTGCTCGCGGGGCAGGCCGTAGGACTCGGCGATCCGGACGGTGAGCTGATCGCAGCCGAAGCCCTGCTCGCGGGTGAAAATGACGCGGTCCTGCTGCAAGATGTACAAATTGGTGATGGTGGCACCGATATCCACTAGCGCGGTCAGGCTATCCCGCGCCTTGGTCAAGCTGAGCGATCCGCTCTCGCCGCCGGCTTTGGGCAGGGAGTCCATCAGCAGCCGGAACACGTTTTCCAGCGCGTACACCTCCACGTCCACGATGGCCGGCACCAATCCGGCCTCCTTGATGGCGGCTTCCCGCGTATCCACGTTTTCCCGGCGGGACGCCACCAGCATGACATCCTGCATTTCGCTGTTGGCCTGAGAGGGCCCTTTCACTTCGAAATCGAGGTAAACCTCCTCGATGGGATACGGAATGTACTGGGATGCCTCGATCGACATGTTGACTTCGATGTCGCTCTCCTTGAACTCCGCCGGCATCGGCACGGCGCGCGTGATCACGCTGGACGTCGGCACGGCGACGGCGGCGCGGCGCAAGCGCGTGCCGGATTTGCGCCAAGCCCGCTTGATCGCTTCGCCCACCTCGCCGGGATCGGTGAGGTTGCGGTCCTCCATCATGCCTTCGCCCAGCGGCTCGATGGCGAAGGCCTCGACTCGAAACCGCTGCCCGGAACGGCTCAGTTCGATCAGCTTGACCGCCGAGGGACTGATATCGATACCCAGAATGGGTTCCTTACGCTTGAACAGAGCCAATTTCGCATCCTCAACTGAATCAGATTGGACGAATCAAACGCACCCGAGAGAATATAGCAAACAACCGGCGCCAAGACTCTGGGAAGTTTGGCCTCATCTGGAGATAATGCCAAGGCTGCTCGACCGTTGCCGATGCGGCGCGAACCCTCCTCCCCACGCGCGGTCGATCCAGCGCGGCGCCGGTCCTTCAGCCTCGCCGCCACCGCACCACCGGAATTTGCCCCATGGCCCGCCGCTATCGCGACCAACACCGACTCAAAACCTTGCTGGCGCAGGAGTGCGCCCGGCTGATGGTCGAGGAAGGCATCAAGGATTTTCGAGCGGCCAAGCGCAAGGCCGCGCTCCGCTTGGCGGTCGACGACAGGGCCGCCCTGCCGGACAACGCCGAGATCGAACGGGCCGTGATCGAGCATCAGCGGCTGTTCCACGCCGAACGGCAAGCCGTCCGTTTGCGCGTCCTGCGCGAAACCGCTTTGGAGGCCATGCGCTTCCTGGCGAGCTTTCGGCCCAAACTAGTCGGGCCGGTGCTGCACGGAACCGCCGGCTCGCACTCGGACGTTCAGCTTCACCTGTTCGCCGATACGCCCAAGGATGTTCTGATGTTTTTGATGGAGCATCGCATCCCCCTGGAAACCTCGGAACGCCGCCAGAAATTGAACAATGGTGATCGCGTCTCCCTGCCGGTCTTCCGCTTCGGGGCCGGCAACACTTTCATCGAGCTGACGGTCTTCGCGCTCTTGGACGAGCGGGAAGCGCCCCCGAGCCCGGTCGATGGCCGGCCCCTGCGGCGTGCCGGCCTGGCCGAAGTGCAGTTCTTGTTATCCTCGGATTCTCCCCAAACGCACCCCTAGAGGCGCATCGCCACGCGATCCCTTTCGGCGGCGTGCCCCCTCCCACAGCTCGCGAACCGGGAGCGGTTTTATCCGCCCGCCGATCCGTTTCCGCCGGCCTGAATATCGGCTGCGGCTATCCCTCGACCCCGTTCAGGCGCTGGCCACACTGCCTGGGTGGGTATCGACAAAGTGTTTCAACACCAGCTTCAACTGTAAAGCTTTCTCGTCGTCCCCGTGCCGGCGGGCCTCCTCCATATCATCCAGAATGATGCGTTTGATCATCGGGATACCCTCCGGGGTATGCACCAGATAGCTGCCCATTTCCAAGGCCGCCATCTCCGGCAGATGCTCGTGCTGGGCGATAGCCTCGATTTCATCCTCGGTCAGATCGCTCAGTTCCACGCAGTCTTGATACGTCAACATGGTGTTCCCTCCTCTGAGTCACTTAGTTGGTTTCACAACCGCTTAACCAGGGAGACCACCGCAGCGCGATCGCCCCCCGGTCACGATATCCGGCTAAAGGTTAAACCTGGTCACCCATCCATACAAGAACAATCCGCATCGCGAATGTGCTTATTCCCGACTCCGGTCCGGGGACGCCGCCAACGCCGGCAACCCGCTCCCGATAGGGGTTTGCCCTTATTTACGCACGCACGCCCCTTTGGCTATTTTATCGGGATAAAATCGATCCATTCACCGGCGAGCATTTCGCGAGCAGGTCGAGAGTCGAGGCCCGTCCGCGCGATTTGGCTTGGGGGTGGATCGTGTCGCTTTTGGCAGATATCAAGCGGTTAGCGGCTTAACCTGTTGGCCGCGAAGACTGCGGGGAGCCTCAACCACCACAGGATCGAGGGCCGGACCGCCACCGTCCGGCCGAAGCGCTCCGGCGCGTGCCCTGACCAGCACACTCGATAACCCATAACGAAAACTCCCTTACGCTTCGCGGCCAACGCCTACCCGCCGAGCCCCGGCGCGAGGAATTCCCTCCGGACGACCCGAACGAGAGCGTTTGGCCGCGCCCGCCTTCGACCGGCGCAGGCCCTGTCGGCGAGCCAATCATCCGTGGATTCGCCACGCTACTTCGCTATATCATTCCAACCCGGCAATCCGCCAGCGAACCCCGCCACCCACTCGGTCATGACCGCCGATAATCCTTACTCGCCCAACGAACCGCCTTCCCCCTGCATCGGCGTCTGCGCCATCAACTCGCAAACCCAACTGTGCGACGGCTGCCTGCGAACCTTGGAAGAAATCGCCGCTTGGTGGGATTACAGCCACTCGCAAAAGCGCGCGGTACTGACTGAACTGGAAGGTCGCTTGGCCCGCATCATGGACGGCACGTTCTGCGATTGACCCTCGGTCGACCATCAAACCTTCCCAGAGGACCTTATGCCGCTTTCCGATCCCGCCCCTCGTCGGTTGCTCCACAATCGTACCGTGCAATGCTGGGGTTACCAGCGCGAGGACGGTCTATGGGATATCGAGGGCCGGATGGTGGACACCAAAACCTACGCTTTTCCCAACGAGGATCGCGGAGGCGCCATTCAGCCCGGCGAGCCCCTGCACGATATGTGGATTCGCCTGACCGTGGACAGCCGGCTTCGCATCCACGATATCGAAGCCCGTACCGACGGTTCGCCGTTCGGCCTCTGCCCCGCGATCACCGGCCGCTATCGAAAGCTGGTCGGCGCATGCATCGGGCCGGGGTGGTCGCTCAAGCTCAAGGAGCTGTTCGCGGGGGTGAACGGCTGCACCCACATGACCGAGCTGCTGGGTCCGGTCGCCACCACCCTGTTTCAAACCGTGTACGGCAAACGCTACGACGAGGACGACGCCAAATCGCCCGAGGATCGACCGCCGCCGCTCGTGCTGAACACTTGCCACGCTTTGGCCAGCGACAGTTCGGTGGTCAAAAAGCGTTGGCCGCGCGCCTATACCGGCCCGGATAAAGAGTCCGATTCCAAAACCCGGCCGCTCTTGGACGACTGCCTCACTTAAACCGAGGGACTCGCCCAATTTTAGAGCGTTTCCGGTTTCGGATCGCGCGCCAGCAGGCTTTCCACCGCCCGCCGGGGATTCTGGCCGTGGTGCAGCACTCGGTCGACCTGTTCGGTGATCGGCATCTCCACTCGATGCTGCCGCGCCAGCCGCAGCGCTTCCCGGGCCGTGGCCGCGCCCTCCACCACTTGGCCGATGGCCGCGAACGCCGCCTCGGCGGTCTCGCCCCGGCCGATGGCCAAGCCGAATCGCCGGTTGCGGGACTGGTCGTCGGTGCAGGTCAGCACCAGATCGCCGATGCCGGCCAGCCCCATGAAGGTTTCGCGCTGCCCGCCCACCGCCAAGCCGAGCCGCACCATTTCCGCCAGTCCCCGCGTGATCAGCGCCGCTCGGGCGTTGGCGCCGAACCCGAGGCCGTCGGCGATCCCGGCGGCGATGGCCAGCACGTTCTTGATGGCCCCGCCCAATTCGACGCCGATGACATCGCTGCTGGTGTAAGCGCGCAAATTGGAACCGTGCAGCAAAGCCGCCACCCGGCGGGCGTGAACCGCATCCCGCCCGGCGACCGTCACGGCGGTCGGCAAGCCAAGCGCCACTTCACGGGCGAAACTGGGGCCGGAGATCACCGCCGCCGGCCAGGACTGGCCGAGCACCTCCGCCGTCACCTCGTGCAAAAACCGGCCGCTGCCGTGTTCCAGCCCCTTGGTCGCCCAAGCGAAGCCGGCGAGGCGCGGCAAGTGCGGTCGCAACCGGGCGAGCGTCGCCCCGTAAGCGTGGCTGGGCACCGCCGCCAAGACCAACTCCACGCCGGCCAGCGCATCGGCCAGATCGGCGCCCACGCCCAGCGTGGCCGGAAACGGGATGCCCGGCAGGTAGCGACGGTTTTCCCGGTCCCGGAGCAGAGGCGCCACTTCATCGGGGTCGTGGCCCCACAGCCGGACCGCGTGACCGTTGCGCGCCAGCAGCAACCCCAGCGCGGTCCCCCACGAACCCACGCCCAGGACGGCGACCGTCGCGGCGGCCATCATGGGGTCAGTGGGTTGCCGGTGGAACGCCCGCAGCCGCCGGTTGCTGTTGCAGCCGCTGCATGTAGAGGCCGTCGAAATTGATCGGATTGAGCAGCAGCGCCGGGAATCCGCCCTTGCCGATCAGCGAGGCCAGCTCCTCGCGGGCGAACGGAAACAGGATGTTCGGGCAGAAGGCGTGCAGCATGTGGCCCATTTGCGGATCGTCGAAGCCACGCAGGGTGAACAGGCCCGCCTGTTGGACCTCGGCCAGGTAAGCGGTGCGGTCACCGAGCTTGGCGGTGACCGTCACGGTCAGCACCACCTCGAACAACTCCTGGGTCAAGGGCGTAGCGCCGGTTTCCAAGCGCACTTCGCTCTGCGGTTGCCATTGTTCGGTGAAAATCGCCGGGGAATTGGGCGTCTCCAACGAGACGTCCTTCAGGTAGACCTTCTGAATATCGAAATGCTGAGAAACCTCAGGTTGCTCGCTCATGCGAAGTGCCTTGTGGGTGGGTGGTCGAGAGATGATTGGAAAATGGCAACGTGTGTCGGCGCCATCATTTTACAGAGTCCTCGCCAAGCTGCCCAACAATCCACCGGGCGGCGAGGAGCGCGAGGCCAAGAAGAGCGGGCGAAACCGGCGGCCAGCGCGGCGAGCGGACGAGTAGCAGGCGCAACGCTTCGATCGCGCTCGTCGCCCATCCGCACGGGGACGGAGCAAAATCCTCCGAACTCGCTTAGCCCTTCAGCAGTGGCTCCAACCCGCCGCGCCGCTCCAGCGCGAACAAGTCGTCGCAGCCCCCGACATGCCGGTCGCCGATGAAAATCTGGGGCACGGTGTCGCGACCGGTCCGCTCGGCGATCTCGTTCCACAAAGCGGGGTTTTGGCCTACATCCAAGAGCGTGTAACGCGCCCCCTTGCTGTCCAACAGCGCCCGAGCACGCCGGCAATAGGGACACCATTCAGTCGCATACACCAGGATATTCGGCACGATCGAACCCGATGCGAATCCGGAAACCTATTTCTTGCGGCTGACCGGCAAATTGGCGTCCAGCCAAGCCGCCAGCCCGCCGTTCAGGCTGTAAACGTCGGCGATCCCGCTTTTCTTGAGCTTGGCGCAAGCGGACTGCGAAGCGCTTCCGGTCCGGCAGCAAACGATGATCGGTTTGTCGCCGGCCTTGCCCAGCTCGCCCAGCCGCTCCTGCAACGAGGCGAGCGGAATATGGCGGGCCTGCGGAATGTGGCCTTCCTTGTATTCGCCGCCTTCGCGGATGTCCACGACCCAGGCATCCCGATCGTTGATCAGGCGCAACGCTTCGGCGGCGCTCAGCGCGCGAACCCCACGGATCTTGCGGAGAACCTCATTCCCGACCAGCAGGCCCGAGATAGCCAGCAGCGCCAGATACAACAGCCAGTTTTGCTGGGAAAATTCGATGAAATCGCTCATGACGTTCCTCGGATGTCGCTCAGTGCGCGGGACGGCCGGCCCGATCGCCGGCCTTTCCGATGCCCAGCTTCCACAGGATCATCTCCGCCGGACAGAATCGGGTGAAACCGCTCTGGAACAGGTTCAGCCCGACGAAGGCGGTGAACCAAAGCCAATAGCTGCTGTGGTAGAGCGGGCTGGCCGGCGCGCCCAACAGCAGCGACAACAGAATAAACGAACCGGCCATGATCCGGATGATCCTTTCGCTGTTCATGCTCGACCTCGATACTAATGATGGACAGGGATATCGTCCGCGCGAGCGCGGGGCCGACGACCCGGGGGGACGAGTTCAAAGCCGGGTGCAGAAAACGTCGCGCATCATGCCGATCAAGCGCAGCGTGCGAGCGTCGCTCACCCGGTAATAGACCCGGTTGGCGTCCTTGCGGCAGGTGAGAATACCTTTGTCGCGGAGAATGGCAAGGTGCTGGGAAATGTTGCTCTGCGACGTTCCGACGTGCTCGACGATTTCCTGAACGCTGACCTCCTGGTCGCCCAAGGTGCAGAGGATCTTGAGCCGCAGCGGATGCGACATGGCCTTGAGCGAACGCGAGGCTCGCTCGATATCCTCGTCGCGGGTCATCAGAAAATCGGTCGGAACAACGCCGCTGTCGGCGCCGTCTCGCGCCATGCCCGCCCGCTTGCTGGGTGCCGTGGATGACAAAATTGTTATCTCGATGAATTGCATATTAGCATAGCTTAATATAGCGATATTGAGAAGGCGCGAACGCCGTTGACTGGCGAAATCGGTTGGCCGGGCGTATCATCGGCCGGCCGAATTTCCATAGGATTTAACCGGATCGGCGTACCGGCAGCCCTCGGCGGCTCGGGTGGGCCGCAAACCGCCGCGCGCCGCTTCCGACCCGACAACGACAATGACCGCTCTGAACTGAGGAGGCATTCAGCAATGTACAAAATCGTGCTCGTCCGCCACGGCGAAAGCCAGTGGAACTTGGAAAACCGCTTCACCGGCTGGGTTGACGTGGACCTCTCCGAAAAGGGTCGCGAGGAAGCGAAAAAAGGCGGTCAGGCGCTCAAGAAGGAAGGTTTTACCTTCGATGTGGCGTTCACGTCGGTGCTCAAGCGCGCCATTCACACCTTGTGGATCGTGCTGGACGAGCTGGACTTGGCGTGGATTCCGGTGCATCGAAGCTGGCGGCTCAACGAGCGCCATTACGGCG
>RRZT010583769.1_pt1 | contig 12995 bp, 7 predicted proteins | sample 2165551 | NCBI WGS metagenome assembly RRZT01 (sample SAMN10456910, study PRJNA506462) | wastewater metagenome | biome: wastewater; feature: sludge; material: wastewater sludge; isolation source: wastewater sludge with Escherichia coli K12::gfp cells carrying plasmid... | place: USA: Moscow, Idaho ... | reverse complement strand
GGCGGTGGCGGTGCGCCCGGTGCCGAGGTCGACAGTGGGGAGGTTGTCGCCCATCTCCCCGGCCTGATCGCCGCGTGTCAGCGTGTCGCCGAGGCCGAGCTGCCCGTAGCTGTTCCTGCCCCAGCATTTGACGGTGGAGTTGTCCAGGAGCGCGCAGGTGTAGAGATCGCCGCTGGTGATGGCGGTGGCGGTGCGACCGGTGCCGAGGTCCACCGTGGGGAGGTTGTCGCCCATCTCCCCGGGTCCGTCACCGCGTGACAGCGTGTCGCCGAGGCCGATTGTTCCGCCGGTGCCCCAGCACTTGAGGGTGTGGTTGTCGAGTAGAGCACATACGTGAGCTGAGCCGGCGGTGATGGCGGTGGCGGTGCGACCGGTGCCGAGGTCCACGGTGGGGAGGCTGTCGCCCATCTCGCCGGGCTGATCGCCGCGTGTCAGCCGGTGACCCAACCCGAGCCAACCTTGGGAGTTGATGCCCCAACATTTCACGTCGCCGCTGTCGAGCAGGGCGCACGTGTAGCCGTCGCCGGCGGTGATGGCGGTGGCGGTGCGCCCGGTGCCGAGGTCCACGGTGGGGAGGTTGTCGCCCGTCTCGCCGGGCCCGTCCCCCCGGGTGATTCTGTCGCCCTGGCCGAGTTGACCGTAGGGATTGGCGCCCCAGCACTTCACCGCGCCGTTGTCGTGAAGCGCGCAGGTGTGGTCGGAGCCGGCGGCCACGCTCACGCTGCGCTGGGGGTGCGTCCGTTCGACGAGGACGAGTCCGCTGGTCGGCACGGGGGCCCGCTGGTCGAGGGTCACGGTGACCGTGTGCACCACCGCGGGGACGTCGCCGGCCGCCAGCGCCCGCTCGCAGGTCGTCTGGGCGGACTGGCCCGCCGGCAGGCTCGCGGGCAGCGAGCCGCACCCGGGCCCGGCGGCGAGACCGGTGAGGGTCACGGCGCTCTCGTTCATCACCAGCAGCGACATCGTGACGGTGTCACCGACCACGCCCCGGGTGGTCCGGGGGAGGTGCGTGTGGATCAGCGGCACCTGATCGGGGCCTATCGCCACCGCTGGGAGCAGATCGCCCATCTCGCCGGGCGTGTTTCCCCGGTGGTTCCTGTCGCCCTGGCCGAGTTGCCCATAGGCGTTGTGGCCCCAGCACTTCAGGGTGTGGTTGTCGAGCAGAGCGCAGGTGTGGAACTCGCCGGTGGTGATGGCGATGGCGGTGCGGCCGGCGCCGAGGTCCACGGCGGGGAGGTTGTCTCCCATCCCGCCGGGGTTGGCCCCCCGGTTGGAGTTGTCGCCGTATCCGAGTTGGCCCGTGTAGTTGTTCCCCCAGCATTTGATGGCGGCGTTGTCGAGCAGGGCACACGTATGTCCGGACTGCCCTTCCTCCCATACGTTGGGCCGCTCGGGCCCGCCGGCGGTGATGGCGGTGGCGGTGCGGCCGGTGCCGAGGTTCACGGTGGGGAGGTTGTCGCCCATCTCACCGGCCTGGTCCCCCCGGGATCCGCCGCCGAGGCCGAGTGCTCCGGCGTCGTTCCAGCCCCAGCATTTGACGGTGGCGTTGTCGAGGAGGGCGCAGGTGTGTTCTCCGCTGGCCGCGATGGCGGTAGCGGTGCGGCCGGTACCGAGGTTCACGGTGGGGAGGTTGTCGCCCATCTCGTCGCAGCAGCCCCCCCGGTCGGCGGTGTCGCCGAGGCCGAGTTGCCCGTCGAGGTTGCCGCCCCAGCACTTGACGGAATGGTCGTCGAGGATGGCGCAGGTATGGCCTGTGCCGGCGGTGATGGCGGTGGCGGTGCGGCCGGTGCCGAGGTCCACCGCGGGGAGGTTGTCTCCCATCTCCCCAGGATCGTCGCCTCGGGGGGCGACGTCGTCGAGGCCGAGGGCACCGCCGCCGCCCCAGCATTTGACGGTGTTGTTGTCGAGCAGGGCGCAGTTGTGAAACCTGCCGGCGGTGATGGCGGTGGCGGTGCGGCCGGTGCCGAGGTCGACGGCGGGGAGGTTGTCGCCCATCTCGCCGGGCTGATCGCCGCGTGTCAGCTGGTCGCCGAGGCCGAGCCCCCCTTGGGGGTTGTACCCCCAGCATTTGACGCTGCCGTTGTCGAGGATCGCGCAGGTGTCGTGGTAGCCGGCGGTGATGGCGGTGGCGGTGCGCCCGGTGCCGAGGTTCACGTTGGGGAGGTCGGCGCCCATCTCGCCGGGCCCGTCGCCCCGGTCGCTGGTGTCGCCGAGGCCGAGCTGGCCGCTCCAGTTGCTGCCCCAGCACTTCACGGTTCGCGAGGCGGTGATGGCACATGTGTGGGCGGCGCCGGCGGTGATGGAGCGGAACGCGACCGGATTGCCGGGGGCCTCGTTGCCGTCGGCGGCGGCGGGCGTGGTCGGGCCGGCCGGTGCGGCGGCGAGCAGCGCCGCGACCACCGCGGCGGCGGCGACTGCCGCGATGGCGCGACCGGGTCGGGTGCGCGGTTGCGCGTCCCGCACCTGCGCCATCGGTGCCCCTTCCTCCCGTCGGCCTGTGCGGAGGCTACCGGCTCTGGTGGTGGGGGGCGTCGGCGAGGCCCTGATCAGGCCGAGATGACGACGCCGGCCGGGGCTCACGCCTCGGCCGGCGTCGTGGCGATCAGGGCAGCGCGAGCGCGGCGTTGATGGTCGTCGTCTGGCCCCCGGCGATGACGATGGGGGACGAGCCCGGGAAGGTGGGGCTGTTGTTCCAGTACTCCTGGGTGCGCCCGCCCAGCGGGTCGACGATGGTGGCCCGGTAGGTGCCCGCCGGCAACCCGCTCAGCGTGTAGGTGCCGTTGGCCGCCGTCACCGCCCCGCCGACGATGGCGCCGGTGGTCGGGTTGATGGCCACCACCCAGGCGCCCTCGAGGGGCGTGCCGCTGGGATCGTCGGTGATGGTGCCGCTCATCGAGCCGGTGTTGCGGGCGAGGCCGGCGTCGACCACCGAGGGGGACGTCACCGAGTTCGAGGCCGCGAGATCGGCGATCGAGTGGTCGTTGTGCCACTCGGCGTCATGGGTCCCGGCCGAGTCGACGAAGGCCAGCCGGTAGTCGCCCGCGCTGACCGAGAGGCTGTAACTGCCCGACCCGTTGGTCGTGGTGCCCCGGGCGAGGGCGAAGTCCGAGGCCCGCAGCGCGATCACCTGCACGCCGGCCAGCGGGGTGCCCGTCCCGGTCTCGGTGACCGTGCCGGACAGCGTCGTGCCGCCGGCGTTCGGGGTCTGGGTCGCGAGCGACACGCTCGCCGGGGCGGTCTGACCTGCGGTGACCGCCACGTTGGTCGCGCTGCCGAAGTCCGGCGAGTTGGCGAAGAACTCGCTGCGGTGGTTGCCGGCCGGGTCCACATAGACGACCCGCCGGTTCCCGACGCTGAGGTTCGGGATCGAGTACTGGCCCGAGCCGTTCGCGGTCGCCGTGGTGCCGGGCTTCCCGGTCGTGGCCGACATCCCGATGGCGAACGCCCCCGGCACCGGGTTGCCGGTGCCGTCCTCGCTCACCGTGCCCGCGATGGTGCCGAGCGAGGTCGCCATGGTGGGATCGGCATCGGTGACCGTTCCGTTCGTCACGTTCACAGCCGTGGGCGGCCCCCAGAACCCGGTGGCGTGCCCGCCGGCGGGATCGACCAGGTAGAGGTAGTACGAGCCAGCGGGCACCGCGGCCTCGAAGTTGCCCGCACCGTCGGCCACGGCGCCGCCGGCGATGGCGAAGTTCGACGTCGACAGGAGGGCCACCCAGGCGCCACCGATGGGCGTGCCGGAACCGGCGGTGGTGATGGTGCCGGACACCCCGGACGGGCCGGGGGCGGTGACCGTGACGTTGACGGTGTTCGAGCTCGCCGGCGCGGTCTCGTTGGAATCGGCCGAGGCGCTGTTGGAGAACGTCGGGATGTTCGCCGCCGAGGTGGTGACGGTGCAGTCGATGGTCACCGACGCACCGACCGCGAGGGTGCCCGGGCTGCCGGCGCAGCCGGGCGCGTTCGGGTCACTGACGGTGACGCCGGTGAGCGCCATGTTGCCCGTGTTCGTCGCGGTCACGTGCAGGTGGATGGGTTGGCCCGCCACGACCGAGGTCTCATCCGCCGAGGTGCTGACCGACAGGCCGGGGCTGCCCACCAGCGTCGACACGACGGTCTGGTTGGGGTTGTCGGGCGTGCACGGGGTGTTGACGTCGTTCCAGTTGATGTTGATGACGATGATGATGAACTTCTTGTAGAAGACCTTGGCGAGGATGCTCGGGGCCTTCCAGTCGATGGTGGATCCCGGCGCGCCCGTGACCGTGGCGTCGATGTCGACGCTCGGGACGAAGTTGATCGGGACCCACGTGCCGTTGGTCTCCTGCACCTCGACGGTGGTGGGGGTGACGTCGGCGTTGATGCGGATGCGGCCGTTGGTGTCGTTCACCGTGGGGTAGGCGCTCTGGATGTGGATCACGAGGTTCGAGCCGACCCGCGACACGCTGGCCCACGACGGGTCGGGGCTGAGGCTGGCGGTGACGCTGTTCAGGTCGAGGCCCGCCGGGATGGGCTGGGTGATGTCGATCGAACGGACGTAGAAGTAGCCCAACGGGAACCCGAGGTCGGGCAGGTCACCGGTGAGGTCGGGGAACGGGACGTCCAGGTCGTAGTGCACCGTGCCGCCGGGCGCGACCGGGTCCGGGGTGTCGTTGATGGTCACGTCGTTGTTGAGCGGCACCGTGTCCGGGATGAGCCCCGCGGCGAGCCCGCCCTGCGCCGCCGGCAGGTCGCACGTGAACGCGACCGGTGTGGTGTCGGCCGACGCGGCTTGCGAGCCGGTGACCACCGCCGCCATCGCGGCGAGCACGCCGATCAGCACGATTCCGATGGTGCGCTTCATGTCCCTTGGACCCCCCTGTGGCCATCCCGCGTTCGGTACCGCCGGTACCGCCGACAGGAGAGAGTAGAGCATGGGAGACGGGGCACCGGAATCCGGCGGGGCGGGTGGGTCCGGGCGTTCCGTGCGCCCCGAGCGGGCGGCGGGCCCGAGGGGCGCCGGCGCCGGCCCCTGGAGCTACCCGGCGCCGGCGACCGCCTGGAGCGGGTCGAGCACGCGCACCGGGGTGCCCGGCGCCACCTGCGCCACGTCGGTCACGAAGCCGCCCAGGTTCACGTTGAACGAGAAGCCCATGGCGTCGGCGCCGGCGCCGGCGGCCGGGTCGGCGGGGAGGGGCCGGAAGAAGTCGTCGTGGTGGTGGGCCACGATCACCTTGGGGGACAGGCGGGTGAGCACCCGCTCGACGAAGCGGTCGGTGTAGATCCGGCCGGCGATCCCGCAGAGGAACACGTCGACGTCGCGGTCGCGGATCTCGTCGTCGAGCAGGTCGGCGCTGCCCTGGTGGTAGAGCGTGGTGCCGGCCACCTCGATGGCGATGCCCCACACCTGGCCGCAGCGGTAGGCGCCGGCGCCCAGGTGGTCGAGCGAGTCGCACGTCAGCTGGCCGTCGCTCGGCACGGCCAGGCCGAAGAGCAGCTTCGAGTGGCGACTGGGGGTGAAGCGGACGGTGAACGGCCCGATCTCGTAGGGCCGGTGGGGCTCGACGGCGACGGCGAGGTCGGGGCGGCCGTGGAGGGCGAGCAGGTGCTGCGCCGACGACGAGCCGAAGACCGGGCACCCGTGGGCGGCGGCGACCGCGGCGGCGTCGATGGCGTGGTCGAAGTGGGTGTGGCCGAGCAGGACGGCGTCGGCCGCGGGCAACAGGTCGGCCACGAGGCCGGCGTCGGCGTGGAGCGGCCGGCGCTGGCGGGCCACGGCGGCGAGTGGCGCACGCGAGACGTAGGGGTCGATCAGGATCGTCGTGCCCTCGTAGCTCAGGCGGAAGCCCGCCGTTCCCAGCCACTGGACCTCGAGTCCGGCGGGCAGGTGGTCGCCGGCGCCGCCACGCTCCCAGTTGAGGTCCCGCTGCACGGCGGGGTCGTCCCGGTGCTTCAGGGGCAACCAGCGGGGAGCGTCCACCCCACCAGTCTCGCCGCTTTCCCGGCCTCGGCTCGTTCTCGCACCCACTTCCCTCGTCCTGGCACCGGAGTTCGGTGCCAGAACACCGAAATCCGGTGCCGGTTCGCAACGGGTTAGCGTTCGGGGCGATCCGGGGGCCGGGAGGGCGCGCGTGGACGAGCCGTGGGACGAGCAGTGGGACGTCGTGGTGGTGGGGTCGGGGCCGGGCGGGCTGACCGCCGCCGCCTGCCTCGCCGCCGCCGGGCGCAAGGTGCTCGTGGTCGAGCGCCACGACCTCGCCGGCGGAAACGCCCAGGTGTTCCGGCGCCACCACCAGGGCGCCGAGTACGAGTTCGACGTCGGGATCCACTACATCGGCGACTGCGCCCCCGGCGGGCTCTTCCCGAGCATCTTCGCCGGCCTGGGGATGGGCGACCGGGTGTCGTTCCGTCCCCTTGACCCCGACGGGTTCGACACCCTCCGCTTCCCCGACGTCGAGGTGCGGGTTCCGGCGGACTGGGACGAGTACGGCCGGCGCCTGACCGACACCTTCCCCGACGACCAGGCCGGGCTCGAGCGGTGCCTGCGCACCCTGCGTGACGTCGCCGAGGAGAGCCGCAACCGCATGATCCCCGGCGTCGAGACCCCGACCTTCGACCGCTGGGCCTTCCGCCCGCTGTCCGAGCTCTTCGCCGAGTGCGAGCTGTCGGCGCCGGCCCAGGCCGTGCTCGACCACTGGTCGGGCCTCTACGGCGGCGGTCCGAGCCAGACCGCCATCGCCATGCACGCCAGCATCATCGACCACTACATGCGCGGCGCCTACTACCCCGAGGGCGGCGGACAGATCCTGCCCGCCCGTCTCGTCCAGGTCATCGAGGCCCACGGCGGCGAGGTGCGCACGCTGACGCCGGTGCGCGAGATCGTCGTCCAAGACCGGGTGGCCGAGGGCGTGGTGCTCGAGAACGGCACCCGCGTCGGCGCCTCGCTCGTGATCTCCAACGCCGACTACGCCCGGACCGTCCAGGACCTGGTCGACCGGTCCCAGTGGGACCCGGCGACCCTCGACTGGGTCGAGCACGCCACCATGACCGTCGGGCTGGTGTGCGTGTACGTGGTGGTCGACATCGAGCTCGACGGCCCCAACACCAACTACTTCGTCTTCTCCAACTACGAGACCGACGGCCTCTACGACCGCCTCTACGCCGGCGACGGCATGGCCGACGACGAGCTCTTCGCCTACATCGCCATGGCCTCGCGCAAGGACCCCGACAACGCGCACCTGTGTCCGCCGGGCCACACCAACTTCCAGGTGATGACGCTGGCGCCGGCCGGCTACGAGTACTGGGGGGTCGACGCCGGGCCCGGCGACGGTGGCTCGTACCGACGCAGCGAGGCCTACCGGGCCCGAAAGGAGGCGCTCACCGAGCACCTCCTCACCGCCGCCGAGCAGGTGTTGGGTCCGTTTCGTGACCACATCGTCCACGTCGAGACGGCGACGCCGCTCAGCCAGGAGCGCTACACGCACTCCACGGGCGGGACCAGCTACGGCTACGTCCACTCGCCCGAGCAGAGCGGCGAGCGCCGGCCGCAGCACCGCACCGAGATCGACGGGCTGTGGGTGGTGGGCGCCAACACCGCGTCGGGCCACGGCATCGCCGGGACGATGGTCGGCGGTGTGAACTGCGCCGGCGAGATCCTCGACCGGCCCCTGCTCATCGAGATGATCCTCGGGCAGGCGTTGGCCGAGCCCGCCGCCATCCCGCCCGACCCGCCCGACTTCGACCCCATGGAGTGGAGCCGCGGCGCCCGCCTCCGCGCTCGTCGCGCCGCCGGCCGCGCCGCCCGCGCCGACGCCGCGCCCCCGTCCGCCTGACCCCGGTCCCGCCTCGCCGAACGTCATTGGAGGAAATGCCAGTCACATGTGACTGCTATTTCCTCCAGAACAGCGCCTACCAGCGGATGCCGATGGGGTTGACCGCGGGGAGGGCGCCGCTCTCGGCCACGGCCTTGGCGAGGGGGCGCAGCAGGCCGTGGAAGCGCTCGGTGGCGTCGGCGCCCAGGACCCGCCAGGGGGCGAGGTCCGTCTGGTCGGTGCACAGCTCGATCGAGTCACGAAGTGCCCGGCCGGCCTCGGTGGCCTCGTCGGGGCGGCCGGGGACGAGGAGCCCCCGCTCGGCGAGACCGGCTTCCGCCGCGGCCCACTCGTCGTCGGACCACCCCCGGGCCGCCTGGAGCATCTCCCGGGGCGGGCCGGCGCAGGCCGCGGCCAGCACGTGGCACTGGCAGCCGTCGACGTTGGCGGCCAGCAGTGCGGCGTTGTGGCCGTCGCCGCGGAACTCGCGTAGAAGGGTGAGTGCCTGCCAGAGGACCAGGTGCGGCGCCGCCGGCCAGTTGAGGTCGAGGTGGGCGGCGAAGAAGGTCCGCCCGGCCGCGGGCGCGACCTCGGCGGCCCGGCGGGCCAGTTCGGCGGCTTCGCCGACCTCGGCGCCGGCGAGCACCGTGGGGTCGTCCAGGGTCGCTCGCAGCGCCGCGTCCATGCCGCGGAGGCGTGCGGCCCAGGCATCGGCGGGCGACGCCATCGTCCAGATCTCGGGCACGAAGCGGGCCACGAACGCCGGCGCGAAGTTGTAGAAGGCGGCGGTGACCACGGCGGCGCTCGCCGGCCCAAGCGGCGCCGCCCGGGTGGCGAAGTAGCCCCGCCAGAAGCCGCGCAGCCCGGCGTCCTCCCACGCCGCCCGCGACTCGGGGGCGAAGTAGCCGAGGGCGTGGACGGGTTCGCCCACCGCCCACATCCGCCGGGCCGTGGTGGCGTCGAGTGCGGTGCTCACGTCGCCGACGCTACGCGGCGGCGATCGGGGACCGCGCCGCGTAGCAAGATGGCGGCGTGATCTTGGGTGAGGGAGAGCCGGGCGCGTCGACGCCGCACACCGATGGGTTGACCATGCCGCCGGAGTGGGCACCGCACGAGCGCTGCGTGATGGCGTGGCCCGCCCGGGCGTCGATGTGGGGCGACCAGTTCGCCGCCGCCAAGGACGACTACGCGGAGATCGCCCGCACCATCTCCCGCTACGAGCCGGTGCTGCTGGTGGCCCGGCCCGGGGACGGTGAGGAGGCCGGCGCCGCTTGCGAGGCCGGCAGCTACGACATCGAGGTGGTCGAGTGGGGCCTCGACGACTCGTGGGCGCGCGACATCGGGGCCCTCGTGGTCACCGACGGCGCCGGCCGGCGGGCAGGCGTCGACTTCGCCTTCAACGCCTGGGGCGAGAAGTTCACCCCCTGCGACGAGGACGCCCGCTTCGCCGAGCGCATGTGCGCCCACCTCGGCATCGACCGCTACGAGGCCGACCACCTCGTCCTCGAAGGTGGCTCGGTGTGCGTGGACGGCGCCGGCGGGGTCATCACCACCGAGCAGTGCCTGCTCCACCCAAACCGCAACCCCGATCTCTCGAAGGAGCACCTCGAGGCCGAGCTCGAGACGTGGCTGGGCGTCGAGCGGGTGGTGTGGCTGCCCTTCGGCCTCGTCGAGGACGACGACACCGACGGCCACGTCGACAACGTCGCCGCCAGCATCGGGCCGAACGTGGTGGTCGCCCAGACCACGGCCGACCGGGCCAACCCCAACTACGGCCGCCTGCACCGCAACCTCGAGGTGCTCGAGGCCGCCGGCTACGAGGTGCGCACCGTCGACGTGCTGCCCTACGCCGAGATCGGCGGCGAGACCGTCGTGGTGCCGCCCACGAACTTCTACTTGGCCAACGGGGCCTGCATCGTCCCGGTCACCGCCGGCAGCGATCTCGACAAGGCCCTCGACGCGGTCCAGTCGGTGCTGCCCAGCCACGAGGTGGTCGGCGTCCCGGGGACCGTGCTGGCCTACGGCGGCGGCGGCGTGCACTGCATCACCCAGCAGGTGCCGGCGGTGGGGCTGGCGGCGACGTGAGGTCGCCCGTCCGGCGAACTGGCACCGGATTTCGGTGTTCTGGCACCGAGATCCGGTGCCAGGTGGGGCGGCCTGCGGCCGTCCCCGGGGATCAGATTCGGCGAATCAGGTCCCAGAACGACGCAGCGGCTGCTTCTGGGTACAGATCTCCGCTCCCACCGTTCCGTTTCTGGCCCCAGAACGGATGGGGTGGGCGCCGGCCACGATCGGGAGGGCGCCGGCGATGAGCGAGACCATTCAGCTGCTGACCGCCCCCGGCGTGCCCGAGTCGCCGGCGCGGGTCCACCCGCCGCAGCGCGCGCCGTTCCGCATCGGCGCGGTCCAGCACCGCTGGCACCCCGACCCCGCCGAGCACGCGGCGGCACTGGCCGAGGGCGTGCGCATGGCCGCGGGCGAGGGGGCCCAGCTCGTCTGCCTGCAAGAGCTGACGCTCTCGCCCTACTTCGCCATCACCGCCGACGGCCCCGCCGCGGCCGGGGCCGTCCCCGAGCCGCTCCCGGGCGGTCCCACCCACGAGCTCGCGGCGGCGCTCGCAGCCGAGACGGGGGTCCCCGTCCATGCGTCGCTCTACGAGCGGCCGGGCGCCGGCGAGGTGCCCGAGGGGGCCGCTGGCGGGCTCGGGTTCAACACCGCCATCGTGGTCACCCCCGACGGCGGGCTGGCCGCCCGGACCCGGAAGCTGCACATCCCCGTCACCGCCGGCTACTACGAGGACAAGTACTTCCTGCCCGGCGACGGCGGCTACCCGGTGGTGGCCCTCGGCGACGCCCACTTCGGCTTCCCCACCTGCTGGGACCAGTGGTTCCCCGAGCTGGCCCGGGCGTACTCGCTGGCCGGCGCCGAGGTGCTCGTCTACCCCACCGCCATCGGCTCCGAGCCCGACCACCCGGGGTTCGACACCCAGCCCCTGTGGCAGCAGGTGATCGTGGGCAACGGCATCGCCAACGGCACCTTCATGGTGGCGGTCAACCGCATCGGCGACGAACCGCCGCTCACGTTCTACGGCTCGTCGTTCATCAGCGACCCCTACGGCCGGGTGCTGATCCAGGCGCCGCGGGACGAGCCGGCAGTCCTCGTCGCCGACCTCGACCTCGACCAGCGCGGCGACTGGCTCACGTTGTTCCCTTTCCTCACCACCCGCCGCCCCGACACGTATGGCCCGCTCCTCGGCGGCCCTGCGGGTGGGCCCGGCGAACCGACGGTCTGACGCAGATCTGACGGCTCGCGGCCGACGGCAGGACGGCCGCTCGCTCGGTAGGGTCTGGCCATGGCTGAGACCGTCGAATTCGCGTCCAACGGCACCACCGCGTCCGGCTACCTCGCCCTCCCCGAGGGCGGGACCGGCCCGGGTCTGCTGGTCATCCAGGAGTGGTGGGGCCTGAGCCAGAGCCTCAAGGACGTGTGCGACCGCCTGGCCGCGGCCGGCTTCGTCGCCCTGGCGCCCGACCTCTACCACGGCGAGCTCGCCGACCCCGAGCACCAGGAGATGGACAAGGCGGCCGAGCTGATGACGGCGCTGCCGCCCGACCGCGCCGGTCGCGACATGAGCGGGGCGGTCGACTTCCTCCTCGGCCACGACGCCGTCACCGGCGACGGCGTCGGCGTGGTCGGCTTCTGCATGGGCGGGATGCTCAGCTTCCTCATCGCCGCCAACCGGGGCGACGCGGTCAAGGCCGTGGTGCCCTTCTACGGCTTCCCGTCGGGCGACGGCGAGCCGGACTGGTCCGGCCTGACCGCCGTCGTGCGGGGCCACATGGCCGAGAACGACGACTTCTTCGGGCCGGATGCGGCCCGTGCCCTCGAGGCGAAGCTCCAGGGCCTCGGCAAGGACGTCACCCTGACGGTGCACGCCGGCACCGGCCACGCCTTCATGGGCCCGCACAATGCGCTCGGCACCCGCGACGAGGCCCTTGCCGAGCAGCTCTGGCCCGAGGTCACCGCCTTCCTGCACGAGCAGCTGGGCTGACCGCCGGCCGGCTGGCCTGGCCCGACCATCGCAGGATCCGGACCGCCGCCGGCGGCCGTGAACGGGACACCCGGGGGAACCCACATGACCGATCAGGCCGTCACGGCACCCACCCACGACGCCACCGAGGACCTCGCCACCGCCTCGGTGCCGCACCTGGCCACCGAGCTCCCGGGTCCCAAGGCCAGGGAGTGGATCGCCCGCGACGCCGCCGTGGCCAGCCCGTCGATGGCGCGCGTCTACGACCTCGTGCCCGCCCGCGGCGCCGGGTGCACCATCGAGGACGTCGACGGCAACCGCTTCCTCGACTTCAACGCCGGCATCGCCGTCACCGCCACGGGCCACTGCCACCCGGCGGTGGTCGAGGCCATCGAGCGCCAGGCCCGTGACCTCATCCACTACTGCGGCAGCGACTGGGCCATGCCCGGCTACACCGAGGTGTGCGAGCGCCTCGCCGCGTCGGCGCCGTGGGACGGACCGAGCCGGGTGTTCCTCGCCAACTCGGGCACCGAGGCCGTCGAGGGCGCCATCAAGCTGGCACGCGCCGCCACCGGCCGGCCGAACGTCATCGCCTTCCTCGGCGCCTTCCACGGCCGCTCGCTCGGCAGCCTCTCGCTCACTGCGAGCAAGGCCCACTACCGCGGCGGTTTCGGCCCGCTCCAGGCCGGCGTCTACCACGCTCCGTACGGTGTCTCGGGCTACATCGAGGACGTCATCTTCCGGCACCTCACCGTGCCCGAGGACGTCGCCGCCATCGTGGTCGAGCCGCTCCAGGGCGAGGGCGGCTACCTCGTCCCGCCGCCGGGGTGGCTGGCCGAGCTGCGTGACGTCTGCGACCGCCACGGCATCGTGCTGGTGGCCGACGAGGTGCAGTCCGGGGTGGGCCGCACCGGCACCATGTGGACCATCGAGCAGGACGCCGTCGCCCCCGACGTGCTCCTCACCGGCAAGGGCCTGGCATCGGGTCTCCCCCTCGCCGCGGTCGTGGGGCGGGCCGACCTGTTCACGTGGGGCGCCGGCCGCCACGGCTCGACCTTCGGCGGCAACGCGGTCGCCTGCGCCGCCGCCCTCGCCACCCTCGATCTGGTCGAGGGCGGCCTCGCCGAGCACGCCGCCAAGGTGGGAAACCAGCTGATGGAGCGCCTGCGGGTGGTGCAGGG
>RRZT012193200.1_pt1 | contig 12997 bp, 12 predicted proteins | sample 2165551 | NCBI WGS metagenome assembly RRZT01 (sample SAMN10456910, study PRJNA506462) | wastewater metagenome | biome: wastewater; feature: sludge; material: wastewater sludge; isolation source: wastewater sludge with Escherichia coli K12::gfp cells carrying plasmid... | place: USA: Moscow, Idaho... | reverse complement strand
GTCTTGGTTTGAGTATTGGTATGGGGTATTATTTAGTGGCTGTTGGAGGATTTGTAGCAGTAATGTTTATTTTATCGATTTCTAAATATATTCTTAAAATACCTGTTCCAAGACGGCTCATCGTTAAATATGTTGGTGATGTTGAAGTTCAGGATGAAATTAACAACATCTTTAAAGAAGAATCTTTAGAGACGAAAATTATTAAGTTTGATGTTGAGATGTTTCATGAGCAAAAAATATTTATTACGACATACGAAACTAATATTGTTGATGATGACACCTTTGATAAGTTAATTGAATCGTTGGCGCGCCATGAACAAATGTTAAGTGTACAACTGACAAACTTATAAAAAACAATTCGCGAGAATTGTTTTTTATTTTCTAAACAGTCTGTTTGTCTGATAGTTTGGATTTGTCGTCAAGTTTATGTTTAACTCTTTAATAACTTTCTTATCGGTTGAAGATAAGATAACAGAAGAATGCATTTCTGATCCGTCTAATTTTGGGAGTTGTTCTAAAGCTATTTTAGCATATTTGTTTTCTGTCGCAGCTACTGAGAGCATGATAAGAACTTCGTCAATGTGAAGAAGTGGACTGTTGTTTCCTAAATGTGTAACTTTCAGTTCTTGAACAGGTTTAATTACTTTACTTGATATCAGTGGAATGTCATCATCGATGTTTCCTACAATTTTAAGGGCATTTAGTAGACAAGCACTGGCAGCACCAAGGAGCTCAGAAGTTTTTCCAGTTACGATGGTCCCATCACACAGTTCCATAGCAACAGCAGGCTTTTGAGTTTCTTTGGCAAGATCATTAGAAGCCTTTACGACTTTTCGATCTTCAATACTAATCCCTGAATTATTCATAATCATTTCAAGTTTCTCCACAGTTGCGATTTCTTCTTTATGTTTTCGATGATCGACAACTGCAGTTAAGTATCGTCTGATAATTTCATTTTTCGCTGCGATACTGACAAGCTCATCATCGTAAATACAGCTTCCAATAACATTAACTCCCATGTCTGTAGGAGACTTATAAGGTGATTCATCATAGATAGAATTAAAAATGCTATTTAATACTGGGAAAACCTCAGAATCTCTATTATAAGTTGTTGCGATTTCGTTATAAGCTTGGAAATGATATGGGTCAATCATATTAACGTCATCTAAGTTAGCGGTTGCAGCTTCATAGGCTAATTGTACTGGATGATTTAAAGGTAAGTCCCAAACTGGGAATGTTTCAAATTTTGCATAACCTGATTTTAACCCTTTTTGTGAATCTTGGTAAAGCTGTGAAAGACACAATGCCATTTTCCCGCTCCCTGAACCAGGAGCAGTAACCATAACTAAAGGTCTATCTGTGACAATATAATCATTTTTACCAAATCCTTCTTCACTGAGTATAAATGGAACATTTGAAGGATAACCTTCAATTAAATAATGGAGGTAAGTTTTCATATTTAGATCTTCAAGTTTCTTCTTAAATTTAATTGAACTGTCTTGACCATCAAATTGAGTAATAACGACACTACCGACATATAAATCACTGTCTCTAAAAACATCGACAAGTCTTAAAACCTCTTGGTCGTAAGAAAGATCATTATCGTTTCTTAGTTTGTTATGTTCAATGTCAACAGCACTGATTGCAATGACAATCTCCATATCATCTTTTAGTTGTTTCATAAGTTCAATTTTGTTATCTTTAAGAAATCCAGGTAAAACTCTTTCTGCATGGTAATCATCAAAAAGCTTTCCTCCGAACTCCATATATAACTTATTATCAAACATTTCAATTCTCTTTTGAATCTTTTCTTTTTGAAGACTAAAATATTTTTCATTATCAAATCCTATTTTTTTCATTGTTCCACCTCTGCTAATATTATAGCAAAGAATAGTGTTACTTTTTTAATAAATCGTATAACAGGGGGTGCATATGTTTGACTTTAGTGCTAGAATATAACAGTAGGAAATATCCCATAAAAGAAAGTGGGATTAGAAATAAAGAGAGGTAATAATATGGAAAAAAGACCAGTAGTATTAGCAATTATGGATGGTGTTGGTTTAAGCGATAACATGGCAGGAAATGCTGTGGCACATGCTTATATGCCAACATTGGAGTACTTAAAAGAAAATGGAGCATATACAACATTAAAAGCTCACGGGCTTGCTGTTGGACTTCCTTCAGACGATGATATGGGGAACTCAGAGGTTGGTCATAACGCACTTGGTGCAGGACAAATTTATAGCCAAGGTGCTAAATTAGTTAATGAAGCAATCGCAACAGGAGACATTTATGAAACTGATACTTGGAAGAGTGCAGTTGACTTAGATGCAGAGAGAACATTACACTTTATCGGGTTATTATCAGATGGTAACATTCACTCACACATCAATCATTTAATTGATTTAATTAGAAATGCTAAAAAAGCAGGAGTAAAACATGTTCGTGTTCATACATTGATGGATGGACGTGACGTACCTGAAACATCAGGTTTAGAATATATAAATACGCTACAAGAAGTAATGGATGAACTTAATGATGACAACTTCGATTCTAAAATCGCAAGTGGTGGTGGAAGAATGTACATTACTATGGACCGTTACAATGCAGATTGGGATATGGTTAAACGTGGTTGGGACGCACATGTATTAGGAGAAGGTCGTCAGTTCGCAAATGCAACAGAAGCAATCACAACATACCGTGAAGAATTAAAATGTAATGACCAAGATTTAAAAGAGTTTGTAATTGTTGAAGATGGCAAGCCAGTAGGTACGATTGAAGATGGAGATAGTGTTATTTTCTATAACTTCCGTGGAGACCGTGCGATTGAAATGTCAAAAGCATTTACTTTAGATGACTTCAGTGAATTTGATCGCGTAAGAAGACCTAAAGTATTCTATGCGGGAATGTTACAGTATGATGGAGATTCACACATGCCAGAACATTTCTTAGTTCAACCACCACACATTACAAATACATTAACAGAACGTTTAGTTGAAGAAGGTATCAATGAATTCGCAGTTAGTGAGACTCAAAAATATGGTCATGTTACTTACTTCTGGAATGGTAATAAATTAAATAAAGTTTCTGAAGAGTTAGAAACATGGGTAGAAGTTAAATCGGATATGGTTCCTTTCGAAGAAAGACCTTGGATGAAAGCAGCTGAGATTACAGATCATGTTATCGATGCACTCGATTCACAAGATTATCAATTCATTAGATTAAACTATCCAAATGGAGATATGGTTGGACACACTGGATCATTTGCAGCAACAAAGATCAGTGTAGAAACAGTAGACTTACAATTAGCTCGTTTACTCGAAGCAGTTGAAAGAAATAATGCAATACTAATTGTAACTGCGGACCATGGTAACGCTGAGGAAATGTTAGAGAAGAAGAAAAACCCTAACGATCCAGATGCACCAAAGACATCACATACAACAAACTTAGTTCCGTTTGTTATCTATAATGAAGACGTTAAATATAAAGATGGCAACTTTGGATTATCAAACATTGCTGCTACAATTACTGATTTATTGGATGTAAAATCTGATTCAAAATGGAATGAAAGCTTAATTATTAAATAATAATCATAAAAAAACACGTAATAGTGTTTTTTTGTTTAATTATATTTTTTTTAAGAAGGACGAATAAGAAAAAACTGAAAATCGCCTTTAATAACGGAAACACATCAGTTAATACGGAAGAATCATATGATGAAAACATCGTACCGGATGAATCAATGTAAGTACCGATGACAGAGAGGGGGGAAGAAGAAATAAAATGGGGTGAACATTGAGTGTAAAACTTATCAGATTTTTACAAGTTTCTTAAATTTCTTCAAGTACAATTCCAAATGCTCTAGTCTTAAATAATAAAGATAATCCGATTATATCAAAACCAATAAAAGTTTATGAAACGAAATCAACAAATTATAATAAAATTCAAGAAATTGATTAGTTGACCGATGAAGGGCTTCTAGTATTTATTGAAAGTTATAGTAATGTACTTATAAACAAACCGTATAATGATAAATTTCAATGGATCTTAGAAATGAAATAATTAAACCGAAGAGTTATATTGAAAATATATGACTCTTTTTTGGTGAAATAAATTAGTGGTATAATACAATTATTAAGGGTGATGTTAATGAAATATAGTGCAATCGTATTAGCGGCAGGTAGTGGAAGCCGTACGGGCTTAAATTATAATAAGGTCCTTCATGTTTATAATGGAAATACAATTATAGAAAGAAGTTTATCATTATTTATGGATGACATGGATTGTGAGCAAATTATCCTTGTTATTAATCCAAATGAGCGAGAAGAGTTTATACATTTCAGGTTTCCATCGAAAATAGAAATTGCATATGGAGGAAAAGAACGTTCTGATAGTGTTATAGAAGGACTTAATAAAGTGCGCTCTGAGTACGTACTTATCCATGATGGAGCAAGACCATTCTTGAAAGTAGAAGATTTAAATGTATTAAAACAAAACTTAGAAAAACATGATGCGGCAATTTTAATGGTAAAGTCGATTGATACGAGTAAGATTGTGAAGGACGGAGTTATTGTAGAAAGTTTAAATCGAGAACTAGTATACAATGCGCAAACCCCTCAAGGGTTTAAAACAGATCTTATAAAATCCTGTTACGAAAAATTAAAACAAACAAAAATAAGTGTTACGGATGATGCTCAAGTGGTAGAACTATTTTCAAAAGTGAATATTAAATGTGTAGAAGGATCTTACAGTAATACAAAGATAACAACAATTGAAGACCTCTTATAGTGGTCGATATGTGATATAATAAACAAAGTAGGAGGGCTCAGTATGATTATTAAGGTTTATGAATCTGATGAATTTGTAAGTAAAGTTGATAATATGCAAAGACTCTTATACTTTGAAAGTAGTTTCTATGAAGGTAGAGATCGCTTAGATATAGAAACATTTACAAAGGAATGTATGACTAAAGTAATCGTGACTGATTCTTTCTATACTTTGGAATTGATATCAAATCCCTGAAATATAAGAAAAATTGTAGAAGAAGACTACAAAGAAGAAGTTGAAGAGATTGAATTTGAAATACTTTATGAGTTGAAAGAATTAATAGAAACAATGCTGTTAACAGATATGAAAAATTTCCTGACACATTTAAAAAAGCATTTAGAATCTATGAACATTATTGGAATTATTTCTTTTATGTTATCGAAAATGAAGATGGTTATTTTGCGTATAATTGGAGCAAATCCGAACAATAGTGTTCAACACTAAAAAAGTGAATTTAAATTATAAATTAATTTGTCAAATGTTATGTATTTGCTTTACTTAGATTGACTATTTTAGTATAATAATCATTACGAGTGGATATATAAATATTTACTCCTTGCCTGAAAAGGCCATTAGACCAGAAGGAGGTGTACACATGCGTAAGTATGAAGTAATGTACATTGTGAACTCATCATTAGATGAAGATATGCGTAACACTGAATTGACTAACATCGAAATGTTAATTAATGTTAACGGAGGAACAGTTACTAAAACAGATGACTGGGGTATCCGTGCTTTTGCATATCCAATTGATCACATGTTAAAAGGACATTATGTTGTTGTTGAATTTGATGGTAACAATGACACAGTATCAGAATTACATCGTCTAACGAACATTAACAAAAACATCGTTCGTTTCATGATAACACAAAGAAACAATTAATGAATAGGAGAAAAGATATATGATTAACAATGTAGTATTAGTAGGCAGACTAACACGGGACCCGGAATTGAGAAAGACTCAGTCAGGAACATCAGTATTATCTTTTACTGCTGCAGTAAATAGAAAATTCCAATCACAAGATCAGACAGCTGATTTTATAAATTGTGTTGCTTGGAATCAAACAGCAGACTTCTTAGCTCGCTATGCAACAAAAGGTGCATTAGTGGGAGTAGAAGGTCGTATTCAAACTCGAAACTATGAAGATAAGACTGGTAATCGTGTTTATGTAACTGAAGTAGTCGCGGAGTCTGTTCAACTTCTTGAAAGTAAAGCGGAAGCAGAACGACGTCAAGCAACTGGCGGAGGTCAAAGTTATAATCAGTTTGATAATCAACAACAAGGTTATTATGAAGATAAAAACACTGTTGATATTGAGGAAGAGTTTGGAGGGCCAACACTAGATATTTCTAGTGATGATCTGCCATTTTAAATAGATAGGAGCAATAACAATGGGTTATAGAAAATTCAGACCAAGAAAAAAAGTTTGTCATTTCTGTAAAAACAAAATTGACCATGTAGACTATAAAGATGTTGATCTATTAAGAAAATATGTATCAGCAAATGGAAAAATCATTCCAAGAAGAGTTACAGGTACTTGTGCTAAACACCAAAGAGTTTTAGCTACAGCAATCAAACAATCACGCGAAATGGCATTAATTCCATACGTAGCGGAATAATATTAAAATCAACCTCCGTGTATCACGGAGGTCTTGTGTATGAGGTGAAAGAATGAAAAGTAATGTGCGAAGAATAACAGATGGAGCTATTATGGCCGCATTATTAGGACTCTTAATGGTTCTTGATGGCCAAAGTGGACTTCTTTTAGATGGACTTCTTTTTTGGTTAATTCCAATTCCAGTAATTATTTATACGGTAAAGTATGATCTTGCTTCAGGATTTATGGTAAGTACTGCTATTTCGATCTTGGCTTTTATACTTACGCTTCCACAAATAGCAATATTAGTAATGTTTTCAAATCTCATAGGATTAGCCTATGGATTTGGAATCAACAAAGATTTATCAAAACTAAGTACCCTAGTAATAACATTTGTAGTGACCTTTGGGTATTATGTGATATCAATGATTGTGTTCGCTGGATTCTTTGGTTATGACGCTGTCGAAGAACTAAAAGCGTTAACTGAGTTTTTAGGAACCATCGCAAACAGTATAACGGGTACAACACAAGATGCGCTAACTTTATTAACGTGGATAAATCCATTCTTTAAAATGTTAGTAACCTTCCCTCTGTTTCTTCCAGCAACAATTGCACTGCTTCAAACAATCATTACAAATATCATCAGTAGTGTTATTTTGAAGCGTTTAAAACTTGCAGATGTAAAGGTTACTCCTATATTATCAATACGTTTTGATAAGAAACTCGGTTTGGTCGCATTAGTGATCTTAATACTCACATATCTTTACCAAATATTCATGAGTACTTCATTTGATAATGTTATAATATTAGTACAGTTTACAATGCAATTACTTTTTATTGTAATGGGTATGATATTTAGTATGACAGTCATTTCATTAAAAAGAATTCCGATCTTATCGATAGTCATCGCACTACTCGTTATTGGGATGCCATTACTTATTATGGTCATTGGAATTGTAGATGTGTTGACGGATATAAGAGTAAATATGGTTAGGAGGGCAATCGATGAAAGAAAAAGTAGAACAGCTTAAATTTACTGCGCTCGTCGGAACAATTGTTCAAATCGCAATGTTCGCAGTTTTTATATTTTTAAATGGGGTTACTCCAGAAATGTATGTCATTCTTCTTTTTATAGTAATGCAGGGAGCAATTGTATTTTATATTATATCTGTGTATGAAAAAGAACTACATAAACAAATCGCAAGTGTTAGTGATATTTTAGGAAGTGAATCTCAGGAAGCTTTTTCAATAGGTGGCCTTGGTCTTGTCGTATACGATGAAGATTATACAATAATTTGGATGAGTGATTATTTTGAAGAATTAGATATTAACAGACTTAATGAAAAGGTGACTAAATGGTTACCAAGTACGGTAGGTTTGTTTAATGGGGATGTAGATGTTGTAAATGTAAAGTATGATAAATATGTATTTAGAGTTACTCGAAACAGTAAGGCAAGATTATTATACTTTGAAGATATTTCCGCTGAATATTTAATTACTGAAAAATATACCGATGAATCACCAGTTATGGGATTAGTTCATTTGGATAATTATCAAGAATATACACAATATGAAGAGGAAACTCGAGTATACTACATTGATAGTATTGTGAAACAAAACTTATTAAATTGGGCATCAAGTCTAGGAATCTTTATTAGGAGATTACGTAATGATCGATATTTATTATTGACGAATAATAAAACCTTCGAAGAAATTCAACAGAGTAATTTCTCGATTATGCATAAGATTCGTAAGGAAGCTCAAAATAATGATTTAGTTTTATCATTATCAATGGGGTTTGCTTTAGGAACATCAAATTATTTAGAACTCGAAGAAATGACAAACAGCTTACTTGAACTTGCACAGAGTCGTGGTGGAGATCAGGTTGCAGTGAAAACAGTTGGAGAAGATATTAAATATTATGGCGGTAACAGTCAATCTCGAGAACGCCGTAGTAAGGCTCGTGTAAGAGTTATCTCTCAAACAATTCGTGATTTGATTATAGATAGTGATAAAGTGATTATTGTAGGTCATAAAAATGCAGATTTTGACTGTGTTGGAGCAGCTCTTGCGACAAGCAAGATTGTATCCTCACAAGGAAAGACACCTTATGTTGTTTTAAAAACAGGTGGTGTTGAAGGTAAGTTAATGGCGGCGATTGAAGACAATTATGATGTCTTAACCAAAGACCACAATTTTATCAGTGAGGAGGAGGCAATAGAGATGCTGACTTATGAAACGTTAGTTATCTTAGTTGACCACCATAGTGATAAGGTTTCAAGTAGTCCTCAGTTGATTGATCGTGCAAATCGTATTTGTATTATTGATCATCACAGACGTACTACTGATTATAACTTCCAACCGATTCTAGCATATATAGAATCAGCGGCGTCAAGTACTGGAGAGCTTGTAGTTGAGCTTCTACCATACCAAGAAAAACGCGTGAATTTATCTCCGTTAGAAGCAACCTTTGTTTATACAGGTATCGTAGTCGATACTAACGGATTTATTAATAGAGTAGGAAGTCGAACATTTGAGTCGGCATCAATGCTTCAAAGATATGGGGCTGATGTACGATATGCAAATGAAATGTTAGATGATTCATTTGAAGATATAATGTTAAAGAATAAGATATTAGAAGGTGCGATGATGAAAGAAGATTCTGGAATCATTTTTGCGCCAGTACATGATAATACGATAGTTCCCCGAGGTTTAATTTCAAACGCAGCGGATGAACTATTAAGTATTCAACAAGCTCGTGCAGTATTTGTCATATCAGCAATTTCAGAAGATAAGATTGGTATATCAGCACGATCACGAGGCAGCTTCAATGTTCAAAAGATTATGGAAGCGATGGGTGGCGGAGGTCACTTTAACGCAGCTGCAGTTCAAAAAGCAAATACGACTGTATACGGATTATTTGAACAATTAGAAGAACAAGTTGATAAATATTTAGAGGAGGTATATAACGATGAAAGTAATATTACTGGATGATGTTAAGAATGTAGGAAAAAAAGGTGAAGTAGTAGATGTGGCACCTGGATACGGAAGAAACTTTTTAATTAGAAATAAACTTGCAGTTATGGCTTCAGAAGGAAGTATGGATGTTCTAAGAGAACAAAAAGCAGAACATAAGGAAGAAGAAGCTAAAAAGAAAGCACAAGCAGAAAAAGATAAGGAAAAAATTGAGAAGATCGAGTTGGATTTTTATCTTAATGTTGGGAAAGAAGGGAAAATCTTCGGATCGGTATCTTCAAAACAAGTTGCAAGTGAATTGCTTTCGAAACATAAGATAAAGGTAGATCGCCGTAAATTTTTAGACAATGGACCATATGTTCATCTTGGCGTGAATAATGTTCAAGTAGAATTATACAAAGATGTTATTGCGACAATTCAAGTCGTCATAAAGGAAAAGAAATAGTATGCAAAGAACCCTACCTAGTAGTGTTGATACAGAACAAGCAATACTAGGGGCAATACTGATATATCCAAATGCCGTTCGTGCATGTAATGAATACGGCTTATTAACGGAGCACTTCTTTTTAAGCTCTCATCAACAAATATATACAATTATGACCAATGTTTTTGAGGATAATAAAGCAGTGGACTCAACTGTATTAATTACGAAATTACAAGATGAAAATTTACTGAATGCGGTTGGTGGTGTTGATTATATCTTTCAATTGACAGAGACAGCTACGTCACACGCAACGCTAAAACACTACGTTGAAATTGTTATTGATAAATTCAAAATGCGTGAATTGATCTTAATTACAGAAGGAATCTATAATGAAGCCTATGCAAATCCTGGAGCAGTTGATGAAATCATGGATGATGCAGAACGTAAAATACTTGATGTTACACGTTCACGCCGCAGTAGTGATTTTAGAAGTTCAAAAGATGTTGTGGAAGCAGTGCTTGAAAATATTAAACTAAAAAGTGAATCAGGTACTGGTATCACAGGTATGAAAACAGGCTATGTTGATCTGGATCATGTAACAAGTGGATTTCAACGCGGAGATTTAATTATATTAGCAGCACGTCCTTCAGTTGGTAAAACGGCTTTCGCACTTAACTTAGGAACGAACATGGCATTATATAACGATCTGCCTACGGCAATTTTCTCTTTAGAGATGCCTGCGGAACAGTTAATGCAACGTGTTCTTACGTTTAAGAGTGAAGTTTCTGGGACAAAATTAAGAGATGGTACGATCAAATCAAATGAAGATTGGAATAAACTTTATGAAGCTGCGAATACAGTAAAAGAAGCTAAAATCTTTATTGATGATAGTCCATCATTAAAGATGTCAGAAGTATTCTCTAAGTGTAGAAAACTAAAAGCTGAACATGATTTAGGAGTTATCATTATTGACTACTTACAGTTAATGGAATCAGGAAGTAATACTGAAAACCGTCAACAAGCGGTTTCTGAAATTTCTCGGGCCTTTAAAGGATTAGCGAGGGAGTTGGATGTTCCTGTTATTGCCTTATCTCAATTATCACGTTCAGTAGAAACACGTCAAGATAAGCGTCCGATGTTATCAGACCTACGTGAGTCTGGAGCCATCGAGCAGGATGCTGATATTGTCATGTTTTTATACCGTGAAGATTATCACAACATGGAAGAAGAATCTGATCGTCAAGATACAGATGTTATCATAGCGAAACACAGAAACGGGTCACTTGCTAATGTTACTTTAGTATTTGATAAAACGATTAACAAATTCTTCTCACGTGTGCAAGGACCTGGAGTGGGTATGTAATGAATCAAAAGAAAACAATCATGTTACTGTCAGCGTTATTTGTGGTGAGTGGCTTAATTGTGCTATTAGACAAAAATGTATTCACTAAAGATACTGGATTTCAATCAAGTAAATTGTTAACGAGTAGTAATCGTTCACTTTTAGATCAGGAAATTATTGCGGAAACGAAAGATCCAGTTGTACAAAAAGTATTATATGCAAATAATGAAATAGTAGGTGTTGTTACTGACTTAGAATTAATCGAAGAAATGATTGCAGATGTAAGTGCAAGTGATTATGAAGAAGATTTTCCGAATTCGAAATTAGGATTTGGAGAAGATGTCTTTGTCGCTGAAGAAATGTCTAATTTTCAATATAAAAATATTGATAATGATATAAAAGATTATATTATTGAAAACAACTTACTCGCGATTGAAACAAACAAAGTAACATTTTCGAATGGTGCAGTAATCTATGTTAAAAATGTTGAAGATTTTGAAGCAGCAAAAGAAAACTATCTTTTAAACTTTATTTCTGAAGAAGAAATGGTATTTGTTAAAGATGGAGAACCAGCTCCTTTTGATCCTGAAGCGTATGATTCGACAGCACTAAGTTTAGAAATTGTAGAGAAGACTTCTTTGAGTAAAGGTTACGCTTCTCACGATAAAATATATAAAGATGAAAGAGAAATTGTAGAGTTTTTAAGCTATGGTTATGGTACAGATAAGCAGTACCACACCGTAAAGGCTTATGATACAGTTCCTGGTGTGGCATCACTTGCAGGAATCTCGACGCAACAGTTATTAACGATTAATCCACACATAAAAAGTGAGGATCAATTAATTAAAGAGGGAGATAAGATTAACGTTACGTTTTTTGACTCTCCAATTAATGTTATTGTTAAAAGAAGAACTGTTAAGAAAGAAGTAATTTATCCTGAGTCTACAAAATTTGTAGAGGATGATACCTTAAAAGAAGGTTCGACTGTAACAACAGTTAATGAAGAATCAGGATCAAAAAGAGTCGCTTATGAAGAGACTTATGTAAATGGCGAATTAAAGGATGGATCACCAGTTTTAGAAGAACATGTATTAAAAGAACCGGTTCAAGAAGTAATAAAAAAAGGTACGATGGTGATTCCAAGTGTTGGATCGGGAAGTTTTAGATATCCGATTGATAATGTAACAATTACTTGTGGTTGGTACTGTTATGCTGGACATACAGCAACGGACTTTCAAGATGCTATTAATAGATATGGTCCGGTTAGAGCCGCAGACCGTGGAACTGTAGAAGTTGTTTCATACAATGGTATTAATGGTAACTATGTTTGGATTAACCACAACAATGGATATAAAACATATTATGGTCATATGAACACTACTCCGTATGTAAGTGTTGGACAGATTGTAGAGCGTGGTGAAGTGATTGGACAGATTGGACAGACCGGACTGGCCACCGGGCCGCACGTTCACTTTATGGTCACAATAAATGGGACTTATATAGACCCAATGACTGTGACGGGACATTAAATGAAATATTATGTATTAGCAAGTGGTTCCAAAGGAAACTGTACTGTAATTACGGATAAAGACGGTACAATTGTTATAGATGCTGGAACTACAGACAGACATTTAAAAGCATGTTTTGAAGAAATTGAGCTTGACTATAAAACAGTCGATGCCTTATTAATAACACATACACATAAGGATCATATTGGTCGTATAAACTTGTTTAAAGACATTCCGATGTATACTCCAGAGTTTCTTGGTGATAAATACAAACAAATTAAAGTGTATGGCGAAGATAGGTTTAAAATTAAAGGTTTTGATG
>RRZT010846799.1_pt1 | contig 12998 bp, 11 predicted proteins | sample 2165551 | NCBI WGS metagenome assembly RRZT01 (sample SAMN10456910, study PRJNA506462) | wastewater metagenome | biome: wastewater; feature: sludge; material: wastewater sludge; isolation source: wastewater sludge with Escherichia coli K12::gfp cells carrying plasmid... | place: USA: Moscow, Idaho... | reverse complement strand
TTGCCATGACCGACGCCGCGGCCTTGCGTGCGCTGGTGGAAAGCGAACGCCCGCATCTGATCGTGCCGGAAATCGAAGCCATCGCCACCGATGAACTGGCGCGCATCGACGCCGATGGCCTGGCTGAAGTGATCCCCACCGCCCGCGCCGCGCAACTGACCATGAACCGCGAAGGCATCCGCCGGCTGGCCGCTGAAACCCTGGGCCTGCCCACCTCGCCGTATGCCTTTGCCGACAGCCTGGCCGAGTTGCAAGCCGCCATCGACGCCGGCATTGGTTACCCGTGCGTGATCAAGCCGGTGATGTCATCCAGTGGCAAAGGGCAAAGCCTGGTGCGTGGCCCGCAAGAGGTGGGCCCGGCCTGGGACTACGCTGCCAGCGCGGGGCGGGTGGACGCGGGGCGGGTGATTGTGGAAGGCTTCATCCAGTTTGATTACGAAATCACCCAGCTGACCGTGCGCGCCTGCAACGCTGACGGCACTATCGAGACGTATTTTTGCGAGCCGATTGGCCATGTCCAGCAACATGGTGATTACATCGAAAGCTGGCAGCCACAGGCGATGCGCCCGCTGGCCCGGCAAAAAGCCCGCGACTACGCCCAGGCGGTGGTGGACAATCTGGGCGGGCGCGGCCTGTTTGGGGTAGAGCTGTTTATCCGTGGCGATGAGGTGTGGTTCTCCGAAGTCAGCCCGCGTCCGCACGATACCGGCCTGGTGACGCTAGCCAGCCAGACGCAAAGCGAGTTTGAGCTGCACGCGCGCGCCATTCTCGGTTTGCCGGTGGACACCGCCATGCGTGTGCCCGCTGCGGCCAGCGCGGTGATCTACGGCGGCATGGAAGCGCAAGCCATCGGCTTTGATGGCGTAGCCCACGCGCTGGCCGTGCCCGGCAGCGACCTGCGCCTGTTTGGCAAGCCGGAAAGCTTTGTCCGTCGGCGCATGGGTGTGGCGCTGGCCAGCGCCGAACACGAAACCCTGGCCCGCGAGCGCGCCAAACTGGCCGCCAGCCGCGTCACCCCCGTTCAACGAAAGCCCTGACCATGACCTCCGCCACCCCGACCGAAGCCAACCTGATGCACACCGTCACCCCGTACCAGCTGCTGGGCGGCGAAGCCATGCTCACCCTGCTGGTAGACCGCTTTTACAATGTGATGGACCACGACCCGGCTGTCGCCGAGATCCGCCGCATGCACCCGGCAGATCTGGAAAGCTCGCGCCAGAAGCTGTTCATGTTTCTGTCCGGCTGGCTGGGCGGCCCCAATCTGTATATGGAACAGCATGGCCACCCGCGCCTGCGCGCCCGCCATTTGCCGTTTTCCATCAATCAATCGGCCAGCGACCAGTGGATGTATTGCATGGAAAAAGCCTTTGAAGGCCTGGCGGTGGATCCCACCCTGCGTGACCAACTGATGGCCGCGCTGCGCAATACCGCCAACTTCATGCAAAACCAGCCCACCGCCTGAATCCGGAGACACGCCATGCAACACTGGCCCGCCCTGCTGGGCATCACCGTCGCCATCGGCATCGGCGCCGCCAGCCCTGGCCCCAGTTTTGTCCTGGTGGCGCGCACCGCTGTCAGTCAGGGGCGCACCCATGGCCTGCTGGCCGCTGCCGGCATTGGCGCTGGCGGGCTGGTGTTTGCCGTCCTGGCGCTACTGGGCCTGCACAGCGTGCTCAGCCTGTCTCCCATGCTCTACCTGGCGCTGAAGCTGGCCGGCGGCCTGTATCTGGCCTGGCTGGGCTGGCGCATCTGGCGCAGCGCCCAGCAGCCGCTGTACATCGACAGCACTCAGGCCGCGCCGCCAGCACGACGCGCCTTTGCCACTGGTCTTTTCACCCAGTTGAGCAATCCGAAAACCGCCATTGTCTACACCAGCGTCTTTGCCGCCTTCCTGCCTGCCCAGCCTGATCTGGCCTTCAAATTACTCACGGCCCTGGCTGTGCTGCTGGTGGAAACTGGCTGGTACACCCTGGCCGCGTGGGCGCTTTCCGCACCCTTGCCCCGCCAGGCTTATCTGCGCAGCAAAACCTGGGTGGACCGCGCGGCTGGGGGGTGATGATGGCGCTGGGGCTGAAACTGGCGCACGGGGTGGTGGAATGAACCCGATAAAATGAAAACCGAACGGCCCACGGTTTGATTTGGAAAAACCGTGGGCCGTTCGGTTTCAGCCGGCGGCGCCCGGCTGGTTTACCCCAACAATCGCAGGGCGTCCAATCCCTAACCCGGCTGCCCATCCGCACGTGGCCGCATGTACACCGGCAGAAACTGCCAGCCCCAGCGCGCCCAGATCAGCAGCCAGCCCAGCGCCACCAGCACATACAGCAGATTGCGCACTGGCTGTGGTGCGGCTTCGGCCAGCACCCGCAGCAGCGCCACGCCATGCAATCCCAGGTACAGCCGCCACAGCAAGGGCGTGGCCACCAGTGGCTGGCCGGAGTGGCCAAGCGATACCCGGCTGACAAAGCCCATCATCAAGGTGCTGAACAGCCCGATCGTCAGCGCATGCACTGGCGCGCTGCCCAGTTGCGGCCAGATGGCGGCCAGTGCATGCAGCGCCAGCGCCAGCGCTGCCCAGGCAAACGACAGTTGCAGCATGGCCAGCAAGCGGTTGCGCAAACAGCGGCGCACGCCCCAGCGCCAGCTGGTGTAAGCCAGCAGCCCGGCAAACAGTGCATCCCAGCCGGCGCACAGCAGTGGCCAGTCCAGCAGGGTCAGCGTGGCGTGCCCCAGGCTGCCCAGCCAGAACCCCAGCAGCAGCGAATAAGGCCGCCATGGGTGGTAGGGTTGCAGCACACTGGCACTGAAAAATGGCAGCATGCGATGGCTGACGGTCAAGAACACCGGCAGCAAAAACCCCCACAGCGCCAGCGTGCGCATCAGCACCCACGCCCAGCCCGCGCCGCTGATCACCCAGCCCAGCCCGGCCAGCGCGCCCGCTGCACCCAGGCCAAAGGCCAGCGCCACAGCCCAGGCATGGTGGCGGTCGGGCTGGCGGCTGGCGCGAATGCAGCGCAGCCAGCTGGCCAGCAAGCCAAGCATGCCCAGGGTCATCAGGCTGTGCCCCAGCCCCTGGCTGACGCGCCCGCCGCCCAACTGGCCAAGCACCAGCGCCAGATTGGCCAGCCCCCATAGCCCCACCAGCGCCACATAATGTGTGCGGGGAGGCGGAGGAACCGCCAGCCACTTGGGGCCTGCAGTAAAGATGAATCCGGCCATGAACGGCGCAAACAGGCCGTACAGCATCCAGTGGCCATGCACCAGCAGGGCCGGCAGGCTGGCGTCGGCCCAGTCCTGGCCGAGCGCACGGCCCAGCAACACCGCCCCCCACCACAGCATGGCGGCGATTACCGCCACCGTGCCGGTGGCAAACAACGCCCGATGTGGCGCAGACAAAGCAGTGGAGAACATCAGCTTTCCTTGAAGCAGTTGATCCGGCATTGTCCGTGGCCTGGCCGGATGAAAGACATGATGCAAATCAAGCCGGGCCGGATGCTCTGGCATGGCGGGCAATTTCGCCAATCAGATCCACGACCCTGGCGCTATAGCCCCATTCATTGTCGTACCAGTACACCAGCCGCAGGTGTTGTTCTGCCTGGATGGTGGTCCAGCGTTGGTCCACACAGACTGAATGGACATTGCCGCAGTAGTCTTGTGACACTTTGGGCGTGGTGTCCAGCTGGATAATGGCGTGGCGCTGCTGTTGGGCCAGGGTGTGCAGATGCTGATGCACGGCATCCACTTCGGCAGGCTGGCGCAGGCAAACATCCAGCACGGCAGACGATACGCTGCTGGTGGGCACCCGGTAGGAAAACCCCTGTATCCGGGTGGACAAGCCTGGCAGCACGGCGTCGGCAGCCAGTACGGCGCTGGTGGTTTTTGGCAGCAGATTGTTCAGGGCGCTGCGACCCAGAGTGTAATGCGACAGCGTGTCATCGTGTGCGCTGCCGACAAGTGCCGCACTGTCCAGCAGGTTCTGGTTGGACAAGCAGGGGTGCAGGGTGGTCAGCCGGCCATGCGCAACGCCGTAATGCTGCTCAAGCAGCTTGACCAGCGGCGCCAGGGCAACCGTGTCGCAAATGCTGCTGGACAAGCGCCGCTGTTGCGCTGGCCGGAACGCCTGTTCATTGACGCCAAATACGACGGTGTGCAGCTGCTGGCGGTGGCAGGCGTGGGTGCTGATGGTCCAGCCGGGAAAGCTGTGCCAGTGGGCCAGCCGCTCGGCATTGTTCACCCCGGACGCATCAATAATCACATCTACGCCATGCGCCTGCCAGGGCGCCTGGGTAATGTCCGGGCAGTGGCTGACGGCGATGGTCTGCCCATCCTGGCAAAGTTGCTGCTGCCTGACGTGTACCGGCGGTTTCAGCCCGCCATACAGCGAATCATAATTGAGCAGGTAGGCAAGATTGTGGATGTCCGGGTTGATTTCATTGATGAGTACCAGATCAAACTCGCGGCAGTCATGCTGAATCCGGAACACCGCCCGGCCAATGCGGCCCAGCCCGTGAATGCCAACACGCAGTTTGGTCATGCCATTCTCCTGACAAGTGTGATGTGGGGCGTGTTTCTACCGGTTTGCGGCGGGCGGGAGCCTATTCGTAGTGCAGGCCGTTGGCCTTGGCAAATGCCTCATAAATGAACGGCATCTCAAAGCCGCTGCGGGTCAGCGCTGTTTTACGGATCGACACCCGCGACTGCTGGCCGCTTACCATGGGCAGCATGGTGATTGGCGTGCCTTGGGTCAGTGCATAGGCCATGCTGGCGGCGTGGGCCCCCTGTTCGTAGCCCGCGGCGGCAATGCCCAGCATCGCCCCATCCTGTGCCGCTGCCGTGGTCAGCCCGATGACTGGCGCCTTGCTGTTTTGAGCAGTCCATTGCATCACCACTTCAGGTGAAACAAAGGCCGGATGACTGGCGTCCTGGCGCAATTGCCGGTAATCGCTGACCAGAATGAAATCCGCCACGGTGGCTGCCCGAAAGATCAGGCGCTTCCAGTCTTCAAAGTTATCGGCCATCTGTGGATTGACCCAGCGCAGATGGCGCCATTGATTCTGGTAGGCGGTGTATTCGAACAAGCCGGCAGCAAAGTCGAATGAACGGTCGCCAATCAGCACAACCCTGGGCTGCTGGCTGATCGGGCCATTGGCTGTCCATAGCGCATGGATGGCGTCATCCAGCGCCCGTAGCGGCTTGCGCTCCAGTATGCCTGTAACATTATTTGCCGTGTGGTACTGGTATTTTTCCGGCTGGCTGTTGACCCCGGCAAACACCAGCTTGATGCGTGGATGGTTGAGGTAGCGTTTGCCAATCAGCTCCTGGGCAATATCATCCAGCAAGATCACCACATCGGGTGACCAGCGATCAATCACGTCCATTGCCAGTGTGGTGGCCGCCCGGCGCGAGGCGGGGTCCTGGTGCCGCTTCAGGTCCATGTAATGCCAGCGCAGGTTGATGGCAGGATGCTGGCTGAATACCTGATTCAGCCCGATGTTTTCTTCCTTGACCCAGCTGTACTCGGCATCGTAGCTGTGCACAATCAGCACCCGCTGATTGTGCATCTTGTGGTAAATGATCAGGGTGACAAAGATCAGCACAAAAGCGGCTTTTACCAGAAACAGGGCGTTTTTCATTTAGATGATGTCCAGGGCAGTCCAGAAAGGAAAGGCAAGAAAAACAGCAAGAATTCGGCCCAGCATCATCAGCGCGTTATATTGCAGCAGCAAGCCGTCATTGCAATTGAAGTGGCAACCTTCCTGATCCAGGCGACTGCGCAGCATGCCGTGATACGGCGCCTGATACGGAAAGAAATAGCCTTCGCACAACGTCAGCACCACAAATCCAATCAGCCACTCCGAAACACCATTGGCATGCGCCAGCGGCAGCAGCAGGGTCAGCAGCAGGATTTCCGCCACCAGCTCGGGCAGCACCAGACGCAGCAGGACAATGCCCAGGCTGAGCCCGGCAATAAAGCCGGGCAGATTGCGCTTCATCAGTCCGCCCATGCTGGCAAATGTGCTGGTAATCATGTCGCTGATGCCCGTTGATGCCATGATGGGCGGCCAGGTCACAATGGCTGCGATAAAGATCAGCACCGACCAGTCAATGAACCGGTTGATTTGCTCGCCGTGCAGTGCGCCAAACAGCAGCAGGATGATCAGCACGGTTAATGACAGCCAGGGCAGTTCTATCTTGTGCCACGAGGCAGTCAGCATGCCCAGGGTAATCAGCAGGATGGCCAGCAGCGCACCCCATTCCAGCTCACGCATCGGCCCCAGGGTGGCCAGCTGGATAGTGAGTTTGTCTCCGCCTATTTGGGTGATGGCGGGCTGACGAAAAATCAGCGCCTGGGCGCCCAGGTGGAACAGCAACAGCAGCCCACCGCAAAACGAGGCGGCCAGCAGCCAGCGCAGCCACTCAAAGGCATACTGGGTTTGCGCGCCAAACAGGCCAAACGCCAGCAAGTTGGCCGGTTTGCCGGTTAAAAAAATCGACGCAGCCAGGCTGATGCCGGCAATCGTGCTGGCAAACAGGCGGGCATTCAGCCGCAGCATGGGCTGGCCCGGTGTGTGCCCGACATGGTAGAGACGGCTCAAGGTATGCAAGAACGGCGCAATCAGGCTGCTGCGCGCCAGTTGTGATGGAATGACCGGGGTGAGCAGCAGCCCGAACAGCAGCAGGCCATGGGTGTGCCAGCCAGAATGGGCCGGCAGCCGGGCCAGCAGCCACAGCGATACGCGGTAGCTTAGCCCGGACTGGCGCATCAGCGTGCCCACGGCAAAAATGCTGAGCAGCATGAAAAAACTGCTGCTGGCAAATCCAGCGGTGGCGACATCCGCCGCCACCACATCAAAGACAATCACGGCCAGCAAGGTGAACAGCGCCGGGACAAACACCGGGGCCAGCTGGGCAATCCACATCACGGCAGTGCAGCTGATGATGGCCAGGAAATAACTGGCCTGGCTGGGCAGGCTGTACGCACGACACACCAGCCACACCAGCAGCGGCAGCACAATCGCCCCCAGCCAGCCCATTACGTCGTATTGCCTGACGGTGTGGCCAGAAGGCGGCACCGTTGCAACAGGGGGCTCGGTGCCCATGCAGGCAGCAAACAGCGCCTGGTTGAGAGTGGCGTGCTGCTGCGCCAGCGCATGCAGTGCGCTGGCTGCGATGACATACACGGTGGCAGTGCTGCGGGCGGTCACGGTGGCGGCATAGCCTGGGCGTCCGAGCGCGCACTCCGCCCCCAGAAACCCTTGGCTTTTGCTGTGCCGGTGGCTGGAATCGGCCACCAGAAAATCTCCCTCCCGGATCAGGCACACCATCTCGCCGGGATGGTTGCGCTCCATCAGGGTTTCCCCCGCGGCCAGCTGGCGCAAGTGCACCTGGCCAATCAGCGCCGCCCTGGCGGTGGCTGGAATATCCTGCCAGGCCGGGTGCTGCCAGAAAGCCGGCAGATCCGTGCATTCAAGCATGTCGAATTGGGGCATGTATTCATCCTAATGGGTGAGGAATTGCAATGGGCTGATCCCGCTGGGCCAGCCAGGTGCGGGCTCAACTGGCTGACAGCGGCTCACCCCGGAACCAGCGCAGGGTGACCAGAATGGCTGAGGCAATGGACGCACACAGACCAAGCATGGCCTTGAGTTTTTCAAAATTTTCTTTGGAAATCAGCGGGGTATTGCGCGCCAGAAATAGCCTTGAGCCTTCTGCCAGCGGGTAGCCAGCGCTGCTGGAAATCTGCCGTTCATCAAATGGCAAACCGGTGCGGGCACGCATTGCCGGGCTGTACAGGGTGTGCAGCAGCGCGTACACCGCCTTGGCGTCTACCGCCTTGTGCCCGACCAGATGCAGGTGAATGCCTACCGTGGGCAGTGGCTGGGTGGGAATGGCCGGTGCGGCGCCATAAACAAAGGCCGGAATCTGGCTGGCCCGCGCCCAGTCCAGATGAGAGGGCGGGGTATGCGGAAATGGAAAATCCAGCAGGAGATAACCGCGCTCCTGAATCAGGAATTCCGCCAGCGTGGACGGGATGAACGATGTGGTGACAATCGCATCGGGCAGCATCGACGCTGGCAAGGTCATCAAGGCTTCCTGGCTTAAATTGGACTCCAGATAATCGCGATCCAGCCGCAAGCCGGCAAACGCCAGCAGTTCAATGGCATGCTTGCGCCATTCTTCGTGTTTCGGTCCCAGATCAATCTGCCGCCCCGGTAAATCCGCCAACTGGCTGATGCCTGGCCGGGCCAGCAGATGCAGCGCTTCGGGCGGAATGGTGGCAATCTGGACAATATTGGGGTAGCGCTCGGCATCGGCTTCCTGCACCAGGGCCAGGTCCAGCTCATGCCGGTCCAGCCTGGCCATCAACTGGCTGATATTGGCGCCAGGCTGGATGCGCAAATGTATCCCCTGGGCCAGGCCTTCAGTTTGCAGGGTTTTGGTCAGGTAATAGCGGTTGCTGACCACATCACTGCCGGCAATGCTCAGGGAAAATTGCCGGGGCAGCATCTGATATAAAAAATTCAGCGCCAGTCCGACCAGGCCACAAACACACAGGATGGCCAGAAAATGGCGCACACGATGGTGGCGCTGGATATTGCTGAGCACCTGATACAGCAAGGCATCAAATTCTTTTGACATGGCACACTCACTTGTTGTGGTCATCAGCTACCCGGCACAACACCCCGCGTAGCGATTCTGGCGAGGCACATTCGCTGAGTGTTGTTCGCGACGCTTAATACACGGATACCAGGTTATGCTGCTCGATGATTTCCTGGGCTCGGGTGCTGCGGATAAACTGCAAGAAATCCTGTTCGGCAGCGGTGGATTTTCCATATCCGACCAGATATAAATCCTGAATATACGGATAACGCCCCGACAAGATGGTTGCCCGTGAAAATGGCACGCCTTCTATTTCCAGCCGGATGAAAGATGATTGTGCCGGGCTGTCCTGCAAGGACACATAGCCAATCGCGTAGGGATTGCGTTCAATGGCTGTCACGATGTCCTTGGCATGGCTGACCTGCTGGGCATGGTGGGTGATGGGGTGATACCCCAGCACCACTTCTTCAATAAACTGGGTGGTGGCCGAAGGCGGGCGCTGCGCCACCACCTGAATTGGTGCATCCGGGCCACCCAGCGCCTGCCAGTTGCGAAGATTGCCGGTGAAGATCCGGCGGATGTGTTCCTGTGACAGGGCCTGTACCGGGGCATTGCGGTGCACGATAAAGGCAATGCTGTTGCGCGCCAGCAAGTATTGGCGGGTTTGCACGTCAGCAAACAGGCCCGGCACCGGGTGGCTGACCATGGCCAGGTCAATGGCGCCATGGCGCACTGCCACCACTCCCGCCACCGATCCACCAGACTCCACCTGCACGTCGTAGCTGGCTTGATCGAACTGCTGCGCCAGCGCCTGAATCAGCGGCTGCATCAGGCTGGAGCCGGCAATGATCATCGGCGCGCGCATTGGCGGGTGGCTCAGCTGCCAAAGCAAGGCCAGCGCAGCGGCCAGCAGGCATCCGCCAATCAGCCCGCCCAGCCGCCGATGGCGCAGCCACCAGGCCGGGCCGGATATGCGCGCGCGGCTCATGGCCGGGCTCCCGGCTGAGGGGGGGCTGGCTTGCGTCCCAGCCGCTGGACAACATCCTGCACGGTGGGTGACGCCTGTGCATTGATCCATACACTCAGTGGCATGCGCAGCGGGTCATGCGCCGGGGGGCTGGCGGAATGGCGGGCGCCGATCTGGGTGATTTGCAAGGCTTTGACTGCCGGGCTCAGCTGGTCATGCAGCATAAAGCTGATGCTGTTGATGTTTTCCGCCAGCAGGGCATGTTTTTCCTCGGCGCTGACCATCCGGGCGTGGCGCGCCAGCCGGCCAGATTCGCCCACCATCGCCTCTTTCCAGGCCTGTCCCAGCCCCTGGGCGGGTGATTCCACCAGCAGCACAATCGGGCCAGCGCGCCCGCCAAGCATCTGCCAGTTGTCGATGCTGCCGGCAAATACGGCCTGCAGATGGTCCAGACGGATGCTGTGCAGCGGGTTGTCGGGATGCACTACCGGGGTCATGCGCTGATAGTCAATCACCACTTGCCGCAGTTTCAGCTGGCGTGTCTGAATTTCCTGGCGGATGTCGCCAGGAATATTGCCTTGCACCATGGCAATGTCGGCGCTGCCCTGCAGCAGGGATTTCATGGCAAAAACATTATTGCCGCGCACCACGGTGACCGTGGCGCCGGGGGTGTGCTGCATATAGTGCTCTGCCGTTTGCTGCATGACCGGCAACAGCACTGCTGCGCCGCGCGCCTGCACGGCAGGCAATGCCGCCTGTGCTGGCAGGCCAAGCAGCGCACTGCTGGCTGCCGCCATCTGTATCCACTGTTTCATTCCACACCCTGACCATCTTTGTCTGCCATGTCTGTTCAGCCAGAACGCCGGGATGGTCTGGCTGTGATGGGTGTGCGCCTAAGCCGAAAGGCGTAGCCCGGCTAGTTCGAAAAAACCGTCGTGTCAGGCTATCCGGCCAATGGGCCGGCAGGGTGTCTGCCCGTAAGCTCAAGGTCAATTTGTCATGTATTGCCCGGAAGGGGGAAGCAATGGCCACAGAGCTAAAAAACAGCGCACGGCAATGGTCGGTGCTAGCGTCCAGCACGCTGGCGTTTACCGTGTGTTTCATGGTGTGGATGATGCTGGGCGTGGTGGGCATTCCACTCAAGCAGCAGCTGGGGCTGAACGAAACCGAATTTGGCGTGCTGGCCGCCATGCCGGTGCTTACCGGCTCGCTGGTGCGGGTGCCACTGGGCATCTGGACTGACCGCTTTGGCGGGCGCATCGTATTTTTTGTGCTGATGCTGACCACGGTGCTGCCGATTTATTTGATGGAGTACGCCACCGCCTACTGGCATTTTCTGGTCATCGGCCTGTTTATCGGCCTGGCTGGCGGCTCGTTCTCGGTAGGCACCCCGTATGTGGCGCGCTGGTTTCGCAAGGACCAGCAGGGCCTGGCGATGGGGGTGTTTGGCGCGGGCAACTCGGGTGCGGCGGTGAACAAGTTTGCCGCACCGGCGCTGATTGCCGCTGGCGGCTGGACTCTGGTGCCGCAGGTGTACGCCGGGGTAATGCTGGTAACCGCCGTGGTGTTCTGGCTGTGCAGCGCCCACGACCCGAAACACGCGGTGGGCAAGAGCGTGCGCTTTGCCGACCAGCTCAAGGTGATGGCCGACCGCCGGGTGTGGCGCTACAGCCAGTATTACTCGGTGGTGTTTGGCGGCTATGTGGGCCTGGCGCTGTGGATGACCAAATATTACGTGGGCGAGTATGGCTTTGACATCAAGCTGGCCGCGTTTCTGGCCGCCTGTTTCTCGCTGCCCGGCGGCGTGCTGCGCGCCATTGGCGGCTGGATGTCAGACAAATATGGCGCGTACAAGACCACCTGGCTGGTCATGTGGGTATTGCTGGCCTGCTTTTTCCTGCTGTCTTACCCGCAAACTGCGCTGGTGATTCAAACCGTCAAGGGCCCGCTGAGCCTGAATATTGGCCTGTCGCCGTGGATGTTCACCACGGTGATGGCGGTGGCCGGGGTGGCCATGGCGGTGGGCAAGGCCAGCGTGTTCAAGTTCATTTCCGATGACTTTACCGACAATATTGGCGCGGTATCCGGGGTGGTGGGCCTGGCGGGTGGCCTGGGTGGGTTTTTATTGCCGATCCTGTTTGGCGCGCTGCTGGATCTGACCGGCGTGCGCAACAGCTGCTTCATGCTGCTGTTTGGCGCCACGGCGGTGAGCCTGGTGTGGATGCACTACACATTTGAGCCAGCACAACGCGAGTACGAGCGGCATGCCGCCCAGGTGGCTGCCGGCTGAGCCAGCGCACGGCCCCGCTGCCGGAAAACCGGCATGGCAAGACTTGGCGCCACCCACCCCTGCTCTGGGCATTGTTGCGCTGCCTGCACGGTCTGCAGCAGCACGCTTGGCCAGGAACGCGCCTCTGGGTTTTGTGAGGGAAATGCTGAAAAAATGGCTGTCCCCGCGCAGACAGGGGTTCAGAAGGTTGATTCTGCTGGGTTTTGCTTTCGGGAAATACCAAGGATCCTGAATCAACCCGCGCAATTCTGGGTGGCTTTTAGCCAAGCAGGTCCGCCATGTCGATGATGCGCTGCGCCACTTCTGCCAGCTTGACGTTGCTTTGCATGGCCTTGTTGCGCAATACGCCATAGGCTTCGGCTTCGCTGAAGCCCCGGCTTTTCATCAGCAGGCCTTTGGCGCGTTCAATGGTTTTACGCTCGGCCAGCCGGGTTTCGGCGGCAGTCACCTGGGCGCGCAGGCGCTGGTCTTCTTCAAAGCGGGCCTGCGCCACCTGGAGGATGGGCAGCAGGCGGGCTTCGGCCAGGCCTTCCACCACATAGGCAGTCACCCCGGCCTGGATGGCGGCGCGGATGCTGGTGTTGCCGCCATCATCGGTAAACATCACAATCGGGCGCGGGGCAGCCTGGCTGACCACGCACACCTGCTCCAGGGTATCGCGGCTGGGGGATTCGGTATCAACAATGATCACATCCGGGGCCAGCGCCGACACCTGGCCGGACAATACAAAAGCATTGTCAGCCTCTCCCACCACCTGACAACCCACGGCGGTCAGGGCATCCCTTAACCGTCCCAAGTGTTTGGGGGTATCGTTGACCAACAGGACTTTGAGCATCTTTCCCTCGAATGCGGCGTGATTTGTCAGGAATCCATGCAAGAATCGTGCGCGTTCTCACTTTTTTGCCCCATTCTGGCGCTTTCCTGCCCCTGATCAGCGCAAACCATCCATTTTCCCCTGAAAAGGCGTATGCACGCTGTGTCTGCAGCGGGCGGCTGTTCGTCACTGATGCGCCATTTCATCCCAACATGCACCATCACGAGGCCAGCAGCACCACCTTGCCCTGATTCTGGTTGCTCTCCAGCCAGGCGTGCGCCTGGGCGGCGTCAGGCAGGGCAAAGGTGCGGTCCAGCGTCCACTGCAAT
>RRZT011483035.1_pt1 | contig 13000 bp, 9 predicted proteins | sample 2165551 | NCBI WGS metagenome assembly RRZT01 (sample SAMN10456910, study PRJNA506462) | wastewater metagenome | biome: wastewater; feature: sludge; material: wastewater sludge; isolation source: wastewater sludge with Escherichia coli K12::gfp cells carrying plasmid... | place: USA: Moscow, Idaho ... | reverse complement strand
GGCACGCGAGGTGCGCGCTCACGGTCGACTGCGCGAGGCCAAGGTGCTCGACGAGGTCGCGCACGCGGTGCTCCCCGGTCGCGAGGTGCTGGAGGATCGCGAGGCGGGTGGGGTCGGAGAGCGCGTCGAAGAGGTGGGCGTGCGTGGCCGTCGCCGCGGCGTCGACATCCACGCCCGCGAGATTCATCGTCACGCGGCGATCCTATCGGCGCGCGGCGATGAATGCCAGTGCGTCAGTGCCGCTTTCTCGTCAGCCCCCGGCTCACGACCTTCGCGAGCTCGACGACGAGCAGCACCCCCACCGACACCGCCACCGCGACGCCCCAGTGCGCCGCACCGATCGACGCCGACGAGAACCACACGTGCATGAACGGCGCGTAGACGAACACCACCTGGAGCACGAGCAGCGCCCCCGCCGAGAGCCACAGCACCCGGTTGCCCCGGAGCACTGCCAGCGTGAGGCTCGACCGGTCGAGGAACCGGCAGCTGAAGAGGTACGTGAGCTGCGCCAGCGCGAGCGTCGTCACCGCCGTCGTCCGCGCGACCGCGAGCGGCTCCCCCGCCCGTTCGCGCCACACGAAGACACCGAGCGCGGCCGCACCGATCGCGAGCGACGCCACGACGATCTTGCTCACCGCCGCGGCATCGAGGATCCCGCCCTTCGAGCTGCGCGGCCGGCGCCTCATGATGCCCGGCTCCGCCTGCTCGTACGCGAGGGCGAGCGAGAGCGTCACCGCCGTGATCATGTTGACCCACAGCACCTGCACCGGCAGGAGCGGCATCGTGAGGCCCGCTAGCACCGCCACGATGATGACGAGCGACTGCGCGCCGTTGGTCGGCAGGAGGAAGAGCAGCGACTTGCGGATGTTGTCGTAGATCCGACGCCCCTCCTCGACCGCGCGCTCGATCGTCGCGAAGTTGTCGTCCGCGAGGACGATCTCGGCGGCGTCCTTCGTCACCTCGGTGCCCTTGATCCCCATCGCGATGCCGACGTCGGCCTGCGTGAGCGCGGGCGCGTCGTTGACGCCGTCGCCCGTCATCGCGACGACCTCGCCGTGCGCCTGCAGCGCCGCGACGATGCGGATCTTGTGCTCGGGGCTCGTGCGGGCGTAGACGTCGACGTCCCGCACGACCTTGCGCAGCTCCGTCGTCGTGAGCTCCTCGAGCTCGGCGCCCGTGAGGACGCGCGCACCCTCCTGCACGATGCCCATCTCACGGGCGATGGCGAGCGCCGTGCCCGCATGGTCGCCCGTGATCATCTTCACGCGGATCCCCGCAGCGTGGCACTCGGCGATCGCCTCGATCGCCTCGGGCCGCGGCGGGTCGACGATCCCGACGAGCCCGCACAGCTCGAGCCCGTCCGCGACGTCCTCCGCGACGACGGTCGTCGCGCCCGCGTCTGCGGTGCGACGCGCCGCAGCGAGGACTCTCAGCCCCTGCGCACCGAGCTCGTCGATGCGCTCGAGCCACCGGTCACGGTCGAGCGGCTCTCGGCCGCCGTCCGCCGACGTCTGCGTCGAGCAACGCTCGAGGACGCGGTCGGGGGCGCCCTTGACGTGGAGGACCGGCGCGTCGTCCCCGCGGCGGTCGAGCGTCGCCATGTACTTCGTCGCCGACTCGAAGGGCAGGACCGCGAGCCGCTCCCACTCCCCCGTGCCCGCGCCAGCCTTGACCCCGAGAACCGCGAGGGCGCCCTCGGTCGGCTCCCCGACGAGGCCCCACCGGCCGCTCTCGCCCCGCTCGACGCGCGCGTCGTTGCACAGCGCCATGACGTCCGTGAGCGCGTCGAACGACGCGCGAGCACCGCGCACGACCTCGACGCCGTCGATCGTCACGCGCCCCTCCGGCGCGTAGCCGAGTCCCTCGACGTCGACCGTGACGTCCGCCGTGAGCACCGTGCGCGCCGTCATCTCGTTGCGCGTGAGCGTGCCCGTCTTGTCCGAGCAGATCGTCGTCACCGAGCCCAGCGTCTCGACCGCCGGCAGCTTGCGCGTGATCGCCCGGCGCCGCGCCATCTGCTGGACGCCGAGGGCGAGCGTGATCGTCACGAGCGCCGGCAGGCCCTCGGGGACCGCCGCGACCGCAAAGCCGATCGCCGCGGAGAGCAGCTCGTCGACGGGCTGGGAGTGCACGAGGTGCCCGACGAGCACCATGAACGCGCCGAGGCCGAGGATCGCGACAGCGATGACCTTGCCGAACGTGTCGAGCTGGCGGGTGAGCGGCGTCTTGACGTCCGTGACCTCGGACATCATCGTCTGGATGCGCCCGATCTCGGTGTGCTGCCCCGTCGCGACGACGACGCCGGAGCCCTGCCCCGCCGCGACGAGCGTGCTCGAGAACATCATGCTCGTCCGGTCGCCGACCCCGGCCTCCGCGTCGACGGCCCGTTCGTGCTTCTCCGCCGGCACGGACTCGCCCGTGAGCGCCGACTCCTCGATGCGCAGGTTCGTCGCCTCGAGCACCCGCACATCAGCGGGCACGCGGTCACCCGCCCGCACGCGCACGATGTCACCCGGCACGAGGTCGTCCGCGTCGATCTTTGACCACTGACCCTCGCGCAGCGCCTCCGCGTGCGTCGAGAGCATCGTGCGCAGCGACGCGAGAGCAGACTCGGCCTTGCCCTCCTGGACGAAGCCGATGCCCGCGTTGATGATCGCGACCGCGAGGACGACGGCGAAGTCGACCCAGTCGCCGACGACCGCCTTGAGGACCGCCGCGACAAGGAGGACGTAAATGAGCACGTCGTCGAAGTGGACGAGGATCCTCTTCCAGAGCGGATCGCGCTCGGGCGGCGGCAGACGGTTCGCTCCGTGCTGCGCGAGCAGCCGCGCTGCGTCGTCGGCCGTGAGTCCGTCCGGGCCCGTGCCGAGCTCCGCAAGGACCTGACCCGTGGACTGCGCCCACGGGACGTGCCCGGCACGCTCCCCCGGCGACCCGTCGGGAAGCGCAGCGCCGGGCTGCGATGGGTCCGGCTGCGCGTGCGCTGACTGCGTGGCGTCGTCCATGGTGTCCATGGTCACCCGAGCACGGGCCGACCGCCAAGTCCTTGGGTCCCATTGACGCACGTCGCACGCCTCTCAGAAGCCCCGCGACGCAGGCGGGGCGGTTCCACGGGCCGACCGTCCCGGCGGGGCGGGCCCCCGGGGTCGTGCCCTTTCCGGGTGAAGATCCTCTCCATCCAGTCCTCCGTCGCGTACGGCCACGTCGGCAACTCCGCCGCGGTGTTCCCGCTGCAGCGACTCGGCGTCGAGGTCATGCCCGTCCACACGGTGAACTTCTCCAACCACACCGGCTACGGCGCGTGGCGCGGACCGCTCATCGACCCGGCCGACGTCCGCGACGTCGTCACGGGCATCGAGGAGCGCGGCGCTTTCGCCGACACCGACGCGATCCTCTCGGGCTACCAGGGCGGCGAAGGCATCGCCGACGTCATCCTCGACGCGGTCGCGCGCGTCAAGGCCGCCAACCCTGCGGCGCTCTACGCGTGCGACCCCGTCATGGGCAACGCGAAGAGCGGCTGCTTCGTCGCCCCCGCGATCCCCGTGCTGCTGCGTGACCGCGTCGTGCCCGCGGCGGACATCATCACGCCCAACCAGTTCGAGCTCGGGTTCCTCACCGGCACCGAACCCGACACGCTCGCCTCGACGCTCGAGTCGGCCGACCTCGCGCGAGCGATGGGGCCGTCGGTCGTCCTCGTGACGAGCGTCGAGCGTCCCGACCGGGAGCCCGGCACGATCGAGATGCTCGCCGTCACGCCCGAGGGTGCGTGGCTCGTGACGACCCCGTACCTGCCGCTCAAGGCGAATGGCTCAGGCGACGTCACCGCCGCCCTCTTCACCGCTCACTACGTGCGCACGCGCAACGCCGCCGAGGCGCTCGCCCGCACGACGTCGTCGGTGTTCGACCTGCTCCGCACGACGCACGAGTCCGGGCGCCGCGAGCTCGAGCTCGTCGCCGCCCAGGAGTTCTACGCGCACCCGCAGCTGCAGTTCGAGGTCCGCCAGGTGCGCTGAGCCCGGTTCCACCTCCCGGCCCCGCCAGTGATCCCGGGCTGCCTCCCGGGAGCACTCTTCGGGCCTGTGCACACGATCCGTGTGGACAGGCCCGAACTGACGGTGCGTCGCGGTCAGGCGAGCGCCTCCGCGAGCAGCTCGATGCTGCGGACCCGCGCCGCGAGGTCCGGCACTTGGTGGGCGACGATGAGCTCGTCCGCGCCCGTGCGCTCGACGAGCGCCCCGAGGTGGTCGCGGACGTCCGCGACCGTCCCGACCGCGCTCACCGACATCATGTGGTGGATGCGCTCGCCGTGCGGGCCGTCGAGGATCGATTCGACGTCCGCGTCGGAAAGTTCGACGCCCGGCCTCAGCACGAAACGCCTCACCCGCTCCCGCAGGACGGCGCGGAAAGTGCGCGCCGCGTCGTCCGCGTCGTCGGCCGCGACGACGTTCGCCGCGACGATCGCGTAGGGCTCGGGGCACGACGCCGACGGGCGGAAGTCCTGCCGGTAGGAGGCGAGCGCAGCCTCGAGCGCGTCGGGCGCGAAGTGCGACGCGAACGCGTACGGCAGCCCGAGCTGAGCGGCGAGCTTCGCACCGAAGAGCGAGGACCCGAGGATGTAGAGGGGCACGTTCGTGCCGCGGCCCGGGTACGCGTTGACAGCCTCGGCCGGCAGTCCGTCACCGAGGTACGACGCGAGCTCGACGACGTCCGTCGGGAACCGCTCGGAGTCCTCCGGCCGACGCCGCAGGGCCGCGAGCATCGCGAGATCGCCGCCCGGCGCGCGCCCTAGCCCCAGGTCGATCCGGCCCGGGTAGAGCTCGGCGAGCGTGCCGAACTGCTCGGCGATCGCGAGCGGCGAGTGGTTGGGCAGCATGACGCCACCCGCGCCGACCCGGATCGACGAGGTGTGCGCCGCGACGTGCCCGACGAGCACGGACGTCGCTGACGACGCGACACCGCGCATGTTGTGGTGCTCCGCGTACCACACGCGGTGGTAGCCGGCCGCCTCGGCCGCGCGAGCGGCAGGGACGATGTCCAGGAGGGCCTCGCGCACCGTCCGGCCCGGGGCGGACGTCGCAAGGTCGAGCATCGAGAAGAGCGTCATGCGTGGTCAACCCCGACGTGGGCCGCGATGTTCCTCACGCCCTTCCGCGGGGCCCGCGCCGAGCGTCGAAGTCGTCGTCGATGAGTCCCCGCACGACGCGCGCCGGGTTACCCACCGCGAGCACGCCCGCCGGCAGGTCGCGCGTGACGACCGACCCCGCCCCGACGCCGGTGTTCTCGCCGATCATCACGCCCGGGCACACGATGACCCCGCCGCCGAGCCACACGTTGTCGCCGATCGTGATGGGCAGCGCGCTCTCGAACTTGTCACTGCGCGGCGTCGGCTGCAGCGGGTGGACAGGCGTGAGCAGCTGGACGTTCGGGCCGACGAGCACGTCGTCACCGAGCCGGATCGGGGCGACGTCGAGCGCAACAAGGTTGTAGTTGACGAACGTCCGCGCCCCGAGGTGAATGTTGTCGTCCAGGTCGACGACGAACGGCGCGCGGATGTGAGACTCCTCGCCGAGCGAGCCGAGCAACCCCACGAGAACCGCGCGTGCCGCGGCCGGGTCCGTGCGGCTCAGCTCCGCGTCACGGTGGATCGCCTCGGAGGTCTGCGTGACCGCCTCGCGGATCCGCGGATCGTCAGCGACATAGAGGTCACCGGCCATCATCCGCCCGTCACTGCCGCGCTCGTCACCTGCGCAGTAGTCCAGCCCACGACCGTAGCGGCCGCGGAGCGCGTCATGGCGCTCGGGTGGACCTGCGTAGAGAGTTTGAGAACCCCTGCCCACCCTTGAAAACCCTATCTTTGCGCAGGTCACGCGGCCTCTACAAGCACGACCGGCGTTCGTCGGGGCCGACGGTGGCGGACTCGCGGGGTCGGATGGTGCGGTCACTTGAGATGGCTCAAACCCTTCTGCGCCCCGAGCAGGTCGACGATCTGGTGGCGGAGTATCGGGATGGGGCGACGCTCGTAGAGCTGGCATCCCGGTTCGGAGTGAACCGCCGTACGGTTGCCGCGCACCTGACACGCCGGGCGGTCCCGATCCGACGCGGGAGTTTCGACCCTTCCCGCATCCACGAAGCAGCCAACCTCTACCTCAGCGGGTTGACGCTGGTAGAGGTCGGCGTGAAGGTCGGGGCAGGACCTCAGGCTGTCCGGCGGGCGCTCGCATCGCACGGCATCGTGATCCGGCCTGGCGGTGGCCGTCGATCGCGCGTCGCCTCGTCCCTGGTCGCAGTCGGGTGACTCTAGGCGTGCAGAACCGGGACGCGAGTATCTACCTCGGCGGAGGCCTCACGGCGCTGACGGCGACGGATTGCGGCCTCGTGTAGGCGTGCGCGAACGAGCAGAACAACGCTCACGGGTCCCATGATGACGAACTTGAGTGCGTTCCAGCACGCCCACAGCACGATGAGGTGCAGCCAGCCGGGACCGCCGACGGCGACCGCGGACGAGCAGGCGTAAGCGATCAGGAAGTACGGGAGAGCGACCAGCATCGCGGGTAGCCCCCACCTGAGTCCGCGTCGGGTGCGGATGGTAGCGAGCAGTCGGTTGCTCGGCATGTAGCGATGCAGGTAATCGCGGGTGCGAACGCTGAGCGTCCAGATGAAGCGGAACATGACGGGCCTCTCGTCACACGTGTTTCTCCGTCGAGTAGGCAGAACGTGTATGAGTGCCCGAAGGCCGTCCCGGAGGACCCGCAATATGAGGAGAACCTGCCTCAACCTCCACTGTACGCCGGGGTCGGCGTTCACGGAACCCTCCGGTTTCCGCGTCGCCGCGCGTACCTCTCTGTACGAGCGAGAGGAGCCGACGATGGCGAACCTGAGCCAGGTAGCACAGGACGAGCGCACGGCACGAATGGCGCTGTCGATGATCGTCGAACCAGACGACGCCGTGACAGGCCGTCTCCTGGGCGAGGTGGGAGCGGTTGAGGTGCTCCGGCTCGCCGAGCGTGACGATGGCGTGCCGGGCCTCGGCACCGTTGACGCACGGGTCTGGCGCGCCCAGTTCGAGCGTCCGGACGCTCAGACACACTCCCAGCGCATCGTTGAAGCCCAGCGCATGGGTATCGGAGTGTTGATCCCTGGCGACCAAGATTGGCCGTCCGCGCTCGACGATCTTGGTGATCGGCGACCATACGTCCTGTGGACTCGTGGCGCTTCCTCGTTCCTGGCGCGACCGCTCCGCGAGTTTGTCACGATCACCGGCGCCAGGGCCGCGACCTCCTACGGCGAGCACGTGGCCGGAGAACTGGCTTCCGATCTCGCCAACGCTGAACGGATAGTGGTTTCCGGCGGCGCGTACGGCATCGAAGGAGCTGCCCATCGAGCGGCCCTGGCATCCGGTGGCGACACGATCGCGGTCATGGCGAACGGCGTTGATCGCCCCTACCCGATGGGTCACCGCGAGCTACTTGAGCGAGTGGCGGACCTCGGCCTCATGGTCAGCGAGGTTCCACCCGGTGCCGTGCCTACGCGGCACCGCTTCCTCGCTCGGGCGCGGCTGATGGCCGCGCTCTCCGCAGCAACCGTCGTAGTTGAGGCTGGCGTCCGCTCTGGATCGATGGCCGTCGCACGGCGCGCGCACGAGCTCGGCCGCGCCGTAGGTGCTGTTCCCGGTCCGGTGACCAGCGCAACAAGTGTCGGCCCGCATCGACTCCTTGCAGAGGGCCACGCTCGGGTGGTTGCCCGTGCGAGCGATCTCCTCGATCCTGACGGGCGAAACCTACGTCACGGAACCCGCGAATCGCTCAAACGAGATGTCGTCGAGAGTAGGAAGCCAGAATCCACAACGTCCCCCCAGCTCTAGAAGGAGACTCAAGAGCTGTTGCCGGAGTCATAGAGGAGCTTCCCGTCGAATGCCGGGCGCGACTGGTGCTGGAGCAACAGCGACAAGAGTCCCCGCGCCGCTGTATCCGAAACCCTCGCGAGCCGCTCCACGCCGAACTCGATCTTCGCCGCCTTCGCATCTATCGTCGCCGTGAGACCGTCACTGTGCTTGGTGGCTGTTCCGAGCAGCGCGGCGGTGACGTGCCTGCGAGCAAGACGAACCTCAGCATCCTTGCCCTGGACCGTTTCCAGGGCCGACTCCATGCCCTGAAACTTCGAGACGAGACCTCGGACTTCAGCCTGCATCTTCGTGTGGCGATGTATCCAGGATGCAGGCAGACTCTTGTGCACCACGTCGGCGCCGCTGATCACACCATGACCGTTTGCGCTAGTGACGCATGCGTCAAGCGCCAGCACGGGAACCCAAATCTGACGGGCGAACTGAACACGCCACAGATCGCCGGTCGAACCCAGAAGTAGGCCGAGATCGGCTTGATTAGACTTGAGCGGACGATAGTCGCCTTGGTCGTCCTTGACAGCGGGCTTCAGTTCTGTGAGAACAACCCTCGTCAGATCGTTACTTCTTTGACCACCCGACCTAACGCTGAGATCGCATGCCTGCGTAAGGAGAATGTAGTAGCGGGGCTTGCCTTGGCTACGTCCCTTCCCAAAGAGATCGTTGAACTTGAAGATGTCGCCGACGTCGAGTGGCATCGCCAGCGAAGCGAGTGACTTTCCGTCCTCGAACTGTTCATCCCACTGAACTTGGTCGTACTGGGCGGGCCGAGGGACACCATCGAGATACAGCTTGACCGCTCCAGCGTCGCGCAGCCTCTTGAGCACGTTGTCCACAAAACTAGCGTCTCGCAGCGAGGCTGCGAGCGACTTGCGTGCGAAGGTCGCCGCAATCCGCATCGCATAGTCCGTCTCGTAAAGTCCCTCCTCGCGAGCCGCCTCGAATGCCGCGAGGAGCAAGTACCGATCGACTCCCTTTAGCGCCTCAATGGCCTTACTGTTCGCCTGGTTGAGGCTCTCGACCGCATGCAACCGGAAGGCCTCAATCTCCGACGCGAACAAGACAAGGCGTAGCGCCTGAGGGAACTGCTGATCTTGGAGGCGGCGCTTGGCGACCACGATGACCGGCCGACTGGTGGCCAACCCGTCGGTGATCTCAGCTGCTATATCGTTCTCGCGACCCTCGTCGGCGGCCGTGTGGGTTAGCAGCCCTACGTGAACGTGGTCGCGGTCGTCGCGCGCGAGCACGCCCCGCACCAGGTCGTCACCCGCAGTAGCCGAGCCTCCCTCTCGTTCGAAGCTGCGGTCAAACAGGAGCAAAGTTGGAACTTGGTCATCGAGTAGGGCCTCGCCCGCAGCTCGCCAATCCGCGAGACTCATCCGCCGGAAGTCTGCAACGCCTTCGAGAAGCTCTGGAAGCGCAAGCAGTGCGGCGTTGTTACCAGCAACGTCTTGGGGCTGCTCGCCAACCGGGTCACCACCCGACGCTTGGGCACGCAACGCCGCTTGGGTGAGCTCGTCCCGCTGACGGTCAGTGAGGCCGTCCCAGGAGGTGCTGACAAGGTCGAGCACCTCGTCCTGGCTGAGCTCTCCGGCTTGCTCGTCTTCGCTGTCGGGGAGGATAAGCCTCGCGACGAGCACCAGGTCGATGGACAGCGCCCGGATCGCACCGAGCACCTCCTCCTTGCTCTGCTGCGTGCCCTGCGCGTGGTCGTCGTCGACGTTGACGACCCTGGTGATACCAAGCGCCGTCAACAGTTCTTGGATTTGCTCCTTCTGAGTCTGCGATCCACCGCCGTCGACCTCACCGTCCACGTTCGTTTCCCTTCACGAGCTCCGCATTCCTAAAGTGCATGCGGAACTTGTAGCGTCGGCCTCGACTGTTGCGGTCTGGGGCAAGCTGAATCGAAGCGCTCATTGAGTCGAGGAGCTGCCGAACCACAAAGAGACCGAGGCCGCGGCCCGACTGGGATGGCTTCATCGTGATGAAAGGATCGAACGCCAGTTCCTCGATTGACTCATCCACGCCAACACCGTCGTCTTCAACCGTGATGAACGGGGCGTCGATCGTTATCCTGACGAGCCCTCCGTCTGCCTTCTTGGCGAAAATCTGTTGAAGAAGCCAGTACTCGCTGTTGAGGATGAGGTTGTCGAAGACCTGCGTCAGTTTGCCTTCATTCACTCGAACGCTGAAGTCGTTTGCCACATCGACCTCCAGTCTGAGGCCGTTCGCGCCCCACCTCGAACTGAAGTACTCCTCAAGCTTCTGACACATCTCTGACATGCGCACGTCGTCTCGACGCTCCCGCATGTAGCGGAGTGCAGGCGATAGCCTCGCGACCTGCTTACTCAGTCCACTGGCCGACGAGCGAACATGTTCGACAAATGTCCACACCCGCTGATCGGTACTCTCGGAAGCCTTCAAGTACTGAATGATCTGCGCGCTCCGTCCGCGAAGCCCGTCGCTGATGTGTTGAACCTCGTGAGCGAGCGCTTCAGCCCCCAGGCCGAGAGCCACTGACTCCCACGCATCTCCGATCTGATCCTGGGCGAGCCGCAGCTGCTCTTCGAGCAGGTCAACACCGAGGCGCAGCCGACTGTGCGCCTCGGTGAGGTCATCGAGGTGAGCGATGAGCATCCTCGCCTCGGCAACCTTCGCCTTGAGTTGCGCGACGGTTTCGTCCAGTGCTGCCGTGAGAGCCGGGTCGTGGAAGACTGTCTCATCGGCAGCCCTTTTCTGCTTCTCCAGGGTGGACGTAACGGCCTCGATTTGATTCAGTACCTGCTTGGTTTCCCCAGCCTGAGCAGCTAGTTCCGAACCTTCTGAGATTCGCCGATTCACGTCCTTGATCAGGTCGTGGGGCGTGATCCGGGGTGAGACGTCGATCGACTCGGCTAGCTTCTCGCGTTTGTACTCGTTGTACCCTCGCCGCAGGTGCTCTTGGACTCGCGCGGCATACGCGGCCCAAGCTTTCATAACCAAGAGGAAGTTGCGGTACGCCGGAGTGTCCCGGAATGCTTCGCGGTTGGTGGTCTCTTCCAAGGCGGCATTTTGCTTGGCCGAGATGCTCACGTATCCAGAGACGTTCCCCGGGCGGAGGCTGTAGTAGGAACCGCCGGAGGTCCACTGCTCGCCCAAGCCGAGCCAGTCTTCGTCTACCCGAACGCCGAATCCGTCCCGATACACCTTGATCCCGACGAGCGCGCGGACGAACTCCCTATAGTCCGACGCGCGGTCGAAGATGCTGGTGGTGTCGCGCGCCAGCGAGATGGCGCTTACTTCACCATGAAACGGGCCGGGCGACACGACTTCTTTCGCAACAAGCTCGACGTCTTTCAGCGCCGATAGGTCGATGGTGGACTCGCTTCGAAGAAAGTAGTGGTCATCGCCAGCTGTGATACCGAGCGGGCGAGCACGGGTCGAGTCAGATTTCGCGAGGAGCCACTCTGAAAACGCGTACCCGTTGTCGCGATCGATGAGTTCATCGTAGGCAGCGATTTCCTCTGCACCTTGCTGAGGCCGCAGGAACAGGGAGGAGTAGCTTCCGGCGATCGCGAGCCTCTCGCCGTCAAACTCAAAGGAATAAGCTACCGGCGCAGCTTCCAATACTTCCTGGGCCTTTTCGCGGAGATTGATGGGGGTTCCGTCGATTGTTAGCGCGATGTTGAAGCCGGATACTCCCTCATACGGAGAGATCATTGACGCGAGTTCTCGCTGAAGGTCGTTTGTTTCGTGTTGACGCCAGAACTCTGGATCGCGTAGACCGCGAATCTCCAGCCGTGTCCCCGGCTTCATGCTGCCAATGGCAAGCTGATGCACGTCAATGGGCACGCTGCTCAGTGATTCTGCACCGGCGAAGTCACTCCAGTTCATGACCACGTTCAGCGGGGCGACCGATCCCTGACTCTCGCTCCGGTGAGTAGTCGTCATAGATAGCTGGTCTCCGAGGCGTTGCGCACCAAGGCGACCCAGGCCCTTGTCGCCGAGAGGCGTGCGCTTCTTTGCGGTGACGTGACCCGCCGCTTTCATCTCCAGCTTGTGGCTTAGTGACACCGTGAGCCAGCCTCGCTTTATCGTCGAGAGGTCCATGCCACTGCCGTCATCGACGATGACAATTTCGCCGACCAGGTCGTCCTGGCCGCCGGCGTCGTCCGATGAGCTCGTCTCGCTGCCACGAGGCTCTCCGGTCTCCCGGTCGAACCGTGCGTGGGTGTCGATCGAGACGCGCACACGAGTCGCGTCTGCGTCGTAGGAGTTCTTGATCAGCTCCATCAGAGCTTGCATGTCATCCGTGATGAGGTCAGCACCGAGCTTGAACACAACCGATGGATGGACGTCCAGTTGAAGGGTCTCCACGACCGTCGGACTGTCTGCGGCAGACTCGCTCACTCGCCCGCCCTCCATGATCTGGTCACCAGGACCCACTCCTGCGCCATCGTGGCGCCCTGGCTGTTCTTGGCGGCCATCCGCTTGCGTGACCCTGGAAGCACCCGCTCAATGGTCATAACCTCTTCGTGGTTATCTGCAACGAGGAGCTCACGAGTGATGTCAACGAGCGGAAATGTCTGCTTTCCGACACGCCTTTCACCCAGAGTGAAGAAGCAGAAGGCACCATCCTTCAGGCGCGGACTGACGGCATTCAGTGCACGCTGGTAGTCGCGGACAAATGAGAGGACCTTCTTTCTTAGCGCTGGCTTTTCATCAATCCTTGGCAGCCACTCACTCAAGGTCGCAGATTTATCGCATAGTGCGTCCCGGGCAGCATCAGCCTCTTTGAGTGAACCACCGAGGCTTAGAAGGTCGATCCGATGCGTCGATTCCATCAGCGTTTCATCGAATGCGCCCGGAATGTCAGCGTGAGCGATCCACTGCAAAGGAAGGTAGCTATGCTGACCGTATGGAACGGTGGTCTTGTTGTCCCCATAGGGTGGGGATGTCATTAGCACGTCCGCTTGCCGAGGAGCCACCCAGGGGTCACTGACGGAGCCTGGTAGAAGGAGAACGCGCGGTGTCCTTCTGGATTCGGGCAGGAGCTCAAGACGCGCCCAGTGTTGCTTGAGGTGGGCGACGTTCTGGGAGCCAACCGACTTGAATACCTTGATT
>RRZT012286192.1_pt1 | contig 13003 bp, 9 predicted proteins | sample 2165551 | NCBI WGS metagenome assembly RRZT01 (sample SAMN10456910, study PRJNA506462) | wastewater metagenome | biome: wastewater; feature: sludge; material: wastewater sludge; isolation source: wastewater sludge with Escherichia coli K12::gfp cells carrying plasmid... | place: USA: Moscow, Idaho ... | reverse complement strand
TATCTCGGTGAATTTTGCTACAAATTCAATCATCGATATGACTTGGCAGGGATGCTGACTCAATTGCTAAACGATTGCATTAGAACGCCAGCGATGCCAGCTCGGTTATTAAAACTGGCTGAGGTTCGATGGTAATCAGGTTTTGTTTTATGCCTAAATGGCTTAATTTATTTATCATGAATTTTGATGATTAACAGATATCAGGGCTAGGTAACTAGTTACATGCAAAACTCTTTTCTCGATCTTTATTCAAACTACGTGATTTGATATTGGTTTATACACAGGCGCTAGCCATGTTATATCTGCCGTACGATGACCCGTCATGAGTCTGCCAGTTAGCGATGAAGTGAGAAATATACTGTCACAGGTGATAGAATTAGCGAAATAGACAACGCAATTCATACCGTAAGGTTGGGAATTAGAAGGATGTTATCCTCGGATACAGAGTGATCGGAAAATAGCTATCCTCCATTTAGAAAAATGCCGCTCACCTTTAGGTAAACGGCATTACGGAAACGCCAGCCATTTGAAAATAAATAACATTACAGCTAATAGATTGTTATTCCATGTAGCCAGTTATATCTATTCTAAATTTCATCTATTACTCGATCTTTGCACCACACATTCATCTTCATTATGTCTATATACCCTTACTTATGCTGAAAGTATTTGCGCATCAACTCTAACATTGGTATTAGTTGATTCCGAGGTAACTCACTGTCTGGTAGCGGTTTATAATGTGGATCGCGTACGCTTAAGCGGCCAGTACTATCGACCAAGGTAATGCGTTTTTTCTGATAGAGAGCATTCTCTCCGTAGCTACCCATAATAATCCAATCATGATCCGGGGCATCAAAGAGATTATTGCCGATGCTATAGTCGCTAATTTGATTCTGACAATTGAGAGCTTGTTTCATTAGCGTTGGTGTCAGGTCGTAGTGGCTGGTCATTCCATTATATTGATGCGGTAATTTGCCAGGCCAGTGAATAACTAGCGGTACATGGGTTTGTGTTGTGGTGAAATTGCCGTTATGTCCCCAATAGTTCAAACCATTATCGTTGAATTCCTCCCCGTGATCGGCTGTGATGATGACCACGGTATCGTCCATTAATCCCTTTTCCTGTAAATCGTCAAAGACCTTCTTCAGTTGTTCATCTACAAAATGTACTGCGTTTCGATAGCGATTCAAATAGGGTGTTTTGTCAAAATCGGGCCCCAAAGCCATCTGATTAACCTCTTTCCAATCTGGTTGGAATGGGTTGCTGTAGTTGTTTGGTGTGCTGTAGCTGTGTGGCGCGTCATAGAATAGAAATCCAAAAAACGGGTGTTGAACATCACGTTTGCCGAGCCAATCTCGCCATTCGGCTGTGATGTTAGTATCACGTTCAGCAGCATTTGCACCAAGAGTCCGTAGCCGTAGATTAGGCACAGAAGCAAATACAGTTTTATTAAATGCTGGTTCGGTCAGAACTGCACTGGCGAAAATACCTAATTGGTATTGCTGTTGCTGTAATCCAGTAATAAAGGCGGCTGCTCTTTGACTAGCTAAGGCTGCAAACCAGTAATTTGGTGGAATACCATAAAATAGGCTAAAAATACCTGCTCGTGTTGAATTAGAACCAGAATGATGATCGGTGAAATTCCAGCTTCGTGCGGAGAATCTGTGCAGGTTTGGCATTACTTTGGGATCTAACATGTCCGCACGGAGTGTATCGACGACTATGAGCAGAATATTTGGTTTTTTAACCGGTGTTGGACATTCTAATGGATGAAGGGGATAGTTGAAGTCGTTATTTTCACTGCCTAAATTCACTTGTCGCGACTTTAGCTCCTCACGGGTCACGATGCCCAGTTTCACCATCAGTTTGTTGGCAGTCAATGGCATATAGAGAGGAAAGCGAGCCTGCTGCTGAGTTACGGGAATATAGTTGGCAGCAGACGCCCAAGCATACAGACCATTAGCTGTCAGCAGGCTGAGAAGGCAGGCGGTTATAACTATTTTACCGTAACGTAACTGTGGCAGGATCCAACTGATCAATATGCTAATAGCTAATGAAACTAGTGATAGGATTAATATTATCCCGCCAATTTTCCACTGCATACTCTGACTGAATGATATAACCTGACCTTCTCCATGCAGCAGTAAGTCAAGCACCATGCCATTAATGTGGAAGCGATATTGCTGATAGACGAAAGTATCGGCCAACAATAGAACTTGTAATAAAGCATTGTAAAAGCAGATCCAATATCTAGGCCAGCGTGACCGAGGTGCAATTAATAACGCTGGCCACCCAAGAATAAGGTTACAAAGCAGTGCCAAGCAGGCGAAATGACCAACCAGACTGCAGATAAAATAAAGTTTTCCAAGGATATCACTGGGAAAACCAGAGTCGCCTGAATAACGCAGACCAAGCAATATAGCCAGTAATAACTGGCCAAACATAATCCATCCAAACCAACGCAAGGCATTGGCATGAGATAAGCGGGAATTTGTATTCATTGAGATATTTCGTTAGTGAATTAGCATGCTGCGATAGAGGGCCAAATAGCGTTCAGCCATAGCTTCTGGGGTATAATTGTTTAGAAGAGTCTTTGCATTGGTTGCCAGTTGTTCACGTAATGATGGATTTCGATAAAGGCGTAATATGCTAGCAGCTAATGCTGATGCATCGTTTGGCGGAGTTAATAACCCAGTTTGTTCATGCTGAATCAAGTCAGGAATACCATCCACATTGCTGGCCACAATAGGAATGTCATAGTCCATAACATCGAGCAGTGTTGAACCAAGACCTTCATTACGGGAAGGGAAAGCAAATAAATCCATGATTGCTAAGTAATCGCCCAGATTCGATTTAAAACCCAGCCATTTTATATTCGGCACATCCTGGCTTTCTGCTTGCAGGGACTGATTATCTGGCCCATCGCCCAACATGAGAAATATAGCATCAGGCATTTCATTTGCCAGCAGGCGTGCTGCTGCGATCAATTCTCGCTGCCCTTTATGCTTATCGACTAATGCCCCTGCATGTCCGATGATAAAACTACCGGTATAAGTTGCTCTTAATATGGCTACTATTTCCGGATCATGTTTGAGATGGGCTAGTGCGCTGGGAATTCGTTGTACAGGACACCATTGATGAGTATTCAGATGTTGTTCTATCGGGCTGGAAATGGCGACAGCCATGCAGGCATTACGGTAACAACGTTGATTAAAGCTGTTATCCTTCACTGGCTGTGGCACTCGGCGCGTCAGAATATAGGGTGTTCCCCGTAGACAGTGGTGTAACCAGGCCCAATGCACAGCTTTGGCTTCATGAGCATGGATCAAGTCAACTTTTGGGGCACCCCAGTGGCCCATCAGCTGATGATTGGCATTAAGAAAACTGAGGTTGGTAGTACCTTCTAACCGCGTTCGTAACGGAGAATCAGACCGACAAACTAATAGTTGTTTCAAGCCTGAATTGGCAAGAGCCTGAATCAGTAACTCCGTTTGTCTCTCGCCACCGCGAAAACCTTTAGCCAGATTCACATGCATTATATGTAGTGTCATGGAGTTACCATACTTTATTGAAGTCTTCGGCCTGAAGAACTTTAGGATCTCGTTGGAATTCAAGTAATTTAGCGTACTTGAGGTAACTGTTCATTGCTGAACTGAGTGAGACTGTCAAACCATCAATTCCTGCCAGAAAACCTAATTGAAATAAATATTTTCTAAAGAAAGCATTTAAACCATGTATTACAGGAGAAAATGCATTAGCTCTTTTACCTTTTTGATACATTATTTTCGCGGAGCGAGAGCTGAAGTTCCGACCTGGTTTCGCAAATAGTTCACCTAAATTTTTAAATGAGTAATGAATCAAATCAGCATTCAGTTCTTTTGGCGCACTTGCTTCAACAAATGAGTGTTGTTTAACGTCTCTGAATCGAGTAATTCGCTGATTATACAACCGAACGCAATAATCAGGATACCATCCACAGCGTCTGATCCAGCGACTACCTATATAGTTACGTCTACGCATAGCAAATGCGTCATGTGAAGTATTAGTAAGATCCAATTGTTTTACGATTGAAACTAATTCAGGGGTTAATCTTTCATCCGCATCGAGACTTAATATCCAGTTATTTTTTGCAAATTGCAGCCCATAATTTTTCTGTGGGCCATCCCCTAAATAAGGCTGCGTAAACACTCGGGCTCCTGCTGCTTCAGCCAGGGTTATGGTTTGATCCTGACTACCGGAGTCAACAATGATGATTTCATCACAAACCAGCCGTAAGGAAGCAATGCAGTCTTCTATATTGTTTGCTTCATTGAGTGTGATGATCACACCAGTAATCTTCTGCATGGATTATTCCTTGACTCAACGGATGTTTGTATTCAGATGATGGAACTGACAGCTAACTTAGTAGTATATATGATTTTGCTTCGTGGCTTGGCAAGTATCAGCCGGAAACTACCGCTTGAATTCAATAGAAAAATCGCTGCACAGACGATCAAATGTTTTAATAACCTGCTCAATAGTGATGTTAGCCATCGCGTTATTGTCTTTTAAGCGTTGCCGCCAAGGAAGTTGAGATGGCTGTTTATTGGTTTGAGCTTGTATTAATTTTTCGTAAACGCTGACAACGTATTTCTGACAGAAATATGGACCTGTTCGGGCAGGATTATGATGTGCATATAAGCCGATGACTGAAATTCCAGCCGCAGTAGCCATATGTGCAGGCCCAGTATCTGGTGCTAATACCAGAGTGGATTGTTCGATAAGAGCCATTAACCGCTTCAGAGAGGTCTGCCCAACCAAATTTTCTGGCTCATATTCACATTTTGCGGTGATTTCGACCGAAAATTGTTTTTCTTGAGCGCTGGGGCCACCACACAGTATCACTTGAAAGCCGTGTTTTGCAGCATGATCAGCAAGACACGCATAACCTTCGCTGGTCCAATTTTTATAGACTTTACTTGCTGAGGGAGCAATTAATAGCGTTGGTTTTTTTGGATGGATCTTTTGTTTTACCCATTCACTGTCGGCATCAGAGACTGGTATGTTCCATCGAGGTGTTAAGTCATGAATACCTAATTCAGCAGCGAAGGCCATGAACCCATCAAGAACATGTGGTGATTGTGGTGATTGTACTTTGACGTTTGTAAACAGTGATTGACCATCACCAGCTCGCTGCTGATCAAATCCTAGTGTTTTGTCAGCTTTGATTCCGAGGGTTAGCAAACTAGCCCGGAGAGCTGATTGCATATGTAACAAAGCATCAAATCGTCGATGACGCAGCAGTGACCATACTGATATATAGGCTGTAATACCCGCGGCTTTATCGAAAGGAATTACCTCAATTTCTGGTAAGTCGCCCAATAGGCCAGCTTCGGTTTTTCCCATGATCCATGTTATTTTAGTTTGAGGCCATTGGCGCTGAATAGCCTGTACCATTGCAACAGCATGAACACAGTCACCAATCGCAGACAGTCTAATAATACAAAGAGAATCGGGCGCGTTAGAAAAGAGAGGCATCAAGAGTAATTTTTAGATATTTTATCAAAATATTATGCAAACTAGAGGCTGGTTTGTAAAATGGAACTTGAGCAATTCTGTAGTTAGTTTTTGATATTTCCTATCGAAGATGGTTTTGTGTGTGTTCGAACTAACAAACCATGTGAGTATGTTAGCCAAAATAAGCCATACATAATGAAGCGAGTTTAAATGCAGTTACTTACAAATTTCCAGCAAATATGGTTTTCTTCTGCACCGGATAAACAATCTAAATGGTGGATGTTGTCGCTGTATGGCACGATAGCGTTACTTATATATGCTCTTTGTAAGGCATTTGCTCCTCCTTTGGCTAAAGTGGCTGAACCGATCATGTTGTTATGCGGTTTTGTGCTTTTTTTTCGAAATGTATCTTTAAGGCAGTCTATTTGGATTAGATTGTTGATGGCCTGCTTAATTATTCAGCTTATATCTTGGAGCAGTGCAATGCTGACTCATGCTGAATGGAGTTCTTCAGTTCCTACTTTAGATCGATTAGGTAAGTTATTCTTTTTTATGCCGATTGCAGTTTTGATGGCTGGAAAAAGACAGAATGTTTTATTTGTCTGGTTTCTTTTTGGTTTGGGACTCATTCTGGCGGTTTTAACCAATGCTGGTGGGGTCTCTCAATGGCAACTGGCCCTAAGCGGTGGTCGTGCAGATTTTGGGATGCAGAATGCTCAGCATACAGCAATGTACTTTGGTGTGTTATTGCTTATGCTTATTCCATTGGTTAAATCATGGTTGTACCCATTTGGCAGTATAGTTATTTGGCGTACGGTAATCTGGGTATTTGCAGTTATCTTTTCGGTTATTATGCTTTATGTGACGCAAACTAGGGCTGTGTTAATTGGTCTGATTCTTGCGTTTACTGCTATGAGTCTGACGTTATTCATTCTTAAATTAAAACAAGGATTATCGCTAAAAAGAAAGATATTGGCTTTTGCCTCTATTTTGGCTATTAGTTTTATCTTGATTATTGGCTTTGGGCAGACCATTACTAAACGTATGCAGCCTGAGCAACAAACAACGCAATTGATAATGCAAGGAAAACTACAAGCAGTTCCATTCAGTAGTATTGGAATTCGTATTCAAACTTGGTTAGTGGCTATTGAACGGATAAAGGAACGGCCAATTATTGGATGGGGAGACAGAGCGCGTAGTGTTGTCATTCAACAATCAAGTACACTGCCACAAGACATAAAACAACAATTTGGTCATTTGCATAATTATTTTATTGAAATGCAGCTTTCATATGGTCTGTTTGGTTCTTTGTTTTTTATTATCTTTTTAATTTCGTTAATTGTTGTTGTTTATAATGCTTGGTCTGATAAACAGATAAGTAATGATTCAGCTTTGTTTGGCTTAGGTTTTTTTGTGTATTGGTTGTTTGTGAATAATTTTGAATCATATTTTTCATTTAGCTCTGGAATATTTGTTTTTGGCCTGATTGTCGGAGGGTTATTAACTCAGGCATGGAGCCCGTATATCAGAGAAAAGCCGCATCATTAGACCTTCAGTGGTGATGTTTACCTAATATTAAATGGTATTAAAGCAATGAAAAAACAGCGAATTCTGCTGGTAATAAGGCGTCTGCGAACGGGTGGAATTGAAAAAGCAACATTAAATCTTGCGCAAGGACTGCTAGCTGCAGGGCATCATGTGCATTTGTTATTGCTTAAGGGGAAAAGCGAGCTTCCTTTACCAGACGGTTTACAATTACATCAATATGATATGGACAAAAAAGTCCGAAGCCGATTTTCTGGTTTTTTACTTGATTTTTTGGGACGCGTCTTTCTTCGCTATTTAATTCCTGGCTCTGGATTTATTTGGCGCGGCTATTTAAATAGTCGCGAAATGAACCATTTTATTACTGACTTTGAAAATAAATATGGTTCCCTGGATTTGATATTACTCCGTGGGCAAGGCGTCTTTGAAATATTGTGGAATTTTCAACACCAGAATCTTTGGCAGGTAGTCGAGGGGCCACCGACCTCCTTTAATCAATATCGATTAGCTGGCTGGTATTACCGTAAACTTTATCAAAACAAACAAGTGGTCACTGTTTCTGCAGGCATATGGGATGTGCTCAGAGAACAATTAGATAAATATATGATACGAGTTGCGCGTCAGGTCGTTATTCATAATGCTTTACCAATTGAAGATATTCGAGCGCAAGCGCATGCTGAGGTCGCTGATTTACCGGAAGGACCCTTTTTGCTGCACGTTGCCCGATTAACGCCTGTTAAGAATCAGACTCTTCTGCTCGAAGCTTATGCCTCATCTGGACTGACTTTGCCATTAGTTATACTGGGGCAAGGAGGAGAAGAAACAAAACTGCGGCAGCTAGCGACCAGTCTTAATATTACGGACCGTATTATTTTTCTTGGTCTTAAACGTAATCCATATGCTTATATGGCCCGAGCGGCGGCGTTTGTTCTCAGTTCTCGACAAGAAGGGTTGGGGTTGGTTCTTATTGAATCACTTGCTTGTGGTACGCAAGCTGTCGCAACGGATGTGCCCGGTGGTATCCGGGAGGTATTAATTGAAGAACACCAGCGGTTATTGGCTGAAAACAGTATTGAGGGGTTGGCGTTCAAATTGCGTGAAGCTGTTGATAGCCCTGTAGTTGTAAAACCAGAGTGGGCAGAACGTTTTGATTCTCGGCATATCATACCGCAATATTTACAGTTGGCAGATGTGAACGCCTCAGTAACAGAGATACAAAGGTAGGGTTATGGCTCCTCTGATAATTCGAAATGACATGTATCCGTTACAGTCATTACATGAGCATCTATTAACGCTTGATCCTGATGGCTCATTGTTGTTACCCACAAATATTACAGAGAATGTTCTGTTGTTAGTCCAGTTTCGGGCTACAGGACGAGAGCCCAGAATTCATATTTCTACCCCAAATGGGGAGAGTATTCAGCAATTTTTTGAACCGAATAGTGCGGGTTCTCGGTACCTGAATCTAACCGGATTCGCCGCGCATAATCAGACATTAATTGTTGATCCTCAAGATTGTCACATTGAGCGTGAGGTGACGTTATTACAATTTCCTCAGATTAAATTTGATGAGGGTCCGTTATTGATAGTAGCTCCGCATGCAGATGATGCTGAACTGGCTGCGTATGGACTTTATCGGCAGCATGCGGAGCGGTGCTGGATTGTGACTGTTTCTGCCGGAGAAAAACTGCAATCATTGAAGCGTCAATATGTGCCTGGATTAGACCAGGATATTGACCAGGCAGAACTGCGGAAAGGGCTGCTTCGGGCTTGGAATAGTGCCACCACCCCATTATTAGCTGGAGTCTCTGCCAGTCGGCTTATAATGCTTGGTTATTTCAATATGACTCTGCATCAGATGATGACAGATTTAAATTCTGTGGTGCCACATCCGAGTGGCTTGCAGGCTACCCCCACCAATTTTCGGCGTTTTAATCAGTTTCCTTTACCGAGTGACAGCGATGTTAAGAATCGGGGTGAGGATTTGATTTCTGATCTAATGACACTGATTACGCATATTCGCCCTGCGACGATAGTGGTTACTCACCCAGAATTAGATCCTCATTCTGATCATATAGCTACAACTAAAGCAGTAGCTATCGCTTTGGATCGTTTGAGTTATTACCCGAAAGAAGTGTTGCTGTATGCTAACCATTATAAGGGTATAAAGGGATTTCCTTATGGCCCTGAACATTCCGGAACCACTTTACCGCCTGCTCAGGTCAAAAACTCTTTTTTGGGCACATGGCGAGTGCACAGCGAATATTTGTCGCTTGCTGTCCAGAAAGAAAAGGTTATGGTGCTAGATACTATGCATGATCTGCGACATCAATTAAGACCTGATCGCCGCTTTAAACAGTGGATAGCACAGTTGCGCCGTAAATGTAGATACCGCTACTATGGCGCGCACCCTTATTTTCAAACTGCTATCAAGGCTCATGAGGTCTTTAGCGTTATAACCGGGGAAGCGTTTGTTAACGGAATGGTGGCTCATTCCCCTTTGGACGCAGAATAATATATACTTTAGCCAAACCTTCGATTATACCCGCAACCTGATTAGTTCACTTTAGTAACTGGTTGATAGCATTATTAACCAGCTCAGGTTGAAGCTCTTTAAGACAGCGTGAATGCCCCAATGGGCACACGCGCTTAAAGCAAGGGCGACATTCAATATCCGTGTGCAAAAGCTTTACTTTGTGGCTGAGTGGTGGCGTATATTGGGTTGATGTTGAACCATAGATTGCGACAAGAGGTGCGTTTACTGCAGCAGCAATATGCATCAGTCCAGAATCATTACTTACTACAATACGGCTTGCAGCCAGTAAGTCGATCGCTTCCGTCAGGCTGGTTTCTCCTGCCAGAATATGACAATTAGGTTGTAACGGCTCGGGTAATAGTTGCCGAATTGCTTCTGCTACGGTTTGATCTTTCTTGGAACCGAAAATCCAGACTTGCCCTTTCTGTTCGATCCATTGTTGTGCTACCCGAGAATAATGCTCTTCGGGCCAACGTTTAGCTGGTCCAAATTCTGCACCAGGGCAAAGAGCTAGTGCTGGAACATGGCTATCTAAGCCTAAGCGTTTTTGAGCTATTTCCTGTTGGGTGGTGTCAACATGGATTTGTGGCCAAGCAAAGGCCGGTAGTTTGGTGACATCAGTCATCGCTTTTTTATCATGAGCTAAAGCAACATACCGCTGAACCATCATTGGAAAGAGTTCTTTATTACTGCGAAGGTCATTGAGTACGCCATAGCGACTTTCGCCTTTCCATCCTGTTCGCCGTTTTATCCCGGCAAATAAAGGAATTAGTGCCGATTTCCAAGAGTTGGGTTGAATTATTGCCCATGAATATTTATTTTTGGCTAATTCTCTACCGAGTTTCCAGCGAGTCATTAAACCAAATGCACCATGACCCAGCGGCATAGTAATAGCTTTATCAACCTGCGGCATACGTGCAAGTAAAGGTAAACACCAGCTTGGTGCCAATACATGTACTTCTGAATTCGGATATTGCTGTTTAAGTGTCATGTAAAGGCTTTGCGACATAACCATATCGCCTACCCATGATGGGCCTATAACTAGTATTTTCATATAATTCACAACTGTTTCTGTATAGTAGATTCTGTGCTGACAGAATTAATTTTTTGCATGAATATTTTCCATTGCCGTTGAAGCTTCATCCGGGCCAATAGGTGTATTTTTCGGTAAAGGAAAAATTTCAGTCCCATCCTGCGAGCACCAAGACCGTCAATAATTGTCAGATGCCAATTATTGTTTTGCTTGTGACAGACTAGATTATTCAATCCTACGTCAGCAAAAATGATGGCATGACGATATAAATAAGCATAAAGCTCGGAGAGCATTCTATTTGTCTCGTGCTTGCTGATAAATCCTTGCTGTACACAATCAGCTAATGAAAGTAGCGGCGAGTTATCGTCATTTGATATCCGGTCAAAAACCAGTCCTTTCCCTTCCGTTGTCTTAACCCAATAATGCTGTCGGGGTATGTGACTGAAAGGCACCTTTCGTAATTCGAGTTCGCGTAAATAAAGAGCTTCAATCTGATTTTGATTACGGTTGTTCGAAGATGGTTTGGTGACTTTTATTATTTTATCTGTTTCTGTGGGGTGTAAATAACAGATTCGCTCATTGCCTTCACCCAGCTTTAAGGCTTGATCCAGTTCATATTCTTCCGTTTTTGTTGACGGAGACGCTACTCCCAGCTCTAGAGCAGATAGACGTAGACTTTCCCGGCTATGAGCCAGATCGTGCCCGGTGTTTATGTAGCTATAATATGGTGCCGGATTGGCTAGGTAGAGTGTGAATACGCCTTGACGATAAGTATCTATCGCCTCAGCAGATAACTCTTTTTTACGAGAATGTATGACGGAGGTTTTTGCATCTAAATGGATCAGCCAAGCGGGCTTTGGAATGAAAGGAACTCGATTTTCCCAATTTGGACTCAGTCTTGGCGGTTGTGCGTTTGTTCTTAAATTTTCGAATAGGAAATCAGAGTAATAACGATCACTTAATTGAGTACAAAATAAACGCGCGCGTAACCAGAGTTTTGGATAATTAATTAATGCAATCCAGAATATATTTGATGCCTGTTGTTCATCAAATTCATTTTTCGGTAAATCATTCTGTTGGCGTTTTGCTAATGCGGAGTAACGCAAGACATAAAGTAAAGTGTAGAGCAGCGATCCGCGGAATAATTTTTTAAAACGGAAATAAGCAGCAGAATCGCGAAGAATATCGCGGCATTGCTCAATCAGGGTCGTTTTTCCTACGCCATCGGGGCCTACAAAGGCGAATATTTTTCTCCGAGCACAAGACCGCATTCTGTGTTTGCGATACTGACGCTTGAGATCTTGAAAACGCTGCTTCAGTGTTTCCAAATTAGTGCTTTTTTCACGTAAAACACCTAATTTGACGAGCTCTAGATTAGCTTGTTTTGCAATCTGCGCGATCGATGCATCGTGTTGAAGTTGTTCTAGTAATTCCGATAATGTTGAAGCTTCCTGATTTTGCGCTAATTGTTGATAATGTTGTAAGCGCCGTTTCACTTCTGGTAATGATGAACTCTTATTTTTGGTATGGAGATGAGAGAGATAGTAATAACCCTCTATTAACAGTGGCAGGTGATAGTATCCATTTTTTTCTTGTAGATGAGGGGCTAAGTCATTCCAGGAAATCTGTTTATGGGTTTGCTTCGCCGGGTCTCGTACTTCTAAATGGCTCCATATTTCCAAGGTAATATTAGTTTTTTCTTCAGGGGCATGCAGGTGAAGTACTTTTTTTTCCTGCTTTGTCTGATCGATGCTGAAGTTAATGCCAGCCTGACTCATGATTTCAAAAACTAGCGATAAGAAAAACGGATGTTGATCGTTAGGAAGAATAAAATCGTAATCGCCGCCAGATAAAGCTATTTTTTCATTAATGTCCCGATGCCGAATTGGGACTAATTTAATATCTCTGGTTGCAGCCGTTTGTACTAACGCTGCAAAGGCGATAAAAGTTTGGCTGGGTGAGGATGGCAAAGATATGGGCCCTTCTTCCTGTAAGAATTAGATTCTTTGAGACAGCAGTGATAGTTAAGAGGGCCCTTGTAATCAAGAGCCCTGTAGATGAATTAACGATTCAACCACGCCATGTATTCAGCGACACCTTCTGCGACGGTGCGGAATTTCACATCACAGCCGGTTGCGCGCAGTTTGGTGAGATCGGCCTGAGTGAAGCTCTGGTAACGGCCTTTCAAGTGGTCTGGGAACGGAATGTATTCAATTTTACCTTTACCGTGATGTTTGACTACTGCTTCCGCTACGTTCTGGAATGGTTCGGCTTTGCCGGTACCGCAGTTGAAGATGCCGGATTTGTCGGGGTGGTTCATAAACCACAGCACCACTTTGGCGACATCTTCCACATAGATGAAGTCACGCGTTTGGCCGCCATTCGGGAAACCG
>RRZT012976991.1_pt1 | contig 13004 bp, 8 predicted proteins | sample 2165551 | NCBI WGS metagenome assembly RRZT01 (sample SAMN10456910, study PRJNA506462) | wastewater metagenome | biome: wastewater; feature: sludge; material: wastewater sludge; isolation source: wastewater sludge with Escherichia coli K12::gfp cells carrying plasmid... | place: USA: Moscow, Idaho ... | reverse complement strand
TCTCAAGGCCCAGGTCGGCCTTAGCCACGCCGCCGTGATGCTTGAGGGCCCGGACCGTGGCTACAATAACCACGGCACTGGGCGTAAGTCCCCCGTAGCGGCACTTAATATCCAAAAATTTTTCCGCCCCCAAGTCCGCGCCGAAGCCTGCCTCAGTCACTACATAGTCCCCCAGCCTAAGGGCGGTGTCGGTGGCGGAGATAGAATTGCAGCCATGGGCAATGTTGGCAAAGGGCCCGCCGTGAATGAGGGCGGGGGTGTGCTCCAGGGTCTGGACCAGATTGGGCTTAATGGCGTCCTTGAGCAGGGCAGCCATGGCCCCCTCGGCCTTCAAATCATGGGCCGTGATGGGCTTATCCTCCCGGGTGTACCCTACCACCATGCGCCCCAGGCGCTCCTTTAGGTCTGCTAGGTCCCCTGCCAGACAGAGGACGGCCATGACCTCGCTTGCCACGGTGATGTCGAATCCATCCTCCCGTGGCACACCGTCCACCTTGCCGCCCAGCCCGCAGACAATGCTACGCAGCTGCCGGTCGTTCATATCCATACAGCGCTTCCAGGTGATTCTTCTCGTGTCGATGCCCAGGGCGTTGCCCTGCTGGATATGATTGTCCAGCAGAGCGGCCAACAGGTTATTGGCCGCGCCGATGGCGTGGAAGTCTCCCGTAAAGTGGAGGTTGATGTCCTCCATGGGGATGACCTGGGCATAGCCACCTCCCGCCGCGCCGCCCTTGACGCCGAAGACGGGACCAAGGGAGGGTTCCCGCAGGGCCAGCACCACCCGCTTGCCCAGGTGGTGCAGCGCGTCGGCCAAGCCCACGCTGGTGGTGGTCTTTCCCTCACCCGCGGGGGTGGGGTTGATGGCGGTGACCAGGATGAGCTTGCCTCTGCGGGGGAGGGTACGGATGGTGCTCACATCCAGCTTCGCCTTGGTATGTCCATAGGGCTCCAGGGTATGGCTGTCCAGCTCCAGTTGGGCGGCTATCTCGTTGATGGGAAGAGGAATGGCCTCCTGCGCGATTTGGATATCTGTTTTCACTCTGTCACGCCCCTTTCTAGGAGACATCTTCCGGCAGGCGGAGCGGCGGGCATTCTCTCATGCTCTGCCCACCGGAAGATGCCCCCTTGGGACAAGCATAGCAAGCCCCTCCCCCGCTGTCAAGAAGCTACCCCATCAAAAAATAAATACCGAACGTATGCTTTTCATCCAGGGGGATTTATCCCCCCTAGATACAAAATAGGCGTGGCAAAAGCCACGCCTATTTTGATCCCCCCCGGGGGGCTCCGTCTATGTACTATGTCCCTGCCCCTTGCCTGGAACTAAGGGCACACCGGGGAAAGCCAGGCGCTCAAACTGGTCTATGGGCACCGGGCGTGAGAAGATAAAGCCCTGAATAGCGTCGCATTGAAAGCGCCGGAGGGCCCGGAGGTAGAGGGGCTCCTCCACACCCTCGCACACGGTCTTAATTCGCAGGCGGTGGGCCAGCTCCAATACGCTCTGCACCACATACTCGCTGCGCTGGCTGTACTCGGTGTCGGTGAAGAAGACCCGGTCCAGCTTGATGATATCCACCGGCACCACCCGCAGAAGACTGAGGGAGGAATAGCCACTTCCGAAATCGTCCAGAGAGCACAAAAAGCCCTCCTGGCGGATGCGCTTGATGAGGGAGAGGAGGCCCTGCCCGTTCTCCAGGAAGAAGCTCTCGGTGATTTCCAGCTCCAGCAGCCCGTCAGGTATCTGGTAGCGGTCCCGGATACGGATATAGTCGTCCAGGAAGTCGGGGTTTTCCACATTGCGCCGGGAGAGATTCACCGACAGTGGCATGGGCCGATATCCTGCGTCCAGCCAGCGGCGCTGGAGAATGCACACCTGCTCGAATACGTAGCGGTCCAGCTTGGTGATGAAGCCGTTGCGCTCGAATAGGGGGATGAATTCCCCCGGAGAGATGAGGCCCCGGCGGGGGTCCTTCCAGCGAATGAGGGCCTCCGCCCCGATGACGATATTCTCCTTCAACTCTACCTTGGGCTGGAAATAAATGATGAACTCCCGCTGGTCCAGGGCATCCTCCATCCGGTTGCTAATCTCCTTTTCCCGGCGGAGCTTCTCCCGGAAGAGCTCATCGTAGAAGCTGCAGGTTCCGCCCCCTTCCCCGGGGCGTTTGCTGTTCTTGCGGGCCTCATTGGCCCGGTCCTGTAAGGTAATGAGGTCAAGATCCGTATCGTCTACCACGCATACACCCTGAACCAGGGGCAGGCGGTACCGTCCCCCGCTGCTCTGGTTTTCATGGTAGCTGCGGTTGACCTCCTCATTCAGGTCGGCCATGCGCTGCTGCATGGCGGCCCGCCCCGTGTAATGAAGAACCATGTGAAACACATCGTCCCGTACCCGGCCCATGATTTCATTCTCTTCCAGATGCTCGGCCAGCACCCGGTAAATATGGGCCAGGGTCCGGTCCCCCGCGGCACTGCCAAGGCTCTCGTTGACCAGCTTAAAGTCCTGTAGGTCCGCCGATACCAGGGCATATTCCCCCGGTCTCACCCGCCGCAGCAGGGCGGTGGCGTCCCGCTCGAAGGCAGCACGGTTGCGCCCGCCGGTGATGGGGTCCACAAAGGCCAGCTCCTCCGCCCGGTGCTCCCCCTTCCAGGACACCACCCCCACCGCCGCGATGAGGGCTAGGAAGAGAAGAAGGGTGGCTCCGTCGGTCAGGGCGGCGACCAGCAGGTAGTGCCCCGCCCCCTCGCCTGCCACATCGTCTGGCACCACCGAGAGGAAGTACCAGTCCGCAATCTGGAGGGGCACATAGCTTAGAACCTGACTCTCCTGCCCCGCTGGGGTAAAGCCGAGCTGTCCGGCGCGCCGCGCGGCCATGTCAGCCCGCATGGTATTGACGGAGTATCCCTCCCCCACCACGCCGGACTCCACCACACTGAAGATGTTTTCGATTCCGGAAGTGGCCTTGGGGTTTGGTGAGTTGGCCACCAGGTCTCCCCTGCCGTTCATGAGGAAGGAATAGCCCTCGCCCCCAAAGCTGTTCACCGCAAGGTAATCCCGCAGACTCTCCCGGCTGTTGACCGCCACCAGCACGCCGGTGATTTGTCCCTCCACCCGCAGAGGAACCCCGTAGACCACCATGGCCTCACCCTCCTGCTGGGATGACTCCAGCAGTCCGGTCGCCCGCTCGGCCCCCGCCAGGATATCTTGCGCCACCGCAAGTCCCTCCAGCGGAATGTTGAGCCCGTCGGTGGTGCGGATAGGCCCCGTGAGGGTGCTCACCCCCATGCGGAGAAACCCGTATTGCTCGGTAACGATGTTCAAATAGGTCACGCCAGCCGGGCCACTCATGCCGGAGTAAGCCGCTGCGGTGGTCTCCAGTGCCCGGAAGGAGGCATCCACCCGGCGATTCACCGTCTCGGCCGCCTGCTGGGATACCTCGCTGAGGTAGCGCTCCACCTCCCGGCCTCTCTCCTGGTGTAGGAAACGGTTGCGCAAAAAAAGGAGGGTGCAGACTGCAACCCCAACCAAACCCAGGCCGATGGAGAAACGCCCAATCCATCCCCGGCGGTGTGCGCCGACCCACCGATCTCTTCTCATTCCTGCTTTTCCCCCCGTGATACAATCACAACACAATCCAATGCATTTTATCGCGTTTCCCTTTAAAAAGCAATATCCAATCGTTTTGCTCGGCAAGATGCACAGTTTTGCTCCGTATCCTTTATCTGTTTTACCCAGATTGTCACAGAGAGGCTTTTGTGTTACAATGTTCTGTGACCTAGGCTGATCGCCTGGGCCAAATTAGGCGGGCGGCCCTACTCCATTACCATAGTACCGCCCCAGCCATAAAAAAGGAGGAGACCCTATCCGCCGGGCCGGCGGTGCGGCAGCGTGGAGACCTGCTGTAACACGCACGTTTTTCGTGCGTAAGATGGCAATTGCGGATGCTTTGCCCTCACGGCTCTCGTACATGGCAAATTTAACTCTTAAGAACATCAAGAAGGTCTATGACAAGAATGTGGTGGCTGTCCACAGCTTCGACCTGGAGATCGCCGACAAGGAATTCATCGTTCTGGTCGGCCCCTCAGGCTGCGGCAAATCCACGACCCTGCGCATGATTGCCGGGCTGGAGCACAGCCCCGAGGGCGCCCTCTTCATCGGCGAAAAGCGGGTCAACGACGTGGAGCCCAAGGACCGGGACATTGCCATGGTTTTCCAGAACTACGCCCTCTACCCCCACATGACCGTGTATGAAAATATGGCGTTTGCCCTCAAGCTGCGCAAAACCCCCAAGGACGAAATTGACCGCAAGGTGCGTGAGGCTGCGGAAATTCTGGACATCACCTCTTACTTAGAGCGTAAGCCCAAGGCCCTCTCGGGTGGTCAGCGCCAGCGTGTGGCCATCGGCCGCGCCATTGTGCGCGAGCCCCAGGTCTTCCTCATGGACGAACCCCTCTCCAACCTGGACGCCAAGCTGCGCAACCAGATGCGCGCCGAGATCATCAAGCTTCGCCATCGCATCGACACCACCTTTGTCTATGTCACCCACGACCAGACAGAGGCCATGACCCTGGGCGACCGTATCGTCATCATGAAGGACGGCTTCATCCAGCAGATCGGCACGCCCCAGGAGGTGTTCGACCACCCTGCCAATATCGTCGTGGCCGGCTTCATCGGCTCTCCCCAGATGAACCTCTTCAATGCCCGCCTGGAGAAGGACGGCTCCGGCTACTATGTCAATTACCGGGACACCCGGGTGGCCCTGTCCGGCGATATCCAGGAGAAGCTGACCGCCGAGGGCCTCTCCCCCATGGATGTGACCTTGGGCTGCCGCCCCGAGCATCTAACCCTCTGCCAGGCCGCCGGCCCCGACACCGTATCCGCCCTGGTGGACGTGTCCGAAATGATGGGCAGCGAGGTCCATCTCCACGTGGTGGCCGGTGAGAAGGACGTGGTCCTCCGCATTGCCTCCACCGACCTGCCCACCGAGTACCGCGCCGGCATCCCCTTCGGGAGAGAGGTCTTCTTCTCCTTCCCCGAGGCGCTGGTCCACCTCTTCGACCCCGCCACCGAGCGGAATCTCCTGGACAAATGATCTCATAGCATATAGGACACAGAACAAAAGGTGCCATGCAAATAAAAGTATAGACCAGGCAACCCTGAGTGGGTTGCCTAGTCTATACTTTTATTTGCGTACTGCCCTAATTCCCGCACTCGATGGAGATCTCATTGAATACCTTCAGCAGGTCCTCGATGGCGTACCTTGCCTTCTCCTCCCCCGCCGCGTCAATGACGCATTGGCCCCGGTCCATCATGACCAGGCGGGTGCCGTACTCCACGGCGAAGCGGAGGTTGTGGGTCACCATGATGGCGGTGAGGCCCTTTTCCCTCACGATTTTTTCGGTGCGCTCCATGACGTTTTCGGCGCTCTTTGGGTCCAGGGCGGCGGTGTGCTCGTCCAGCACCAGCAGGTCGATGGGGGTCATAGTGGAGATGAGAAGGGCCAGTGCCTGACGCTGGCCGCCCGAGAGCACGCCCACCTGCTGGTGTACCTTCTCCTCCAACCCCAGGTGGAGAAGCTCCAGCTGGCTCTTATAGTAGTCGGTCCGGCGGCGGTTCACCCCCCGGGTGAGACCGAAGGAGCTCCCCTTATTGTCTGCCAGGGACATATTCTCCAAAATGGTGAGACTGGGACAGGTGCCCTTGGAGGGGTCCTGAAACACCCGCCCGATATGGGCGGCGCGGCGGTACTCGGGCATCCGGGTGATGTCCTTTCCCCGGAGGAGAATGCTCCCCCCATCCACCGGGAGGCTGCCGCAGATGAGGTTGAGCATGGTGGTCTTGCCCGAGCCGTTGGAGCCCACCACTGAGATGAACTCCCCCTCCCCGATGGCGAAGGAGAACTCCTCGAACACTCCGGCCTGGCTGATGGTGCCGGGGTTAAAGACCTTATTGATATGGTCGAGGCGCACCAGGTCAGACACGGAGCACTCCCCCTTTCTGTTTGCCCATGCGGTCGGTAAGAATGGCCGCAACAAAGAGGGCAGCCATGGCCAGCTTGAGCGCAGTGGGCGGCAGGAAGAGCATGGCCATGACCAGAATGGCCTTGTAAATCACCGTGCCCGCCAGGGCCTTCGTGGTGGGCCCCATGGCCCGCAGGCGGGAGAAGACGCTGGTGCCGATGATGACGGCAGCCAGGGCCTGCACCACCATGCCGGTACCGATGCTGACGCTGGCGCTCTCGGCCTGCTGGGCATAGATCGCCCCGGCCAGCGCGGTGCAGCCATTGCCGATGGCCAGACCCAGAATCTTCATTCGCCCCTGGTCCCGGGCCATGGCCGTGACATACTGGGTGTTATCCCCCGCCGCCCGGAGGAGAAGGCCCGCCTTGGTCCGCAGAAACCAGTCCAGCACCAGCTTCACCGCTACCACCAGGAGGAAGGTGACCAAAACCACCCGGTATTGATAGAGGGCCGGGGGCAGAAGGGTGACGGGGAGAGAGGTAAAGATGGTGGGCTGGTTATAAAACTGTAAAATGGCCGAGCCGTTCAGGATGAAGAGATTCACCGACCAGAGGGCTGTCATGGTGATGATGCCCGAGAGAAGGTCGGCCACCTTCAGCTTCACATGGAGAAGCCCCGTAAAGCCCCCTGCCAGTCCCCCCAGGAGGAAGGCCAGCACACAGGCCAGCCAGGGGTTGACCCCGGCGGAGATGAGGGCGGCCGTGCTGCAGGCCCCCAGGGGGAAGGTGCCGTCCACGCTTAGGTCGGGGAAGTCCAGTATCTTATAGGTGATGTAAACGCCCATAATCATGATGCCGTAGATGAAAGACTCCTCCAGCACGTTTTTGACCAGGCCCAGGACAATGTCCATGTGGTTTCTTCCTTTCGGCACACTTGCGGAGCCACCCGTTTGGCGGCTCCGCAAGCGTATTTTTTTCTTAGTCTACGTTCTCCGCGGAGGAATAATCCGCCGGAAGGGCTATGCTGAATTTATCCAGGTTTTTCTGAGAGTAGACGGGTACCGAGTCGGCCACCACCGATACGGGGATGGCACTGGGGTCGGCGCCACCCAGCACTTGGGCAGCAAGACGGCCGGTCTCCTCCCCCAGGGCGACGTAGTCCAGACTCTCAGAGGCCACGCAGCCGTTTCTCACCTGCTCGATTTCGCTGCCAAAAACGGGGATCCCTGCGGCGTCCGTGGCGTGGAGCAGGGTGGAGAGGTTGTTGACCACATTATTGTCGGTAAAGTTATTCACGCAGTCCACGCCCTTGGCCACCAGGGCCGCGGCGCCGGAGGCCACCTCGCTCTCATTGGTAATGCCCACGGCCTCCACAGTGAAGTCGTACTGGGTGGAGAGCTCGGTGAAGGTCTTCAGGGCGGAGACCGAGTTGGGCTCGCTTGTGGTGTAGAGCACGCCCACCGTTTTGGCCTCGGGGAGCATGGCGCGGATCATCTTGAGCTGTCCATCCAGGTTGAGGGTGTCGGCGGTGCCGGTGGTGCCGGCGCCGGGGGCCTCCAGGCTCTTCACCAGGCCCGCGGCAACCGGGTCGCTGACGGCACAGAAGACGGTGGGAATCTTGGAGTCCTTGGCGGCGGAGTATGCACTCATGGCGGCAGGGGTGGCCACACCGATGATGAGGTCATACTGGGAGGAGACCATGTTCTTGGCAATCATGTCCCCCGTCTCGGGCTGACCCTGGGCATTCTTCACGTCGATGGTGACACCGTTCTCCCCATCCTTGAAGCCTGCGGCCTCCAGGCCCTTGAGGGTGCCCTCGGTGCAGTTATCCAGGGAGGGGTGGGGAGCAAACTGAATGATGCCGATGGTGACCTTGCCCTCCCCCGCCGTGGGCAGGACCGAGGGGCTGGTCGAGCCGCCGGGCGCGGCGGAGCCGGTGGGGTCTCCTCCCGTACCGGAGGAGGTGCAGGCGGCCAGAGAGAGGGTCATGGCAGCAGCGCAGGCCAGGGCGGACAGCTTCTTCAGAGTGTGCTTTTTCATGGTAATTTCTCCTCTTCATAAATTCGGGTGGCAGATGGACCGAAGGGTTCCGCCGCCGGTCAGGGGGCGCATGGCCATACAAAAAGACGCCTTTGTCCCCCACATGGGACAAAAGCGTCTGCTTCTGCGATACCACCCAAATTGACGTCATATAGACGCCCACTCGTTTCACGTGCCATCACACGTGCCCGATGGATAACGGGTGGGAACCCGTCGGCTCCTACTTGGATTGCTCCGTTCAAGCCGCCCTCCGAAGTCCATTCACGCCCCGCCCCGCACTCCGCTTCCACTGTCCGGAGCTCGCTATGCCGTGACCACCGCCGCACCGCACACCCCCGGGGGGCGCTTGGCGCTCTGGTAAGCGCTACTTCTCTTCGTCATCGGTTTCATATATTGTATTGCATTATAAGCACCTCGCCCTCGGTTTGTCAACCCCCCTTTGCAATTATTTTTCCCGCTCCCGCTCCAGCAGCGGAGTGAGGGAGTCCCGAACCCGCTCCTTGGCGGCGGCCACATCCCGGGCGCGGACCGCTGCCAGGACCCCCGCGGCGTTTTCCCGGATGCTTCTTCCCCCGTCCTCCCGGGCGTACTGGGCCCACAGGCTCAGGTTGGGCACCCGAAAGGCCTGATAAATCAAGGGGATGAGGGTGTTGCTCCCCAGCAGAGCCAGCTCGTGGTAGAAGGCAAAGGCGGCCTCGGCCACCGCTTGGGGCGTCCGGGCCCCCTCCAGCGCGGCCAGCTGCCCCTCCAGTGCAGCCAGACCCTCCCCGGTCAGATTGGGGATGGCCTGCTCCACCGCCAGCTGGTCGAACATGAGCTTGATTTCCAGAATGGAGCAAATCTCCTCCCGCCGCAGCCGTCCGCCGTGGTACTCCATGATGGAGTGGATGGTCTCAGGCGTGCCCATGCGGCGGTAGTCCGCCACATAGACCCCCGCCCTGGGCTTTACCAGCAAAAAGCCCTTCCTGGCCAGGTCCGAAATGCCCCCGTTTACCACCGCCCGGCTCACCCGCATCTTGTCGGCCAGCTCCCGCTCAGGGGGCAGGCGCTCCCCCACCGCAAGCTGTCCCGACAAAATCATGCCCTCGATCTCCCGGATGAAGAGCTCCTTCAGGGTGGGTGCGCTCAGCTTCGTGAATTCCATCTGCTTCCCTCACATTCCTATGGCATTGGTATAACCAGATACCAAAATGAGCTTATCATATCTTTTTTGAAAAATCAAGGTAAAATCTCCCCGTTATTCCTACAAAAATATGCAATATCCCTTGACATCGTCTTAATATCAGGTTAACATTTTAACAAATGCCATGTGAGTCTATCTTGGTATGACCAGTTTTCAGTGCCCGTCGCGGCAGAAAGGGAGTTGCAGCCATGCAGGAATTTAAGGTATTGGAGATCAAGCAGAGCGTGTTTGAAAACAATGACCGGGACGCGGACCGTCTTCGGGCGGAGCTGCGGGAGAAGAATATGTTCCTCCTCAACCTCATGTCTTCCCCCGGGGCGGGGAAGACCACCACCCTGACCCAGACCATCCGCCGCCTGGGCGAGAACATGAGCATCGCCGTCATGGAGGCCGACATCGACTCCGACGTGGACGCCCACACCATCGCCCAGACCGGGGCCAGGGTCATCCAGCTCCACACCGGCGGGATGTGCCACCTGGACGCAGACATGACCCGCCAGGGCCTGCGGGGGCTGGAGGCCGAGGGGGCCGACCTGGTCATTCTGGAGAATGTGGGCAATCTGGTCTGTCCCGCCGAGTTTGACACCGGCTCCACCAAGAACGCCATGATTCTAAGCGTCCCCGAGGGGGACGACAAGCCTCTCAAGTACCCGCTCATGTTCCAAATCTGCGATGTGCTCCTCATCAACAAGATAGACACCCTCTCGGTCTTTGACTTCGACCTGGAGAAGTGTACACAGCGGGCCCGAGCGCTCAACCCCAACATCAAGATCATCCCCATCTCAGCCAAGACGGGGGAGGGGCTTGACCAGTGGTGTGCTTGGCTAGAACAGGCTGTGGGGGAATTTCGCGCTGAAAACAAACGCTGAGGGAGGGTTTTAAGATGAGAGAGCTCACAAAAATGTGGTTCCCCGAGGGGTATGTCTGCCAGCACAATGAGAAGGTCATGGCCCTGGCCAACCTGATTGGCCGCAAGAAGCCGGGCAAAGGCTACGCCTGGGACGACCCGGAATATGTCATTCTGGAGCCCGGCGTTGACGACGATATGGCCCAGGTGGGCCTTGCCATGGGCTATTTTACCAAGCGTACCGCACCCGAGATGGCCCGCATCACCGGCAAGAGCGAGTCCTACTGCCACGAGCAGATGATGAAGCTGGCGGTGTACGGTACCACCTTTGTCAATGTCATCGACGGCGTGGACACCTTCTGGCACGCCGAGAGCTGGATTCCCGGTGTCATGGAGATGATCGTCAACAACCTGGACAATGTAAAGAAATACCCCGTGGTGGCCTACGCCATGGAGGCCTACGGCCGGGTGCGCGGCCCCATGAGCGCAGGGATGTTTCCCACCGGTATCGGGCTCATGCGGGTCATCCCCATTGAGTCGGCCGTTCACGGCGCCAGCCGCCGGGCAAGCTACGAGGAGGTCTCCACCTACCTGAACGAGAACTCGGTCTTCTCCTGCTCCCCCTGCTCCTGCCGGACCGACCGGGAGGCCATGGGCGAGGGCTGCGGCCACCTGAAGGAGGATATGTGTATCCAGATGGGCCATGCCGCCGAGTACTATATCCGCACCGGCCGAGCCAGGGCCATCACCCGGGAGGAGGCCTTTGAAATCATCCGCCGGGCCGAGGACAACGGCCTCATGCACCAGATCCCCAATATCGACGGCTCGGGCAAAACCCACGCCATCTGCAACTGCTGTGGCTGCAGCTGCCTCTCTCTGCGCAGCGGTGCAATGTACAAAAACGCCGATATGGTGCGCTCCAACTATGTCTCCCGGGTGGACAAGGAAAAATGCGTGGCCTGCGGCCAGTGTGTGGAGTACTGCCCGGTCAACGCCCTCCAGCTGGGACAGAAGCTCTGCTCCAGCGCACCTGTCACCCAGGACATCACCACCAAGCGCACGCCCCGGAACAACGAGTGGACCGAGCGAGACTGGAACCCGGACTACCGCCTCAACCGCCGGGAGGTGGTGGACACGGGCACCTCCCCCTGTAAAACCAGCTGCCCCGCCCACATTGCAGTGCAGGGGTACATCAAGCTGGCAGCCCAGGGCAAGTACCGGGAGGCTCTCCAGCTCATCAAGCTGGAAAACCCCTTCCCCGCCGTTTGCGGCCGTGTGTGCAACCGCCGCTGCGAGGACGCCTGCACCCGGGGCGACCTGGACGAGCCCATCGCCATCGACGAGATCAAAAAATTCATCGCCCAGCAGGACCTGAACGAGAGCACCCGCTTCATCCCCGAACAGCGCCATGACTATGGCGACAAAAAGATTGCCATTGTGGGCGCGGGCCCGGCAGGCCTCTCCTGCGCGTACTACTTAGCCCTGGACGGGTACGACATCACGGTATTTGAAAAGCAGGAGCGGCTGGGCGGTATGCTCACCCTGGGCATCCCCTCCTTTGTGCTGGAAAAGGACGTGGTAGAGGCTGAGATCGACGTGCTGCGGGCCCTGGGTGTCAAGTTCAAAACCGGGGTCGAGGTGGGCAGGGATGTCACCTTAGACGCACTGCGGACCCAGGGCTACAAGGCCTTCTACCTGGCCGTGGGGGCCCAGCAGGGGCGGAGCCTGGGCCTGGAGGGGGAGAGCGCCCAGGGCGTTCTCTCGGGCGTGGATTTCCTCCGCCAGGTCAATCTCACCGGCGGCAATCTGGTGTCGGGCCGGGTGGTGGTCATCGGCGGCGGCAATGTGGCCGTCGATGTGGCCCGCTGCGCCGTGCGCAGTGGGGGCAATCAGGTGTCCATGCACTGCCTGGAGCGCCGGGAAGAGATGCCCGCCCTGGACGAAGAGGTGGAGGTGGCCCAGGCCGAGGAGATTGCCATCCACAACGGCTGGGGCCCCAAGCGCATCCTCACCCGGGACGGCCGTGTGTCCGGCGTGGAGTTCAAGCGCTGCATTGCCACCCTTGACGCCAAGGGCCGCTTCTCCCCCCTCTATGACGAGAGCGACACCCAGGTCATTCCCGCCGACTTTGTCCTCCTCTCGGTGGGCCAGTCCATCGACTGGGGCAATCTCCTGGAGGGGAGCACCGCCATCTTAAACCGCAATCAAACCATCCGGGTGGACGACTGGACCTATCAGACCACTCAGGATGATGTCTTCGCCGGGGGCGACGCGGTCACCGGCCCCAAATTCGCCATCGACGCCATCGCGGCGGGCAAGCAGGCGGCCATCTCCATCCACCGCTTCGTCCAGCCCGGACAGGACCTGCGCTTGGGCCGCAGCCGCAGGGAATTCATCGAGCTGAACAAGTCGGCCGCCATACTGGAGGAGTATGACAACACCTCCCGCCAGCGCCCCCAGTCAAACCGGAGCGCCACGCCCTCCTTCCGGGACCCCAGGGGTACCTTCACCGAGGAGCAGATGAAGCGCGAGAGCGAGCGCTGCCTGGGCTGCGGTGCCACAGTGGTGGACGAGTACATGTGCGTGGGCTGCGGGATGTGCGCCACCAAGTGCAAGTTCGACGCCATCCACCTAGAGCGGGTCTACGACAGCCCCGGCGTGGCCTTCCTGGATATCAAGAAAACCATCACCCCCCACGTACTCAAGCGCAAAGTGACCCTAACCGCCAAGAAGGTCTTTGGCGGGAAGAACTAAGCCATGCACGAGCTGGGGATTGTGTACCATATCGTAGAGCAAGTCCTCCGGGTGGCTGCCGAGCAGGAGCTTACCCAGGTGGAGACCCTGGTCCTTCAGGTGGGAGAGCTCTCCTCCGTGGTCCCCCGCTACCTGGAGGCCTGCTTCCCCGCCGCCGTGGACGGCACCCTCCTGGAGAAGACCAAGCTCTCCATCGAGGTCCTCCCTGCCAACGGTCTCTGCGCCG
>RRZT010218575.1_pt1 | contig 13006 bp, 13 predicted proteins | sample 2165551 | NCBI WGS metagenome assembly RRZT01 (sample SAMN10456910, study PRJNA506462) | wastewater metagenome | biome: wastewater; feature: sludge; material: wastewater sludge; isolation source: wastewater sludge with Escherichia coli K12::gfp cells carrying plasmid... | place: USA: Moscow, Idaho... | reverse complement strand
TACTGGTGAGCGTCATTATTCGATGTACCGCTATTCCTCGTTCAGTAGCCAAGCGAACGGCTGTCCATATCCCGAACCTGCGACCTGGCTGCGGCGATGCGCTGGGCCTCGAGGGGACCGCCAGGTCGGTGCAACGGCGACCCGTCTGCAAAATGCCCCGGGAGCGCGCACCTACTCCAGTTCGGTCCAGTCCACGAAGGCCCGCCACAGCTTGCTTGCCGCCTGCCTGACAGGCGGTCAGCCCAATTTCAGTCCGTACTGGTGAGCGCCAGTGTTCGGTGGTCGATATCGAGTCCTCATGGGATGGCACCAGTGATGACTGGTGTCCCCACTGAGTTGTCAGAGGGCTGACCTCTGCCCTCGCCAATGCCGAGTTCACGAATGCCGTCGCGGGGCAGACCGGTGCCCGTCGGGGGGCGCCTTCGACCGCACGGCGGCTATCACGGGGGCACGCGTATCAGCCAGAGATCGGCACGAGCCGCACACGACGTTGCAGTTCGGGATTCGCCGACATCAGATCTATTTACTACACTCAGTACCGTGGAAAATATCCGGCCCATTCGCGTCCGTGAGTCTGGACCGATCACATCCGATGCGGCCTCGAGGTCGACCATCAGGTCAGGTGCTGAGGTATCGGCCCGGCGGCCTTCCCAGCCCGATGTGCGCGGGCGCCTCCTGCTGCTCGCGGGAGCAGGGGTGTGCCTCCTGCTAGGACTAGATGCTGGCCTGTTGCTGCTCGGCCTGCCCGCGCCGCTCACCGCCGAACGCCTCCTGGACCTGCACGGTTCGCTGATGATTATCGGATTCCTCGGAACCCTGATCGCGCTCGAACGCGCCATCGCACTGCGCCGACGGTGGGGATACCTGGCACCGGCAGCCGTGGCAGTGGGCTCACTGTCGTTGCTCTCGCAACTCCCGCTCCAGGTGGGGCACACACTCCAGCTTCTGGGCCTCGGGGTTCTGGTGATGGTCTACCGCAGTCTGTGGCGTCGATCCGCCAGTACCGCAGTCGCCATCGAAGCCATCGGCGCGGTCCTGGCAACCGGAGCGGTGGCCATGTGGCTAGGGAGTGTGGCCACCCCGGCTCTGTTCCCCTGGTTGGCGGGATTCCTCATCCTGACGATTGTGGGGGAACGTTTGGAGCTTGCCAGCGTGGGCGCGCCACCACCTATCGCGGGACAGGGACTGCTGGTGCTGGCGGTGAGTTATGCGATGTCCGCCGCCGCAACGTTGTTGTGGCCGGTTGCGGGAACCGTGGCACTGGGCGCGGTCACGCTTGCGATCGTGGTGTGGCTGGTGCGATTCGACGTCGCCCGCCGGACGCTCCGACTAACCGGGCTCCCACGCTATGTGGCGGTGAACCTGGCCTTCGGCACCGCCTGGTTAGCGGTCGCGGGCGGTGTGTGGCTGCTGTGGGGGCCGGTGGCAGACGGTGCCGGCTATGACGTGGTCGTCCATGCCGTGGGCGTTGGTTTCGCTCTGTCGATGGTGCTCGCCCATGCCCCGATCATCCTGCCGGCGGTTATCCGGTGTCCGTTGCCCTACCACCCGGTGTTGTACGCAGCCACCGTGGGACTTCAGTTGGCGCTCGTGTTGCGAGTGGCCGGTGACATCCGCGCAGCCACCGGCTTGTGGCAGATCGGCGGGGCTGCGGGGGTCGCGACGATCCTCGCGTTCGCCGTCATGACGGTCACATTGGTGGTGCGGCGGTGACGCGGTCGAGCTGGCACGTGCGAGTCAGCGGAATCGTTCTGGGATGGCTCCTGGTCGCTGGCGCCGTGGCACTGTTCCATCGGCAGGTGAGTGCTGCACCTTGGCTGCTGGTGCATCTGCTGCTGCTGGGGGCCGTGACGAATGCGCTATTCATCTGGACGTCGCACTTCAGCCTTGCCCTGTTGCGGCTCCCGGATCCCGGCGATCGTCACGGCGAGATCGCCAGGCTGGCGTTGCTGAACACAGCTGTCGTCACGATCACCTTCGGTGTCGTGCTGGGAAGGTCGGCCGTGGTGGTGGGGGGCGCGATACTGCTCACCGCCGCACTGCTTGCCCATGTGATCATGCTGCTCGGTCGGGTGCGTCGCGCCTTGCCGAGTCGTTTCGCTATGACTGTTCACGCCTACGTCGCGGCGGCGATCCTGCTGTTGCCAGGCATTGCCCTCGGCGTCGGTCTGGTTGTCGGCGCGGTCCCCACCGGTCAAGAGGCGCGATGGGTACTTGCCCACGCGGCCATTGCACTCTTCGGGTGGATCGGCATCCCAGTCCTGGCCACCGTCGTCACGCTGTGGCCCACCATGCTGCGGACCAGGATCGCGCCGGGGGCCGAGCGCTCCGCCACCGCGGCTCTGCCCTGGCTCGTGGGTGGAACAGTCATCACCGCGGCCGGTGCGCTCGTGGGAGTTCGGCCAGCCACGACACTCGGCGCGATCATTTACCTGTTCGGGGCGGTGATGACGGCGGTCCCGCTGATCGCCGAAGCTCGTCAACGCGGCCCCCGGTCCTTCCCGGCTTGGTCGGTATCCGCCGGGTTGACCTGGCTGCTGGGCAGCCTGGTGGTGTTCGCTGTCATCTCTGTCGCTGCCCACGACTGGGAGTCCATGGGACAGGCGGCTGGACGGCTGACAGCAGCGATCCTGGTGGGCAGCGTGCTGCAGATCCTGCTGGGCTCACTGGCGTATCTGCTTCCCGTGATGTCCGGAGGTGGTCCGGCTGCCGTGCGTTGGCGCAACACCCGTACCGATACGGCCATGGCTACGCGCCTGGTCGCGTTGAACCTGGGGTTGCTGTTCTGCGTGCTGCCAACCCCGAGTGTCGTGCGAGTGATCGCGTCGACCGTTGTCCTTGTCGCTGCGTTCACGACAGCGGGGCTGCTGCTTACGTCCATGCGGACGCCACCGGATCCGCAGACAGTCCCGGAGTCGGCGAAGCCCGCAGCCGGCGTCGCCGTACACAGCGGCGGGATCGTGGTCGGTGTGGGGGCGGTCCTTCTGGCTGTGGCGGGTGGGGTCGCCATCGATCCAGCGGCCGTGGGCACGACTGCCGCGGCTGCCGACTCCGCGGCCGCCGGAGTCAGCGCCACCGGCAACACCACAACTGCGGACATCACCGTCACCGGTATGCGTTTCACACCGGCGACGATCGCGGTACCCGCCGGGGACCGCCTGGTGATCAATCTGCACAACACCGGAGACGATCGACACGATCTCGTCTTGGACACCGGGCAGCAGACACCGCGACTGGATCCCGGTCAGCGCGCGCAGCTGGACGTCGGGATCGTCGGACGCCCGCTCGAGGGCTGGTGTTCGGTGGCCGGACATCGCCAGATGGGCATGGTGCTGGACATCCAGGTAATCGGTGCGGCACCGGTGGCGGCCGACCGCGGCCCGCACGACGCTCACGATTATGGCTCGACGGGTGTCAGTGGCGTTGACCCCTCGACGGCACCCGAACAACTCGATCTCATGGCCGAGCCGGGTGCGGATTGGATGCCACGGTCGGCAACACTGCCCCCGGCCGGACGCCAGCGGGTGCATCGCATCCGAATGGTGGCGAGCGAGCAGGTCCAAGAGGTTGCGCCAGGAGTCACGCAGACCCGATGGACCTTCAACGGCACCGCGCCCGGACCGACACTGCACGGCAGGGTGGGGGACCGTTTTGTCATCACCCTGATCAACGACGGCACGATCGGGCACTCCATCGACTTTCACGCGGGGGCGCTGGCTCCGGATCGACCGATGCGAACCATTCAGCCGGGGGAGCAACTCACCTACCGGTTCACCGCTGAACGCGCCGGAGCGTGGATGTATCACTGCGGCACCATGCCGATGTCGATGCACATCGCCAACGGGATGTTCGGCGCTGTGATCATCGACCCACCCGGACTCTCCGAGGTCGAGCGCGAATATGTGCTGGTGCAGTCTGAGAGCTACCTGGGTGAGCAGGGCGGAACCGCAGACGCCACCAAGATCGCCGCGGGCGGTCCCGACCTGGTGACTTTCAACGGGTATCCCATGCAGTACGACCACCGGCCGCTGCTCGCACGTGCCGGCGACCGGGTCAGAATCTGGGTGGTCGACGCAGGACCCAACGAACCGTCCTCGTTCCACGTCGTGGGCGGTCAGTTCGACACCGTCTATTCCGAAGGGCGGTACCTCATACGCGACTCCAAGAACAGCGGCAGTCAGGCCCTGGCACTACTCCCGGCGCAAGGAGGCTTCGTGGAGTTCGACGTCAGCGAGCCGGGACATTACCCCTTCGTGTCCCACATCATGTCTGACGCTGAACGCGGCGCCCACGGAGTACTGCTGGTCCGCTGAGTGGCTGCCCGAACTTGTTTCATGATCACGACTGGACTCCATACGTCCGGCGACAGCGTATTGATGCGCCGCCAGCAACAAGCGCCACAATTCTTATCTACACTCGATTCCGTGAAATATCGTGGTCCAGCACCCGTTCGTGACGCCGGCGGACAAGTGCGCCTGTCAGCCGCCCGGGCGATGGTGCTGGAGATCCTGCAGCAGCGCAGCGAGCCAGTCCGGGTGGGGGACCTTGCGGGTCTGCTGGGTCAGCACGACAACACAGTTCGCGCCCACTTGGACGAACTGGTCGAAGCGGGCCTGGCCGTCCGGCGCCGGGCAGCCCCGGACGGTCGCGGACGGCCCGCCTGGCTGTACGAGGCTGATCCAACCCGATCTGAGCCAGATGTCCGGGTCAGGGAGCACGCTGCGCTTGCGGGGGCGTTAGCGGCCCATATTGCTGCTACCAGTGCTGACCCGGAGGTCGACGCGCGTGCTGCGGGCGAGGTGTGGGGTCGCAACACTGCACGCGCGCGGCACCCTGGTGGCCCCCTTGATCGGCCGAAGGCCGCCCGTCAAGAGACTGTCAACATCATGGCCGACTTGGGCTTCGATCCGGCCGCCGACGACACGTTGACGACTGTCGCCCTGAAACGCTGTCCGATGCTGGATGTGGCGCGCGCCCAACCGGACGTGGTGTGTCAGGTTCATCTGGGACTGATCCGCGGAGCGCTGGACGAGCTGGGTGGAGACGCCAGCCGAGCCGATCTCATTCCGTTCGCCGAGCCGGGTGCGTGTCGACTTCACCTGATGACGCGCGCCCCTCGCGGACCGCGGGACTGACCCCTTCGGGGTCCACCCGCCATCACCTGGGGCAGTCGTGCCGTTCCAGGGCAGGTGGGGGGCTTGGCTACGGTCTACTGGCCGGAGCCAGGATGCATCAGAACAAGTGTGAATCGGCACGGGGACTGGGCCACCACGGCGTGGCGCTCACCTGGGGCCAGGTACACGACGTCGCCTGGTGTCAAGGTGCGGGGCTCGCCCGCAACGGAGAACGTCAGATCGCCTGAAAGTGCGAGCACGGCCACGGCCCGGTCAGAGGCGTGATCGGTCAGTTCCTGGCCCGCGTCCATGGCGAACTCCACGATGCGGAGCAGTTCGTTGTTGAGCACGACCCGTGAGGTAGTGGCCTCTGTCGGGATCGGCAGTTGCTCCCACAGGCCCGTCATGACTTGTGATTCGCTCTTCGCCGTCTTGGTCATCGGGGTCTCCTCGTGGTGGTCGGACGTTGTGGGGGCGCTGTTGTGGTCGAGCCGGTGCCCCAGTCGATGGCATCGGCGACCTCTTGGGCGTGGCCGAAGGAGGCGGGGGTGTAGGCGCACAGTGGGTCGTCCGCATACAGATCCCGGGTGGCCCCGTAGGCCCGGGGTCGGGAACCGCCACATACGGCTCGGAACTCACAGCGACCGCATCGGCCGTGCGGTGCGTCGGTATCGCGTATCGAGACGAAAAGATCGGAGGAGCGGTACAAGTCGCTCAACGAGGTCTCGCATACGTTTCCGGCGGATAGTGGCAGGAACCCACTGGGATACACCTCGCCGGTGTGGGAGATGAATACGAATCCACGCGCTGCACTCACCTGCACAGGCGGCCGGCGCAACCGGCTGGTGATGCTCGCGCCGCCGCTCAGTCGTTGCGAAAGACGTCGGTAGTCCTCGCCCAGGCCGAGCTCGACGACGGGGTCAAGGCCGAGCTCCTCGCAGATGGTCCGCTGAATGCATACACGTCGAAATGCCGGCGCCTCTGTGGTCTTGAGCGCGACGATCTTGTCGGCGTCGTAGCAGAAGTTGAGGACATCCTCGGCTTGCTCGGCAGTGAGCTGTCGCAGGTGTTCCCCCCGGCCGGTGGGGACCAGGAAGAAGATGGACCATGTCAGGGCGCCTCGTTCGGCGATCATGGCCAGAATGTCGGGCAGTTCGGCGATGTTGTCCGGGGTGACGGTCGTGTTGATCTGCACTTTGAGACCGATCTCACAGGCTTCGCGCCAGCCGCGCACCGTGTGCTCGAAGCTACCCGCCACGCCTCGGAAGGCGTCGTGGGTGTCGGGCGTCGCGCCATCGATGCTCAATGAGATCGCGTGCGCACCGGCTGCGTAGACGCGGGACAAGTTGGCACGATTGAGTGCTGCAGTGCCCGAAGGAGACACCGCGACGGGGATCCCGATGGCCGACCCGTAGGACACAAGTTCCAGCAGGTCAGGGCGTTCGAACGGATCCCCGCCGGTGATCACGAAGAACGGCGGGGGCGAGCCGAACGGCGGCGGGGAGCCGAACGTCGCAACCTCGTCCATCAGCGCGAAGGCCTGCAATGTGGTCAACTCGTCACTGTCGCGATGAGGCGCAGCGGTGGCGCGGCAATGACGGCAGGCCAACGTACAAGCGCGGGTCGCCTCCCAGATGACGATGAAGGGTCGCTGCGTCAGATCAATGCGAGTCCGGCGCAGTGCTTGTGCGGTCATGGTTCCGGCTCGCTCGGCCTAGTTCCCTCGCTCGAACCGTAGTTGCCAGTCCTGGGGACCCCGCTGCAGGTACTCCACGATGAACGAGTCGCCATAACGCGCCTGGGCCTGCGCCAACAACGGAACCGGATCGTGGGGAGCCACGAGAACCATCGCCGACCCCGGCGCGATCGAGTCCAGAGCACCAAAGATCGCGGCATGCCGTACAGCATGCGGGATGGTGCGTGCGTCCAGCACCGGGTCGGAATCGTCGTGCGCGCAGCCGCAGGCGCCGGCAGCCTTCGCCAGCGGAATGTCGTGAATCATCTGCCCTCCATGGGATGTCCGGGTGTCAGGTATTTATCACAGTACTCCATGTAAAAAATATCAAACATCCGGAGGGACCTCTCTCGCCGCCAGTCCGCCGCGCGGTGCGTCTACGGCTCAGGGAACCGCCGTAGCGGAGGTCCCCCCTTGCGGACTTGCGACTTGCGTACGTGAACCATGACCCTCCTGAGCGCTGTGATGATTCGGGTGGGAAACCTGACGGCCGAGTACACCTAGTGCGCATCTCCCGTTGCTTGGGTTCGTGGCGGCATCGTGGGGTGCCGATATACCTGCTTCAGGAAGGGCGGTCAGCTCATGATCCCGTGGTGGGTGGGAAGCGGGCCGCCCCTCTCCCAGCCCGTACTGGTGAACGCCAGTATTCGATGAGTCGGTATTCACGACCCCGAGACCGTTCTTGCCATTAGGTCCCATCGGGAAAGGAATCGATCACCTGCCGCGCGCGCTCGGTCTGCCGGTCGCAGTGGTCGACCGGGATGACCGGCTGCAGCACCCGTGCGTTCACGAGGGTGAGGTAGAGCGGGTCTGCGGGTGTCACGCCAATGGCAGTGCACGAGTTGGGCATCGGCAGAAGTTCGTCGGGTGTCGCCAAGGCGTCGAGAAGGGCCTGAACCTGCGCCTGCGACACTGCGGGGCCGTCTCCGGCTGCCTCTCTTCCGGCAGTGTCGACGTTTGTCCAGGTGGTGAACCCCGCCGCTGCTGGATGGCGGCAGATCGTCACTGATCCCACCTGTTCGGCCGTGAGCGCCGCGTTGATGCGTGCCGGGGTCATGTCGGGAACGTCCATGCCGCCGCACTCGTAGGCCAGGACCTCCGTCGGCGCCGCCACCGTGTATCCGGGCGGGTTGGGTCCGGCCCAGCGCGCGAACACTGCCACGCCGACGAACACGAGTCCCGCCACAAGGAAGGAGATGGGAATACGTGTCTTCATCACAGCCCCCACGGTCGCAGCCGGGCCAGGCGCGTCACCCGGTCCCGTGCGGCGAGTCTGTCACTAGCAACGCTCACGGACTTGGCCGTGTTGGCCAAGTCAGGGTGTTTGCAGCGGCGTCACTGATCTCGGTGTTCGTCACGCGGACACTTCTCTCGCCGAGCACCGACGGCCAGTCAACGTGCAAGTGGACAGTGTTATCGAGTTCCTCAGGGTTGAAGGGGAACCACAGATCGTAGGTGGATAGGGCTGGGTCACCTGGGTGCTCAGGGTGCAGGACCGAGCCGCCCTGAATCTCGGCCAGGATCGTGCGTCGCCCCACTGCCAGCCAGACACTGGGGCCGACGGTGTCGGACCGCTTTGGTCCTGCGAATCCCGTCACCGGATCCACCACCAACGCGTGGCCGAGCACTGTCACGGTGACGAACAAGCCATCGGGAGACGCTTTAAACCCGCTCACGCGCAGGGACGAGTCGCTGACCGTCCAGGTGGTCTCACGGGAACGCTCGAATTCGCCCGGAGCCACAGCTTTAGGGGCAGCCAATCGTCCACCCTCAGCCACGGTCAGTTCCTTCCGACCCCCGCCACTCTCGATCCGAAGCTCTGGTCGCACGCAGGCCCGTGAACCCGAGGAGTAGTAGTGTCACCGCCACACAGATGAGTCCAAGGATGCCCAGCCATGCCGAGGAGGAGTGAAGCGACACCGACTCACCGGGCCGCAGCCAGGTGGCATGGGTGAAGGTGCAGGCGTTTCCCATGTACTCCCACGACCATTGAGCCTCCCCGAAGGTTGAATCATCGACGGGGTCCGGGCAGGCGAAGGGGGAACCAGCCACGACCAGCGCCAGGTAGGCGGCGTATAGGACCGCCAGGCAGGCCCACCCGACGGTGAGCACAAGCCAAGTGACCCGAAAGACGATCGATCGCCCCCTTCCCACGGGAATCCGAGGGCTTCCATCGCCACCTGCTGCAGCGACACCGGGTGTCGTCGGGTCAGTCATTGGCGCCCCCGGTTGGCTTGTTCAAGCAGGCTCCGTATCCCGCTGTCGGCAGCGTACTTCTTGGGTCGCATTTCCGGATCGCCGGGATGCATCGGCGTCCCTCGCGCATGCTCGGTCTCCTCGGTCGCGATGTTCCACCTCGGCCCGCTTGCTGAGTCTGATCGCTCCAGCGCGAGTTGGTCCAATGCCATAATCCGGGGGAAGGCGTTCGCCTTTCAGACCGGCCGTCGGGGGTTGTCATGTGGGCGAAGGCCGCGGCGTCAGCGGTGGTGGGATACGGGTTCGGGACCCTGATCGCGCTGGCGTTGCTGTTGGGGGAGGGCGGCCCTGACCTCACCCTCGTCGGCCCCGGCTTCGTTCGTGCCCTGGCGGCCATCGGCGCGGCCGCTGTTCTCGTGGGTGTGGTCGCCGGGTGGGGCGCAGTCCGTGCCACCGGGCGTGGGCCGCGAGCGCTGCGCCTGTGGGCGTGCGGGGTCGGGATCGCTTCCGGCCTGTTCGTCGTTCCGGTGCTGGTGTTCTTCCAGGCCGGCAACGTCACTGATGCCACCGGCGGCACGTCTCCTGGGTCCTCATGGGGGATCCTCGTGTTGATCCTGGGCGGCCTTCTTGTCGGCTTGGTCGCGAGCTTGGGTTTGGTTTGTCGAGCCGTCCTCGACCACCAAGCGCGTGTGGCCGCGCAGTGAGCCACGGTATTCCGATCTGGCTGCTTTCACTCTGAGTTGTCAGCTGGATGCCCTCGTCGGCCGGCTGGCGGCGTACTGCTGGAACTGGCTGGCGGCGATGGCTGCGTGACGGTGGATCGTGTTGTCGTTGTAGCCGAGCGACTTGGCGATCAGGGGTGCGGGCGCTTCCCGCACGAGCGTTCGTAAGGCAGCGTTGCGGGCTGCGCGCAGGTCGACTCCGTTGTTGCGGATCTTGGCCATCATCGTCTGCGCGGTGACGTGTTGTCCGGCTCGGATGCCTGGGAACAGCCAGGGTGACTCGACTCCGCTGGTGGTGCGGGTGGGGGAGCGATGGTCGCGGTGTTCCAGCAGGAGTGTGGCGAACGGCTCGGGAACCGGAGTGCGGACGCGTTGGAAGCGTAGGAAGGTGTTGCCGGACTCGTCGACTTCCACCGCGGAGACGGGTAGGGCGGCGATCCGAGTCAGGGGCTGGCCGTAGAGCAGGAGGAGCAAGGTGGCCACCCGCTCATCGCGTGGGACGTCGGTGTTGGTCAGACACCGCCGGATCCACTCCAGTCGGTGGTGGTGGTCCATCTCCGGGCCGTCGTTGGACTTGGTGCCGGGCATGGTCAGGCCGGTGGCAGTGCGGGACTGGACCGCCCAGGCGATGAATGGGCGGACGCGGGTGCGGGTGGAGTTGCCGGTGGCGAGCCACTGTTCCAGATCCAGCTGCGTGGTGGTGGCTAAGGGTTGGTGCTGCTCATGCAGCCACGTGAGGAACTGATCGGCGACGGTGATGCTTTGGCGGGCGTGGGCGATCGCGCCGTGTGTTGGTCGCCCCTCGTCGACCAACTTGCGGATAGCCACGACGAACTTCCACCGGGCGAACTGGCGGATGGTTCGACGGCGCTCACCGTCGGGTATGGCGGCAAGTTTCAGGTCCAGCCACCTCAGGAACCCGGGGAGGTGCCGGTCACGAGCGGGAAGGACTTCGGCTTGCACGAGCACATCCCGGATGTGTTCGGTGGTCTTTGAGTGGGGCAGCTCGTCCAAGGCCTCGTGGGTGTAGGCAATGGCGCCGGTCCCGAGTCCCGCGAGGAGTTCCGTGGCTTTGGGATTGAGAAGCCACGTCATAATGCTGGCCGGTCGCTCCACCTTGGCGAACTCCAGCAGCAACGCCCGGCCGCCTGGGTGATCCTCGGGGTGGAGCAGTTCAGTGAGTTGCAGCCGCAACGCACATCGTCGGCAGTTGCCGTCACGGTAGATCAGCGCCTCGTCACCACACGTTCCGCACTCGAAACTGCGTGTCACTCCTGCGCAGTCACAACATAAACGGATCCTGGTGCCCGGATCCAGTCCGGGAAGGAGTCGGTGGCTGTGGCAGCCGGGGCAGGTGCCGTAGGTGGCGGCGGCTTCTTCGAAGCACAGCCTGCATAACCTGCCGTCGGGCATCCGGGCCGACGCGCGGCGCATCGCACGCCCGCAACGGCAACAGGTCTTGTTTCCTTCCGCAACCCGCGGCCGGCCCCGTCGCCGGTTGCGCACCCACGGCTGGTCGGGGGGATCAGGAGTCACTGTCGTGGACCACTCGGGCCCGTTTCGGTCGGATCGTCTGGTTCAGGTCCACGACGTTGCCGGCCTGGCCGGAAGCGCGCTTGCGTGGCGCGGCGTCGGCAGCGGTCACCGTAACCAGGTCGGCGAGTTCGCAGTCGAAGATGTCGCACAGTGCCGCCAGCACCTTCAGCGACGCCCGCTCCGGTCGTTGGGTGACCAGGCGATACACCTGTGAAGTCGACAGCGTGATGCCGCGCTGGTGCAGCAGGCCCCCCAAGTCGGTGGAGTTGTGCAGTCCGTGGCGGGCCATCACTTCGGCCAGATGCCACTGGTAGTCAACCTGTCGTTTCATGACGACTCCTGTTTCGATAAGGCTTGGGTCAGGGACCGGTCCAACGCTTCGCGAAGTGTCCGAGTGCGGAAGTCGCTGGACACGCAGGTGTAGATCGCGGTGGTCGAGGCGTGCTCGTGGCCGACCTGCTGCTGGACGAACAGGGGATCGAACCCGTCCTCGATCAGGTGGGTCACGTAGGAGCGACGCAGCGAATGCAGGTCCAACCCCTCATCGAGACCGAGGTCGTCGCGGTAGCGGCGGAACCGGTCGCCGATCGCGGCGCCGACCACCCCATGTTGTTCCGAAGGGAACAGGTCCATGCCGTCGCCGCCGAAGCGGGGAGGTCCCTCCTGGATCCACTGGTCGACGACGTCGACCGACCAGTCGAACACGGTCAACACGCCGCGGCGCTTCGGTGCCGACGCCCGCTGCGCCTTTCCGTAGCGCACGGCCACGACCCCGTACCGGCCGAACTCGCGAGCCTTCGGATTCGGTGAGAAGTCCACACGCTGCAGTCGCCTGACCTCGTTCCTCCTCAGACCCCACGCGTAGGCGACCTTGAACAGCACTGCGTCTCGCCACGCTGGCAGAGCACCCTTGCGACCCAGTGCGCGGATCCGGTCCACCTCGTCGTCAGCCCGGTCGAAGAACGCCTGCAGCTCCTGCTTAGTGAACGCGCGCTTGCGCGGGTCACTCTCGCCAACCTGGGCATGCACCGCGGCGTTCCACTCGAACACCACCTGACTAGGGTGCGACCCGAACAGCGACTCACACATGCGGTCCCAGCCGTAATCGGGATGAGCCACATAGGCACAGAACAGGCGCAGCGCGTTCTGATACGCGCGCACCGTCGTGTGGCGGCGACCCTGCACCGCCCGCAGATCCGCGAAGAACTCGTCCACATGCTGGTGGGTCCACGTCCACGGCCACGCCTGACTGTGGTCGACGAAACGTCGCACCAGCCGTTCACGGCCGTCGATCGTCGCGAACGCCAAGTTCCGGCTCAACTGCTGATTGCGCCAACCAGTGAACATGTCCTCCAGCACCTGCTCAGCCGGCTGCAGCAGCCGCACCGAAGGCAGCACCACAACCCGTCCAACCTCGTCGACAGGCACCCCAAACCCCCTTGCATCAAATGCGCGAATCATGCATCAGATGCAAGATACCCTGAATCTGAGCGTGAATCCACGGCGAACTCGCACACTCAACGAACGAGCACAGCCGACAGACTGCGCTCCGCAGCAGCAACAGTCGCACGCTCAAAGCCTTGCTATGCAAGGGATTCAGGGCACTCCGGCTCACGACATCCGACCAGCCAGATCGGTGGATCGTTGGATTGCATCAAATGCAATATCGACCGTTCTACTTAACATAATGTAGATTATCGGCG
>RRZT012980695.1_pt1 | contig 13008 bp, 11 predicted proteins | sample 2165551 | NCBI WGS metagenome assembly RRZT01 (sample SAMN10456910, study PRJNA506462) | wastewater metagenome | biome: wastewater; feature: sludge; material: wastewater sludge; isolation source: wastewater sludge with Escherichia coli K12::gfp cells carrying plasmid... | place: USA: Moscow, Idaho... | reverse complement strand
GAACACGAGCTCACCTGGATGCTCCTCAACCAGTACTTCTCCTTCAACTCTCCCGTGTGGTTCAACGTCGGCACCCCCTCGCCGCAGCAGGTCAGCGCCTGCTTCATCCTCTCGGTCGACGACTCGATGGATTCGATCCTCAACTGGTACAAGGAGGAGGGCTTCATCTTCAAGGGCGGTTCCGGTGCCGGCCTGAATCTTTCCCGGATCCGGTCGTCGAAGGAGCTGCTGAGCTCCGGCGGTGCGGCTTCTGGCCCCGTATCCTTCATGCGCGGCGCCGACGCCTCGGCCGGCACCATCAAGTCCGGCGGCGCGACCCGCCGCGCGGCCAAGATGGTTGTCCTGGACGTCGACCACCCCGACATCGAGGAGTTCATCGACACCAAGGCCCGCGAGGAGGACAAGATCCGCGCGCTCCGCGACGCGGGGTTCGACATGGACCTGGGCGGCAAGGACATCACGTCCGTGCAGTACCAGAACGCCAACAACTCGGTCCGCGTCACGGATGAGTTCATGGAGGCCGTCGAGGCCGGCCGCCCCTTCGGCCTGCGCGCCCGCCAGGACGGCTCCGTGCTGGAGGAGGTGGACGCGCGCACGCTGTTCACCAAGATCGCCAAGGCCGCGTGGGAGTGCGCCGATCCGGGCATCCAGTACAACGACACCATCAACGACTGGCACACCAATCCCGTGACCGGCCCGATCACGGCGTCGAACCCCTGCTCCGAGTACATGAGCCTCGACAACTCGTCGTGCAACCTGGCCTCGCTGAACCTGCTGAAGTTCCTGCGCGCCGACGGCACGTTCGACGGCGAGCTGTTCGTCAAGGCCGTCGAGCTGATCATCACCGCGATGGACATCTCGATCTGTTTCGCGGACTTCCCGACCCAGTCGATCGGCGAGACCACGCGCAACTTCCGCCAGCTGGGCATCGGCTACGCCAACCTCGGCGCGCTGCTCATGGCCATGGGCAAGGGATACGACACCGACGCCGGCCGCTCCACCGCCGCCGCGATCACGTCGATCATGACGGGCGCGTCCTACCGCCGCAGCGCCGAGCTGGCCGCGGTCGTCGGCCCGTACAACGGCTACGCCGTCAACGCCGAGGCCCACCAGCGGGTCATGCGCAAGCACCAGTCGGCCAACGACAACCTTCGCGTCCTCGCCGACGACCGCGCCCTGCAGTCCGTCGCCACGCGCGAGTGGGACCGCGTCGTCGCGCTCGGGGCCAAGAACGGCTTCCGCAACGCCCAGGCCTCCGTGCTGGCGCCCACCGGCACCATCGGCTTCATGATGGACTGCGACACCACCGGCGTCGAGCCGGACTTCTCGCTGGTCAAGTTCAAGAAGCTCGTCGGCGGTGGCTCGATGCAGATCGTCAACCAGACCATCCCGCGCGCCCTCAAGCGCCTGGGCTACAGCTCCGAGCAGATCGACGCCATCGTCGAGTTCATCAGCACGCACGGTCACGTCGTCGGCGCCCCCGGCCTCGCCGCCGAGCACTACGAGATCTTCGACACCGCCATGGGCCAGCGCGCCATCAAGCCGATGGGCCACGTCCGGATGATGGCCGCCGTGCAGCCGTTCCTCTCGGGCGCCATCTCGAAGACGGTGAACCTGCCCGAGTCGGCCACGGTCGAGGAGATCGAGGACGTCTACCTGCAGGGCTGGAAGCTCGGGCTGAAGGCGCTCGCGGTCTACCGCGACAACTGCAAGGTCGGCCAGCCGCTCTCCGATGGCAAGAAGAAGACCGAGAAGGCCCCGGTCGCTACCGAGGTCGTCGAGAAGATCGTCTACCGCCCGAAGCGCGAGCGCCTGCCGAAGTCGCGCATGTCGCGCACCACGAGCTTCGCGGTGAGCGGCGCCGAGGGCTACATGACCTCGGGCGCCTACAACGACGGCCGCCTCGGCGAGGTGTTCCTGAAGCTCGGCAAGCAGGGTTCGACCCTCGCCGGCGTGATGGACGCCTTCTCGATCGCGGTGTCGATCGGCCTGCAGTACGGCGTGCCGCTGGAGAGCTTCGTGCAGAAGTTCACCAACCTGAAGTTCGAGCCCGCCGGCATGACCGACGACCCGGACATCCGGATCGCGCAGTCGTTCATGGACTACATCTTCCGCCGCCTGGCGCTGGACTACCTGACCTTCGACGACCGCGCCGAGCTCGGCATCTACACCGCCGCCGAGCGCGCTCGCTATGTGGAGACCGGCTCCTACCTTTCCGAGGAGGACGAGGCGGCGATGCCGGAGGCCGACCAGCTCCGCAACGACGCCGGCGACGACTTCAACGTCGACGGCGCCCGCCAGCCCTCGCTGCTGGACGCGCATACTACGGCCGAGCTGATGGAGGCCCTCGGCGTGGCCGAGGTCGACGCGCCGCTCTGCATGACGTGCGGCACGAAGATGCGCCCGTCGGGCAGCTGCTACGTCTGCGAGGGCTGCGGCTCGACCAGCGGCTGCAGCTGATCGTCTGAGCGCAGGAGGCGGGGTCCGAACCATCGGTTCGGGCCCCGCCTCGCGTTCGGAGTGGCCCCATGGACCGGGGCCAAGGAGACGTCGAACCACCTCATGGCCAGTGGCCCGACATCTTGACGGATAAGTGCGGCAGGCTGGGGATTCCCCCGAAAGACGACCTCTGCGGAGCAGGTTGGTGGACTTTTCCGTCGGCTTAGTCACCCAGGGGCAGGTCGAAGCTGCGGGTGAGCTCGCGGACGACCAGGTAGGCCAGGGGCACCGCGGCGATGAGCAGGACCTGGCTGGCGGCGTTCAGCTGGGCCGCGAGGAGGAGTCCCTCCATGGTGTCGGATCGCAGGTAGAGCTGCGTCGACACGTTGGTGAGCAGGCTTCCTCCGATCCACAGCGCCCACCAAGCGGGCAGCCACGGTGGGGGATCCCCGCGGGTGATCCGGAAGAGGTCCGATACGTTCTGAAAGGGGAACCAGAGGGCGACGAACGGGATGATCCACGATGCGGCGTGCCAGCCCGGCGAACGCCGCAGGAGAGGCTTGACGCACGATGCCCGAGCTGATGAGAAGGACCCGGGTCGCCGTCGCCAGGCCCGTGAGGCCGTCGCCCCTCACTGTCGGCCCGGCGGGCAAGGGCGTGGGTTGGGGCTGCTGCTGCGCGGTCCATTGCGTGCCGTCCCACCAGCGGAGGACGGGTGCGCCGTCGGGCGACGGGTAGCAACCCGCGGGCGGCGGCGTGTGGGGTGAGGTCATGTCTGGGCTTCGGGGGTAGGCGGACGGGTCTCCGGGGACGATGTCGGTATGGACAACATTGTGCGGCACCGCTGCCGTCGGCGCGGTAGCGGGGGAAAGATCGCGATCGCTGCGCCTAGAGTGGAGACGTGATTCCTCCCGTCGTCGACCGCGCCTGGCTGGCGCGGCACCCCGAAGCCGTCCTCGCCGACGTGCGCTACTACCTCGACGGCCGGTCGGCCGCCGAGGCCTATGCTGCGGGCCACATTCCCGGCGCGGTGCGCGTCGACATGGACGCCGTCCTCGCCGACCCGCCGTCTGCCGAGGCCGGTCGTCACCCGCTGCCCGCTCCGGAGCGGTTCGCTGCCGGGCTCGCCGCCGCCGGAATCGGCGACGGGGCGACGGTCGTCGCCTACGACGACGCGGGCGGCGCCATGGCGGGCAGGCTCGTGTGGTTGCTGCGGATGCTCGGCGAGGATGCGGCCCTGCTCGACGGCGGTCTCCGCACCTGGAACGGCGAGCTCAGCGCCGAGGCCCCCGAGCCGCCCCCGGCGCGCTTCAGCCCACGCCCCTGGCCGAAGGAGGCCCTCGCCACCATCGAAGAGGCGGCGACGGGGGAGTGCGTGATCGACGCCCGGGCGGGGGAACGGTACCGCGGGGAGACCGAACCCATCGACCCGCGGGCGGGACACATCCCCGGGGCGCGCAACTTCCCGTTGACGGGGAACCTCGCGCCCGATGGCCGCTTCCTTGCCCCGGACCAACTCCGCGCGCGGTTCGCGGGCGTCGACGACGCGGCCGCCGTCATCTCCTACTGCGGCTCCGGCATCACCGCCTGCCACAACCTGATCGCCCTTGAGCACGCGGGCCTCGGCCGGGGCCGGCTCTACCCCGGATCCTGGTCCCAATACTCCAACACCGACCGCCCGGCGGCCGTCGACGACGAGCCCGTTCGATGAACGAGCCCAGCGAACGGCTGCTGCGCGTCGCGAAGGAGTTGACCGCGATCTCGGAGTCCGCGCTGGCGTACTGCCGCGACCCGTTCGACATCGACCGGTTCCACCGGGTCGGCGCCCTGGCGCGCGACCTGATGAGCGAGGTCGCCGCCGAGGACCCGCCGCCCTACGACCGGGAGGTGGCCTCGGTCGCGGGGTACATGACCCCGAAGCTCGACGTGCGCGGCGGCGTCTTCGATGCCGACGGCCGGGTGCTCCTCGTCCGCGAGGTCGCCGACGGCGGGAGGTGGACGCTGCCCGGTGGCTGGTGCGACGTCCTGGAGAGTCCCCGCGAGGCGATCGAGCGCGAGGTGCGCGAGGAAGCCGGGCTCACGGTGCGGGCGACGCATCTGGCCGCCGTCATCGACCGCGACAAGTGGGCGCACCACCCGCCCCACGACTTCCACATCTACAAGCTGTTCTTCGTCTGCGAGTCGGCGGGAGCGCTCAACCCGGGCTACGCGAGCACCGAGACGAGCGAGGTCGGCTGGTTCGAGGTCGACGACCTCCCTGAGCTGTCGGAGGGCCGGGTGCTGCCGGAGCAGATTCGGCTGCTTCAAGACCACTGGCGGAACCCCGGCCCTGCCCACATCGACTGACGCTCGCCCGATCAGGAGGCTGATCGGGCGTGCCCGGTGATGGCCCGGGCTCAGCCGCATCGGAGGATCAGTGCTGCCGAGGGAAGCGCCACACCACCAAGGCGGCGGACACCACGATGATGCCGACGCACCATGCCAGCGACACCGGGACTCTGGGCTCGCCCTGTCCCACGAGCAGCGACCGTATCGACTCGACGAGCAGGTTGATCGGCTGATGGGTGGCGATCGGCTGCATCCAGGCGGGCATGGTCGCGATCGGGACGAACGCGCTGGATACGTACGGGAGGAACAGGAGCGCGAAGCCGTAGCCGTTGGCCGCCTCGGGGCTGGAGCTGACCAGTCCGATGAAGGCGAACAGCGCCGTGATGGCGAGAACCCAGAGGGCGACGAGGGCGAGCACGAGGAGCCAGTCGGCAAGGACCGCGGTGGGCCGGAAGCCGATCGCCAGCGCCACCCCGATGACGATGCCTGTCGCCAGGAGGTTGCGCAGCATGCTGGCCACGATGTGGCCGGCGAGCACCGTGGCAGGCCGGATCGGCAGGGTGCGGATGCGGCGCATGACGCCTTGTGTGACGTCGCGGTTGACCGACACGGCCACGGACGAGGCCCCGAAGCCGGCGCAGATGAGGATCACGCCCGGCACGACGAAGTCCACGTAGCCCTCGGCCTGGATCGCGCCGCCGAAGATGAACGTGAACATGAGCATCAGCAGCACGGGGAGGGCGATCGCCATCAGCGTGCCCTCGCCGTCGCGGAGGCTGTGGCGAAGGCTGCGGCCCGTGAAGATCGCGCTGGAGCGCAGGGCGCCGGCGCCGCGATGAATGGGAGGGACGGTCATGCTGCATACCCCTCGGGAGTCGGCGTGGTTTCGGAGATGGCGAGGAAGGCGTCGTCGAGGCGCTGTGCACCCGCCAACGCGGTCAGGTCGGCGGCCGTCCCGTCGGCGATGATCCGGCCATCGCTCAGCACGGCGATGCGGTCCGCGAGGCTCTCGGCCTCATCGAGCATCTGAGTCGTCAGGAACACGGTCGTGCCCTCGTCGGCGAGGCCGCGCACGTCGTCCCACACCCTCCGCCGGCTGGCGATGTCCAACCCGGTGGTGGGCTCGTCGAGAAAAAGAACGGCTGGGCGGGAAAGAAGGGAGACGGCCAGGTCGAGGCGCCGGCGCATCCCGCCGGAATAGGTGGCGACCGTGCGGTTGCCGGCGTCGGCTAGGCCGACCTGGAGGAGGAGGTCCTCGGCCCGTCGCTTCGCGGCTCTGCCCAGGCCAAGCAGGGCGCCGAACATCTCGAGATTCTCCCGGCCGGTGAGGAGCGCGTCCAGTGTCGCATCCTGGCCGGTGGCGGAGATCAGGCGTCGCACGGCGTGCGGCTCCGCGACGACATCGTGGCCAAGCACGCGCGCGCTGCCCGCGTCGGGGCGCAGCAGAGTGGTGAGGATTGAGACGAGCGTGGTCTTTCCCGCGCCGTTCGGTCCCAGCAGCGCGAACACGCCGCCGTCGATCCTCAGGTCGAGTTCGTCGAGCACGCGGTGCTCGTATCCCTTCGTGAGCGCGGAGATCTCGATGGTCGCCATCGCCCCTCCTTTGTGTATCTGATAAACAGTGTGCTTTATACACGATAACCGAAGAACTGCGTGCGCGCAACACAGTTCGGGGCATACTGGGACCCGGAAGGAGCGGTGAATGAGCGAGGAACCGATGTCGAGGCTCGTGGCGCTGGCATGGGGGGTCGTGGCGGCCCCGCAGCGAGGACCCAAGCGTGAGCTCTCGCACGAGCGCATCGTCGAGGCGGCCGTTGCGCTGGCCGACGCCGAGGGGCTACAGGCGGTGACCATGCAGCGTCTCGCACAGGGGTTCGGCTTCACGACCATGGCGATGTACCGCTACGTCGCCTCGAAGGACGACCTGCAGCAGTTGATGCTCGACGCCGTGATCCCTGCCGATGGATGGGCGATCGATCACGAGGATTGGAGAGCCGGACTCGAGCAGTGGGTGCGGACCGTCGGCGCCGCCTACGAGCGCCACCCGTGGGCGCTGGACATCCGGATCTCCATGGAGGCCCTCCTCATGCCCGGACAGATGCGCGCCGTCGACGCGGGCCTGCGGGCGATGCGTTCGCTGCCGGGGTCGCTTGAGGGCAAGCTCGCGGTGCTGATGATGCTGTCAGTTCAGGTCCGCGGATTCGCGATGATGGCGCGCGACATCAGGGCCTCGGGCGGAGCCGTCGCCCAGGCCACCAGGCGCCTGGTGGTGGAGGTCGCCGCCCAGGGTGGCCTGCCCGACCTGCAGCCCCTGATCGCAAGCGGCGGGTTCTTCGGTGACAGCGATGGCATGGAGCCCGAGACGGACGACCTCGGCATTGTGCTGGATCTGCTTCTACCCGGGATCGAGGGTGCCTTGGCCGCGATGCCGGGTGAGCCGGCCACCCCCGAGCGCACCCCGGCGCAGGAACTTGCGGCGGCAGAGGCCGAACTCGCCGCGACCATCGCGCTCCGCAAGGCGACGCAGCGCCGGGTCGGCCAGCTCGAGAAGGCCGAGGCTCGGTTGCGCACCGTCCGCGACCGCGCGAAGGCCGCCGCGAAGGAGGCTGCGCGGCGCGGAGCGGGCTGAGGCGTCCGGGAGCGTCGCGGCGGGCGTTGCGGCCGCGCCGCGAGAGTACTGTTGGCTGAACACCGTAAACGTCCTCGGAGGTAGTCAGATGCCGGCGCTCAGGTCCCGAACCACAACCCACGGCCGCAACATGGCGGGCGCGCGCGCCCTCTGGCGCGCCACGGGGGTCACGGACTCCGACTGGGGCAAGCCGATCATCGCCGTCGCCAACTCCTTCACCCAGTTCGTGCCCGGGCACGTGCACCTTCGCGACATGGGCAGGCTCGTCTCCGAGTCCATCGCGGAGGCCGGCGGCGTCGGCCGCGAGTTCAACACGATCGCCGTCGACGACGGCATCGCCATGGGCCACGGCGGCATGCTCTACTCGCTGCCCAGCCGCGAGCTGATCGCCGACTCCGTCGAGTACATGGCCAACGCGCACTGCGCCGACGCGCTCGTGTGCATCTCCAACTGCGACAAGATCACCCCCGGCATGTTCCTCGCCGCGCTGCGGTTGAACATCCCCGCGGTGTTCGTCTCCGGCGGCCCCATGGAGGCGGGCAAGGCGATCATCAAGGAGGGCGGCACCGCCGTCACCTCGCTCGACCTGGTCGACGCGATGGTCTCCGCCGTCGACGACTCGGTCTCCGACGACGAGCTGCAGCGCATCGAGGAGAGCGCGTGCCCCACCTGCGGGTCCTGCTCCGGCATGTTCACGGCCAACTCCATGAACTGCCTGCTCGAGGCCATCGGCCTTGCTCTGCCGGGCAACGGCTCGACGCTGGCGACGGCCGCCTCCCGGAAGGGCCTCTTCCAGGAGGCCGGGCGCCTCGTCGTCGAGCTGTGCAGGCGCTGGTACGACGAGGACGACGACTCGGTCCTGCCGCTGTCGATCGCCACCAAGTCGGCGTTCGAGAACGCCATGCGCCTCGACGTCGCCATGGGCGGCTCCACCAACACGGTGCTCCACCTGCTGGCCGCCGCGCAGGAGGCGAAGGTCGACTTCACCCTCGACGACATCGACGAGATCTCGCGGCACACGCCGTGCCTGGCGAAGGTCGCGCCCAACTCCAAGAACTACTACATGGAGGACGTGCACCGCGCGGGCGGCATCCCCGCGATCCTCGGCGAGCTGCACCGCGGCGGCAAGCTCGACGACTCCGTCCACTCCGTGCACGCGCCGACGCTTCAGGCCTGGCTCGACGAGTGGGACATCCGCGGCGGGTCCGCCAGCGCGGCCGCCGTCGAGCTGTTCCACGCGGCGCCGGGCGGCGTGCGGACGACGGAGGCGTTCTCATCGACCAACCGCTGGGAGACCCTCGACACGGACGCCGAGGGTGGCTGCATCCGTTCCACGGAGCACCCCTACACGGTCGACGGCGGCCTGGCCGTCCTGAAGGGCAACCTCTCGCCCGACGGCGCCATCGTCAAGACCGCGGGCGTGCCCGAGGACCAGTGGGAGTTCACCGGCACGGCCGTCGTCACCGAGTCGCAGGAGGCCGCCGTCGAGGCCATCCTCGGCAAGCGGGTCCAGCCCGGCGACGTCGTCGTCGTCCGCTACGAGGGGCCCAAGGGCGGCCCGGGCATGCAGGAGATGCTCTACCCGACGTCGTACCTGAAGGGCCTCGGCCTCGGCCCGAAGTGCGCGCTGATCACCGACGGCCGCTTCTCCGGCGGATCGTCGGGCCTCTCCATCGGCCACGTCTCCCCGGAGGCGGCCTCGGGCGGCACCATCGGCCTCGTCGAGGACGGCGACCGCATCGTGCTCTCGATCCCCGAGCGGAGGATCCACCTCGACGTCGACGACGAGACCCTCGCCGCCCGCCGGGCGCTGCGCGACGCGGAGGGCTGGCAGCCGAAGGGCCGCGAGCGCGAGGTCTCGACGGCGCTGAGGATCTTCGGGATGCTCGCTCAGTCGGCGGACAAGGGCGCGGCGCGCAAGCTGTCCTGATCGGGCTTCTTGTCGCGAGACAGCACGGCCCAGGCGAGCGCGCCGACGCCGACGACGCCCACCACGATCACCGCGGCGGGCGAGCGCGCCCAGAGTTCCTGGAGGCCGACCCAGCCCATGAAGCCGACCGTGCCGTAGATGAACGCCCACGCGACGCACCCGACGGCGACGGCGGGCAGGTAGCGCCGCAGCGGCATCCGCGTGACCCCGGCCGCGAGGTTCACCATCGTCTGGATGCCGATGGTGAAGAAGGACAGCGACACGGCGGGTGCGCCCCAGCGGTTCAGCCAGGAGGCTCCGCGCTCGTAGTGCCTGGAGTCCAGGAGCTTCGCGGCCTTCGTCCTGCGCGCTCCCGCCGCGATCCCGCGACCCAGCCAATAGGTGGCGTTGGCGCGCAGCATGACGATCACCCACAGGGCGGCGACGACGATGGCATAGGGGGCATCCCAGGTTGTGGGATCGAACATGGCGGTCCTCGTCACGCGGGAGAGACAGGGGGACGGCCAGTGTAGCCAGGGGTCGCCGGGCGACGGGGTGTCCCGATCAGCGTCCCTGGGAGAAGCGCATCGCGGCGCGGAACTGCGCCGCGATCCCCGCGCCCGGCGCCAGCGGCCACCGGTGCATCACGTACTCGCTGGCCGCGTCGACGGCGAGCTGTCTCGAGGAGTTCCCGGTGCGCACCCACAGCTCGGGCGCCGCGTTCTTGTTCGGACGCAGGTACACCGGACGCGGCGAGGCCTCCGCCGTCACCCGGCAGACGTCGCGCGGCACACCCTCGCCGTCGGGCAGCGCCTCGAACTCCACCGCGACCAGCGCGGCGGCGTTGGGGCCCAGGGTCGTGGTCAGCAGGTCGCGGAGCCACAGCTGGAACCGGTCGTGGTCCGGCGCCTTCATGGTTCCCAGGTCGCGGTCGAGACCGAGCGGCGTGCCCGCGTCGTCGACCCCGATGACGAGGGTGCCGCCGTCGGCGTTCAGGAAGGCGGCCAGCGTCTTCGCCACCACCTGCTCCATCTTGTCGTCCTTCGCGCCCGTGTGGAGGTTCACCCGCGCGGTGGACTTGAACTCCACCCGGTCCGACTCGCCGCTTCGGACGAGCTCGGCCGTGGTGGCCCGCTGGGGATGTTGGAAGTGCGCGGCGACGCCGGCATAGACGGCGACCGCGAGCACCGAGGCGCCCAACGCGAGGGTGATCGTCAGCGGGCTGTACAGGGTGACCGTCGGGCGGACGAGCCAGGCGACCGCGAACCCGACGGCCGACCCGAGGATCGACATCACCACCGAGGCCGTCGTGGAGAGGCGCGCCCGGCCCCGCAGCAGCCAGCGCGCGATCGAGCCGAACGCGAACGAGACCGCGAGGACGGCGACGAGGGCCAGCGAGAAGGCCCAGAGGGGAAGTCCGAGAGAGGGGGTCAACGCGTCTCCAAGGATGGGATGAGGCTCCCGAGTATAGGGACCACCCGTGGGGCGACTCCGCCCACGGGCACGCCGGGGGAGTGTGTAGGTTGGGGCCAGGAGGTGCCCATGGCCGACTACACGGACTTCGACTTCGACGAGACCCAGCGCGCAGCATGGGGCGAGTTCGCCGACCGGCTCGACGAGGTGCTCTCGGTAATGGACTCGACGGCGGACCTCACGATCTCCGTGACCTCGACCTCGGCCGCCCCGCGGCCCGGCATCCGGTTCACCGTCCGGGAGCCGGGCATCGTCACCGCGCTGGTCCGCGGGTCCGACAACGGCGCGCCGACGCCGATCGAGGCCGATGAGCTGACCCGCCTCGGGTGGCTCCCGCCGTCGACGGAGGAGCCGGAGTTCCACGCGGAGGTCGATCAGGCCGAGTCCGCCCGCCTCGCGGAACTCGCCAGCGACACCCTCGACGCGGTGTTCTCGGTGCCGCATCCCATCTTCCTCGAACCCGACCAGCTGGCCGAGATCCTCCACGGGCAGGCCGACTGGGTGCCGCTCGAGCCCCGCAAGCTGAAGCGCGAGGAACAGGCCGTCAAGGCGGGCGGCCAGCCCGAGCTCGACCGGCTCGTCGACGCCGAACTCCGCCAGCTGTTCGGCCATCCGCCGCTGCGCAACGAGCAGGGCGACGTCGCCATCCGCGTCGGGTCCGCCGTCGTCTTCCTGCGCTCGACGGCCGACTGCCGGGAACTCGTCCTCTTCTCCCCGCTGGTGCACGACGTCGTCAATCGCTCGCGCGCCTGCGAGGTGCTGAACGACCTCAACGTCGAGTCGCGCTACGGGCGGTTCGCCCTGCATCGCGACCGCGTCTTCGCGCAGATCTCCGTGCCCGCCAAGCCGTTCGTCCCCGTGCACCTGCGGCAGGCGCTGCGCGCCCTCAGCCAGATCGCCGACGGCATCGACGAGGAGTTGGCCACGAAGCTCGGCGGGCGCACCACGTTCCCGACGCCCTGAGCGATCGTCGGGTGGGTGGCACCTGCCCGCGCAGCCCCGAGGACCGGATCCGGGCCGAGGCGTGCGGGCGCGCCGGTGGACTGCCAGGCAAATCGGACGGCGAGGGGGCTCGGCGCGCTAGGGTTGTGTCATGACAAGGGAACCCGTGACCTACTTCTCGCGGCTCGACGCCGACGAGTGCTGGGCGTTGCTCGCGGATGCGGAAGTGGGTCGCATCGCGTGGCTCGGGCCCGACGGCATCAACATCGTCCCGGTGAACTACCGCACGCGCGAGGGGGTCATCGTCTTCCACACGGCCCCCGGCACGATGCTCGCCACCCTGCTCGACGCCACGGACGTGTCCTTCCAGGTCGACGAGATCGACAAGGAGTCGGCCATCGGATGGACCGTGCTCGCCCGCGGCGCGACGGCTCCCGCCGACGCCGCGGCGAAGAGCATCAGCTGGGTCGAGGGCGACCGCACGGTCGGCGTCGCGATAGAGGTCTCGGTCCTCGCGGGCCGCGTAGTTTCGGGAACCAAGAGTGAGGAGCATCGCAATGACTGAACGCCAGCTTCCCCTGATCGTGGTGGGCGTCGACGGGAGCGACGACGGCCTCCGCGCCGTGCGCTTCGGGGCCAACGCCTCCAAGGCCGTCGGCGGCGAGCTGATGCTCGTCAACGCCGTCGACGACACGCTGATGGCCGGCGCCTGGGGCGTCGTCTACGACCCCGAGGTGCTGCAGGCCGCGGGCGTCACCGCGAACGAGCAGGCGAAGGCCCTCGCCGTCGAGCTCGGCCTCCCCGACGAGCGGATCAAGTCCGAGGTCGTCATGGGCTCGCCGGGCGGCGTCATGGCCCGCTTGAGCGAGGTCGCCGACCTCGTGGTGGTCGGCCGCCGCGCCGCGTCCGGGCTGGAGCGCATGTTCGTCGGCTCGACGTCGGTGGCGGTCGTCGCCAACGCGTCGTGCCCCGTCGTGGTCATCTCGGCCGCCGCCCACCCCGACCCGGTCGGCTCGCGGGGCGTCGTCGGCGTCGGCCTGCAGACCGACCCGGGCTCCGAGGGCACGCTGGAGGCGGGCTTCGTGCAGGCCGAGCGCCTCGGCTCGCGGCTCGAGGTCGTCCACGCCGTCCAGCCGCCCGTCGGGATCTTCGCCCGCAAGCTCACGCCAGCCCAGCTCGACGAGCAGGTCCGGTTCGCGCAGGGCGGGATCGAGGCCATCGCGGCCGCCGTCGCGGCGCGCCACCCCGGCGTCGAGTACGAGGTGCACGTGAACGTCGACAGCCCCAT
>RRZT010868292.1_pt1 | contig 13010 bp, 14 predicted proteins | sample 2165551 | NCBI WGS metagenome assembly RRZT01 (sample SAMN10456910, study PRJNA506462) | wastewater metagenome | biome: wastewater; feature: sludge; material: wastewater sludge; isolation source: wastewater sludge with Escherichia coli K12::gfp cells carrying plasmid... | place: USA: Moscow, Idaho... | reverse complement strand
TATTTAGTTTTTCCTTCATTAATTGCTTTAATAGCTGCATCTTTTACAACTTGTGGCGTATCAAAATCAGGTTCACCTGCACTAAAACTTAGAATATCTTTACCTTGAGCTTTTAAATCATTTGCTAAAGCTGTTATAGATAAAGTAAGTGAAGGAGCTAGTTTCTCCATTCTATCTGCAATTTTCATAATAGTTATCCTCAATTAAATTATCATTACACTTATGGTATAATCGTGCGGATTTTATCTAAAATTTACTTAAAGGTTTTTTTTGAATTTTCAAATTAGTTTAAATGAAAATGTAATAAGTGTTGAATTACAAAATAAAAAGCATATAAAACACTGTTATTTGAGAATCCTATCTAAAAATTTATTGCAAATAAAAGCAAATAAATATTTTACAATTTATGATGCAAAAGATTTAATTAATAGAAAAAAAGAGTGGATTTTAGAAAATATAAAAAGAGTTGAAAATAAAACAATTGAGGAAGGATTCTTTTTATATTTAGGTGAAAAAAAAGAATTGAAAAATTTTAAAATAAAAAATTTAGACAATTTTTATAAGAATGAAATTCAAAAAATAATTCCCCTATTAGTAGAAAAATATTCAAATATTATGCAATTATATCCTACAAAGATTTCATACAGAAAAAATAAAAGAACTTGGGGATCTTGTAATTATAAAAATGAGTTGAATTTTAATATTTTACTTATGAAATATCCAATGTATATTATGGAGTATATTGTTGTTCATGAATTAGCTCATATAAAGCATAAAAATCATTCAAAAGATTTCTGGAATTTAGTTCAAAAATTTTGTCCGAATTATAAAATTATAGAAAAAAATTTTAAATCACTTCTTTAAATTAATCTCTTGCTTCAATTACTCTTTTTAAAAGTTCCTCTTTTGTGAACTCTTTTGAAATTTTTTGAGTTGTGACACCATTTGAAAGAGTTATTTGAATATTGTTTTTTTGATTGAATTCTGCATTCACTATTAATCTTTTTACTTTTTCTGAGTATTCATTTAAAGTATAAATTTTTCTTCCAATAAATAATTCATACAGAGTTGGTTCTTTATAGAAACCAATTAGCTCTCTATTGTTGTATAAATATTTCCAAATCTTAATTTCTAAATCAAATGGTAAAAAGAAATTTGTGTAATCGGAGAAAACTCTATCGCCTTTTATATAAAAATTTGTTTCAGGGAAAAATCCTGGAACACAGTTACATAAAAACATATCTCGTTGTAAATCTTTTATTTTTGCAATACAAAAATATTTAAATTTTTTTAATTTTTCTAAAAATAGTAAATCTTGACTATTTTGGTTTTCTAAAATAGAGAATATTGTAAATAGCTCTTTGAAATCATCTTCATTTGATGCTAAGATTTCAAGAACTTGAATACTTAACTTTTCTATTTTTTCATTTTTATTAGGAATTTTGTATGATTTAAAAATTTCATTTTTTAAATCTATTATTAAAATATTGTTATCATTTTTATTTAAAAAATATAACTTTTTATCACTTTTTCTTTCATTAATAAAAATTGTATTTTCATCAATATAGATAGTTTTATAAGAAGCTAAAATAATTTTCTTAGAATCTTTAATCTCTTCATTTTCAAAACTATATTTGAATTCATGATTTTTTAAAAAATCAATTAATTCAAGTTCAATGTTATAATCTAAATGGCTACTGTTTGAATACTCTTTTTTTAAACTATCAAATTCTAAATCAAGAGATAAAAGATAGTTTTTATGTCTAAAAAGTTCTTTCTGATCTTTAATAATAATTTTTTTTAAAATCATATTTTGAATAAATCTTTAGGATCTATATGTGCAGAATCTTTTGTAACTTGAAAAGATAAAGTTTCATTTACTCTTCCTACAACAGAACCTTTTTGGACCCATTTTCCAACTACTAAAGTAGGCGCAATATCATCTAAATGTGAATAGATAGTATGTATTCCCCCTTCATGCTGAATTATTACTACATTATCAAGCATCCCAGCATTTTTCTTTGCATAAACAACTTTACCACTAAGAACTGATACAACTTTTGATTCTGGTTCTGTGCTTTTTAAAACAATTGATTCATTAAATAACTTGATTTTATAAACTGGATCATAATATGTACCAAAATTTTTTACAATTTTAAATGATTTTAAAGGTGCAATAGTTTTTTCACCTTTATATTTTGTGATAGTAACTCCATCTGTTGATGAACCAATTTTTTTTACATCTAAATTTAAATTTTTTGCAAATTTTTGATTTCTAGTATCAGATGTTTGAACTTGTGATTCATCTTCTTCTGTTATACTACTTTCTTCTGAAGATTTTTTATTGTTCATTAATGCTTCAAGTTTTCTTTTTTTATCTTCTTCTGCTTTTGCAAGAGCTTTTTCTTCTGCTTTTTTAATCTCTTCTTGTTTTAAAATATTTAGTTGAGATAGTAGATTTTTAATACTTTCTTGATTCTTAACAACTTTGTTTAACTCTTCTTGGTATGCTTTATGTTGTTTTTCTAAATCAGTTAAAGAGTTGGAGTGTTGTTTTTTCAAATTTGTTAATTTATCTTTTGTTTTTTGCCTATCATTTATGTACGAAGATATTTTTTCAATATCCTTTTGATTTGTAGTAGAATCATTTGTAATTGAATTATAATTATTGTTTATTTTTGTAACTTTATCTTTAGAATGTTGTGCTAAAAGAGTATATATTTCATTATCAACCAATTCTTGAAGAGAATTCTCAGAAGCTAATTTTAAAGCTATTGAAATTGAAAATTCTTCTACAATAGTGTCAACTATTTGACTTTCACTTGAAGTTTTTTCTTGAATTAATTTATTTGATTTTGATTTTAATTCTGTTAGCTTATTTTTTGATTCTTCAAGTAATTTTTGATGTTCTTCAATATCGCTATTTACCTCTTTAATATCTTTTTCTAATTTTGATATATTTTCATTTTGAGATTCAATTTTGTCTGCAAGTTCTTTTATTTTTAAACTTTTATTTTCTTCTTCTTGTTTAGTACTATCTAATTGTTTTTTATTTTGTTGTATTTTCTTATCAATACTTGAAGCTTCAGTAAAACAAAAACTTAATAATAAAATTATAATTATCTTAATCATTGTTAATTTTATACTTTAGTAAAACACCAAAAATGGTAAAAATAGATATACAAAAAGATAATAAAAACAGTTTAAGTATTTCATACCCTAAATTAATTTGTATATCAACAATATCTTGTAACTCTTGAGGAAATAACGCTTCTATATTGTATGAAACATAGTATAAAAAAATTGAACTTATAATAAAAGATAATAAAGCACTTAGCATTGCATAATTTAAAATAGAAGTTGCACTATATATTATAGATGCACCATGAAGTCTTAAAATTGATATTCTAATATGATGCTCATGGAACCATAATTTTATTTGTTTAGCAATAATTATAATTGCAAAAATAGCAATTATAAAAAATAGAATAAAAGATACACTATTTAATAAAAGTAAGAGAAGATATATTTGGTTATGATTTTTATAAAATACTTCTACTTTTTTTATATTCGGATTTTTTAAAAGAGTTGTTTTTATGTCTTCTAATTCACTACTTGTAGGAAAAATTTCTAGATTGATTTGATAAAAATTTGGCAATTTTTGCTTTAAAAGTTCTATAGAATTTTCAGAAAGATTTGTTTTTATATTGTCAATTATTTTATCATTTGATAAAGTTTGAATTGTATCTATATTAATACCAGCAAGTTTTGGCATCTCTTCTTTACTTAAAACAGAAGTAGACACTACAACAATTGAATAATCTTTTGATATTTTACTTTGATAACTAGCAACTACATTGTTTATTAATAAATATATAGCAAATGCAATTAACATTGATAATAACGGTATTAAAAATGCAAAAATATTTTTAAGAGACTTCATAAATAATCCCATCATCAATTGATAATTGTCTGAATTTTATACCCAAATTTCGAGGAACTCTGTGAGTTACAACTACAACTGTAATACCCAGTTGTTCATTTGCACCTTTTAATAGATTCCATACTAAATCTGCAGAATAATCGTCAAGATTCCCTGTAGGCTCATCTGCAATAATAATTTTTGGATTGTGAGCTAACGCACGAGCCACAGCAACTCTTTGTTGTTCACCTCCACTTAATTCATTTGGATAATATCCAGCTCTATGACTAAGTCTTACGTGAGCTAATAGTTTGTTTGCTTGCTCTTTTGATACCTCATTAGAATAACCATTTATTTTTAGAGGAATCATAATATTTTCTTCAATTGTAAATTCATTTACAAGTTTGTAATCTTGAAATATAATTCCTATGTTTTTTCTAAGAAGTCTTAACTTTTTTCCACCAATTCCAAAAACTTCTTGTCCTGCAATTTTTAAATTGCCATGTTTTATAGGAATTTCTCCATAAAAAGATTTAAGAAGAGTAGATTTACCACTTCCTGAATTTCCACCAATAAAGATAAACTCTTTTGGTTTTATAGAAAAATTTCCTTTTTTAATAATATATTTATTGTCATCATAAGTTAAATAGATATTTGTTGCTTCGATCATTTAAATAAAATCTCTTTTAAATTTTTATGAGCATCTATATTTGAACTTGTAGGAAGAGGATTCCCTTGGTAATATGATGCTTTTCCTTCTTGTATTAATATGTATTTTGTAATTGGACGGTCAAAATTCCCCATAGTAACTTTTATTAATCCTGAATTTTCTTTTCCCAAAATTGTGTAAAGTTCTTCTATATGTACAAAATAGTTGTTAACTATAATTGCTTTTTCTGGAATTTTTGAGATTATATCTTTTAAATTTATACTATTTTCAAAAGAAAAATCAAATGACAAATCTATAGCTTTGTCTTCATTTAATGAAGTTAGTGTTAAATCATAGATATTTTTTCCTTGTTTTTTCCATCTATCTTCATATTTACTACTAACTTCTAAATCTTTATTTATATCAATATTTATTTTCCCCTTTGGTAAATTAGTAAGTAGTTCTAGACAAAAATCAAAATAATTTCTACTATCAGTTCTTAATTCTAATGTTCCACCAACTTTTAAAACTCTAAGTGCTTCATTTACAAATTCATTTGAATATATTCTTCTATGTGGTTTTTTATCCCAAGGAACAGGAAAATGAACAAATATTTTTCCTACTTTATTTGATTCAATAAACTCCATAAAAAGTCTTGCATCATAGTTTATTACCAAAACATTTGTAATATTTTGAATTTCAAGTTGTTTTAATAGTTGTTCTATTGATGGATAATGAATTTCAAGACCAATAAATTGAATATTTGGATTCGATTTTGCTTGGTGTAATAAATGTCTACCACTCCCAAATCCTATTTCAATTTGAATCTCTTTATTTGTTTCAAATTCATCAACAAAATAGTTTATATCTTTTAAATATTTATGTTTTTGTTCTTTTTCCGCTTTAAAACTATTTGTATTTGAAAATATTATTCTAGAAGAGTTTTCTTTAACATAAGCATTTAGACTATCTTTTATTAAACTAACAGGAGATAATCTAGTAACCTTATCAGATTTAATCATAAGATTTTCATCTTTTGGTTTGATTGCTAATAAAAACTCTTTATTGTTATATTTTGTAGCAACTCTATATTCTATTTTTCTATTACTTTTTGTAAAATCATATGATTGTGCTATAAACTGAAAATCTACACCATCTTTTGAAGATGGTGTACTTATTAAATCTTTTTTTTCAAATACTATATGGGGCATAATTTCTCTTATATCTTTTTATTTTCTAACTAAACTTACTTCATTTGAAGATTCTGAAGCTATTCCAAATTCATCAATTGCTTGAATTGAGTATTTATAATCAATACCACTTACAATATCACTATCTTGAAAACTTGTTCCTGAAATGTTTTCAAATTTTGTAGTTTTATATTGAAAAAAGTTTTGCTTTGTTTTTTTAATTACTGTATAAGAAACTGCTCTTGGAGTACTAGACCAATTTAAAACAGCAACTCCTCCTTGAATAGAAGCTTGAGATAAGTTTGGTTTTGTAGGTTTTCCTAAACTTTCACCTTTAACAGGTTTTATGTCTGAAGTGCTGTCAAGACCATCTTTATCAATAGCAATGATTTTATAATAATATTTTAAACCATCTTCTTTTAAGTCATCAGTATATTCTAAAACATTTGAATTTACAGTTTCTATCTTTTTATAACCAAAAGATTCATAATTACTTCTATGTATTTCATATTGTACAACATCGTTTGTTGGTGACGCACTCCATGTTAAAAATATTTTTTTAGGAATATTATTAGATGCTTTTAACCCAGTTACACTTTTTGGAGCAGGTTTTGTAACAGCTTCTAATACTTTTGTAGGAGCTGATTCTACATCATCAAAAGTGAATGCTTTAACTCTATACTTATGCTTTGAAGAGTTGCTAAGACCAGTATCTAGATATTCAGCAGATAATCTTTGATTAACTGTAGCTAAATATATCCATTCATTTAAAGTATCGTTATATTTTTCAACTCTATAATAGTTAACTCTTTGATCTGGATGTGGTTCCCAAAGAAGTTTTACTTTTTTTGGAAGATTTGACACAGCTTGGGCAAAAGCAACAGGTTTTATTCTAGGAAGAGTTTCTGCAATATATGCTTCCGTTGTTGGTGATTCTGTTCCATCACTTAATACAGATGAAATTTGGTAAGCATATTTAGTTTTTGGTTCTAAACCTTTATCTACATAGTGAGTAGCATGTCTACTATCAATTTTTGATATTAGTTTTAAAGTTTTTTCACCTTTGCTTATTTCTGTTCTATAAAAATTGTATCCAACTACTCTTGGATCATCTAATTTTTGCCATTCGAAACCTATTGATGTCATATCAGGTAGAGATTTTATAGAAGAGTAATTTACAGTAGGAGCAGACTGATTTACTTTTGGAGCCGTTGTTGTTGAAAGTGAATCAATAACGTTGCTACAACCACTATATAAAAGAAGAAAAGTTGTTAATGATGTTGCTTGTATTAATCTTTTCATTTGAAAAATCCTTAGAAAAATTAGTTTTTAAAAAATTACTCATATCATCTGGTAAATTTGCACAAAAGCTCATCTTTATATTTTTTGTTGGATGAGTTAAATATAGGATATAAGCATGTAAAAAAAATCTATTTATTCTATTTAATTCGCCCTTAAATCCATATAAAGTATCTCCAAGAATATGCCTATTTATTGAGTTCAAATGAACTCTTATTTGATGTGTACGCCCTGTAAAAAGTTTAGCAGATACTAATTCATATTTTTCATTATCACTTAAAGAAATTTTTAAAAAAGCTGATTTTGCATATCTTCCATTTTCAATAATATCCATTTTGAGTCTATTATTGGGATTTCTTGCTATTGGTCTTTCAATTATTAAGTTATCTTTTAGCGGCATATCAGTAATTGCTAAATAATATCTTCCCATGCTTTTATCTTCAAGCTGTTTAGCTAAAGAAGTATGTGCTTCATTAGTTTTTGCAATTACTATAAGACCACTAGTTCCTTTATCTAATCTATGTACTATTCCATGTCTTTCTTCACCACTTATTGTTGAAAGTGAAATTTTTTTTAATTTTAGCCAATCTACTAAAGTTGCATCTTTTACGCTTGGTGCATCGTGAACAGTTAAATTATATGGTTTATTTAATACTAAAATATCTTCATCTTCATAAATTATCTCAATATTCTTGTCTTTTAAAGAATCTTGAATAAATTCTTCATCTTTAACATTTGAGAATTTTGTTTCAGGAAAAAACACTTCAACTTTTTGATTTTCTTTTAGTTTTAAACCAGTTTTATTTACTATTTTTTCATCAACTTTTACAAATTCTTTCTTAATTAGCTGTTCTATTTGATTTCTTGAAGCATCTATATTTGATGCTAAAAACTTATCAAGTCTTTCTTCATTTTTTGCAATAAAATATTTATACATATTATGATACTCTTTTGTTATGCGTTTACTAGATAAAAGAATTATTTCACACTTTGATTTTTTGTTAATAATATTCGTTTTACCTTTGATAGCTTTATCATACCATTTAATTAGTGAAACAAACGAATCACTAGCGAATAAACAATTAATGTATTACTCACTTTCATTAGTTGTATTTGTTATTGTGTTTTTTCTACCTATTAGGAGAAGACTTAGAATTATTCCTTTTTTATATTGGATAGGAATTGCTTTGTTGGTGGCTGTTGAGCTTTTTGGAGTTGTAAAATTAGGTGCAAAAAGATGGATTGAGTTACCATTCATAAATACCACAATTCAGCCATCAGAACTTATTAAACCTATATTTATTTTAATGTTGGGATACTTGATTCAACTTAGACAACCACCAGAAAAAGGTTATGGGGTAAAAGATTTTATATATTTTTCTTTTTATATTCTTTTACCTTTCATTCTAGTAGCAAAAGAGCCTGATTTAGGTACAGCATTAGTTTTATTACTGGTTGGTTATGGAATACTATTTTTAGTTGGTGTAAACTGGAAAATTTGGGCATTTATAATCATTGTTTTAGGTATTACATCTCCTTTTATTTATACCTATGGAATAAAAGATTATCAAAAGAAAAGAATACATGATTTTATAGTTGCTGAAAAGCCAAGTTATCATGTTCAACAATCAATTATTGCTATTGGTTCAGGAGGATTTTCTGGAAAAGAAAGTGATGAAGCAACTCAAACTCAATTGAAATTTTTGCCAATTTCAACAAGTGATTTTATTTTTGCTTATTTAGTTGAAAGATATGGATTTTTAGGTGCGATAGGGTTAATAGTTTTATATACATTATTGATTTTACATCTTTTATCCATAAATTATTTTTTTAAAGATGATTATGTAGTCAAAGTATTTGCGTCTGGACTTGCATTGTTAATATTTTTAAACATGAGCGTAAATATTTTAATGGTTATTGGATTTGCTCCAGTTGTTGGAATTCCATTACCACTTTTCTCTTATGGGGGAAGTTCCTTTATAAACTTTATAATAACTTTTGCTATTTTGGAAAATTTGATAGCATTTAGATATTTAGATATGTATAGTAGTTATGATAGATAGTTTTAAAATAATTAATACATTCTATAGAAAATTTGAAATTTAATTTTTGTTTTTTCTGTTGGTTTTGGATAATCTTTATAGGCTATTTCTATTAATTCTAAACTGTAATCATCTAATATTGTATATCCAGATGAACTAGTAATTTTTAATCCACTAATACTTCCATCTGGATGAAACATAAATTCCACTATATTAACTCCACCAATTCTTAATTTTTCAGCAAGTTTTGGATATCCCATACGATTTAAAACTCTTTGTGTAATTACTTGAAAATTATTTAAATTTTTTTCTAAATAAGCTTTTTGAACAGTTGTAAAATTTTGATACTCTTTTCCGTATAATTTTTCTAATTGCGTTAAAATTTCTTTATTTACTGGTTCTTTTTGATTTAAAAAGTTTTCTAAAGTTTTATCTTGAATTGTTGGTTTGTTTTCTACAACTTGTTCTTTTAAAACCTTATTTTGGGACTCTTTAGCTTCTTTTATCTCTTTTTTTACAATTTTTTCAGGATTGTTTTTTGGTTTATCTATTGTTTTTGGAGTTTTCACTTCTTTAGGTTTTTCAATAATTTTTTCTACTTTTTTTTCAGGTAGGGGTGTATCTTTAGGTTTCTCAATTAAGACTTTTTGTTCTTTGATTTCAGTTAATTTTACAAACTTCATATCTGTTTTTTCAACCTTTTTTTCTTCTTCGCTATGATTTTTATCACTTGATTTATAATTAAAAAGAAATGTTAAGTGTAATAACAATGAAATTAGTATAGCCAGTAATATCTTTTTCATTCGCGAATTATAGTAAAAAAAGTTAAAAATATACTATTTTAATTACTTAAAAATTTAAATAATCTTTTGCTTATATAAATTATTGTAGAATCTATACTTATTACAAAATATAGGACTAAAGATGTTTGAAAAATCTATTAAAGCTTATGAAAAAGCTTGTGAAGTAATTCCAGGTGGAGTTGATTCTCCTGTAAGAGCATTTAAAAGTGTAGGTGGAACACCGCCTTTTATAAAAAAAGGAAAAGGTGCATATTTATATGATATTGATGGAAATAAATATCTAGATTTTGTACAAAGTTGGGGACCACTTATTTTTGGACATTGCAATAAAGATATAGAAAAAGCTGTTATTAAAACAGCAAAAAAAGGTTTGAGTTTTGGAGCACCAACAAATCTTGAAACAAAATTAGCAGAAGAAATTGTTGAAATGTTTGATAATATCGATAAAGTAAGATTCGTAAGTTCAGGAACTGAAGCTACAATGAGTGCTATTAGACTTGCAAGAGGTGTTACTGGTAAAAATGATATTATTAAATTTGAAGGGTGTTATCATGGACATTCTGATTCTTTGCTAGTTCAAGCTGGTTCAGGAATGGCAACTTTTGGTGCACCAAGTAGTCCCGGAGTTCCTGCTGATTTAACAAAACATACTCTTTTGTGTGAATATAATAGCGTCGAACAATTAGAAAAATGTTTTGAACAAAGTTCTGATATTGCTTGTATTATTATTGAACCAATAGCAGGAAATATGGGATTGGTTCCAGCTACAAATGAATTCTTAAAAGCTTGTAGAAAACTTTGTGATAAACATGGGGCTTTACTAATTTTTGATGAAGTTATGAGTGGATTTAGAGCTAGTTTAAAAGGTGCAAGTGGAATTTTAGATGTTCAAGCTGATATTTTAACTTTTGGAAAAGTAATTGGTGCTGGAATGCCTGTTGGTGCTTTTGCAGCTTCAAAAGAGATAATGAGTCATCTTTCTCCTGAAGGAAAGATTTATCAAGCAGGTACTTTAAGTGGAAATCCTGTTGCTATGGCTGCTGGTTTAGAGAGTCTTAGAAAACTAAAAGATAATCCAGAAATTTATGATGAGTTAAGTAAAAAAGCAAAAAGATTAGTAGATGGACTTAAAAAAGTTGCATATAAAAATGGAATTCCTTTACAAGTAAATACAAGAGGGAGCATGTTTGGATTTTTCTTTTGTGAAAAAGAGCCAAAAAATTTTAAAGACGTTGGACTTTGTGATTTTAAAAGATTTGCAATATTTCATCATGAAATGTTAAAAAAAGGTTTTTATTTTGCTTGTAGCCAATATGAAGCAGGTTTTATTTGTACAGAAATCACAAATAAAGATATTGATGCATGTATAAAAGCTGCTGATACTGTAATGAAAAATTTAAAATAAGGGTTTTAAATGCAAAGCTTTAAAAATGTAGAATTGGTAAAAAAAGCAAATATTTATTTTGATGGAAATGTTACTAGCAGAACATTTATTGATAGTGATGGAAGTAAAAAATCTCTAGGGATTATGATGATAGGAGAATATCTTTTTGGTACAGCTGAAGCAGAAATTATGGAAATAATTGCTGGTGCAGTTGAAGTTAGATTAAAAGGAGAAGAAAACTGGGTTGCACATAATTCTGGTAGTAGTTTTTCTGTTCCTGCAAATTCTAGTTTTGACATAAAAGTAAAAGCAATAACTGATTATTGTTGTTCTTATGTAAAGTAGGCTTTATGGAAGAAAAAATAGAAGAAACAAAACCAAAACATAGAGATAAAATAGAAGCTTTAGATAGCTTATCTGTTGGAATATCTATGGTTGCTGCAATAGTAATAGGAGTTGGAATAGGGCTTGGACTTAAACATCTTACAGGTTATACTTGGACTTTGTGGCTAGGTATATTTTGGGGAGTCTTTGCTGCTGGATTAAATGTTTATAGAGCATATAAAAGAGCTCAAAAAGTATATGAGGGAATGGAAGATGACCCTAGATATTCATATAGGGCAAAACATGGTGATAAATCTTTCGATGATGAAGATAAATAGTCAAATATTAAGTTTTGCGAAGGTTTTTTTAGTTTTAAATCTTTGCTTAACTGTTTACGCAATAATTTTCCAAAATTCTATTTGGTTACTAAATATTCAAGTTGCTTTTTTTGCTTCATTATTTGTAACAATTGCATCTTTTTTATCTTATAGAAAAAATATCAAAAATAGATTGTTAAATACAGAAGAAAATACTAAAGTATCAAGTGATGAAAGAGATAAAATTGATGAGATTGATGATCCATATGACCTATATAGTGAATATGAAGAAGTTTCTGAATCTGAGTTAACACCTGAAAAGATTAAAGAAATTATAACTGAAGAGAAAAAAAGAGTAAAACAAAATAGTTTAAAAAATACGCTTTTTAGTGCAGGCGGTTTTGTATCTATATATAGAGTTTTGGGATATGGATTTTTAATTTTTGGTTTTTTTGCTTTAAATAACAATAAGTTACTTATACCATTAGCATTTATCATTGGACTTAGTATCGTACCAATAGGAGTTTTATTTACTAAAGTTTTAAGAAAATAGTAGAGAGATTAACTCTCTACATAATTTTTAAGATTTTTCCCAACTTTTGGGTGTTTTAATTTTTTAATAGCGCTTGATTCAATTTGTCTAACTCTTTCTCTTGTAACTGAAAGCTCTTTTCCAATTTCTTCAAGAGTTCTATCACTAGCATCATCCATTAGACCAAATCTCATTCTAATAACAGCTTGTTCTCTTTCATTTAATTGACCTAGAATTTGATCAATTTGACCTTGTAAATCTTCTTTCATGATGTTATCAATTGGTGTTGGAGCTTTTTCATCTGGTACAAAATCTCCAAATTTACCATCATCATCACTTCCTATTGGAGCTTCTAAAGATACAGGCTCTTTTGTGATTTTTATAACTTGTTTTACTTTATCAACAGGCAATCCAACCTCTTTTGCAATCTCTTCAACATCTGGCTCTTTACCATTTTCTTGAATACCTTTTCTAATAATTTTATTGATTCTATTAATAGTTTCAATCATATGAATAGGAATTCTAATAGTTCTTGCTTGATCTGCAAT
>RRZT011821771.1_pt1 | contig 13013 bp, 7 predicted proteins | sample 2165551 | NCBI WGS metagenome assembly RRZT01 (sample SAMN10456910, study PRJNA506462) | wastewater metagenome | biome: wastewater; feature: sludge; material: wastewater sludge; isolation source: wastewater sludge with Escherichia coli K12::gfp cells carrying plasmid... | place: USA: Moscow, Idaho ... | reverse complement strand
GGGCGGCGCGACTTACGATGTGGCACTTCGGTTCCTGAAGGAAGACCCGTGGGAACGTCTCGCCGCACTGCGGGAAGCGATGCCCAACATCTGCCTGCAGATGCTGCTCCGCGGGCGCAACACCGTGGGCTACACGCCCTATCCGACCGAGGTGACCGACGCCTTCGTCCAGGAGGCGGCGGCGACCGGCATCGACGTCTTCCGCATCTTCGACGCGCTCAACGACGTCGACCAGATGACCCCGGCGATCGAGGCGGTGCGGGCGACCGGCACGGCGGTCGCCGAGGTCGCGCTCTGCTACACCGGCGACCTGTCGGACCCGGGCGAGACGCTCTACACGCTCGACTACTACCTGCGCCTCGCGGAGCGGATCGTCGACGCGGGCGCGCACGTGCTCGCGATCAAGGACATGGCGGGCCTGCTCCGCGCACCCGCGGCCCGGACCCTCGTCACGGCGCTGCGCGAGCGCTTCGACCTGCCCGTCCACCTGCACACCCACGACACGGCCGGCGGTCAGCTCGCGACGCTCCTCGCGGCGATCGACGCCGGGGTCGACGCGGTCGACGCCGCGAGCGCGGCGCTGGCCGGCACGACGTCGCAGCCGTCGCTGTCCTCCCTCGTCGCCGCGACCGACCACACCGACCGCGAGACCGGCCTGTCGCTGGAGGCGGTGTGCGCGCTCGAGCCCTACTGGGAGGCGGTGCGCCGCGTCTACGCGCCGTTCGAGTCGGGGCTGCCCGCACCGACCGGCCGCGTCTACCAGCACGAGATCCCCGGCGGCCAGCTGAGCAACCTGCGCCAGCAGGCGATCGCGCTGGGGCTGGGGGAGAAGTTCGAGCAGATCGAGAACATGTACGCCGCGGCGAACGGGATCCTCGGCAACCTCGTCAAGGTCACCCCGAGCAGCAAGGTCGTCGGCGACCTCGCCCTGCACCTCGTCGCGGTCGGCGCCGACCCGGCCGACTTCGCGGCGAATCCGCAGGACTACGACGTGCCCGACTCCGTCATCGGCTTCCTCTCCGGCGAGCTCGGCGACCCGCCCGGCGGCTGGCCCGAGCCGTTCCGCACCAAGGCTCTGGCGGGGCGCACGAGCAAGCACGGGATCACCGAGCTCGACGACGCCCAGCGCCACGGCCTGGCCACGGACCGGCGCGGCACCCTCAACGCACTCCTCTTCCCCGGCCCGACCCGCGCCTTCCTCGAGGCGCGCCAGCTCTACGGCGACGTCTCGGTGCTGCCGAGCGTCGACTACTTCTACGGGCTGCGCCAGGGCGACGAGCACGAGGTGCGCCTCGAGGAGGGCAAGACCCTCCTGCTCGGACTCGAGGCGGTCGGGATGGCCGACGAGCGCGGCTTCCGCAGCGTGATGTGCACGATCAACGGGCACCTGCGCCCGGTCACGGTGCGGGACAAGTCGATCGCCGCGGACGTGCCGGAGCAGGAGAAGGCCGATCCGGGCCAGGCCGGCCACGTCGCCGCGCCCTTCGCCGGGGCGGTGACCCCGACCGTGACGGCCGGAGACGAGGTCGCGGCCGGTGACACGGTCGCGACGATCGAGGCCATGAAGATGGAGGCCTCGATCACCACGCCGGTCGCCGGCCGCGTCGAGCGGATCTGCGTCCGCGGGACCGCCTCGCTCGAGGGTGGCGATCTCGTCGTCGTCGTCACCCCCGCCTGAGGGTCAGCTCGCGACGGCCGCCGCGAGGTTGCCGAGCGAGGCCTCCAGGGTCTGCGCCGGGATGAGCGGGAAGCTCACCTTCTTGAGCAGCTCCTTGTCGGTGACCTGCGACCAGTCGTAGGTGAGGCTCACGTCGGTCGCGTCCTGCGAGGTCGGCGTGAGGGTCCAGACCCACTGCCACCCGGGCGGCTCGGTGCCCGCGGGCGCCGTCTTCCAGGCGAGGAGCTTGTTCTCGTCGTAGCCGACGACGTGGTTGTCGGTCTGGTAGTCCCCGCCCATGTGGTCGCCGTGCATGTTCATCGTGAAGACCTGGCCGTTCGCGGTGATCCGATCGGTCTTGTGATCGGAGACGACGTGGCCGGCCGCGTCGAGCTCGGCGTGGCGCGCCGGGTTGGACAGGACCTCGAAGATGTCTTTGGCGGGGGCGTCGATCGTGCGGGAGACGGTGATGCTCTGCTCTTGGGTCATGCCCCTACCCTTGCCGCTGCGACGTCGGCTCGCTAGTCGAATCCCGGTTCCGCTCGTCGAATTCCGCTGCCGCCCGGCGCATCCCCACTCGCGTCGGAGGGCTCGACCTCGCTCGGGCCGACTCCCAGGAGGCTGCGGGTCAGCCGGTTGCGTGAGCCGAGCAGATCCTCGACCGCCGCATCGAGGTGGTCGGCGGTGGACGAGCGGCGATGCCTGCACGTCGTCACCTGTCTCGATGGCCTCCTCTTCGGCGGCTTCCTCGGCGGACAGGAGCGCGCTGCGCCTCAGCAGCTCCTTGAGGAAGGAGGCGGTGTACCCCTGCATCCGGGTCAGTGCCGCCTCGAGCCGCTGCGAGCTCGCCTCGATCGTCAGGTCGCGCGCGTAGAGCTCGAGGAGCCGGCGCCGCGCCTGCAGATCCGGCAGCTCGATCTCGATCGCCTGGTCGACGCGACCGGGCCGCGAGGCCAGCGCCGGCTCGAGGAGGTCGGCGCGGTTCGTCGTGAGGAGGAAGCAGACCTCGGCGTCGCCGGCGAGCCCGTCCATCTCGTTGAGCAGCTCGAAGAGGAGCGGGTGCTGGCCCGGGTGCATCCCGCGGTCCTCGGCGATGAGGTCGACGTCTTCGACGACGACGAGCGAGGGCTGCAGGGCGCGGGCGACGCTGCAGGCCAGGCCGATGAGTCCGAGCGCCTCGCCGCTCACCATGAGGACCGTCGTCTCCGGCAGCGTCGAGGACAGGTAGCGGATCGTGTGCGTCTTGCCGACCCCGGGCGGCCCGAACAGGAGCACGCCGCGCTTGAGGTGCTGCCCGGCGCGCAGCAGGGCGTCCCGATGCCGCGAGACCCCGACGACCTGCCGCTCGATCGCCTCGAGGATGCCGTCCTCGAGCACGAGCTGCTCGCGCGTCATCGTGGGCCGCTCATGGAAGGTGAACATGCCCTCGCTGTAGCCGAACGCGTCCTGCCCGAGCGAGAGCACCTGTCCCCGATAGCAATTGAGCTGCGTCGCGAGCTCGCGCAGCTGCGCGCTGATCTCCTCGCCCGCGGCCGGATCCGTCGAGGCGATCTCGACACTCGTGTGCCCGATGCCGTGCTGCGGGGAGGCCAGGCGCGCGAAGAGGACGGTGCGCCGGCCGTTCTCCTCGCTCACGAGGTAGACGGCGGACTGCGCAGGCCTGCATCTGCCCCGGGCCGCACGGGAGGTTGACGCGCGAGACGCTCGTCGGCTGCGGGCTCGGCATGCCGTACATGTTCTGGCCGCTCACGAGGTCGGCGAGCCCCATGTCGGGGCTCTGCATCATGACTCCGACCACCTGGTGAGTGCGCCCGGGCGCGCTGATCCACGCGTCGATTGCGCGCTGCATGTTGACGGATTCGTAGCCGGCCCAGCGCTGTTGGGCGATGCCGGCGTCGTGGGCGAGGTCGTCACCGAGGTGGGCGGCGACGATCGCGTGGACGCTCGGCTGCTCGTCGACCCGGGCCGCCCGCGCCGCCATGTTCACCCCGCGCCGGGCGAGCCGGCCCAGGTCGGCCAGCTCGGGCTTGCGACGCGGATCCGGGCCGCTCACTGCGCTCAGCGGGGCGTAGGCGAACCAGGCCCCGCCGTCATCTCCCATGTCGATCTGATCGTCGTGGATCGACGGCACGGTCGTCGGATCCTGCTCGTAGCCCCCGTCACTGCGCTGCATGGCGTCTCCCCTGTTCGCATCGCTGCTCTCGATGTCCCCGCCTCGATCGTCCACCCGCGAATCGACGGTTGTCCGTAGGTCTGACGCTCCATCTCGACAGGTGGACATCCGGTCGGGAGGCGTGCGGCCGAACGGCCCGGTGCGGGTAGGCCGTTCGGCGCACTTGAGGCGCGCGGGTCGACGCGTCGGTGCGGGCCGCTCAGCGGCGCGTGCGTGCGGGCGATGAGGAGGTGGACGAGACGACAAGGGGTGCACATGGTGAGGAGCGGGCGACGACGCCGCCGCGCGCTCGGTGCTGCCCTGGGCCTGTGCGCCCTTGTCGGCGGCCTCGGTGCCCACGCGCTTCCGGCTGTCGCGCTTCCGGCGGCACCGGTCCCCGACACCCCGAGCGCGACCACCCCCGCGGGCCCGGAGACCGCCGCGACCGGAGCCGTCATCGTCCGCTTCAAGCCGGGCACGGCACCCGCGATCTCGAGCGCGGCCCGCGACCGCGCCCTGTCCGCCGCAGGCCCCGCCGACGTCGACCTCGACGCGGCCCGGACCCTGGCCACCGGCGCGACCCTCGTCACCGGCGCGACGCCCGACCAGGCCGTCGACGTCGCCGCCGACCTGCGCACCCGCGCCGACGTCGCGTACGCCGAGCCCGACATCCGGCTCACCGTCCACGCGACGGACCGCTTCTTCTCCTCCCAGTGGGATCTGCGCTCGAGCCCGGTCGGCATCGGCGCCGCCGAGGTCTGGGACCGCACCCAGGGGGAGGGCGTCGTCGTCGCCGTCATCGACAGCGGGATCGTCGAGCACCCCGACCTCGCCGGCCAGGTGCTCCCCGGGTACGACTTCATCAGCGACGCCCGCACGGCCCGCGACGGCGGTGGGCGCGACGCGGACCCGAGCGACACCGGCGACTGGCAGGCCCTCAACGAGTGCGCCGGCGACCCCTCCGCGCTGCCGAGCACGTGGCACGGCACGCACGTCGCGGGCACCATCGCGGCCCTGGCGCACAACGGCATCGGCGTCGCGGGTGTCGCCCCGAAGGCCTCGATCCTGCCGGTGCGCGCCATCGGGCGCTGCGGCGGCAGCCTGTCCGACATCGCCGACGGACTCACGTGGGCCAGCGGCGGCAAGGTGACCGGCGTCCCCGCGAACCGGACCCCCGCCCGCGTCGTCAACCTCTCGGTCGGCGGCCGCACCGCCTGCCCCAAGACGCTCCAGGCCGCGATCACCGGCGCGGTCGCGCGGGGCACGATCGTCGTCACCGCCTCCGGCAACGACGGTCTCGACGCCCGCGGCGACACTCCCGGCAACTGCACCGGCGTGCTCAATGTCGTGGCGACCGCCGGCGACGGCTCGCGGGCGCCCTACTCCAACTACGGCCCCAACGTCGGCATCTCGGCCCCCGGCGGCGCCGTGACCGCCGACGCGATCCTCTCGACGGTGGACCGCGGACGGCGCGGCCCGACGGGCCCCGGCTACGGCCTCATGGTCGGCACATCGATGGCGGCACCGCACGTCAGCGGCGTCGCGGCCCTCCTGCTCGCCGCCGAACCGAGCCTCACCCCGGCCCAGCTCCGCCAGCTCCTCGTGAGCACGGCCAAGCCGTTCCCCCGGACGTGTGGAGGCTGCGGGAGCGGGATCGTCGACGCCCCGGCCGCGCTCGCGGCCCTGACCGACGCGACGAAGCGCACCACGAAGAGCACGACGAAGAGCGGGACGCGCCAGGGGCGCTGACCTCACAGATTGCACCGCCGACGAGGGTGGGCGCGACCATCGGGGGGCGCGCCCGCCCTCGATGGTGTCCGGCCGCTGGCCGCTGGCCTGCTCGCCTGACCGCGTGTCCGCGTGTCGGCGTGTCAGCCTGTCCAGCGGCTCAGGGCAGGATCGGCACGACCTTCCGGGTCCGCTCGACGACGTCGAGGTCGATGTCGGCGACGAGCACTCCCGGCTCGTGCCCGAGGCGGGAGCGCACGCGGCCCAGCGGATCGCACAGGGCGCTGCGTCCGATGCCGAGCGCGTAGCCGGCCACCGGGTCCGTCCACGACTGATCGCACGCGAGGAGCCAGGCCTGGGCGTCCATCGCCCGGGCCCGGACGAGCAGGTCCCACTGCTCGGCCTTGCCCGGTCCCTCGCCCCACGACGCGGGCAGGAGGATCAGCTGCGCGCCGGCCGCGCCGAGCGCCGTGAACTGGTCGGCGAAGCGCACGTCGTAGCACGTCGCGACCCCGATCGTCAGCCCCTCGACGGTCGTCGTGAGCAGCTGCGATCCCGGTGCGACGGTGTCGGATTCGCGGGCGCCGAAGGCGTCGTAGAGGTGGATCTTGCGGTAGGAGGCGTCGCCGTCGGGGCCGGTGACGAGCACGGTGTTGTAGACCCGACCGGCATCCGCGGGCTCGAACATGCCGGCCGCGACGGTGATGCCGTGTGCGGCGGCGGCCTCGCGGAGCCCGTCGGCGTAGGGACCGTCGAGGGGCTGGGCGATCTCGGCGAGCGTCGTGTCGAAGCGCGCCATCGCCGCTTCGGGCAGGAGCGCGATCCGGGCGCCGGCGTCGGCGGCCGCGGCGATCGCGTCACGGGCGGTGGCGAGGTTGTCGGCCGGGTCGGGCCCGGAGCTGATCTGACACGCGGTGACGGTGAGGCTGACCATGGCGCCCACTGTGACACGCACCGCCGACAACATCGACCGCACCGGGTCGAGGCGGGTGCTCAGTAGCAGACGATCCCGGGGTCCGGCTCGGGCGGTTCCAGGAGCGAGGGGATCCGCCGCAGCGCGAGGGCGTAGCCGATCGCGAGCACGACGAGGCCGCCCGTCAGCACGACGACACCTGGCCAGCCGCCGGCCGACCAGGCCGTGCCGGCGAGACTCCCGGCGACCGAGGAGCCGAGGTAGTAGGCGAAGAGGTAGAGCGAGGACGCCTGACCGGGCGTGCCGGTCGACAGGCTCGCGCGCGAGGCGACCCAGCCGCTCGCGACGCCGTGGGCCCCGAAGAAGCCGCCGGTGAGGATCGCGACGCCGAGGACGACGATCGGCAGGGGCTCGGCGAGGGTGAGGAGCAGCCCGAGGAGCATCGCGAGCAGCAGGAGCGGCTCGACCGTGCGGTGCCCGAGCGTCGCCGCCGCACGCCCCGCCCAGGCCGACGTCACCGAGCCGAGCGCGTAGCTGAGGTAGACGAGCCCGGCGACGCCGACGCCGAGCGCGTACGGCGGCGCCTCGAGGCGGAAACCGAGGGCGTTGAAGGCCCCGACGAAGGCGCCCATCGCGCACCCGGCGATGCCGAAGAGGCACCACATCGCCGGGTCCGCGAGGAGCCCGCGCGTCGAGGAGAGGAGCTGGCCGAGGCGGGCCGGCTTGGGGTGGAAGCGTCGCGACTCCGGCAGGAGGGCCCGAACCGCGACGGCGCAGCCCAGCCCGAGCACGCCGATCCCGACGAGCGCCGGGCGCCACCCGAAGAGCTCGGACAGGCCGCCGGCCAGGAGCCGCCCCGACATCCCGCCGATCGCGGTGCCGGCGACGTAGAGCCCGGCGGCGCGGGCGCTGTCGGCCGGGTCGATCTCCTCGGCGAGATAGGCCATCGCGACGGCAGGCAGCCCGGCCAGCGCCACGCCCTCGACGGCGCGCAGACCCAGGAGCGAGGCCCACGACGGCGCGAAGCCGCAGGCCAGCGCGACGAGACCCGACAGCAGGAGGGAGGCGTGCATGAGCCGGGTGCGCCCCCACACCTCCGAGAGCGGCCCGGCGAGCAGCAGCGCCGCGCCGAGCCCCGCCGTCGCGAACGACACCGACCACGCGCTCTGCGCCGGGGAGACGCCGAAGTCGGTGCTGAGCAGCGGCAGGAGCGGCTGCGTCGCGTAGAGCAGCGCGAAGGTCGCCAGGCCCGCGAGGAAGAGCGCGAGCGTGATCCGGTGATAGGCCGCCGAACCGATGCGATGGCCCGGCGGATCCGAAGGATGAGTCGGTGCTGGCATGAGGCCTGCCATCCTCCCTCATCGCCCCTCATCCCGGGTCGCCGGACGCCTGTCGGTGCCCCGTCATAGGCTCCCGCTCGGCGACGGCGCCCGTCCGTCCCGGAACGGAGCCCCTGGCCATGAGCACGAGCAGCGCGTCGGACGCAGCGACGAGAGGAGGGACCGAGAAGGGCCTGGCCCGGGTCGCCCAGTCGCTCGCCGCCTGGACGGAGAAATGGTTCCCCGACGCCTACATCTTCGCCCTCGTCGGGGTCGTGGTCATCTCCCTCGCAGCGATGCTCAACGGCGCCTCGCCGGTGGCGATCGTCGACGCCTTCGGCACGGGCTTCTGGGATCTCACGGCCTTCACCCTGCAGATGGCGATGGTCGTCCTCACCGGCTACGTCGTCGCGACGAGCCCGCCGGTCGCGCGGATCATCGACCGGCTCGCACTCATGCCCAAGAGCGCGCGCGGGGCCGTCTGCTTCGTCGCGACGGTCTCGATGATCGTCTCGCTGCTCAACTGGGGTCTCTCGCTCATCTTCGGCGGACTCCTCGCCCGGGCCGTCGCGCGGCGCACCGACCTGCGGGTCGACTATCGCGCGCTCGGCGCGGCGGCCTTCCTCGGGCTCGGCGCGATCTGGGCGCTCGGGCTGTCCTCCTCGGCGGCGCAGCTCCAGGCGACGCCGAAGTCGATCCCGCCGGAGCTGCTCAAGATCACCGGCGTCCTCGACTTCGGCAAGACGATCTTCACGTGGCAGTCGGTGCTCACGACGGCGATCCTGCTCGTCCTGTCCAGCGTCATCGCCTACTTCTCGGCGCCGCGGGAGCGCGCGGCCCGCACCGCCCAGGACATGTCCGTCGACCTCGACGACGAGGTGAGCGAGGTCAAGGCGCCGACGCGCCCGGGGGAGTGGCTCGAGCACCAGGTGTGGCTGCCCGCGATCATGGGGCTGCTCACGCTCGGCTGGATCGTCCTGCAGTTCGCGACGAAACCGGTGCTCACGGTGATGAGCTCGCTCAACGGCTACCTTTTCGTCTTCCTCATGCTCGGCCTCGTGCTCCACGGCACGCCGGCGCGCTTCCTCCAGGCGGTGACGAAGGCGGTGCCGGCGACGGCCGGGATCCTCGTGCAGTTCCCGCTCTACGCGGCGATGGCCGCGATCATGACCAAGGCCGAGGGCGGCGACGGGCACACGCTCTCGCACGTCCTCGCGGAGTTCTTCACGGCGATCGGCAGCGGCGGCGGCTTCGCGGTCATCATCGCGATCTACACCGCGCTGCTCGGCATCGCGATCCCCTCCGGCGGCGGCAAGTGGCTCGTCGAGGCGCCCTACGTCATGCAGTCCGCGACGGACGTCGGCATGAACCTCGGCTGGACCGTGCAGATCTACAACGTCTCCGAGGCCCTGCCCAACCTCGTCAACCCGTTCTTCATGCTGCCGCTGCTCGCGGTCCTGAAGCTGCGGGCCCGAGACATCGTCGGCTTCACGTTCTTGCAGTTCATCATCCATCTGCCGATCGTGCTGCTGCTCGTCTGGCTGCTGGGGATGACCTTCACCTTCGAGCCGCCGGTGATGCCTGCGGCGCCGTAGCGCCCCACTGTGGTCGGGGCCCTACCCTGGTGCGACCCGGTGCCGGAGCATCTTCGCCATGCTCCGGCACCGAGGCCGCGTGACCGGCGACATCCCTCGTGGGGCTTCCGCGCGACCCGGTGGCCCCCTCGTGAGCGGCCCTCGGTGGTCCGGTCCAGAGGGGCTTCGTGTGCCTCGACTGAACGTCTTGATCACTATGAAGACAGAAGCCTGTCTCTGGTGCAAACTCCTCGTCGCACATTGGTCGATATGATCAACTCACGCCGGCCGAGCCCGTCGGTCGTGATCGATGTGACCGGAGCCCCGCATGACCGACCTCTTCGACGACACCGACCGCCGGATCCTCCTCGCCCTCGACGAGGATCCGCGGATGACCGTCATGGCCCTGTCCCAGCGCTGCCGCCTGGCCCGCGGCACGGTGCAGACCCGCCTCGAGCGCTACCAGCGAGAGGGCCTGCTGCGCCGCCACAGCGTGCGCGTCGACCCCGCCCAACTCGGCCACGGCCTGAGCGCGATGGTCGCCGCCGAGCTCGAACAGCACCAGCTCGACGAAGCGATCGCCGGCCTGCGCCGCATCCCCGAGGTGCTCGAGTGCTTCGCGCCTGCCGGCGAGACCGACCTGCTGTGCCGCGTCGTCGCCTGCGACCCGGACGACCTCTACCGCGTGAGCGAGGAGATCCGCCTCTGCCCCGGCATCGTCCGCACCCGCACCAGCGTCTTCCTCCGCCGCGTCATCCCCTACCGCGTCGGCCCCCTCCTCGCCAAGCCGTCCGCCGCAACGCAGTCCAAGCCCTCGACGCAGTAGGCACCCCCGCGCCGGAGGGCGCTCGCAGACCCCTGCGCAGGCATCGGCTTGTCGACGGCGCTATCGTGCCCGCCGCGTCGGCCCCCTCTGGTGGCGACACCTCAATTCGGCACCACCTGCTGGGAGACGTCACAGCCGTGCGCGCCGCGCCAGCCCCGCCCTCTGGCGGCGCCCCGTCGGTTCGCCACCGCGGCGGCTAGTCGCCTGGGCGGCGGTCGTCTCGTGCCCGTCCCTCGCGGATCGTGCCGTTGTCACTCCTCCCTCTCGCTCGTCGTGATCGGCGCTCCCGAACCTTGTCGGTGGTGCCTGATTGACTCATTTCTAGACGGCCCCGCGGCCGCAGCGCAACCCTCAGAATATTCGATCACCAGATCGAGTTTAATGCGCTGACCATCTAGTCAACATCTTGCTTTCGCGCTAGAATCGACGCATCGACGGGGTCGAAGACCCACCACTGCACCCACCCGGAAGGAGCCCGACATGACCCTCACCGCGGGCTCCGACCCGGCAGTGCCGAACCCGTGGGGCGACGACGTACAGGGCCCAGGAGTCGATCGCACCCCGCCCGCCACGACTGCAGGTCGCGACCTCGGAGCCCCCGTAGACGCCCGACTCGACCCCAGTAACGGCACGGCCGCTGATTCCGTAGCCGGCGACGCCGAGCCCGCCCTGCTTGGGCTCGCCCCGATCCCGCTCGGTGGCGACGAGTTCGGCCCGTTCATCACCCTTGAGGCCCATGCCCCGGTGGCGCGTGAGGCCTTCGCGGCCCTGGGATCCGCCGACATCGTCACGGTCGTCCAGCAGCTCGAGGGTCTCAAGGCCTGGGTCGATTACGTGAGCCTCGCTGCGACCGCCGAGCTGACCCGACGCGAAGAGCGCGCCGCGCTGGACGACTGCGCCCCCGACGCGTCCGACAATGAGCGCCACCGCACCGCGGTCCAGGCGCATTCCGCGACCGCCGACGAACTCGTCCTCGCGACCGGCATGGGCTACCGCGAAGCCCTCGCCCGCGTCGTCTTCTCCATCGCCGGCCCGACCCGTGCCGACGCGCTGCGTGAGCGGCTGCGCACCGGTGAACTGCCGTGGCACCGCGCTCGCGTCCTCCACGACGAATGTCGCGACTTGGCTCCCCACGTGGCGGCCGAGATCGCGGACGCCGTGGTGGCGCCGGCTCCCGGGGGTGCCGCCTTGTCGGGCGGGCTGTTCCGTCAGCGCCTGGCCCGACGTCTTGCCCGCGCCAGGAGTGCGGCGACGAACCGTGCGCGAGTCCTCGCCGCACGCAGCCTCAGCGTCCTCATCAACCCCGACGGCACCGGCACCCTCACCCTCTCGGCCGCGGCAGCCCGCCTGCGCGGAGCACACCAGCGCGTCGACGCCATCGCCCGACGCCTCCGAGCCGCCGGCTCAAGCCGCACCCTGGCGCAGCTGCGCTCCGACATCGCCCTCGACCTCCTTCTCTACGGCCAGATCCCCGCCGGAACCACACTTAAGGACGCCGCCGGCCCCGGGACGCCCGAGACAATGGCGAACCGTGCGGACGGCGCGGAATCGGCGAACCCCGTCGGCGTGGTCCCTGATCGTTCGGCCTATACGCCGGAGCCGGCGGTGCCGGGCAGGGCGGCGAGCGGGACTCAGGTCCCGCAGCGGTCCGGAGCGGCCTCGGCCTGTGACGCAGCGGGTCCCCACTCGGCGACGCCGCGCCAGCCGGCGGCCGAGGTGCCTGCATCGACGGCCTCCGGCTCGTCGGGCCCGCCCAGGCGACCTGCCTCGCCCGGTGACGGAGGGCCGAAGGACGTGCCGGATCTGTCGGTCTTCCATCCCGAGAGCACCGACTGCTCGTTCGACCCTGCCCTCTTCAAGCAGCAGCTGCCGCCTGCCCACGTCACGGTCACGGTCGGTCTGTCGACACTGCTCGGGTTCGATCGCGAGCCCGGACTGCTCGGCGGAGCCGACGGGCAGGACTACCTCGACGCCGAGACGATCCGAGCCGCCGCGATGGCCGCCGGGTCCAGCTGGCGACGACTCGTCACCGACCCCCTCACCGGCCACGCCGTCGAGCTGTCCACCACCGCCTACCGGCCCGGCGATCGGCTCACACGTGCCGTCTGGGCCCGTGACCAGGAGTGTCGCGTCCCCGGGTGCACGACCCCGGCCGATCGCTGCGACCTCGACCACGATGTCGACCACGACCGCGGCGGCCCGACCGACCTGTCGAACGTGTCCGCCAAACATCGACGCCACCACAACCACAAGACGAGCGGCCGCTGTCGCAGCCTCCGCGACGGCGACCTCATCACCTGGACGACCGGCGCCGGGCTCACCTACACGAGCCGCCCGGCCGACTACCGGCCCATGTCGCGCGAGGTCTTCTATTCGCCGTTGGAGACCCAGCTCGAGCTGATGTTCGCGACGTTCCCCGCTGCGCCCACCGACCTGCACCCCGAGTCGTGGTCGCCGGACGCGAGCATCGACGACCGACCGCAGCCCCCCGCACCGCCCCCACCCGCCGATCCCGGTCCACCGCCCTTCTGAGCGGTCCCGTGAGTGCTAATCGGCCCCGGGAGTTCTGACGGGCCCCTGGGGTTCTGACCAGCCCCTGAGCGACAGACGCAGCGGATCCGTCATCCCGTCTGGATCAGGGCATCGGCGGTCTTCGAGCGCGACGGAACGCGACGGAAGGGGAACGGCCCGGCAGAGGGTGAGGTGCGGCCCTGACCCGGCTGATGGAACTGGCGGAGGGCTGGTCGACGGCGCGCGCGCCCGCTTGCTCGGCGTCCGCGACCCGATGTGGGCCTGGGACCGGCTCTCCGCGCGTGACCTGACCGGGCCGCGTGACCTGACCGG
>RRZT011437374.1_pt1 | contig 13013 bp, 21 predicted proteins | sample 2165551 | NCBI WGS metagenome assembly RRZT01 (sample SAMN10456910, study PRJNA506462) | wastewater metagenome | biome: wastewater; feature: sludge; material: wastewater sludge; isolation source: wastewater sludge with Escherichia coli K12::gfp cells carrying plasmid... | place: USA: Moscow, Idaho... | reverse complement strand
GCATTTGTTCAAGGAGATGTATTTAATTTATGGTTAAATTCTCACCCATCTTATGCATCTAAATTTACTGTACTTGTAACTGAAAGAACTGAACACGTTCAATTAATTATGAGAGCTGGTATGACTGAAGACGATTTACAAAAAAAAGGTGCTAAAGTGTTCGTAGGTTTAGCTAAATCTGGTGGAGCTGGTTCTTATAAAAATATGCAATTATTAGAACCAAACTATATTGCAGAACCAATCTTTGGAGAATTAGATAAATTAGCAATTAATGATTTAGTAAACAAAAAATACGATGGTATTATTAAAACTTCTCATATAGAACCAGGTAATGAATTTACTTTAAAAGTATTAGCTAATAAAGGTTTATACTTTGCAAACATTGATGATATGGACTTAAACGATCCTATTACAATTAATGGTGAAACAAAACCAATTTACAACTTTACAACTCAAGATGTATCTAAAGGTTTCTTCAATAAATCTGCTAAAGTTATTGAAACTAGATGTTATATAGTAATCAACAACGAATTAACTTCAAGAAAACAAAGAGCTGAAATAGCTGATGCAATTGCAACTTATAAAGAATCTTTATTTCAATAATTAATATCAAGGATTAATTTCCTTGATATTTTTTTAATTAAGAATATATCTATATTTTTATTTAAGAAAATTTTACATTAAAGGAATAACAATGGCATACGAAATACTTATACCTCCTGAAGAGGAAAACCAATATCTGGCGCTAGATACTAGATATCAACTAAGTGGTCAAAACTTGGAAACTGGAAAATCTGAAGAAATCTTCAGATTAATTAATATATTTAAGGAAAAACAATGAAAAAGCTATTTATAGCCTCAATACTAACTCTGGCGCTTTGTGGAGTAGCCAATGCATATACATCTCAAGATATTGACATTAAGCTTAACGCTCAAGAAACAAAGAATGAACAATACCAAAACTTCATTTGGGATCAGGAGCTAATCAATAAATCTCAAGCTGAGTCAAACAAACAATGTTCTGATTTTATAACATCTCAAAAAGATTTAAACTCTCAAGTTGTGAACAAACTTAACTCACCTTTCAAAGCGCCAGCTGCAATTGATGAGGATAAATATAAATACAGAATTCAATCTCTTGAATCTGACATTGATAGACTTAAATCTACAATCAATAAACTAGACTCAAGACTTTATACTCTTGAACGAAAGGTTAGATGATGAAAAAGTTTCTATATGGGATACCTATTTTAACAGTTATTATTTTAATTTCTTGGTATAGCATTAAATACATAGGCTGGTCTAGAATTGAAACTAAACTAACTTCTCAAGGCACTATTAGGTCAACAATAAGCGAAGTTCAAGCTTCTGGATGGGATTTAAGAACTGTATCATGGATTGATGCACACGGACGATATTGCACAACTTTATTTACCAACGAAAAAGGTGGAGCAATAGACTGTGATTTCAAAGGAAACTAAATGTATCTAAAACTTGATTTGAAGATTAACACATATATAATCATCGAAGATTATCCTGGTGAAATTAAAGAAGAATTCGAAACAGCTGATTTTAATGCAGGTCATAAAGTTGAAGTTTTACATTGCATTGACAAATACACTTATAGAGACATAATACTTTATAGAAAAGATTACTTACGGGAGTAACACATGAAACGAAAAGAGATAATGAATATCTTACATAATCAAGAAAAAATTTTTGAAAAAAATATTCATAGTATCATAGCTAAAGAACTAGGAGTTGAAAAACTTTATTCTCAATCAAATCTATGGTGTGAGATAACAGATATTGATTTTAGATTTAAAGATTTGCAAATAAAGATAAATGCCTCAACATTTGAATATATTCTTCAATCTTCAGGTCATGAAATGATTGAATATAAATTTTATAAATCATGCAACAATGCACCAAATTATAATCCATTTAAAATATCATATATTGAATCAAACACTATTGATTCAAGAGCATTAATTGAAACAACTAATAATGTTTTAAGAGCAATAGTTAAATGCAGAAAACAAATACTTGCTGAAATGGATTCATTATTGAATTATGAGTATAATCTAAAGGAGATTTAATGGGTAAAAACGAAGAAATATGCCATAAATTTATTTATGCAAAAGAAGGAGAGTCATATGATTATGCTTCATACAAAATGTCATTTCATGGAAAAAAGATATATAGCTACAATTCAGTTCTAGCATACATAGATAGAGAAGCTAAAACACTTGTTGTAGAAGACAGTATTGCTAATTACAGTAATACATCTAGAAAACACTTTAATTGCTTAATGTCAGCTACTCCTAGCTATTATAATGTATTTAAGACTGATACATCTGATCCATTGAGTTTTTATATTGATAAAATTAATGATTTACTTATTCTACAAGCAAGAGCAAGAAAAAGAGATTACACAAGAGAAATTAGAGCTTATATTAAAGAAGCATATCTATACACAACTTATTTCAAGCAATACAAACGCTCAGCTGATTATAAAGCTATTTTAAACTTCTATAATAACATTGATGACTTAGCAGCTCAAACACAAGCAGCATTAGATTATCAAGCAGAAGAAGCTAAAAGACAAAAGGCTGAGAAAGCCAAAAGAGACAAAAAAAACCAAGAAGCAAAAGACAAGTACTTGGCTAACTTTTTATTAGATGATGAATCAGGAGCTATTAAGCCTACTAAATATGATCCAAACTACAATAGCGTGTATCTCAAAAAAGTTGGAGATTTACTTTATACTACAAACAGCATTAGAGTTGATTTTAACTCAGCACTGGCGCTATGGAAACGATACATGTCAGGTAAAGATATTATAGGCTTAAAACTAGAGCAATACACAGTTGTTAAATCTTCTAAAGACTCAGTAACAATTGGCTGTACTACAATATCAAAAAAAGAAATGTCTAGGTTTTTCAAGAATTGCAAGGAGACAATAGATGAAATCAGTAACTCTTAATATTCAATTTAATGACTTATCTGAATCTAAACAGCTAGAACTTCAAGAAATGCTTGAAGCACTATGTCAAGACTCAGAATTTGATTCAAACGATGATGCTTTTGAACTATATGTAGATATAACATTCTATGCTGATGGTTCACAGCATGTTAGATAAGGATAAACAATGAGAATTCCAGATTATGACGAATGGTACGAAAAAACAGGTTCAGATAAATTTGATGACTTACTTAATTCAATGGATGAATTTTTAAATGATAACAACATCGGTGCATCGTATACTCTTCAAAGCGCCAGAATAATGTTGGAATCAAATGAACCTAACATTCTTATTGAATGGTACGAAGCATATATAGCTACAATTCAAGATTATGCTTACGACACAATGAAGGATGAAAGATTAAATTAATCAAACAAAACGGGGATCAGTACAAGTTATACACTAGAGTACCAGAGAATAGTATCTAAATGTTGCAACATATTTACAAAGGTATGTGAGGGTATGTATAACTAAGTTGCGTGTTTAATGTGTACGAAACCTATCACTGAAGTGGTATACGATAGGAATATGGATGGGATTTCCAGATGTTGATTAAAGCTCAACTAGCCTTGTATATGTGAATATATACTAAAGCAATAAATATTTATGGAGAGTAGAACTACAAGAGAAGCAGCTAAGCTACACGGTGCAAATTAGCAACTACTCTCTAGTAAGTATTTAATTATATTAAAAGGAATAATAATGGAATTCTGCATACAATGTGGACACAAACTATGTGGAAAACAAACAAAATATTGTTCAAAAGAATGCACTAATACTTATGTTAGATTAAAGAAAATTAATGATAAAATACAAGCCAATAAAATCTTCTCAGATAATACTTCGGTTACAATATTTCAAAAGATAAAAAACAGAACTAAAAGATTACTTGTTGTTGAAACTATATCATATGACGATAAATGCTTCCTAAACTGGTGGATTAAACAATTCAAGCTAAAGCGTGTTTATGAAAACAAAACTTTATCATTTATTAGAAACGGAACATTTGTTACAAGAACATTACCAGCACTGGCGCTTTGTGTAGCAGACTTAGAAAAACTTGTTAACAAAATTGAATTAAAGATGAAAGATTCTCACAGAACTGAGCTTAAATCAACAATTAAGCATATACTTCAAATACGAGAAAGATTTATAGAAAAACTAAAAGGATAAGCAAATGGAAAATAAAACATTTTTTCAAGCAATGGCAGAATTGCTAAAACAACTAGAACAAGGAAAATAATATGGAACTTAAAAATGTAAAAATAGTTGAAGAGATAGAAGCATGTAAAGACATTTTATGGTTCTTAAAAGGATACACAGTAAATACTGATTATTCAATAACTGGAATATCTCAATCTCATATTAATGCATTATCTGATGTTATTAATGAACTTCAAACAAGAATTTTAGATGATATACCAAAAGGAACAATTAATGCAAACATTTAAACTTGAGATACAAGAAACTTATTCAAAAATAGTTGAGATAGAAGCAGAAACACTATCCGATGCATTAGATATCGCTCATGATATGTACAACTCTGAAGAAATAGTTTTAGATGCTTCAGACTTTATGACTAACACTATTGAAGAGTACATTCCGTAATGGCTTGGATATGCAGTAATTGCGGAACTAAAAACATCTATCTAAACAACACTTGCCATAAATGTGGCAATCAAAAGGAAAAATAATGGCAACAGCAAAACAACCGATAGACACAGGATCGTGGGCTTCTGATTTTGAAGCACTTCTATTGTTAGGTACTGAATACTCAGGAACAGCTAAACCAGGTGATAAAGTGCTATCAGCTTCATCAATAGGTAAAGAATTATATTATAATATTCTTCAAGTTAAACATGGAAAACTTGCTAATCAAAAACACTATGGTGCAAATACAACTGGTTCTATTTATCAGTTAGGTCTTGATGCTTTAATAGCTCAATACGGTGAACCAGGTCGATACACAACAGCTGAACGATATAAACTTGATTTAGGTAACGGTTGGGTTGTATCAGGTGAATACGATATTATTGATCATAAATATAAAATTATTATTGATGGTAAAGTTTTATCTGATTCAAGTTATAAAAAGGTTGTGCTGAACAATATTGATCATGATTACAATCTTCAGGTAGCAACTTACAATATGCTAGAGTTTCATAAGACTGGTAACATCTATTCTGGCGCTTTGCATATTGTAAACAAGGGTGGTTCGCCATCTAAAGACAATGTTATGAAAAACATGGAATTATTCATGCATGATATTGATACTATTAAACAAATGTTTATTGATAGATCTGAAAAGATTCAATTTCATTTAGATAATAACACTATGCCAACAGATCAAGACGAAATGTGCAACATATTTGCATATGGCAAGTCAAACGGTTCAGCCAGTAGATGTTTATCATATTGTGACTACAACAATGTATGTCCAAGGTATAACAACAATACACCATATTACGCTTCATCTCAAGTTAGAAATCTAGAAATAGAAACACCTAAAACAGAAGAAGAATACAAACCTGTAGAAAAATTTAGATTTTAAAATCTATTTTCAAAGCGCCAGTACTCGGTGCTGGTGTTAATGAGAATACATAAAAGGAACAATAATGGCTTATATTTTAAGACAGCATCAAGAAGACATCATCGAGCAAGCAATGGCAGCCATAACATTTGGTGAAACAAAACTAATGATGGATTGCCCACCAGCCTTCGGTAAAGAACAACCATATTCTGAACCAGTTCTAACATCAAACGGTTGGAAAACAATGGGAGATTTAACTTTAAATGATAATGTTATAGGTTCAGATGGTTTATCTAAATCAATAACTCACATTCATGAGCAAGGAGTAAAAGATGTTTATGAAGTTACTTTTCTTGATGGAAGCTCTACAAGATGTGGAATAGACCATTTATGGACATATAGAGAAAGACAAGATCCATATAGAACTGGATCGTTATCTGAAATAATAAACAAAAAAAGCGCATTAAAAGAAAAGAAAATAAAAATAAAACTTCCAGCTCCAGTTGAATTTTATCAAGATAATACTTTGCCACTAGATCCATATGCTCTTGGAGTATTATTAGGCGATGGTTCATTTAGAAACAACAGAATATCTCTTTCAAACAATAATGAAGAGATTAGAAACAAAGTTATAACATCTCTTCCAGCTGGAGACTTTGTATCTAGAGAAAAAATAGAAAACGAAGGAAGAAAACATGATATATTCTTTTCAAGAAAAGGAAAATGCAAAACAAATCTTGCATCAATACTTGAATCTTTTGGATTATTAAATCACAAATCTGTTGAAAAGTTTATACCTGATATTTATATGTATTCATCTATAGAAAACAGAAAACAATTACTACAAGGACTTCTTGATACAGATGGACATCTTGTTAATTGCAAAAACAAATATTATGAATACTCTACATCATCTGAAAAACTAGCAAATAATATAATTAATCTAGCAAGAAGCCTAGGATTGTATGTTTATTCATCATCAAGAATTCCAACATATTCACATAAAGGTGAAAAAAAAGAAGGATTATTAAATTATAGAGTTTACATAAATTTTGATAGAAAAGAAAAATCAATAGTTTCAATAACTAAACTAGATTATCAAGAAAACAGCAGATGTATAACAATTGATTCAAGCGATAGTCTATATATTACAAAAGACTATACTTTAACTCACAATAGTCTTGTTATGGCAGAGGTAGCCAAACAGAACGAATATGATGGTGTTATTTTAATGATTAATATAACAGCACTTCTTGAACAAATTGCAGCTCATCTTGATGAACAAGGTGTAACTTATTCAATCCTAAAAGCTGATTATACTAATCACTTTGATCCAGATTGCAAAGTTCAACTTATAATGGCTCAAACACTTCATGCAAGAATTGGTAAAATTAAATTTAATCACAAGTTTAAGATTATGCAAATTGATGAAGGTCATATAGCTCATCCAGATGTATCTAAACGAACAGCTGATTGTATTAACTTTATTAAGCCAGAAGTTCAAGTTTTATACTCAGGAACTCCATATACTGCAGAAGGTTATGCTTTCTCAGGTTATGAATATTTATCCAATCTTGGAACACAAGAACTTCAAGATGCTGGATTCTTGTGTCCTATTAAATATTTTGTTCCTAAGTGGGCTGAAGAAATAGACTATTCAGATGTTAAAACAACTACAAACGAATATAATACTGTAGAACTTGATAAAATCATTAATACTACTAGCCACCTCAATCTGGCGCTTAGTTCAATGAATGAGATGAACGCTAAATCTAAGAAAACAATTATATTTTGTTCATCTATAGAACAAGCAGACCACTTTGAAGAAATTCTTAGACGTGATGGATATAATGCAAAAGCTTATCACTCAAAAACTGATAAGAAGCTATCTCAATTAATACTTGATGCATTTATTAATAATACACCTTTTGTTAAACCAGAAGACAAGGAACTAAATTTATTCAATCAGGATGAGCCTTCCAAAGCGCCAGGTGAGATGATTACTTGCTTACTGTCAATTGGTAAGCTATCAGTTGGTTTCGACTGTCCTGATGTATCTTTAGGTGTTCAATTAAGGGTAACTAAAAGTTTACCTCTTTATATTCAAATGATTAATCGTTTGAGCCGTAATCATCCATCTAAAAAATTCTCTGAATATCTAGATTTAGGTCAAACCATTTCAACTCATGGATTTCATACAGATCATTTTGAACCAGTTACAAAAGATTTAGTTAGTCCAGAAAAATCTAAGAAACTTCTAGAAGATAGAAAAAAACTTTTAGGCTTGGAAGACTTATCAGTTATCATTGATGATGAATCACCAGTTGAAATAACTAGAGATTTCTACGATGTAAAAATGCAAGAACTTAAATCTAAACTTGAAAAAGCTACTCAAGAAACTTTATCAATTCAGGATTTAATTAAATCATTCAAAATGGCTAAAGAAGCAATAACTATTATTATAGTTGGTTCTCAGCTTATGACTAAAGCCTATGGTGATCCAGTGTCTAAACAAGGAAGACCATACAAATATGATCCACTTTGGATTTATGAAGAATGGGAAAAAGCATTTGCTAAATATCCTGAAAAAATTCCTCAGTGGACTAAGGCTCTAAAAACAAGAACTGGAAACATAATCAGGGAAGAGAAAAACTTTAATTCATTAAGATTCTTTATTGATTTCCTAATTAAGAACTATCTAGAAGAAAGCGTTTCAATAGTTGATGAATACAGAAAAACTGATAATCATATTAACAATCTCAGAACATCTATTCCAGAAATAGATATCAATATTGATGATATTCCTTTTAATTGAGGCTTAGACTACGCCTTTACCAAAGTAGTTAAAAAGGATAACAAATGAAAGAAGAACGATATTTAAGAAGAGATAGTCATATCAATAAAGCTTTTAATCTTACTTATGCTTCATGGTTAATTCTTCCAAGAACTTTACTTATGGATATGCCAACGCAATGGCAAGAAAAATTTGTAAAACTTCTTGATGAATACAATGAGTCTGTTGCAGACTTAGCGCCAGATTATGAGCTACAACTATATGTTCAAGCTAAAAAATCTGGAAAATTTACAAAGCTTCCAGATTTATACTGCAATTATAGACATCCACAACACATGGATGTATGCGATATTAGATGCTTTTCACAATCAACACTAATGGAGAATTTATGAAAACTATACGAGTTAGAAACATACAATATTTCGAATGGGAATTAAATGATGAATTGATTCAATATCAAATTGATAATAATTTATCAGACCAAAACATGATTGATGAATTTTTCAACCAAGATGATTTAACTGTTGCAGAAGTTGGAGATGAATACTATAAGGTTAACAAATGATTAAAATCAAATTAGCGCCAGAGTTAGATGGCACATACAAATCTGCACAAGCCGTAGGTAGCAATGTTAAAATTAAACAATTATCTGGCGCTGAGTTAAAAAGCATTATATCTTCATCAGTTGACTCAGATAAACAGTTAAATTTCCTAAGAAAAGTAACTAAGCAATTCAAAGCTAAAACAATAACAATCGACAAAAAGGATAACTAATGTCACAATTTTTAGTAGTTAAAGATTTAAACTTTGAAAATATTATGATATGTTTTGATAACTCATCAAATGAGTTAGAATATACAATTTACAATTACATCAATCAAGAGATGATTTCTAAAATGGAAGATTGTTTTAATGATTTCGTTGAAGAATTAGAAAATGATGATGACTTTGAAGAGATATATGTACAATCAACAAAATATAGATTATTCTTTAATAATCAAGAAGAAGAGAAAGTATTAATCAAGATTACAGATGATGAATGGATTTCTGCAAATGTATACATATACACTTACAAAGAACACGACGGTGGAGTGCAACCAATTCCTGTTGATCAATCAATCTATTCATCAAGATTTGATGACATGAGAGATGCAATGATGCAAGTTTTAGGTGAATACATCAATACTGAACGCATTTTCGAGATAGAAGAATAATTTAACAGCTGGCATATTATTAAAAGTTAAAATGCTAAATATTCTAACCTTTTTAAAACTCATATTAACTTATGATCTTTTAGTAATTGTAAGTCCAGCTCCTTTATGTGTCTCTGTGGTTTGGTACACCACTATGAGTTGACTATAAACCAAATATCATTTATTTTTGATATTAAGCCAGAACTTAGTCTATCTGGCGCTTTGAAAAATGAACATTAATTTTATCAAGTTATAAATCATATAATTTGTAGAGTTAATTAAAAAGGAAAAAAAGATGGTAATACTTGATAAGCTTTATGACTGGGCTAACGATCAATGTCAATATACATTGATTCATGAACTATTTTACAATGCTTTATTTTTCAATACAGCAGCAGCAGCAGGTATAGCTGGAATAAAAATTAGACGAGAATCAAACTCAGGTTTCAAGGAAACTATTCCTAATTATTTTGCTATTAGTTTCGGAGGTCAAGGTATAGGAAAAAACATGAGTTTCGACCTAGCAGAATATTTATTTAAAGAAATGTTCAATTCATATATAGCTCATGCAGAAGCATTTTATAATAAGCATTATGACTCTAAAAACGACAAATGCGATATTAGATATATTGGTATTTCATCTCCATTTATTCCAGTAAACTCATCATGGCAAGGTATTCAAAAAACTGCACAAACAGTATGTGATCAAAACTTCGGGTCAATAAATATCACAACGGACGAGTTAGGTGATGAGATTACTGGTATGTCTGAAATACTAAAAATGATGAAAACAGCTTGGGATACTGGCTCTTCTAGAGGTCCAGTTAATGTATCTGAAGGTGGTAAAGGTTATTTTGAAGCAACTAATGTTCCATTTAATTCTTTATTCTTCGGAGCGCCAGGTCCATTTAATTTAGTGCCTAAAAAGAAGGAGAAACTTCTAGAATACTATCTATCAGGTGGTATCAGAAGAACATTTATCTTACATATTGATGAATACAAAAAAAGCTCAAATAGAAACAAAACTTTTGAGACAGCTCCATCATCTTTATATAAGGACATTGAAGACTATAAGCAATCACTCAGAAGCTTCTTGAACGAAACTAAGTATATTGACATGCCTACAGACATCTATAAGATGCTTACTGATTACAACATAGAACAAGAAGGAATTAGAGAATCTATGAATTCTGATATTTCAGAAAACTTAGGTGCGCCAAAAAAGATTGAAAAACTTATGGGTTTATTAGCTATTCTAGATTTATCATCTACTATTACTGAAGAACATCTTAGATTTGCAATCAAATTTACAGAGACACTTGATGCAACAGTTATGGAAACAGTTGAGATTAAACCTATTTATTTAGAAATCTACGAAGAGCTTCTAAGACGTAAATTTGCAGCTAGAACAGACATTATTAAAGCTGTTAAAGATGTAACAGTTAAAACTCTTGAGCAAGAGATGATACTTGTTAAGGAACACGCTTCTATGCAAGGAAACTCACTTATCGAAAAAGAAGCTGATGGTATTATTAAGTACAAGATTGAGAAACTTTCTGAATCATCTCTTGATAGAATAACATTATCTTATTGCGCCAACATGAATAAATATGATCCATCAGGATTTGTAAAAGCTGAAGGTAAATTCGAAGACTTATACAAAATTGTAAATTCAGAATGTAAATACTCAGCTGGTTTATTCAAAGGTCAATATGTTGAAGTTGATGAAGGAATGGGACCTCAACAAGTTTGGAAAGACGGATATATCACAGATGCTAACTATCTTAAAGAACAATCATTGTTTATCATTGATGTCGATGAAGGATTAACTATTGATGATGCTAAAAACTTATTTAGTAATCTAACATATCTAATAACAACAACCAAGTCTCATCAGAAGTTTAAAAACGGTGTACAATGTGATAGATTTAGACTTATCCTTCCAACAGTATCTACATTTCACTTAGAACCAGAAGTTTATAAAGATATGTATATGAATGTAATAAATTCACTTGGTATATCTGAAGCAGACTCTAAATGCAGAAACGCATCTAGATGGTACTACGGTAACAAAGATGGTGAATATTGGTACAATATTACAGATCAAAAACTTGACATTAGACACTATATTCCAGACTCAGCTGAGAAACAAAAAGCCGATGAAGCAATAGCTAATTACGAAAAGCTTGATGCTCCATCTGATATCAGAATCTCTGGCGCTGTGAAGTGGTTTTTGTCTAACACATCAAAAGGTAATAGAAATGATAATTTCTTTGCTTTATGCATGGTACTTAAGAACAAAATCAAAGCGCCAGATTGGGATGTTTGGGCAATCCATGCAAACGATTGCTTATCAGATCCTCAGTCTCAAACAGAAGTTAGAACAACAATAAACTCAGCAGCAAGGAGACATAATTAATGAATAGAGAAATTGATCCAATTTATATAGAAACTATTTTCTATCAATTAGATAAACACGGTGAATCTGTATTTATTTATGAAAATGAATACATTCAGATTTTTAAAGACAAAGACATCGATGGACAAGATATCTTTAGATATTTTTGCTACGATGAATTAGGTCTAAAACATTTTGACTCAGGAAAGATAAAACTTCCAAATGCTCAGGATGCTATTGAAGAATTAATACAAAGGTTACAATAATGGGAAGATATATATTAGGAGATATAGAAACAAAACTATGGTTTACGGTTCAACCATCAGATGCTGCAGATAGATTTGGAGTTACTGGTAAACAACCAGAAACATTAGAATATTGGTTTCAAGAAGAAAATTTAAAATCAGTTGAGGATGAAATTAATTCAATAATTGAATCGCTTGGAAAATATAAAGATTTGCTTGATAAATTTTTTAATGAAAATAATTCATATAACACTAAAATTTTATCTGATTATTTACAAGTAGATGAAAAAGAAACAAAAAAACTTCTAAGAGAATACGCAGATTTAGAACTTGGAATTAAAATTAGAGATTGCATCAAAGAAAACGGAGAATGTAGTTTCTCTGCAGAAATGTAAGAAAGGTTAAAATAATGCTTAATCCAGAAAAAATAGATTTGCTTAAATCAATCGAAGATTATAGAGACTCAATATCTAAAGACTTAGAACTTCTTGAAAACTTTGATAGACAATGTTGCGACCAAGCAGAATATGAAACACTTATGAATGTTGAATCTTGCCTATCAATAATCATCAATAACTATATTAATCAAGAATATCCCTCATCTGGCGCTAAGTTAGATTAAGATATAATTTTAACCCTTTTCTTGGCTTTCACAGATGTTATAACACTGTTAATACACAGATATGAGACCAAATAAAACAAAAAGGATTAAAATGGCATTAGAGATTAAAAAAGCCAGCAATGGCGCTAAGAAAAACATTAAAATGCTTATCTATGGTAAATCTGGTACTAAGAAAACTAGATTTTCTACAGGTTTCTTAGAAGGT
>RRZT012472185.1_pt1 | contig 13016 bp, 9 predicted proteins | sample 2165551 | NCBI WGS metagenome assembly RRZT01 (sample SAMN10456910, study PRJNA506462) | wastewater metagenome | biome: wastewater; feature: sludge; material: wastewater sludge; isolation source: wastewater sludge with Escherichia coli K12::gfp cells carrying plasmid... | place: USA: Moscow, Idaho ... | reverse complement strand
CACCATCATCCTGACCAACAGCGGTTCCGAAATCCTCGGCCCGGGCAACTGGATCGCCGACGGTGGCGTGCCGCCGAGCTCCGGCCTGCACACCAACATGGGCACCGGCGCACCGGGTTGCACCCTGATTGAGACCGATGTCAAGCTGGACAACGTTGGTCGCGTCAACTGGGACATGGTTGAGTGCGGTGACCGTACGGTATGGGGCTCCGGTGCCGGCGTGCTGGAAATCGGCGCCATGGGCAACCGCGGCGGCGTGCAGCAGTTCAACGTTGAAGTGGATCGTGGCTCCTGGCTCGCCGGTATGTCCTCGACCAATATGGCGCTGGAAAAAGTGGTGCTTACCAACGGCGCTGCCAAGGGTAACCTGTATCTGGGTTCCGCGATTGAGGCAGGCTTTGATAACAATGTCCTCTTCGCCAAGGCTCCGACGTTCATGAAGAACGACGGCTTGGTGAACGTGCGCGAACTGAACGGTTCCGCCTTCGAGGGTCAGCTGAACATCGGTGCTGCGATCGACGACAAGCTGTATGAGCGTGATCTGGACCGTACTTCGGGCAGCAGCAGCTCCAATACCGATAACGGTGCCTACAAGGGCGACGACCTGGCATTCCAGTACAACCTGGGCAAGGGCAACGACCTGCTCAACCTGTCGCTGAGCAGCAAGGTGGCCGGTGATCAGGACTTCTCGCTGAACGTCAACGGCGGTGCCGGCAACGATCAGGTCCTGTTCAAGTTTGTCGATACAGCCGGTGCCTTGGCGACTGCCAACGCCGCACAGAAGGTGCTGAACAACGTTACCCTGAATGGCGGTGAAGGCAATGACACCATTACCACCCAGGGTGCGGGCGATGCCATCATCAACGGCGGTGCCGGCAACGATGCAGTGTATGTCACCAATGACGCTGCTACTCGCGCAACTTGGGCCCACAACGTAAATGGTGCAAATGGTGCGGTTGCTTTGACGGCTGCCCAGTTTTATTCGGTTACGAATACAACTGAAGTTGTAGTCGATTTCATGGGCCTGACCATCAAAACGACTGTGGCCGTGACGCCGGATGCTGTTGGCGGTGGTGCGAAGTACAAGGTTGCCGACTTCAACCAGGCAGTCAAGTCTGCTATCAACAACGACCCGGTGCTGTCCAAGCTGCTGGTGGCGCATGATGGTGGAGGTGATGCATTTGGTCTGCATATCACCAGCCTGTTCACGGGCGTGCTGGCAACTGGCGACTTGGTAATCAATGTTGGCCAGCCGGGCCAGCTGATTGCTCCTCCTACCTTGGTCCTTACCGGTGGTGCCGACAGTGCATCTGAAAGTGACAGCGTGATCGCTGGTGGTGCCGGTAACGACGTGATCGTGCTGGGTTCGCATGCCAACAGTAATGACACAGTCGTGATTGATGCTGCCAACAACGGCATTGATACCATCATCGGTTTCGAGGCTGGTGCTGGTGCCGACGTCATCCAACTGGCGAAGGGAGGCATCGCTGTGTACGAAAGCATGACCCTCGCTGCTGATGGTACGCTGGCCACTACTGGTACGGATCTCGTTGTGCCAGGCAGCACTGCAGGTGTAGTGAATGGCGTCTTCTACGGTGTGATCTATGATGCAGCTAAGGAAACGGTGATGCTGTATCAAGGTAATGCCGGGGCTGACGGTATTGCCAATGCCGGTGACTCGGTCCAACTGGTCGGTGTCTTGACCGGTATCGCCGTTGGTGACTTGGTAACTGGTAACTTCGCCTTCGCCTGATCAGTATGAAACGGAACGGGAGCGTGCCCCCGTTCACCAGACCAAGCCTTCCCTGTGGGGAAGGCTTTTTTCATGTGTGGAAAAGGGGCAGCCGGCGTGTGCGGTGTGGTCGGTGAGCCAGGCTTAACGGGTGGATGCGCAAAGGGTCTGGTAGAGCGCGGCGTACTGGCTGCTCATGATGTCGGCGGTGAAGTGGCGGTCAAAGCGCTGCCGGGCAGCTTGTCCCATCCGGGTGGCGAGTGCTGGCTCGTGCCAGAGTGTATCCAGTGCGTGGCGCAGGGCGGCAGGGTCGTCTGGTGCGGTGACCAGTCCGGTGACGCCGTGCTGGTTGATATGGCTGGTGCCGCTTCCAATTTCGCATGAAATCAGTGGCTTGCCGAACATGGCTCCTTCCAGCAGGGCAATGCCGAAAGCTTCCGAACGCAGGTGTGAGGGTAACACCAGGCCGTGGCACAGCTGCAGGAGGGCTGTCTTGTCCTGGTCAGGAAGGCTTCCGAGCAAATGGACGTGAGTCAGCTGACGGCGATGGATGTGCTCTTGCAAGGCGGGTCCGAGCGGGCCGCTTCCGACAAGGACGACGGGATATTGACTGCCCGGCAGGGCCTCAAGCAGGGTATGCAGGCCCTTGTAGTAACGCAGGGCACCAATGAACAGAAAGAATGGACCGGGGAATTGTCGCTGCCAGTAATCCAGCCGTTGCGGATCGGGAGCGGGATAACTGGATGGATTGATGCCGATGGGAATGACGCTGGTTTTGTCGGAGTACTGTGCCAGAACCGGGCTGGTGGCAAGATAGTTGGGGGAGGTGGCGACAATATGATTGACGCTTCGAAGGAAGCGGTTCATCAGGGGGCGGTAGAGCCTGGCCAGGTTTTTCTGTTTGACGATGTCGGAGTGATAGGTAAGCAGCGTCGGTTTTTTCAGTTGGCTGCTGAAGTGCACCAGATCCATGAATGGCCAGGGGAAGTGGTAATGGATAAGGTCGGCATGCGCGGCGAGGTCCCTGAAGTCACGAAAGGCATGAAGTGAAAAACCCGTTGAGGCCAAATGAATGTCAAGCTGTGAGCGATGGGTCTGGTGCTGTGCGCAGGGTTCGTTGCGGGCATTGCCGCGCGGGCTCAGGTACAGCACTTCGGTGTCGATATGGTGCTGTCGGCATCCTTCTGCGAGTTGAAAGATGACCTGTTCGATGCCGCCAAAGCTGTCAGGGTAGTAAGTCTTGAAAAAATGCAGAACGCGCAAGCTGTCAGTCCTGTGGTGCGGGGATCCAGTCCCGCAGGGAGGCAGAGAAGTCCGGAGCGGCAATGCCATCCGCAGGATGGCATTGTCACGATCATTGGTGCCGGCAAATCACTTGGTATCGTGATGATTGTCGGATTGCACGGCCGGTTTCAGGCACGGCCGTAACGGTCTTCCAGGCGAACAATATCGTCTTCACCGAGGTATTGCCCGCTTTGTACTTCGATCATGATCAGGTTGATCAGGCCGGGGTTTTCTACCCGATGGCAATGACCTGCCGGAATGAATGTGGATTCATTGGTGTTGACCAGAAACACTTTGTCGCCATTGGTGACTTGTGCCATGCCGTTGACGACAATCCAGTGCTCACTTCTGTGATGATGCATTTGCAACGACAGGGAGGCTCCGGGCTTGACTTCAATGCGCTTGATTTTGAACCCGTCACCTTCTTCCAGAGTGGTGAATTTTCCCCATGGTCGGTAGACGGTCTTGTGCAGTCTGTAGGCTTCGTGATTGTCAGTTTTCAACTGTTCAACGACACGTTTTACATCTTGGGTGTGGTCTTTGTGTGCGACCAGAAGAGCGTCGTCGGTATCGACTATCACGAGATCTTCAACACCTACGGTTGCTACCAGGCGGCCATGGCTGCGGATGTAGGTATTTTTGGTATTGATCAGCAGTGTATCGCCTTCGGTACGGTTCAATTGGGTGTCGGGCACAATTCTTTCCGACATGGCGAGCCATGAGCCGATGTCACTCCAGTCAAAGCGTGCAGAAACCACGGCTATTTTTTCTGACTTTTCCATGATGGCGTAATCGATGGAAGTGTCGGCAATTTTATGCAAGGTACTGGCATCGAGTTGCACGACGTGATGGTCGGGGTCGGTTCCATGATGGGAAGCGGCAAGACAGTCTCGAGCGAGATTTAAGGTGTCTGGCAGGAAATGGCCGATTTCATCCAGCATGGTACCTGCTGTAAAACAGAACATGCCGGCATTCCATATGTAACGACCGGATTCAATAAAATTTTGAGCTGTTTGCTGATCCGGTTTTTCGACAAATCGACGGACTTTAAAGCAATCGGGGGCTAGGGGAGTATCGCACTCGATATAGCCAAAGCCTGTTTCAGGCTTCGTCGGAACGACGCCAAAGGTGACCAGTTTTCCTGTAGCTGCGAGTGAAACTGCCTGCTCGACTGATTCAGCAAAAGAGGATTGGTCTTCAATGAGATGATCTGCGGGAAGAATGAGCAGTACAGCATCAGGCCCAAACAGGGTGCTGACTCGATTTGCCGCCAGCGCAATGGCAGCAAGCGTATTCCGGCCGAAAGGTTCAAGCAAATAATGTGCCTTGGGCGGATTTACCCGAAGCTGCTTGGCAGACGATGAATACTCTTCACGGGAACGAAAATAGTATTCAAGGTTAGTGACCGTCAGGATGTGGCTGACGCCGGGTAAATTCATGCATCTGGCATATGTTTTTTGCAGCAAAGTGTCGCCGTCATGCTGGCGAATGAAGGGTTTGGGGTGCGCTTGTCGGGAGAGTGGCCAAAGGCGAGTCCCGGCACCGCCAGACAAGACAACGGGGATTAGCATCTTGTAATTCCAGTGCTTGGTTATGGTAAAAATAAGCAGATAATTATAAACTATTTAGACTGTCAGGGTCCGATCGGTAAGCTAAAAAAACGGATGCTAAGCAATCGTATACTCCACGGGGCAGCTTTCTACGGGGATGGTGGCGATATTGCAAATGTATTCGTGTTTGCATGATGCTCATAACATTGTTGCCGAATCCGCTGTTGGGGAGGACTGTGCAAGAGGTATAAGGATGTGTCTCCTCGCAAGAGCTTTATTGTCTTGCATTTGAGGAGTCTGAGCGTCGCTGGGGTCTGTTAAGTTGTGGTGGCACAGAGGGTGTAGCTGCTTTACGACACCTCTGGCTGGCTGGCGGAGGATGAGTGATCTTTGGTTGGCTGACAGCAGAGGGGGGGCTGAGGTACATGTGTGGCTGCTGTTCAGGTTGCTTTCACTTGGCGGGTTGCTCGTTATGGGGTTGCATTTACCTGTGGTACGGTAAGTGTGTACGGCTTGGCGCAAATCCGGGTTGGGTAATTGAGTCTCGATTACACAAAAAATGTAATATCTTATATAATAAGAAATTTTAATTGTCTTTAACGTAGCGAAGAATTCATTAAATGCGAGCAATTTTAGATATCTGGTCATTTCGTACCTTCATATTAGGTAGCATTCGTCGTGAGATTTCTAGTCGTTATAAAGGGACTGTGATGGGGTCTGCGTGGGTTGTTATCAACCCGCTCATGATGATCATTATTTATACTGTGATATTTTCCCAGGTAATGCATAGTCGACTCAATGGAGTCGGTGGTACATATTCTTACAGTATATTCCTGTGCGCGGGTTTATTGCCTTGGTTGTTTTTTTCAGATCTTGTGAGTAAGTGCCAAGGTGCCTTTGTTGATAATGGTAATTTGCTTAAGAAAATGCATTTCCCAAGAGGGTGCTTGCTGGTTATTGCCTTGGGGAATGCTGGTTTTAATTTTTTGGTTATTTTTACAATTTTTGCTTGCTTTCTATTGCTGACTGGAAACTTTCCTGGTGTGGAGGTTTTTTCCATAGTGCCCGTTATGCTGCTGCAAATTTTATTGTCGCTTGGAATCGGTATTTTTTTGGCAACTGCCAATGTGTTTTTCCGTGACATTGGTCATATTGTTGGTTTGCTTTTGCAGTTTGGTTTTTGGTTTACTCCTATTGTATATCCGTTGAATGTTTTGCCGGTGTGGGTGCAGAAAATAATCCAAGTTAATCCATTGGTCGGTATTTTTCATTTTTATCAGACGGTGTTTGTGTGGAAACAAGTGGGCGATTGGCTGGGGTTGTTGCCGGCTGTTGGGTGGACTGTTGTAATGCTGCTGTTGGGTGTGAATGTTTATCGCCAGCATCAGAATGAAATGGTGGATGAGTTGTGATGCATGCAATTGAAGTGCAGTGCTTGGGTAAGGCGTATAAGAGGTACTCAAACCGATTGGGTAAACTTAGGGAATGGTTGTTTTTTAATGGGAAGCGATATCACACTCTTGAGTGGGTGTTTCGTGATGTTAGCTTTTCCGTGAAAAAAGGTGAGTCTGTTGGCATAGTTGGGCAAAATGGTGCCGGTAAAAGTACTTTGCTTAAAATGTTAACCGGCACAACTAATCCTACAGAAGGCTCTATTGTTCACGATGGAGAAATTGCTGCGCTGCTTGAGTTGGGTATGGGGTTTCATGGGGAGTTTAGCGGACGGCAGAATGTTTATATGGCAGGGCAGATCCTTGGAAAGAATACTGCAGCTATTGATGCAGTTATGGAGGATATTATTGAGTTTGCAGAAATTGGTGATTATTTTGATTTGCCTGTTCGTACTTATTCTAGCGGAATGCAAGTTCGTTTGGCTTTTAGTGTGGCGACAGCATTTAAGCCGGATATTTTAATTGTTGATGAGGCTTTGGCTGTTGGTGATGCATATTTCCAGCATAAATGTTTTCGTCGAATCAGAGAGTTTCGTGATTCTGGTACTACTTTGTTGTTTGTATCTCACGATCCTGGGGCAATAAAGACATTATGTGATCGGGCTATTTTATTGGGCGAGGGGAGAGTCTTGCTGGATGGGACGCCAGACAGTGTGTTGGATTATTATAATGCTCTGATTGCTGAGCGTGAGTGTAAAACCGTAAAAATAGGGCCGCGGGATGACCAAGGTCATTGTGTTATTCGCTCGGGAACGGGGGAGGCTCGTGTTGAGTCGGTGACATTGCTCAATAGTAAGGGGCATGCTTGCCATTTACTATGTAGTTTAGAGGCTGCACGATTGCGTATTTGTTATCGGGCACATAAGGTATTGCTTGATTTGTCTTTAGGTATCTTAATCAAAGATCGCCTTGGGAATGATGTGTTTGGTACCAATACTTGGCATCTTCAAGAGGGGCAGGTGAGGGGTGTTGAGTCTGGTGATGATTGCGTATATACGCTAGATTTTTGTTTTGATGAATTACGGCTTGGTCCAGGGAGTTATAGTGTAACTGTTGCTTTGCATAGCGAGGCAGTTCATGTTGGTGAAAATTATGACTGGTGGGATCGCTGCTTGGTTTTTGAAGTAATTGCTGGTTCTGGCCCTGCTTTTATTGGGGTTGCTGCACTGCAGCCATATATTAGTGTTCAGCAGACTACCTAAGAGATGGCGCTGCTTTCGGTGAGTTAATTTTTTGAATGTATCAACGATGTTACTGGAAAATAATCCAAAGATTGATTACGCGCAGTTGATCGCTCGAGTGGAGCGTGAAATGGTCGAGTTTTGCGGTGAGCAAAGGCTCGCTCCCGTTTCTGGGGCGGACTTGGAAGTGTTGGTGGCTAGGTTGAATAGTGAAGGCTTGGAGCAGGAGAGAGGTGGTTTCCGAGGGTTTATTCGTCGGCAGCCAATTATCGGTTCTTTGGCTATCCATATTTATCGTAGTTGGAAAATATTCAGCAATTCACATCTAGGATGGCGCGCTAGGATTTTGGCATTTCCTGGTTTGGGGGTTGTGGTTAAATGGGGATATGGCCAGCTCACTGAGTTACGTTATCGGCACCATGTGCATGAGGAATTGCTGAAGCAGAATCATCTTGGCTGGCAGCTCGGGAAAACAGTGCAAGCATTGCAGTCGCAATTGCAATTGCAGCAACGCCAAATAGAGTTTTCTAATGGCCAACTGAAGTCTTTGAGTGATGAATTAAAGGAAGCTCAATATCAGTTGCGTGTCTATGCTGATAGAGCGCTGATTCCCAGCGAGTCTTCCTCTGTGCAAGTAAATCCACTTCGGCAGGATTTACTGGATCGTTACTATGTTGATTTTGAAAATGCTTTTCGTGGTGAGCGTGATGATATAAAACTCCGGCAGCGTCCTTATTTAGGTTTTTTAGAGGAGGCTGGTTTGACGGAGGAGGATAATATCCTGGATGTCGGATGTGGTCGCGGGGAGTGGCTTGAATTGCTCGGGGAAAACGGATATTCGGCATATGGTCTAGACCTTAATTCTCATATGGTTAGATTGTGTTGTGAACGAGGCTTGAAGGTTAAGCTTGGTGATGTGATTGCTCATCTTGATAGCCTTCCTCGTGAAAGTCTGGGGGCTGTTACTGGTTTTCAACTGATTGAACATCTTGGATTCAAGCAGCTACTTCGACTATTTGATGCTGCTTTGCGAGTACTGAAACCCAATGGGCTCATCATTTTTGAAACCCCAAACCCAGAAAATCTGCAGGTAGGTGCGTATACTTTTTATAATGATCCAACTCATCGCAATCCAATTCCTCCAGCAGTTGCAGCCTTTATTGCCAAGCAGTGCGGGTTTTCAAAAACTCATATTGAGCGAGTGAATCCTTATCCAGATAGTGCTCGCATGGATGAAGAATCGCCTATTGGGCGTGAGTATAATCGTTTGTTCTGCTGTGCTCAGGACTATGCTCTGATTGGTTGGAAGAATCATGAAAATTGAAGCTATTCATCAATATGTTTATGAAGTTTTACCTGCTGATGGGGTAGGTAATTGTGTGTTCTTTATCCAAAAACTATTGCGTTCGCTGGGCGTGGCATCAGAAATTTACTCCGATTGCATTGATTCAAGTTTTGTAGAAAATGTCCGGCCAACACAAGAGTATTGTGATGCTCCTGGTCAGCTTTTACTAGTTCACCATTATGTCTCTAATCCAGCTGCTGAGTGGTTGCTAGATCGCCAAGATCCAATTTTGCTTGTATATCACAATATTACACCTTCGGAATGCTTCGCCAGTGGGCATCCGTTGGCTAGTTTGTGTCGAGAAGGACGGGAGCAGTTGGTTAAATGGGTGAATATATTTCATGGTGCAATCGCGCTGTCACCGTTTAGTGCTCGTGAGCTAACTGAGTTGGGATATCGTCAAGTTAGCACTTTGCCAATTGCAGTTGATGCTGAACGTTGTTTAAGACAGGATGCAGATCCTAAACTCTTGGCGGCTTTACGTGATGGGTGCAATGTTTTATTCGTTGGTAGGATAGTCGAGCATAAGTGTCAGCATGATCTAATTGCCATGTTTGATATGTTGTTACGGCAAGTGGATTTTCCTGTGCGTTTGATTTTGGCTGGGAAAAAAATCAGTCCTGATTATGTCGAGACCATTAAAAAAGAGATTGTGGCTCGCAATCTTCAGGATGATGTTATGTTATGTGGCCCATTAAATGAAGCTGAATTGGCAGCTTGTTACCATAGTGCTGATGTTTTTGTTTCAATGAGCGAGCATGAAGGATTTGGTATGCCTCTAATTGAGGCTTCGCTGCATGGTATTCCAGTATTAGCCTATGCGGCAGGCAGCGTACCAGACACGCTTGGTAGTGGTGGTTTACTGTTTCATGAAAAAGATCCCCGTGTGGTTGCTGCGCTGCTTAAGTTAGTGTTAACTCAACCATCATTGCGACTGAGAATCTTAAGCGAGCAATATGCTAATCTTGCTCGCTTTGACTCATCTCAGCTATTGAAGTTATTGAGAGAGGATCTTGCAGAACGAGGATATGTTTTGCCTACGCTACTATCCAAAAATCTACCATCTGAGAGATTGAGGCTTGATCGTTGCATTGATGGTCCATTTGATTCTAGTTATAGCCTTGCTATTGTCAATCGGGAAACAGCCTGTGCACAAGCCCGTGCAGGTTATTTTGTGGGTGTGAGTGGGCCAGAGTATGCTTTGGGCCGACAACCAGATTGGACATATCTTTCGGATAGCCCGGAAATGCAGCAGCTATGGCAGAACTCTCAAGTAACTAGATGGCGTAGCCAGGTATTGTTGCGTAACAATTATCCACCGTTGGTTAGTGATATGCGTGCGCAGATTAATGTTTTAAATGGCTATGCTTGGGAGGAGTCAGCCTTCCCTTGTTCCTATGTCACTTCATTCAACCGCAAGCTTGATTTGATAACTGTTGTTTCGTCGATGGTTAAAAAAATATTGCGTGACAATGGCGTTACAACGCCAATTGTTGTAGTTGGAAATGGTGTTGATCACTTGGTAGATGTTGAACCATCGACAAGGATGCCTCTAGGTAAAGGATTTCGTTTTTTACATATTTCCTCTTGTTTTCCTCGTAAAGGGGTTGACCTCCTGCTGAAGGCATGGGGGCAAGCCTTTCGTAAGCGTGACGACGTTAGTTTGATTATTAAGACTTTTCCTAATCCTCATAACGATATCGAGAGGCAGTTGGCTGCATATCAGTCCACCGACCCAGATTACCCTGATGTCGTATTGATTAATGAGGATCTGCCTGATTCTGCCGTCGCCGCCCTTTATAGGAATTGCCATGCGTTTGTTGCACCAAGTCGAGCGGAGGGTTTTGGTTTGCCATTTGCCGAGGCTATGCTGGCTGGGTTGCCAGTTATTGTTACTACTTATGGCGGGCATACTGATTTTTGCACCGAAAATACTGCTTGGCTAGTCGATTATCATTTCTCTCGAGCGGATAACCATCTCGGATTGTGTGATAGCACTTGGGTGGAGCCAAATGTTGATCATTTGGCTCAAAGGATGCGAGAGGTTCGTCGCCTGAGTTCTGTTGAACTTTTGCCTCGATTGGAAAATGCGCGTCGCTTGTTGGTGGAGCGTTACAGCTGGCAGTCTGTTAGCGATCGTATCGATGATGCTATCAATACCTTGGGTAATGCTCCACTGTTTACTCCTGAACCTGCTATCGGGTGGATTAGTACATATAATAGCAAATGTGGCATTGCTACTTATTCTGAACGGTTATTGGGTAGTTTTCCTTCTGAAAGAGTTACCTTGCTGGCTAATACGGATGCTCATTTGTTGACGAATGACCCGGATAATTTGGTAAGGTGTTGGCATACTGGTAGTGATTGCCTTGATCTGCTCAAGAAAGAAATTTGCGATCGTAGTATCAAGGCTACTGTTTTTCAATTTAATTATGCTTTTATGCCATTACCTGCTTTGGCTGAATTGATTCGCTGGCATTATGACAAAAAAATTAATTTTTATGTCTTTTTACATAACACACATGACCCATCTCCATATGTTTCTTTAGGTCAAATCGCCGATAGTCTAGCCTTGGCATCTAGGATTTTAGTGCATAGTATTGAGGACCTCAATCGGCTTAAAATGCATGGTCTAGTCAATAATGTTACCCTTTTTCCTCATGGGGTCTATCCTGCTTCGCAGGAGTCGCCCAATGGTTTGCGGGATGCTTTGGGTATGACTGGTAAGAGAGTTATTGCCAGCTATGGATTTTTGTTGCCGCATAAAGGTATTAAGCAACTGTTGCGCGCGTTCCATGTTTTACGTAAAAAACACGAAGATTTACATCTTTTGCTTGTCAATGCATGTTACCCAGAGAAAAAATCCGAAGAGGAAAAATTGGCCTGCGAGAAATTGATTGTTGATTTGGATTTGCAGGAATCTGTTACATTCAATACTCGATTTTTATCTGATGATGATAGCTTGGCTTTGCTGGGCTTGGCTGAATTAATCGTTTATCCATATCAATATACTCAGGAGTCGGCTAGTGGTGCTGTTCGTATGGGGATTGCCGCCGGCCGGCCGGTAGTCGTGACTCCTCTGCCAATTTTTATTGATGTTGAAGATGCGGTAATCCAGTTGCCTGGTATAGATTTCGAGGAAATTGCATGTGGATTAGATGGTTTACTTGGCAAATTATCCGATCCTTCAGAAAATTCTTCTTTGAATACTAAAGCGGATCTTTGGCGTAAGATGCATCAGTTCTCCTCTCTTTCGCAACGCTTGCTGGCTCTGATTGATGGTTCTGCGCGCGATGTAGAGAGGTGAGGCTTGGAGTTGCTAAGCAAACCTTCTTGATGCCGTGAAACGACTGCCATCTGGCTGGCATTAAGCGAAGTATTGTCAGCCAGATGCTCTGGAAATCGTTGCAGCCATTGCTGCTAGTCGTGCCATGTTCACGTAATGACGGGTGTCCTCGCTTGGGGGATCGTGCGGCACCGGCTGGCGAAGGCCCGTGGTTTTGCCCAAAGTGATTCAGAACTAATAACAGCAAGGAATTCTGCAGCCGTGCCTGTCCACGTGGACATATGCCAGTGAGGTTCTGTTCTTCCTTAATTGGGCTCGGCAAATCCAACCAGAACGCTTGCGTCGAATCGTTCAACGGGCACTTCCGAGATGAGTGCCTGAATGAACACGTTCTAAGCCTGCACCATGCCAGATCGTCATCGAGGCTGATGAAAAGAATGCAGCAATGAAAAACCGAAGAAAGCCCTGGGGGGTTTGACGCCAGCAACCCGCAGAGTTCTCTCTCCGATAAATTAGGTAAATTAGCCTTGGACTCTAAAGCCCTTTGCTGCTGAAAGAGGGGGGGGGCGGCAGCAGGAATGGTTGCTGTAACAGATCGGGTACTACAGGGGGAAGATGTTGGCTGCCACCAATGGGGCTCGAACGCTTACAGGTTCTGATTCCGTTTCGTCGCATCAAGGCCGTAATGCGATACCATCCGCAAGCGAAATCCTTCGCTAGTAGTTCAGTATTAATTCTCCGATGACCATGGATGCCGTTGACCTCGAAAGGGACCAGTCAGTTGTCGGTTCGCAATCCTTCGTGCCGAAGGGGAGTGTGGTCATGTGCGGTGCATACTGAATTAGCATATTAAATAGTTGGCAAGTCAGAGCTATCGGGTAACTGCTTGACAATGCCTTAATTACGGGGAATCCACGCTTCGTGGGCTGCGAGAAGATAGCTGGCGCTTTTTAGGGTGTCGCGCTCCATTGAGCTAGTTCGTCACGCAGTCGTTACGGCTTTGCCGCTTTGTTTGCCTCGACCCGAGAAGCATCTGCCCGGCATCTTGGCGCTTGAGGAGGGGGAGGCACGTCTGGTCATGAACACTACACAGCGGTGGGATTATCTACCTTAAGCCAGTGCCCATGTGGGGTATGGTTGGGCATTTTTAATGCTTTATGCATGAGCTGCTGCCGGTAGACCCAACT
>RRZT013065429.1_pt1 | contig 13017 bp, 14 predicted proteins | sample 2165551 | NCBI WGS metagenome assembly RRZT01 (sample SAMN10456910, study PRJNA506462) | wastewater metagenome | biome: wastewater; feature: sludge; material: wastewater sludge; isolation source: wastewater sludge with Escherichia coli K12::gfp cells carrying plasmid... | place: USA: Moscow, Idaho... | reverse complement strand
TTTGGCTTTGAAGATATAAAGAGATATGTAATATTTCAAATGGAGGAAGATAACCCTCTTATGTGGATGCAAGCTATAGAAGAAGGGAGTCTAGCTTTCATACTGATTAGGCCTTTCGAGTTTAATCCTAATTATTCTCTTCAATTATCTGATGGGGATGTAGAGGATTTGAGCTTAACAAGTCCAGATGATTCTGATATTTTTGCCATAGTAGTAGTTCCTGAAGATGCTTCAAAAATGACGGCTAATTTACAAGGACCTGTAGTTATAAATAGAGTTTTAAAAAAGGGTAAACAAGTAATATCAACTAGCCCTAAGCATAAATTAAAACACTATATCCTAGAAGAAATGAAAACCAATTTAGGTTAGGGGGAGGATATAATGTTAGTATTATCAAGAAAGAAAAATGAAAGTATAATGATTGGGGACGATATTGAAATAGTCGTTGTAGAAATAAAGGGAGACCAAATTAAATTAGGGGTAAAAGCTCCTAGAAACGTTACTGTCCATAGGGCTGAAGTTTACGAAGAAATTCAAATGGAAAATCAAAAAGCGGCAACGACACCTAAGCAGTTAACTGGTTTAGGAAGTCTATTTAGCCAATTTAAAAAGAAATAAAATAAAGTGACTTGGGTGTGAAATTACGGGGCTTTCCCCCGAACCCTATAGAAAAAACTAAAATTATTTATCAGGTTATGCCTGAGAATTACAAAAGAAATATAAAATACAGGTAATCTAAATTATTAATTTTTAGAATTTTACCTGTTTTTTATTTATTAGTAAAAATTAAGTGGTATGTAATTTAAGTTATCAGTTTAGATCTTTTGAAAGATATTTTTAAAAAACTTGAATTTTTGTAAAATATAAATTAGACTTGTTTAGTGTTTTTTATAGGGGGTTTAGAGTTATGAGGATTGAAAAAGTAGAAAAAGAGATTAATCAATTTAAACTTATAATGATAGGAGAGAGTTTTGTTAAAAAAATGAAAACAGAGGATTTTATGAGTTTTAAGAATGATTTTTTTGATTTTGTAAAAAAAATGGAAGATGAAGGGGATTTTGAAAACAACCTGATTTATGATACATATAAAAAAATATTAGAGCAGTATAAAAAACTTAAAGATGATTAATTATTTCTGTTAAGAATAATAAACCTCTTGATTATTAATGAAATAAATAGTATAATAAGATATTAATGATATAAGGGGAGTGGAAATATGGATTTACATTATTTGAGAATATTCTATGAAGTTGCTACTGAAAAAAGTTTTACTAAAGCAGCAAATAAACTTTTTATAAATCAATCTGCAGTATCTATTCAAGTTAAGAAATTTGAAGATATGCTAAATACAAAATTATTTGATAGAACATCAAAAAAAATAAAACTAACTTATTCTGGGGAAGTATTATATAAAGTTGCTGAAGAAATATTTCAAAAAGTTAAGAGAGCTGAAAAGGAAATAGAAAAAATAGTTCTATTTGATAAGGCTAAGATAACTATAGGTGCAACACACATGATAGGGGAACATTTATTGCCTAGAATTATGAAAGAATTTACAAAAGCACACCCTGAGGTTGAATTTGATTTAGTTATTAGAGAAAGAGAAATACTTCTTAGAGAACTTAAAGAAGGAAAGATTGACATGCTTCTAATGGGAACATATTACATTAAAGATGCAGAATTAGAAGTAATAGATATAGCAAATTATCCTTTTGTTGTTGTAGGAAGAGATAAAGTTGAAGATATTCAAAGACTTCCAGAGCAAAAGTTAATAATGAGAGACGATAGTCCACTTACTATAAAAAATATAGCTTTATTTGAGAAAAAGAATGAATTTACTTTAGATAATAGAATAATGGTTAGAGGAAGTATTGAAACTATGAAGAACTTGGTTAAAGAAGGTCTAGGTTTCACAGTTTTACCTTACTATTGTGTAAGTAAAGAAGTAGAGGATGGAAGTTTCCAAATAATAGAAGATTTTAACGAAGACCAAGACGGATATCAAATAGTTGTAACAAAAGATAGAGCAGATAATCCTGAAAGCAGAAAATTTGTTGAATACGTAAAAAATAATTTTAAAATATGAGGCCAAAAGCCTCATATTTTTATGCTAAGCAGTTACGATAAGTTCATAAAAAAAGGATTCTTGCGAATCCTTAAAAATAAAATCTAGCACCAATTCCAAACTCAGGCTCTATAAAATCCTCTATACTTGTAAGATAAAGAGTGGGAGCAACTTCACCATATATTTCGAGACTATCAGATAAAGCACTCATGAAATATGATATACCAAAAACTCCTCTAATACCGATATATTTATCCTCTGTATCAGATAGTTTTACACCAACTCCAGCATAAACTGGAATAGTTTCGTTAGCATCATAGAAGAACAACTTGTCAAAGGCTGTAGTGATTTTACCACTGTCTTTATTATTGTTTATAGATAGGGTTAACTGATAACCTTGTCCTACTCCGTCATAAGCGAGAAAATTAACACCATTTGTAGAACCTAAAATTACACCAGCTGCATAACCATAAGTACCGTTAGTGTCTACAGCAAATAAATTTGTGAAAACTAGTAAAAAAAACAATAATTTTTTCATAAAGAATTCTCCTTTGTAATGGTAATTTTTGCAAGAAAAGTTTTTCCTTTTGTTTTATCTAAAAAGAACAAAATAAAGAAGCTAAAAAAAAGTCCTAAAAAGCTACTTATAATTTTTTTGTTTTCGTTTAAGCTGAAATAGGCTGCTATTGAATAGAAACTAAACATAAAAACTATAGGGCTTAAATAGGTCATAAAACCAATTTTTAGGAGACTCTTATCTTCGATTTCAAACTCCACTATTTCATTCAATTTTAAATCATTTTTGTCATAAAAAAAAGTTTCAGTTTTATGTGATTTAGAATCACATTGAGAGCAACTTGCACAAGCTCCGTCCTTAAATAATTCTATTTTTATAGAATTATCATTGATTTCTCTTACAATACCTTTATTTTTCATAATTAACTCCTTTAAAACTTAGCACCTAACTTTTTTATTATACCACATAAAATATTGAATGTAAATTAAACTACCTTGAAAAATGAGGTTTAATATGATAAAATCTATGGAAGAGTTTTTCTAGGAATTACAAAGTTTGTAATTATATTGTTGAAGGAGTTTGTATGAAAAAAAATTATTATAAATATATAGAGGCTTTATTTTTTTTGATAACATTTATTCTGTTAATAAAGTATAGAATAAGTGAGAGTAGTGGATATTTGATAAAATTTAGCTTAGGAAATTTTTTCTATTTAGCCTTGATATATTTATTTTTAAGGATTTTCATCCCCTTTGTATCTAATAAAATTTTGAAAGAAATATTTAGAAGTAGATTGAATGCTTTTGTTTTATTTTGTTTATTGGTTCAAAATCTTATAGTAGCTATAAATTTAAAAGAGCATAGTTATGAAGAGTTTTTTGTAACAGCTTTGGAAAAATTTAATGCTGGAGGGATATTTGTAAGTTTATTTGGAAAAATTTATAGTTTGCTTCCAAGTGAGGTCTATTATTCTATTTTAGGAGTAGCTTTGTTTTTAAATTTTATCTATACTTTTGGAAAAGTTTTTGGATTTGTAGCTAGAGAAAGACAAAAGAGAAAAAGTGGAGAATATGCTTTAAATAAGCAAAGAAAAATTGAAGAAAAAGCTAGGTTAAAAAGAGCTAGATTGGAAGAAAAGAAGATAAAAAAAAGAGGGAAAGATATGGAATTTGTTGATAAGAATAGCCTGGATTCAGATGTTACAGAAGGAGATTTTTTAGTAGACATAAAAAATGAATTTCATACTATACTAAACTCTAAAGAAAAAGATGCAGATAGCGAAAGAAGAAAGAAGATAAAAGAAGATATTATTAAAAGGCATGAAGAAAACAAAGGCTATAGAGAGGAAGTTGGGGAAGAAGATAAGGCAGAAATAACTTTTGTTAAGGAAGAGAACTTTGAAGAACAAAGGTTATTCAAAGAAGAGACACAGAATGATACTATGAAAAATTACGAGCAAAAAAATTTATTTTATACTAACGAAGTTCATGAATTATCAAAGGCTTTAGAAGTTTCTATTGAAAAAATTCAAAGAGCAGTAGAACTTATCCATAAAGAAGGAATAAAAGGTTTTGGTATTTTGGAGAAAGAGTTGCAAGTAGATAGTGAACAAGCAGAAAGAATATATCATAGAGTAAAGAAATTGAAGGAGTATAGATGATATTAGCGTCAAAGAGTCCTAGGCGAAAAGAAATACTTGAGTCTATGGGATTCGATTTGGATATAATAGTTAAAGAGGTAGAGGAGGTAAGCGAGGAAAAGTTACCTGAAGATTGGGCTATGGATATAGCGAAGAAAAAGGCACTAGCTGTGGCTTATGAAAATCAAGACAAGTGGGTATTGGGAGCAGATACTGCCGTAATATTTCAAGGAGAGTTTTTGGGTAAACCCAAAGATGAAAAAGAAGCTTTTGAAGTCTTGTCAAGATTATCAGGGAAAGAACACGAAGTAATTACAGGTGTATCTTTGATAAATTTGAAAAAGAATATAAATGTAAGTTTTTTTGAAAGTACAAAAGTTTACTTTAAAAATATAGATTCATCAGAAATAATGTGGTATATAGGGACAAAAGAACCAATGGATAAAGCAGGAAGTTATGGAATACAGGGTAAGGGAGCTATTTTTGTAGACAAGATAGAAGGAGACTTTTTTAATGTAATGGGCTTTCCTATATCAAGGTTTTATGATAAACTAAAAGAGCTGAATGTTGAAGAATTATTTAAATTATAGAGAAAGGTAGTAGAGGTGTATAATGAAATTTAAAGTAGGTAGTTTATTAAAGGTTTTTTCTGAAGATATAGGTATAGATTTAGGTACAGCAAATACTTTAGTGGTTGTTAAAAATAAAGGTATAGTATTGAATGAACCTTCTGTTGTTGCAATAAATACAAAAAGTAATAAAATAGTAGAAGTAGGACATAAAGCAAAGCTTATGATTGGGAAAACGCCTGATTCTATTCAAGCAATAAGACCATTGAAAAACGGTGTTATTGCTGATTACGAAATGACAGAAAAAATGCTTAGGGAATTTTATAAAATAGTACTTAAAAGAAATGTATTAACTAATCCTAAGGTTGTTATATGTGTACCTGCTGGTGTTACTCAAGTTGAAAAAAGAGCTGTTGTAGATGCAACAAAAGAAGCTGGAGCTAGAGAGGCTTATCTTATTGAAGAGCCAATGGCTGCAGCGATAGGAGCAGGAGTAGATATTTTTGAACCAGAAGGAAATATGGTTGTAGATATTGGAGGAGGAACTACAGAAATTGCGGTTATTTCTTTAGGAGGTATAGTAAAAACTTCTTCACTAAGAGTGGCAGGAGATAAGCTTGATGAAGCTATAGTTCAATATGTGAGACAAAAACACAATTTGCTAATAGGAGAAAAAACAGCAGAAGAAGTGAAGTCAAAAATAGCAATAGCTATGGATGACAGCGAAGAAGTTAGTGCTGAAATTAGAGGAAGAAATATACTAAACGGACTTCCAAGGAATATTACTATTAAATCAGGAGAAATAAGAGAAGCTATAAATGAGTTTATAGAAGCTATAATTGAAGAAATCAAAGTAACTTTGGAAAAAACACCTCCAGAACTAGCAGCAGATATTTACCAAAAAGGTATAATTCTTGCAGGTGGAGGAGCGTTAATTAAAGACCTAGATAAAAATATATCAAAAAGCCTTCAAATACCTGTTTCAGTAGCTGAAGAACCTCTAAATTGTGTAGTTAGAGGAATTGAAATTGTTTTAAAAGATTTTGATAAATACAAAGAAGTAATAGTATCTCCATCAGATTATTAATACCCTTGTCTTACAAGGGTTTTCTCTATTTGTAGAATAATTGGAGGAAAAATGAAATTCATGAAATATAAAAAATTATTTTTGATCTATATACTTATTAATTTTAGCTTGTTATCTTTAGAATTATTAAGTAGTAATGGAGCAAATTATTTTAAGTTTAATAAAGAGAATGATAGGGTAGAAAGTATAGACTTAGATTTTGAGAAAGAATCTTATGATATTGATTTTATAAAAATTGGTTTTTTTTTGAAAGGAAAACAATATGAGATAGGAGAATTACCCTATGAACTTTTGCTTTCTGAAAATAGTAATATTATTGAGCTTTTGGGAAATTTTGGAAATACAAAGTATAAAATAAGTATGTATTCTTCAATGATTAATAAAGATACAATAGTGTTTCATACAGAACTTTTAGCCTACCAAAAATCGGACAATATATCTTTTTATTACTATATTAAGCCCAAAACCATGGGTAAATTGAAGCAAGAAAAGGATTGTTTTGTCTTTAATGATATTTCCTTTCAAGGAAAAGATATAAAAGTATATTTAGCTGAAAATATTGAGATTAAAAATAAAAAATTAAAAGTAGTAGCCAAAGAGAGCTTTGTGTCTACAAATGAAGGACTCTTTGCCATATTACCCTTTGATTCTTCAAAAAATTCAGAAACTTACTTTACAATACAAAAAAAAGGAAGTTATAAAAATACTATAGAAGAAGAAATAAATAACTGGGGGAAACAACTTGCAAGCTATAAGTACAAAGGCCTTTATAGTAATCTGAAAATGTTTGTAAATAATGGGATAATAGTTGATGCTTATAAAGAAGTGCCTGTAGTAGATGTGAGTCAATTATTAAAATACTTAGAGTTAAGCTTGCTAAAAAAAGATTATGATTTAGCAAAAAGTATTTTGGAATATGCACTATTTTCTATAAATCCCAATATAGAAGGGATTATAGCTAGTGATTATATAGATATAAAAGGCAATAGCTTAAGTAGAAAAGATAATTATGGAGTATACAATAGTTATTATAAGAGAAGTGTTTTTTTAAAGTTATATTTAACTTATCTTATGGAAAGTAATGATAAGGATTTTTATAATAAAACTTATTCTATTATAAAAACAAGACTTATTGATTGGCTTGAGAATAAAATCAATGAAAAAGGTGTAGAAGTTGATTCTGGTGATGGAAGAATAGGGAAAGACGGGTACAAAGCTTTTGTAGAAACACAGTACGAATCTTATAAAAGTTTTAAATTACTTAATCAATATTTACAAAAACAAGGAATTAAAGATGAAAAATATAAAAAAATCTCAGAAAAATTAAAGGAGATATTAATTCTTTATTATGTAGATGGAGTTTATATTGCAGATTATCCCTTTGCAAAAAATATTAATCCTAAAAATATTTTTTATGTAGATGAAGATTTATTTTTGACTCAAAGTGAATATTATAAGGCTCTTCAGAAAAATATAGATTTACTTAAGAAAGAAAAAAGTAGTCTAAAGGAGAAAATAGTTTTTGTAAATTATTTGTATGATAAAAAATATTATCTTATGGCTGATTTTATGAGAGAAGAAATAGAAAAAGAATTAGAAGGATATAAGGGTATTGAGCTTTTGCAAAAAGACTTAGAGCTTTTACTTAATTATCTTATAATGAAAGAAAAAGGGGAAAAATATGGACTTAATAAATAAAATAGAAGCCATACTTTTTTTGTACGGACAAGAACTTGAAGTAGAAAGACTTGAGAAATTTTTTGAAGTAGATAGGGAAGAACTTATAAAAGCTCTTGGAAAGCTTAAGGCAAATAAAGAAAATACAGGAGTAAATTTGAAAATTAAAGAGGGGAAAGTTTCTCTTGTAACCAATCCAATATATGGAGAGGTTCTTTTTAATTTTTTTAATCCTAAAGCAAAGCCCAAAAAACTATCAAAAGCAGCTCTTGAAACGCTTACTATAATTGCCTACAGACAGCCTGTTAGCAAGCCTGATATAGAAAGAATAAGGGGAGTAAGTGTTGATGGAATTATATCTACCCTTGAAGAAAAAGAACTTATAGAATGTGTAGGAACAAAAGATGGAATGGGTAGGGCAAAGCAGTATATGGTAACGGAAAATTTTCTTAAATATTTAAATATAAGAAAATTGGAAGATTTACCAAATTATAAAGAGGTGAGTAATGGAGGAGAAACAACGGATTAATAAATTTTTGGCTCAGAAGGGTGTAGGGTCAAGAAGAGAAATAGATAAATATATAGAAATGGAAATGATTAAAGTGAATGGTGTTTTGGCTACTTCAGGGCAAAAAGTAGATGAACATGATGAGATAGAATTTAATGGAAAAATAATTTCTAGCCAAAAAGAGAAAAAAGTGTACTTTATGATAAATAAACCTCAGGGTTATATTTCAGCAGTAAAAGACCTTAGAGAAAAAACAGTTGTAGAACTTATTGATTGCCAAGAGCGTATATATCCAGTAGGTAGGCTAGACCTTAATACAGAAGGACTTCTTATTTTAACTAATGATGGAGACTGTTACAATAAGCTTATTCATCCAAGGGCTGAAATTTGGAAAACATATAAAGCCAAAGTTTGGGGTAGAGTTACAGAAGAAGAAGTAAAGATACTTCAAGAAGGAATTGAGCTTGAAGAAGGAAAGACTTTACCAGCTAAAGTAATTTTGGAAAGAGCCTATGATAATTCTTCTTGGGTAGAAATTTCTATTCGTGAAGGAAGAAATAGACAAATTAGAAGAATGCTAAAGGCTATAGGACATCATGTTATATATCTAAAAAGAGAAAAAATAGGTGAACTAACTATAGGGAATTTGGAAGCTGGGCAATATAGAGAGCTTTATCAAGATGAATTGGAGTATATTTTTTCTTTGTAGGGGGGAAGACCTTAGGGCTCTGCCCAAAACCCACAAGGGTTGGGCCCTTGACGCCGTAGTGGGTGTCCTAAAGGATAAGTTCCTTTTAGTCACAAAAAGCGTTTACGCTTCAAGAAATAAACTAGTATTAGGAGATAACTATGAAAGATTTAATATTTTTAGTAGATTTTGATAGAACAATTACTCTTAATGATTCAACAGATGAATTAATGAATCAATTTAATCCTCAACTGGTAGAAGAATATCAAGGGAAGTTTCGTAGAGGAGAACTTAGAGTAAGAGAATATATAAAGGGTTTACTTGAGTCTTTAAAATTGACTAAGGAAGATTATGAAAAAGCAGTATCAAAAAATCTTCAAATAGACCCAGATTTTAAGAAGTTTATTGAATTAGGTTATGAAATGAGAGTAGTAAGTGCAGGTACTTATGAAAATATTTTGCCTAATTTTCAAAAAGAAGGGATAGATATACCCTTAGAACATATTTATTCTAATAAATTAACTTTTAGAGAAGATAATATAGAGATTTCATTTCCTTATGACAATGAAGATAGTGACGAAGGGATTTGTAAAAAGACTATACTTCTTAAATATAAACAGAAATATAAAAAAGTATTTTTTATAGGAGACGGATATTCTGATATTGGAGCAGCGAGCAAAGCAGATTTTGTTTTTGCAAAAAGAGGAAGATATTTAGAGAAATATTGTCTAGAAAAAGGAATAGATGTTTTTGTATATGATACTTTTCATGATATAATAGAATATATGAAGAAAAATGTCTAAGGTTAAATAACTTGATTTGTGTTAAAATCGCAACTTATGCAGTTGCATCGCATAATCGTGACGCTTAACCTCATATATATCAGATAAAAAGAATAATTGTTCTTCAATCCAACGTAAGGTTTTTAAATATTCTTTACCTCGAAAGAGGTTTAGAATATATTACAAGCGCAACGAAGTGGAGTGGTGCGGTGTGCTGCATAAGCACGGTTTTTAATGCTTTTAAATATAGAAGTTTAATATATAAGCAAAATTTAGGAGGAAAAAATGTCTTTAACTAAAGAAGAAGTTTTAAAAGTTGCTCATTTGGCAAGACTTGAGTTTAAAGAAGAAGAAATAGAAAAGTTTAGAGGAGATTTGAATAATATCCTAAGCTTTATTGAGAAATTACAAGAAGTTGATACTGACGGCGTAGAACCTATGTATCAGGTAAATAATTTAAGTAATGTCCTTAGAAAAGATGAGATTAAAAAATCTCTTGATAAAGAGGAAGCTCTAAAAAATGCTCCTCAAAAAGATGATGGAATGTTTATAGTTCCAAAGGTTGTAGGAGAAAATTAAGGAGGATTTATGGAAAAGTTATACAAACTAAGTGCATTAGAGCTTAAAGAAAAACTTAAAAATAAAGAGATAAGTGTAGAAGAATTGGTAAATTCTGTTTACGATAGAGTAGAAGAAACAGAAGAAAAAGTAGCAAGTTTTGTTTCAATAGTTCCTAGAGAAAAAGCTCTTTTACTTGCGAAGGAATCACAAGAAAAATATAATAACAATGAAGCAAGAACTCTTGAAGGTATACCTGTAGTTATAAAGGATAATATGGTAAGCCTTGGAGAAAAAACAACAGCTTCTTCGAAAATATTAGGAAATTATGAAGGGGTTTATGACGCTTTTGTAGTTAAAAAACTAAAAGAAGCAGGAGCAATTATAATTGGGAAAGCCAATATGGATGAGTTTGCTATGGGTTCTACAACAAAAACTTCTGCTATAAAAGAAACAAAAAATCCTTGGGATTTAACAAGAACACCAGGAGGAAGTTCTGGTGGGAGTGCTTCAGCAGTTGCAACTGGACAAGGGATATTATCTCTTGGAAGTGATACTGGAGGAAGTATTAGACAACCAGCTTCATTTAATGGAATAGTAGGACTTAAACCAACATATGGAAGAGTTTCAAGATACGGACTAATAGCCTTTGCTTCTTCTCTTGACCAAATAGGGCCTATGGGGAAAAGCGTAGATGATGTAGCTCTTATGTTTTCAGCTATAGAAGGTTATGATGAAATGGATAGTACTTCTGTACAAAGAGAAAAAGAAGATTTTTTCGCCAATATAAATGATGGAATAAAAGGACTTAAAGTTGGAATTCCTAAAGAATACTTTGAAGAAGGATTAAATCCTGAATTTAAAACTTTGATGGATGAAAGCATAACTAAATTTAAAGAACTTGGAGCAGAACTTGTAGAAGTAAGTCTTCCACATAGTGAGTATGCAGCACCTACTTATTATATAATAGCACCAGCAGAAGCTTCATCAAATCTTGCAAGATTTGACGGAATAAGATATGGTTACAGAGCAGAAGAATTTGACGGAGTAGAAGATTTATACATAAAATCAAGAAGTCAAGGTTTTGGTGATGAAGTTAAAAGAAGAATAATGATAGGTACTTATGTGCTAAGTGCGGGGTTCTATGATGCTTATTATAAAAAAGCTCAAAAAGTTAGAAGAATAATTAAAAATGATTTTGATAGAGTGTTTGAACAAGTAGATGTAATCTTAGCTCCGGCAACTACTGGAACAGCTTTTAGACTAGATGAGCCTAAAACACCAGTGGAGCTTTATTTAGAGGATATCTATACTATACCTGCTAACCTTGCTGGCATACCAGGACTTGTAGTACCAGCTGGGAAAATTAATGGTTTACCAGTAGGGATTCAATTACTAGGAAAAGCCTTTGATGAAAAAACTCTTTTTAGAGCAGGAAAAGCTTTTGAAAATGCAGTTGGAAAAATGGAAATGCCAAAAGTATAAGGGCAATTAACAATTAATAGTTAATAATTAATAGTTGTAGGGTGTGTTTCCTGTTGGGAGACCCAGATTTTGCTAATAAAATAAATTTTATTAAAACTTTGTGACATTAACCTTAAGGGGTTAAGCGTCCTACGCTTAGGTCTTAGTTTTTGACCTAAAAAAGCTTTAATATATCAATAAAGAAACGAATTTTAGGAGGAATATATGTCTAGAGAATGGGAATCAGTCATAGGACTTGAAGTTCATTTACAACTTAAGACTGGAACGAAAGTATGGTGTAGTTGTTCTGCTGATTATGATAACTCTGAAGCAAACACGCATACTTGTCCAATATGCCTAGGTCATCCTGGGGTATTACCAAAATTAAATGAAAAAGTACTTGATTATGCAATAAAAGGAGCTCTTGCTCTAAATTGTGAAATAAATGAAGAATCAAAATTTGACAGAAAAAACTATTTTTATCCAGATACTCCAAAAAATTATCAAATAACTCAATTTGATAAACCCTATGCAGGAAAAGGATATCTTGATATAAAACTTCCAAGTGGAAGAGAAAAAAGAGTGGGAATAACAAGAGTTCAAATAGAAGAAGATGCAGGAAAATCTATACATGGTGCAAAAGAATCTTATATAAATTTCAACAGAGCTTCTATGCCACTTATTGAAATTATATCTGAACCAGACATGAGAAGTTCTGAAGAAGCTTATGAATATTTGAATACTTTAAAGTCTATACTTAAATACACAGGAATTTCAGATGTTTCTATGGAACTTGGGTCACTTAGATGTGATGCTAATATTTCAGTAAGAAAAACAGGAGAACCTTTTGGAACTAGAGTAGAAGTAAAAAACTTAAACTCATTTAAGGCTGTAGCAAAGGCTATAGATTATGAAATAGGAAGACAAATTGAGCACATAGAAAAAGGCGGAACTGTTGATCAAGAAACTAGACTTTGGGATGATTCTGTACAAGTAACAAGAATTATGAGAAGTAAAGAAGAAGCTAATGATTATAGATATTTCCCAGAACCAGATTTGGTAAAGGTTATAATCTCTCAAGAAAAAATAGAGAAATTAAAAGAAGAAATGCCTGAAACTAAAATAGATAAAATGGCAAGATTCTTGAATGAATACGGTATAAAAGAATATGACGCTCAAGTGCTTTCTGAAGATATTGAGTTAGCTAACTATTTTGAAGAAGTGGCAAAAGTATCAGGTAACGGAAAAACTTCTGCAAACTGGGTACTTACAGAGGTACTTAGAGTACTAAAAGATACAAATAAAACTATTGAAGAATTTAACGTGCCTGCTAAAGATATAGGGGAAATAATTATTCTTATTGATAAAGGAACTATATCATCGAAAATAGCAAAAGAGGTATTTGGAATAAGACTTGTTGAAAATAAAAGTCCAGAAGATATAGTTAAGGAAAAAGGACTTGT
>RRZT013051760.1_pt1 | contig 13017 bp, 14 predicted proteins | sample 2165551 | NCBI WGS metagenome assembly RRZT01 (sample SAMN10456910, study PRJNA506462) | wastewater metagenome | biome: wastewater; feature: sludge; material: wastewater sludge; isolation source: wastewater sludge with Escherichia coli K12::gfp cells carrying plasmid... | place: USA: Moscow, Idaho... | reverse complement strand
GTGCCTCGGCGCTGATGCAGGGCCTCGCGGACGGCTACTTCGTGCTGCCGAACACCATCAACGACTACCTCGCTGATGCGCCGTTCGACAAGCTGCCCGAGGACCACCCGGCCGTCGCGGAGGCCCGCGACTCGGCACAGGCCCGCATCGACAAGCTGCTGTCCATCCAGGGCACCCGCTCGGTCGACTCCTACCATAAGGAACTCGGCCACATCATGTGGGAGTACTGCGGCATGGAGCGCACCGAGGAGGGCCTGAAGAAGGCCATCGGTCTGATCCAGAACCTCCGCGAGGACTACTGGAGCAACGTGCGCGTCACCGGCAAGAACGAGGACTTCAACCAGGCCCTCGAGCGCGCAGGCCGCGTCGCCGACTTTATGGAGCTCGGCGAGCTCATGTGCGTCGACGCCCTGCACCGTCGCGAGAGCTGTGGCGGTCACTTCCGCGCCGAGTCGCAGACCCCTGAGGGCGAGGCCCTTCGCCACGACGACGAGTTCCTCTACGTCGCGGCATGGGAATGGAACGGCGAGGGTAACGTGCCGGTCCTGCACCGCGAACCCCTCAACTACAAGGCAATCGAACTCAAGCAACGGAGTTACAAGTGAAGCTCAAGCTACGTATCTGGCGTCAGGCCGGCCCTGAAGCAGCCGGCCGGATGGTTGAGTACGACCTGGACGGCGTGTCGGAGGACATGTCCTTCCTCGAGATGCTTGACCTCCTCAACGAGAACCTCACCGAGCGCAACGAGGAACCGGTCGCGTTCGATCACGACTGCCGCGAGGGCATCTGCGGCATGTGCGGCGTCGTCATCAACGGCATCGCGCACGGTGGTTCGGCCACGACCACCTGCCAGCTGCACATGCGCTCGTTCTCGGACGGCGCGACGATCGACATCGAGCCATGGCGCGCGGGTGCCTTCCCGGTGATCAAGGACCTCGCGGTCGACCGCAACGCCTTCGACCGGATCATCGCCGCAGGCGGTTTCATCTCGTCGAACACCGGCTCCGCGCCGGAGGCCCACTCGACCCCCGCACCCAAGCGCGAGGCAGACAAGGCGTTCGACAACGCCACCTGCATCGGCTGCGGCGCGTGTGTCGCGGCGTGCCCGAACAGCTCCGCCATGCTGTTCACCTCGGCGAAGATCACGCACTTGGCCATGCTCCCGCAGGGCCAGCCGGAGCGCTACCGTCGCGTGAAGTCGATGGTCGCCCAGCACGACGAGGAGGGCTTCGGCAACTGCACCAACATCGGTGAGTGCGCCGCGGTCTGCCCGAAGGGCATCCCGCTCGAGTCCATCGCCCAGCTGAATCGTGATCTGATCGCGTCGCTGTTCAAGGCCGACGGCAAGCAGTAGGACCTGCACCGACGAGGGGCGACGCTTCGGCGTCGCCCCTCTCGTCACGTCTGGGGGAGGGCTCGAGCTTGAGACGTCTGGGGGAGGCCTCGAACTTGAGCACTTTTCCGGGTTCGTTCGCCGTCTGAAGCGATGGCAACGCTGCCAGTCGCAACGAGTCCGGGAAAGTGCTCATGTGCACGGCCCGAACCGGAGCGCCACCCCGATTTCCCCGGCCCGCGCGGAGATGCAATAATTGTTAGTCGTTGCCCACTCCGGGCGACCCCATCACGCACGGCTCCTGCCACGGGGGGAAAGTCTGTGTGTGTCCGGGCCAGAACAACCCGCGGTGACCTGTGGCACTGACGGAAGGCACATCATGACCAACAAGCTGATCCTGGACATCGACCAGGCGTCGCTGCGCGACGACATCCCCGAGTTCCGCGCCGGCGACAACGTTCGCGTGCACGTGCGCGTCATCGAGGGCAACCGCTCCCGTGTCCAGGTGTTCGCAGGCGTCGTCATCGCCCGCAACGCCGGTGGCATCCAGGAGGCGTTCACCGTCCGTAAGGTGAGCTTCGGCGTCGGCGTCGAGCGCACCTTCCCGCTGCACTCTCCGATCATCGAGAAGATCGAGGTCGAGCGCCGCGGTGACGTCCGTCGCGCCAAGCTGTACTACCTCCGCGGCCTCCGCGGCAAGGCAGCCAAGATCAAGGAGAAGCGCGTCTGATCCGCGTCAGCTCCGCGGAACCGCCGGTCGACTTCGGTCGACCGGCGGTTCCGCATTTCAGCGGCGCTGGGAGCCGCCGCTATATGCTCAAGGCGCACGATCCCCACCAGAAGGAGCGAGCCTGTGGCTGACAGCGGGCACGACGCTCACCCTCCGGCCGACGCGCCGAGGCCGGGAGCCGGACACCGCGCGCTGCGATGGCTGATCGAGGCAGCGGTGATCCTTGTCGGGGCAGTCGTGATCGCGACCCTGCTGCGCACCTTCGTCGCGCAGATGTTCGTCATCCCCTCGACGTCCATGGAGAACACGCTGCAGGTACACGACCGGATCCTCGTGGCGAAGTTCGGGGGCTTCCAGCGCGGTGACGTCGTCGTCTTCGAGGACCCGGGCAACTGGCTGGGTCCCCCCGAACCCAACACCGACGGCCTCGCGAGGGCGCTCGAGTTCGTCGGCGTGCTTCCCGACTCGGGCACAGGACACTCGTCAAGCGCGCAGTCGGCATGCGAGCCGACCACGTCCGGCTCAACGAGCAGGGACTGATCGAGGTCAACGGGGCCGCGCTGGACGAGGCCGCCTACCTCTACGCCCGCGACGGCGTCCAGGTGGCACCCGCGACGGTGCCGTTCGACATCGTCGTGCCGCAGGGCCACATCTTCGTGATGGGGGACCACCGCAACAACTCGGAGGACTCGCGCTGCCGTCTCGCCAACGGGGACGGCAGCATCGCCTTCGTCCCCGTCGACAAGGTGGTCGGCGCCGCGGTCGCCATCGTCTCCCCGCTGGAGAGGCTCTCCACGTTCAGCGTGCCCGACTCGTTCGACGGCGTGCCCGAGGCGGACGAGCCGGCGCCGGAGCAGGCGGAGCTGATCCACGTCGAGCCGGGCTGCTGACCCCTGCGGCGCGAGTCCCGACGGTGACCGCGCGCCCCACGGCGGTTCGGCGAGGCTGACCCGAACGCGGCGGCGGTATGCTCGCTATGCACCCAGTCACTCGCGAAGGACATCCTGTGGAAGCCACTACTCACGACGAAGCGGACGCCCCCACCGAGGAGCCGAAGCCGAGCGCAGGCCGTCGCGCGTTCGGATGGCTCACCGAGGGTGTCCTCATCCTCGTCGGCGCGATCATCATCGCGACGCTGCTGCGCACCTTCGTCGGCCAGATGTTCGTCATCCCCTCCGGGTCGATGGAAAACACCCTCCAGGTCAACGACCGCGTGCTGGTCGCGAAGTTCGGTGGCTTCCAGCGCGGCGACGTGGTGGTGTTCGAGGACCCGGGCAACTGGCTGGCTCCGAGCCCGCCGGTGACCAACAAGTTCCAGATCGCGCTCGAGTTCATCGGCGTGCTGCCGAACTCCGGGACGGAGCACCTGATCAAGCGCGTCATCGGCATGCCGGGCGACCACGTCCGGCTCGACGACGAGGGGCGGATCGAGGTCAACGGTGTGCAGCTCGAGGAGAGCGCCTACCTCTTCGCCGAGGACGGCATCCAGGTCGCTCCCGCGACCGTGCCGTTCGACATCGTCGTCCCGAAGGACCGGATCTTCGTGATGGGAGATCACCGCAACGCGTCGAACGACTCGCGCTGCCGGCTCGGCAACGTGGGCCGCAACCCGGGCGAGGACGCCTTCGTCCCGGTCGACAAGGTGGTAGGTGCCGCAGTGGCGATCGTCTCGCCGCTCGACCGGCTCTCCACCTTCACCGTCCCCGCGACCTTCAAGGACGTCCCGGAGCCGACGGAGCCCGCCCCCGACAAGCCCGACCTGATCCATGTGGAGTCCGGCTGCTGATGATCCGTCTTGGCCGCAGCGCCTACAGCTACGAACGGGCGCTCTTCCGAGCCGGTCTCGGCCCCGTAGCGGGGGCCGATGAGGCCGGTCGCGGGGCCTGCGCAGGCCCGCTCGTCGCCGCGGCCGCGATCCTCGACCCGAACCGACCCATCCCCGGTCTCGACGACTCGAAGGCCCTCACGCCTGCGGCGCGGGAACGCATGTACGAGGTGATCCAGAAGCGGGCCGTCGCCGTCGCCGTGGCGATCGTCGACCCTGAGGAGTGCGACGAACTCGGCATGCACCAGGCCGACCTGCACGGGCTACGTAGGGCGGTGGGTCGGCTCGACGTGCCTGCCAACTTCGTGATCACAGACGGTTTCCCCGTCGACGGGCTCGGCGTGCCCGGAGTGGCGATGTGGAAGGGCGACAAGGTCAGCGCCTGCGTGAGCGCGGCATCGATCGTGGCGAAGGTGACGAGGGACCGGATCATGACCGGGTATCACGACACCTACCCCGACTATCGCTTCGACATCCACAAGGGGTACTGCACGTCGGTGCACCAGGCCGCGCTCGACGCCGTCGGCCCGTCACCGATCCACCGCTGGTGCTTCGACAATGTCGCCCGCCTCGCCCCGGCAGGCCGTTCGTCACTGGGATAGAGTTGGCTCACCATGAGCGCCGATGACCTTGAACAGTACGAGAGCAAGCTCGAACTCGACCTGTACCGCGAGTACAAGGACGTGGTCGGGATCTTCACCTACGCGGTGGAGACGGAGCGACGCTTCTACCTCTGCAATGCGGTGGACCTCAAGGTGCGCACCGAGGGAGGCGACGTCTACTACGAGGTCTCGATGGGCGACGCCTGGGTGTGGGACATGTACCGACCGGCCCGCTTCGTGAAGTCGGCGAAGGTCCTGACCTTCCGTGACGTCTCCATCGAGGAGATCGTGCACTCCGATCTCGAGGTCCCCGAGGGCGACGCCCGCGCCTGAGGCTCTCCGAAACCGGCCGGAAATTCGGCCTGTGGATAGTGCAAAACCGGTGACGCTCCGCCTGATCGTGAGGGTGGAGGTGGTCACACATGACCGATCGACGCCACGATTTCGGGCGAAGGGGCGAACAGCGCGCGGAGGAATATCTCCGTTCGCTCGGCTGGCAGATACTCGAGCGCAACTGGCGCTGCCGGGAGGGCGAGGTCGACATCGTCGCCCGCGATCCCCAGGCAGACGCCCTCGTCGTGGTGGAGGTCAAGTCGCGCTCCGGCACCGGGTACGGCACCCCGCTCGAGGCCATCACCTACCGGAAGGTGATGCGGCTGCGCCAACTCGCGGCCATCTATGCCCGCGGCTGCCGGGTGCGCACCAGGCGGCTCCGGGTCGACGCGATAGGCCTCGTGTGGCCCCGTGGCGGTGACTGCGAACTGATCCACGCCCGCGGGATCGAGGAACTGTGAGAGGCTCGGCCTGGTCGGTCGCGCTCACCGGCATCGAGGGGGCGGTGATCGAGGTGGAGGCCGCCAAGGGCGGTGGCCTTCCGCGCACCCAGCTGGTCGGCCTGCCCGACACCGCGCTCCGGGAGGCGAAGGAGCGGGTCAAGGCGGCCGTGACCGCCTTCGAACTGCCGTGGCCGCCGCAGCTGATCACCATCAATCTCTCTCCGGCGAGCCTGCCGAAGACCGGTTCGCACTTCGACGTGGCGATCGCCGTCGCGGCGATCCTCGCCGAGAGCCGATGGTCGATGCCGCTGGTGGCCAGCACCATCTTGTTCGGTGAGCTGAGCCTCGACGGCAGGATCAGGAACGTGCGCGGCGTGCTCCCCGCCATGCTGGCCGCGGCGAAGGCGGGCTTCGAGCACGCGATCGTGCCGAGCGCGCAGGTCGAGGAGGCAGCCCTCGTGCCTGGGCTGACGGTGTGGGGAGCCGGGCGTCTGACGGAGGTGGTCCAGATCCTGCGGGGCCGTCCCGTCGACTCACCGAGCGAGTCGGCACCCAGCGCGTCGCTCCCGCCGGTCGAGGCCTCGGCCATCCCACCCGACCTCGCCGATGTCGTCGGCCACGAGGACGGCAAGTTCGCACTCGAGGTTGCCGCGGCCGGTCGGCATCACCTGTACCTGCACGGAGCGCCGGGGGTCGGGAAGACGATGCTGGCGTCGCGCCTCACCTCACTGCTGCCGGATCTCACGCAGGACGAGTCGCTGGAGGTCTCCGCCATCCACTCCCTTGCCGGGCATCAGCTCACCGGGCTGCTGTCGCGCCCGCCGTACGCCGATCCGCACCACTCGGTGACGCCAGTCGCGCTGCTCGGCGGTGGGTCAGGCGAACTCAAGCCAGGCGCCATCTCCATCGCGCACAGGGGCGTGCTCTTCCTCGACGAGTGCCCCGACTTCGGCCCGAAGCTCGACGCGCTGCGCACCCCGCTGGAGAACGGCAGCATCATCATCTCAAGGGCCCGCGCGACGGCCCTGTTCCCGGCCAGGTTCCAGCTGATCCTCGCAGCCAACCCGTGTCCCTGCGGCAACCACGGAGTGGCCGGGCTGGAATGCACGTGCGACAGCGTGAAGGTGCGCAGGTACCAGGAACGGATCAGCGGGCCGATCCTCGACCGGATCGACATCCGGCACCAGATGGTCAGCACGAAGCGGGTCCTGCTCGACGTGGCTGCCTCGCCTCCTGAGCCCAGCTCCGTCGTCGCGGAGAGGGTGGCAGAGGCGCGTCAGCGGCAGGCGCGGAGGTTGGCGGACACGCCCTGGTCGACCAACGGCGAGGTGGCAGGCCCTTATCTGCGCAAGGAACTGCCTCTGCCCGAGGATCTCGGCTCGCTGAACTCGGCGCTCGATCGTGGGGCGCTGAGCCTGCGTGGCGTCGACAAGGTGCTCAGGGTTTCGTGGACGCTGGCAGACCTGGCCGGTCATGACCGGATCGGTCCGCGCGAACTGCGCGCAGCCCTGCGCCTGCGTCAGGGCGAGCAGTTGAGGGCCGTCTCGTGATCGACGAGCGGAGAGCACGGATGGCGCTCTGCGCCCTCGAACCATTGGGCACCCCCGCGTTCGCCCGGGCGTTGGCCAGGTTCGGCGCGGTGGAGTTGTGGGAGGGGTTCCGTGCCAGGGCTGATGAATCAGCGTGGGGGAGGAGGGCCCAGGCGATCGACGTGGCCGAACTCGAGCGCTCCACCGAGGCCTGCGGTGCCAGGTTCATCATTCCGGGCGACGACGAGTGGCCGCTCCAGCTCGAGGACCTGGGCCAGGTGAGCGTTGCAGGGCAGGCGGGCGAGCCGGTCGGCCTGTGGGTCCGGGGGTTGCCGCTCAGCGGGCTGGCTGGTGGCGTCGCCATCGTCGGTGCGCGGGCCGCCAGCGCCTACGGGGAGAACGTGACGCTCGAGGTGGCGGCCGACCTCGCTTCCGGTGGCCGGGTGGTGATCAGTGGGCTGGCCTTCGGCGTCGACGCCGCTGCGCACAGGGGAGCGCTGGGGGTGCGTGGCCTCACCGTCGGGGTCGTGGCCAGCGGCGTCGACGACCCGTATCCGGCCGCCAACCGGATCCTGGCCGAGTCGATGACCCGCTCAGGCGCCGTGGTCTCCGAACTGCCACCTGGGGCGCGCCCAACGCGCTACGCGTTCCTTGCCCGCAACCGGATCATAGCGGCGCTGTCAGAGGCCGTCGTGGTCACGGAGGCGGCCGCGAGATCCGGGGCCAAGAACACGGCCTCCTGGGCGAGCGCGCTCGGGCGTGCGCTGCTCGCCGTGCCAGGCCCGGTCACGTCGTCGCTCTCGGCCACGCCGCACAGGCTCATCCGCGACGGGGCGGCGATCCTGTGCACGTGTGCGGCGGATGTGGAGGAGGTGCTCGGGCCGCTGGGGTCGGCCGACCAGGGGGATGGTCGGGGAGAGCAGCGACCCGTGGACAGGCTGGCACCAGACCTGCTGGCCATCCGTGAGGCGGTCCAGCCGAGAGAGGAGGTGACGGCGGCCCAACTGGTGGCCCGCACCGGCCAGCGCATGTTCGACGTGCTGGCCAACGCCGGCGAGCTGGTGGAGCAGGGGTGGCTCGACGAGGTCGACGGCGGGTTCACCCTGCCAGGAAGGAGACAAGGATGAGGGTGGGCTCGCGGAGCCAGGGACGTTCCGCTCAGCTGACGCGATCCCCGGTCGCGAGGTCGAAGGCGAGGGGCTCTCCGTCGACGACGCACTGCAGGAGCAGTTGGCCGGTTTCCGGCGAACGCCAGACAAAGACGGCGCCGCTCAGGTCGACGTCGCTGCGGGCGAGCACCGCCGTGAGCGCCTCGGCCGTCACCTCGCCAGGGGAGCACGGGGCGCGGGACTCGTCGTCCACGAGGGGAGGAACGCACTGCACAAGGCTGCGCGCCTGGCCCGGGACCAGTGGCTGCAGCACGGCCCCGTCGCAGGGCTCATCGCCCAAGAAGGCCTTCGCGTCGCCCGCGATCTGGACGCTGCGGGCGTCCCCCTCCGCGACCATGACCGAGTACCAGGTGCCGCCGATGGCGGCCTCAGCCGTCTGGAGCCATGCAATCCAGGACGCCTAGTCTGCGAGCGCCTCGTCCCCGGACACGGGGGCGGGCTGCTGCTGAGCGTCGCCGAGGTGGACGGCAAGGCCGGGGGCGGAGTTGTCGAGGGAGCAGCGGTAGGTAACCAGGGGCTGCGCGGTCGGGGTCGCCTGCACTGTGATCCCGATCCGCTCGCGCTCGCATGCCCCGGCGTCCGGGGTCCGGGCCAGGATGCCCTCGGCGTCCAGCCGATCGAGCGGCAGGTGGAACGGAACCTTCGTCGGCGCCGCGTCCGGGTCGGTGGTGTCGCGAAGCTCGTCGCCCCAGAGATCATGCTGGTACTCCAGCGTGCGGGTCTCGCTGTCGGTGACGACGGTGACGTTGAGGATTCCGGGGGCGTGGTAGAAGGTGGCGATCTCGCCGCCGTCCAGTTGCGCGGTCGCGCGCTCTAGCAGCTTCGGGAGGTCGTCTGGTCGGTTGGCGGACTGCCACCAGAGCACGGCGCCGCCCACGGCGAGCAGCGCCAGGGCGACCACGGCGACGATGTGGGCCGGGCGGCGCCTGATGGCGCCGCCCGGCCCGGATGCTTCAGCTGTCATGGGCCCCTCCGACCGGTCTGCTCAGGTGAGGGTAACCGGCGGAAGGCTCAGGCTCGCTCAGCCGGTGAAGCGCACGATGTTGTTGAACACCATGCCCTTCGTCCACGCGTACCTGGCGGGCTGACCCGGCTTCGCGACGTTGCTGATGTAGCTGGTCTCGGTGTAGCTGCGGCAGCCGTTGCGGCCGGTCTTGGCGTTGTCGCACTCGGTGAACCACTTACGCCCGTTGACCACGTGCGTGCCGGGCGTGGCGAGTGGGTTGCCCTTCCAGATCGCGCGGGCTGAGGGCTGGTAGGTCAGGTTGTTGAACGTCCACCCGTTGCTCGCGTAGAAGGATCCGTTGGCCGCCTGCTTGATGACGGTCGCCTGGATGTCGGTGCGGCAGCGGGTCGTCGCCGAGTACTTCTCGCAGCTGGTGCGCCACTGGCGACCGTTGAGCGTGTGCTGCCCCGGTGTGGAGTAGACGTCGAAGCCGCCGCGCTTGAGCCGGTAGAAGTCGACGGGTGCGTAGGAGAGGAGGCCCTGGGTCGTGGCACGCACCCACGTGCCGCGGTTCAGGTTGGTGATGCCCTTCGCCTTGTCGGCGGCGCTGTAGGCGATGGCGCCGGAGTCGGCGCCGCTGGTGATGGTCATCGACCCCATCCAGGTCCTCGTCCTCGCGACCGTTCCCGAGTCGAGATCGGACAGCGCGGCTGCGACGAGGCCCGTCGTGTTGGCGTTCTCGACCTCCGTGTAGACGGGGGCACCCCAGTACGAGCCGTTGCCGCGCTGCAGCTTCTTCAGGTAGCCGACGGCCTTCGTCAGCGGCGCGTCGGCGGCCTTGATGCCCTTCGCCTTCGCGGCACGCAGGCCCATCACGAGGAGCGCGGTGCCGTCCGGGTCGGACTGGGCGGTGCAGCCCTTGCCCGCGGTGAAGTTCATCGGGAATCCGCCGTCGGCGCACTGCTTGCCCGCGACGAAGGAGACGGTGGAGGCGGGGAGGGTGCCGGTGCGGGCGAGGCCGATCATGGCGTAGCCCTGGCCGAAGGCGTTGGTGCCCTTCGACCATCCGGCCTCACCCGAGCCGTTGAACGAGGCGGCGGTGAGGGCGCGCGGGTTGATCCCGTCGTAGGAGGTGGTGCTGCGTCCCGAGGCCGACAACGCGACCAGCGACTTGGCGATCATGCCGTTGTCCTGCTGGGTCCCGTAGTCGGCGTTTGCCATGACCCGCTCCTTGAACGGGCCCTCGGCGGCCTTGAGCCAGCCGTCGGTCGTGGCCTGGGGCGCGCCCGCGGCGAGGCCGGCGAGGACGGCGTCGAGGGTGAGGCCGGGGTCCGCGGTTCCGGCGACCGATTCGAGCATCTTGTGTTTGGCCGAGGTCTGCTTGGCCATCCAGGCGACCGCCGCGACGGCCCTGTCGGCGTCGTGGCTCTCGGCGTTGGCGGGCAGGGAGGGGGCGATCGCAACTCCGGCGACCAGTGCGGCTGTCAGCAGCCGTGCGCGTGCACGCATGTGGATCCTTTCGCGTCATTCCGCTGGCCATCTGCCGCGGACGATCCGTGTGTGCCGAGCCTAGGTCCGACTTGCCCCGACGAGGGGGTCACGGTTGCGCGTCAGTCCCGGATTCGCACCGGATTCCACGCTCGGCCTGCTGAGCGTAACACGCTGTCACCCGGGACTGTGCGGGCGGCTTCGAGGAAGCGTCCTTCGGCTCAGCCGGTCTTGGCGGGGGCGGCGATCCGGGCCATCCCGGACGCGCGCCGCAGCACCGTCAGGACGGGTCGTCCGAGGATCAGGATGGCGAGGCTCGTGGTGATCGCCCGGCCGGTGTCCCAGCCGCCGGTCGAGGTGATCAGCGTGAACCAGCCGAACCGGATGAGGTTCTCTCCGATCGGTGCCCCGGGGATGTAGTCCAGGCTCCCCGGGACGCCGTTGGCGTCGATGTCGGAGATGAAGGGCCAGAACCAGAGGTTCATCAGCGCGCCGTAGACGTAGGCCGAGACGATGCCGAAGACGATCAGCATGACGATCTCCCAGCGGCCCTTTACCCGTCTTGGCAGCAACCCGGCGGCCAGCCCCACCCAGCCAGCGCACAGCATCTGGAACGGAAGCCACGGGCCGATGCCCGCGGTGAGCAGGGCCGAGGCGAACAGCGACGTGAACCCCAGCAGATAGCCGAACCCTGGCCCGAAGGCGCGCCCCGCGAGCACGAGCAGGAAGAAGACCGACTCGATGCCCGCCGTTCCCGCCCCGAGTGCCGGTCGGATCGCGGCGTTGATGGCGGAAAGGACGCCCAGCACCGCGAGCGCCTTCGAGTCGAGCCCGCCCTCGGCGACCTGGGCGATCACCAGAAGCAGGATGATCGGCAGCAGCGCCGCGAAGACGAACGGCGCGTCCTCGGCGTGCTGAGGGGAGACGTCGACGGCCGGGATGATCAGCGGCCACCCCAACGCGAACAGCCCGAGCAGCGTCGACAACGCGATGACCAGCCAGGTCCGCCAGCCGAGGGCGACGCCGATCACCGGGTCCGGGATCTCCAGGGACTCAGCGCGAGGCATCGACGAACTCCCTGACGGTGAGCACCGGGGTGGGGTTTGCCACCTTCGCGACCTGCGTGGCGAGGAGCGCCGACCCGGCGAGCACCGAGCGGGTCGGCCCGTCGGAGACGATCTCGCCCTCGGCCATCACGACGACCCGCTCGCACGTCTCGGCGACCATCTCGACGTCGTGGGTGGCGATCAGCACCGACCGGCCCGCCGCGGCGAGGTCGGCGATGATGCGGCTCAGCTCGGCCTTCGCGGCGTAGTCGAGGCCGCGGGTGGGCTCGTCGAGCAGCACGACGGGCGGGTCCCCGGCGAGCTCGACGGCGAGCACCACGGCGAGCTTCTGCCCCTCCGACAGGTCGCGCGGATGGGCGGACGGGTCGATGGTCGGGACGAGCCGCCGCAGCAGGGCCAGCGTCGTGCCGGCCTCGAGCTCGGCGTTGCGGTCGCTCATCGAGCACTCCGCCTCGACGGAGGTGAGGTAGAGCAGGTCGGCGGGGGTCTGCGGGACCAGCGCGATCCGGTCGGCGAGCTCGACGGTGCCGCCGTCGCGTCGACCCGCACCCTGGATGGCCCACATCAGGCTCGACTTGCCGCAGCCGTTGCGCCCCATCAGCGCCGTCACCTCGCCCTTGTGCAGGGTCAGGTCGACGCCGGACACGGCGAGTTTCTCGGGGTAACGCACGATGATGCCCTGCGCGCGCAGCGCGATGTCCGTGTGCGGCAGGGGAGCAGGCAGTGCCGGCGGCTGGTCGCGCCAGCGCTGGCGTTCGGCCGACGCGGCCCTGCGCCCCTCCCGGATCGTCAATGGCAGCGGCGACCAGCCGAGCTCTACCCCCAACTCCACCAGCGGTGGCTTGATCGGAGAGGTGCGCAGCATGGTGCGGGTCTCTCCGACGCTGACCTCGTCACCGACGAGCAGCACGCTGTCCGCGAACTCGATCACGCGCTCCATCCGGTGCTCGGCGATGACGACGGTGGTGCCGAGGTCGCGGACGAGTCGGCTGATCGTGGCGAGCACCTCCTCGGCGGCGATCGGGTCGAGCGCGGAGGTGGGCTCGTCGAGGACGAGCACCTGCGGCGAACTGGCGATCACCGAACCGATCGCGACGCGCTGCTGTTGCCCGCCCGACAGAGTGCGCAGCGGCCGCGCGCGCAGGTCGGCAATGCCGAGCAGGTCGAGCGTCTCCTCGACGCGGCGGCGCATCTCCGCGGGCGGGAACCCCAGTTGCTCCATCGAGTAGGCCAGTTCCTCTTCGACGACATCGGTCACGAAGCCGGCGAGCGGATCCTGGCCCACGTAGCCGACGGTGGTCGCGAGTTCCCGGGGCTGCAGCATCGTGGTGTCCCTGCCGTCGATGACGATGCGGCCGGTGCGCACGCCCCCCGTGAAGCGGGGGACCAGGTTGTTGATGCCGCCGAGCATGGTCGACTTTCCGCTGCCGGTCGGCCCGACGACGAGGCACAACTCGCCCTCCTCCAGCTCGAAGCTGGCGTGGCTGAGCCGGAGCACCTCGTTGTTGGCGTAGCGGAAGCTGACGTCGTCGAAGGTGATCATGCGGACCTC
>RRZT011611355.1_pt1 | contig 13018 bp, 9 predicted proteins | sample 2165551 | NCBI WGS metagenome assembly RRZT01 (sample SAMN10456910, study PRJNA506462) | wastewater metagenome | biome: wastewater; feature: sludge; material: wastewater sludge; isolation source: wastewater sludge with Escherichia coli K12::gfp cells carrying plasmid... | place: USA: Moscow, Idaho ... | reverse complement strand
TGACGGTCAAGGCGGTATCGAACATTTGCGTGCCCCCTTAATACCGGAACAGCCGCCGCGAGATCAGCCAGGCGCCGGCCTGAATGATCTTGACGATGACGTAGAAGATGATGGCGGCCATGGCGAACAGCTCGAACGTGCGGAAGGTCAGCGCGTTCAGGTCCTGCGTGACCCCGTAAAGATCGCTATTCATGCCGACGGTGACGCCAAGCGAGGTCATCAGCACCGCCCAGACCATCTGGTTGGTGATGGTGGGGAAGGAAATGCGCAGCATCTGCGGCATCACGATATAGCGGAAGGCCTGCAGCTTGGACATGCCCAGCGACCAGCCGGCACGCGCCTGCGTTTCAGGAATGGCCTTCAGCGCACCGCGGAAGTTTTCCGCCAGATAGCCCGCATTGTTGAAGGTGATCCCCAGCAGAAGCGAGTTATAGGGGCTGAGGTGGATGCCCAGACCCGCCAGCCCGAAATGCGCCATATAGATCTGGAACAGCGCCGGCGTGTTGCGCGCGATTTCCACCCATGTGGTCGCGATGCCCGACAGGATGCGGTTTCCCGATTGCCGGAACAGCGTCAGCATCAGCGCCAGCACAATGCCGATCACCATCGACAGCACCGCGATCTGCATGGTGACGAGCGCACCATCCAGCATCTGCGGCAGCTTGTTCCAGGCCTGTTTCCATTGGAAGGTATAGTTCATGCCCGCCCTTTCCCCATTTGCGAAAAAGCGGCGCGAGGCAGTCCCTCGCGCCGCTTCTCAGGCGGTTGGATCAGCGATAGACGCCGGGGATCGACAGGTTCGCGGGCTCGCCCTCGCCGACCCATTTCTTGTACAGCTCGGCATAGCGGCCGGTGCGGACCTGCTGGTTCACGAACAGGTTCAGATAGTTGATCAGGCCCTGTTCATTGCGCAGCGTGATCAGCGCGACATAATCCGGCACCATCGGGGCCTTGTCGACAATCTTGATGCCGGGGAAGTTGCCCGATTTCACGTTGGCTTCGGCCACTTCGACGGTGGACACGGTGGCGTCCAGCTGGCCTTGGCTCAGCGCCAGGAATACGTCGGCCTGGTTCTGATAGGGACGGAATTCGCCCTCGCCCCATTCCTTCACCTTGCCTTCCAGCCAGATCGCTTCATAGGTGCCAGCGGTGGCGCCCACGGTCTTGCCCTTCATGCCTTCCCAATTGGCCATCTCGACCTTGTCATTGGTGACGACGGCGTTTTCAAAGGCGTAATAGGGGATCGAGAAGCCCACCGTCTTCGCGCGCTCCAGCGTGTCCGAGGTCGAGGCGACGCCGATATCAACCTGACCCGACACGAGGGCCGGGATACGTTCGGGGAAGGTGGTTTCGACGATCTCGGCGGTGACGCCAAGCGCCTTGGCCAGATCGTTGCAATAATCCACATCGAAGCCCTGCGGATTGTTGTCCGCGTCGCGCGACCCCATGGGCGGGAAGTCCAGCACAACCGCGCAGCGCAGCGTGCCCGAGGCGATGATGTCATCCAGCTTGTCTGCGAAGGCGGGGCCGGTAAAGGCCGCAGCGGCCGCCACAGCCAGGGTGATAACCGAGGTCTTCATGTTGTTATGTTCTCCCATGTTGGTCGTCTGGTCCTGATGGACCGATTCCACCAGATTTTTATTCCCGTTGCCGTGATGAAAAGCAAATGAAAAATACAACTTGTATGCAGGGAGCGTGTTTCCGAGGCGGCGTACCGCGCAATGCGGCAGTCGAAGGCGGGTGTTGCCGGGCGTCGACACAAGGATCGGACGCCCGGCAGAAGGGGTCAAGCTAGATCTTCGGGCAATATGCCCTCGGGGATGTTCTGGAAGCTGACCGGGCGCAGGAAGCGGCGGATCGACAGGGTGCCGACGCTGGTGGCGCCAAAGTTGGTGCTGGCGGGGTAGGGGCCGCCATGAACCATGGCATCGGCGACCTCGACCCCCGTCGGGAAACCGTTGGCCAGCACGCGGCCCGCCTTGCGTTCCAGAATGGGCAGCAGGCGGCGGCCTTCCGGCGCGTCCTCGGGATCAAGGTGGATGGTCGCGGTCAGCTGGCCTTCGAAGCCTTTTGCCAGACGTTCCATATCCTCGGGGCCTTGGACGCGGATCACCAGACCCAGCGGGCCGAAGACCTCCTCGCCCAGGGCGTGGTCCTGCAGATAGGTGGCGGCGTCGGTCTCATACAGGTTCGGGTTCGCCTCGCGGCCCTCGCTGACGGTGGACAGCAGGGGGGTGACGCTGTTGCGGCCCTCGAACCGGGCCTGACCGTCGCGGTAGGCCTTGGCGATGCCGTCGGTCAGCATGACCTGCGGGCCCACCTGTTCCAGCGCGGCCTTGGCGGCGGCGACGAAGGCGTCACCCGCCGCGCCGGTTTCCACCACGGCGATGCCGGGATTGGTGCAGAACTGCCCCGCGCCCATGGTCAGCGACCCGGCCCAGCCGGTGCCGATGGCCGCGCCCCGGTTGGCGGCGGCGTGGGGCAGCACGAACATCGGGTTGACGCTGCCCAGCTCGCCAAAGAACGGGATCGGCTCGGGGCGCGCGGCGCACAGGTCGAACAATGCGCGCCCGCCGCCGAGGCTGCCGGTGAAGCCCACCGCCTTGATCAGCGGATGCTGGACCAAAGCCGCGCCGACATGGCGGTCGCCGCCCTGGATCAGGCTGAAGACGCCCTTCGGCATCCCGGTCTTTTCGATGGCCGCCAAGACGGCTTCGGCGATGATCTCGCCGGTGCCGGGATGGGCGCTGTGGCCCTTCACGACCACCGGGCAGCCCGCCGCCAACGCGGCAGCGGTGTCGCCGCCCGCGGTCGAGAACGCCAGCGGGAAGTTCGAGGCGCCGAAGACCGCGACCGGCCCGATCGGGCGCTGGATCATGCGCAGATCCGGGCGCGGCAGCGGCTGGCGGTCGGGCAGGGCCGCATCATGGCGGCGGTCCAGATAGTCGCCCTTGCGGATGTGGTCGGCGAACAGGCGCAGCTGGCCCGTGGTGCGGCCGCGTTCGCCTTGCAGGCGGGCGGTGGGCAGGCCGGATTCCTGCGTGCCGATTTCGGTGATGGCGTCGGCGCGGGCCTCGATCTCATCGGCGATGGCGTCGAGGAAGTCGGCGCGTTCGGCGCGCGTGGTATAAGCGTAGGTCCAGAAGGCGTCCTCGGCAGCAAGGGCTGCGGCATCGACCAGTTCGGGCGTGCCGATGCTGAAGCTGTGCGCGGGGCCATGCGCCGGGGTGCTGGTGAAACTTGCAGGCCCGGCGACCCAGTCGCCCGCGATCAAGTGCTTGCCATGGGGGGTGAAGGGCATCAGGGTCTCCGTTCCGTAAGGGGCATCCTAGAGTTGCCCGTTGTGCATACATGACGTATACAAGACTTGCAACCTGACCTTCCAGACCGGAGCCGCCCATGTCGCAGACGACCCTGACCATCGCCGCCCTGAACCAGATCGTGACCGAGATTTTCCTGAATGCCGGCCTGTCGGCGCAGCAGGCCGAAGCGGTCGCGGCGGTGATCGTCGCGGGCGAGCGTGATGGCTGCAAGTCGCACGGCATCTACCGCATCGACGGCAACCTGCGCACGCTGGCGGCGGGCAAGGTGCAGCCGCAGGCGGTGCCGCAGCTGAACGATGACGGCTCGGGCGTGATCCGGGTCGCGGCGCATGGCGGCTTCTCGCCCGCCGCCTTCGCATTGGGCGCGCCGGTGCTGGCAGAACGCGCGAAAAAGCTGGGCATCGCCGCCATGGTCATCAATGATTGCACCCATTTCTCGGCCCTTTGGCCAGAGATCGAGGTGCTGACCGATGCCGGTCTGGCGGCGATGGCGATGTGCCCCAGCTATGCGACGGTCGCGCCCTCGGGTGGGATCGCGGCGCTGCTGGGCACCAACCCCTTCGCCTTCGGCTGGCCGCGCCCCGGCGGCAATCCCTATGTCTTCGACTTCGCCACCTCGATCGCCGCGCGGGGCGAGGTCGAGCTGCACCGCATCGCCGGAAAACCCCTGCCGGAAGGGTGGGCCGTCGACCGTGACGGCAACCCGACCACCGACCCGACCGCCGCGCTGCAAGGCGCGCTGCTGCCCTTTGGCGGGCACAAGGGATCAGCCATTTCGACCATGATCGAGCTGCTGGCGGGCGTGATGATCGGCGATCTGACCAGCCCCGAGGCGCTGAAATCGCTGGGTTCAGCCGAGCTGCTGCCCCATCATGGCGAGCTGATCATCGCGCTGTCGCCCGAACGCTTCGCCGCCGGCCGCCCCGGCGATCCCTTCGCCCGCGCGGAAGTGCTGTTCGAGGCGATTGCCGGTCAGGGCGCGCGTCTGCCCTCGCAGCGCCGTTTCGCGGCCCGCCGCCAGTCCGAGGCCGAGGGCATCACGCTCAGCGCCGAGGAAATGGCCGGGCTGGAAAAGCGCCGCGCCAATCCGTTCGGCTGAACGGGCTGGCAGAATTGAAAAGGCCGGGCGCGATGCCCGGCCTTTGTCGTTGTGCTGGTATCAGCTGACCAGCGGCTTGTCGTTCTGGGCGTGGCGCACCACCAGCTTGCGCCCCAACCGGCCCGAGGTCAGCACCCGCGCCGTCGGGCGGACGCTGCCATCTTGCAGTTCGGGGAAGATCGCGAAGATTTCCGCGACCGCCGCCGGACCCACGGATTTCAGCGCCTCAATGCCGGTATGCAGCGATTCTGCTTCCGCGCCGTTGGCCAGAACGATCTGGTGATCGTCGAACAGGAAGTGGACATAGGTCACGTCGGTCAGGTCCTCGGCCACGTCGATGCCATGGATCTGGCACAGCTGCTTGGCGGCGACCAGCACCTCGGTCGTGCCGAACATCTTCTGCGCGATCATCGAGCGCACCAGCATCCGATGCTGGGGCGAGACGATCAGGTCCGCCTTGGGCAGCCCCGAACCCAACGCGCCCTTGCGGATGCGGATCGGGCGCAGCTTGGGGTTTTCCTCCAGCTCGGCCGCGGTCAGGGTGCGGGTGCCGATCCAGCGGATCGCCTGCAGCCCGGCATCGCGGGTCTCAACCAGATCGCCGACGGACAGGCTGCCGGCCAAGACCTCGCCTGCATCGGTGCGGATCATCGCATCGGCGCCAAAGCACAGCACGTTGGTGTTGTCCCAGGTCAGCGCCGACCCCGCCACCGCCGCGCCGCCATTCTGGATGCTGACCGAATAGCTGGGCAGCGTGGTGCCGTTGATGGTCTGGCCTTGCAGATCGTTCAGCACGCCATCGGCCTGATCACCGCGCATCCAGGCCAGCGGGTTGCCATAGGGCGGCTGCCCCGAGGCCGCACGCGCGGCGTTGATCAGCGCCAGGTTGTTTTCGTTATAATACCCGCCGAGGTCGATGAAGTCGTTATCGCTCTGGTTATTGTTCGCGATGTTCTGGCCGGTGGCGGTGTTGAAGTCGAAGATCGTGTCCTGACCATCGCTGGCGGCAAAGGTGTCAAAGCCGTCGCCCCCGGTCAGCCGGTCGATGCCGGTGCCGCCGTTCAGATAGTCGCGGCCGGTCCCGCCATCCAGCGTGTCCGTGCCGGCGCCACCGACCAGACTGTCATCGCCGTCACCGCCGAGGATGTTGTCATTGTCCGCGCCACCGTTGAGGGTGTCATTGCCAGCGCCGCCATCCAGCCGGTCGGCACCGCTGTCGCCGTCCAGCCGGTCGGCCCCGGCGCCTCCGGTCATGGTGTCATTGTCATTGCCCCCGGACAGCGAATCGTTGCCGTCGCCGCCGTCCAGAATATCGCCTTCGGTGCCGCCGCTCAGCGTGTCGTTGCCCGCGCCGCCCGACATGTTGTCGCCTTGGGCCCCGCCGACCATGCTGTCGTCGCCCTCGCCGCCGACCAGAGTGTCCGCGCCGATGCCGCCATCCATCGTGTCGTTGCCGTCGCCGCCGACCATGCTGTCCAGCCCGTCGCCGCCCAGCAGGATGTCATTGCCAATGCCACCGTCGAGGTTGTCGTTGCCGGACCCGCCCGACAGGCTGTCATCGCCATCGCCGCCCAGCAGCGTGTCGAAGCCCAAGCCGCCGTCCAGCGTGTCGTTCAGCGCGCCGCCATCCAGGCTGTCATCGCCCAGACCGCCGTCCAGATAGTCGGTGCCGGTCAGCCCTTCCAGCGTGTCATTGCCGTCGCTGCCCAGCAGCGTGTCGGCCCCGACCCCACCAGACAGGAAGTCATTGTCTGCGCCGCCATCCAGGCTGTCATCGCCGTCGCCGCCCAGCAGCGTGTCGGCCCCGGCATCCCCGAACAGCGTATCGGCATTGATGCCGCCGTCCATGCTGTCGTCGCCGAGACCGCCCAGCAGCGAATCCGTCCCGAGGCCGCCCAGCAACGTGTCATTGCCCGCGCCGCCGATCAGGGTGTCCGACCCATCATCGCCGGACAGTGAATCCGCCCCGTCGCCGCCATCCAGCGTGTCATTGCCGAGGCCACCGATCAGGGTGTCGTTGTCGGCACCGCCCAGCATCGAATCCGCGCCGTCGCCGCCCAGCATCGAATCGGCACCCGCACCGCCCAGCAGCACGTCATTGCCCGCACCGCCCAGCAGGATGTCGTTGCCGATGCCGCCATCCAGCCGGTCATTGTCGGCGCCGCCGTCCAGGCTGTCATTGCCGCCGCCGCCATACAGCGTGTCGGCGCCCGCCTCGCCCAGAAGCGTGTCGGCGGCGTTGTCGTCGGTGCCGGTCGGGCCATAGCCATACAGGATGTCATTACCCGCGCCGCCCTGAACGATATCCGCGCCTGCGAGGGCATAGACGGTGTCATTGCCGTCGCCCGCACGGATCCAGTCCTGGTTGCCGCTCATGCCGGGCAGGATGGCGTCATTCGCATCCACCCGGTCGCCATCGGCGTCGATATAGCCGCTGGTGATCAGTTCGCCATTTGCGGTGCCGTCGACATAGCCGTCCTTGAAGGGCAGGTCGTCTCGGGCCGACGCGATGCCCACATAAGTCGAATTGGGGTTGCCGCCCGGATAGACTTCGTAATTGGCACCACTGGACGGGACCGAGACTGAGACGATGGGGTAGGCCGCCAGCTGGTCCTCGCCCGTATAGGCGCCCACGGCCTTGGGCGGCATCAGGAACAGGTTGCCGCTGTTGTCTTGCACCAGGCGGATGGTCACGGTGATGGTCCGGGTCGCGCCGCCGCCGATGGCTTGCGTCACGGTGGCATTGCGCACCAGCACAAACGAATCCGGCCGCACGGTATAGTTGTTGCCGTTGAGCGTATAGCTCATCGATTCGTTCGCGTTCGAGCTGGTGTGATCGAATTTGACCGACCCATCATTATTGGGGTCGTTCAGCGTGACCTGGGTGCTGTGCGAAAACGCCGGATCCGTGGCCGAGCCGAAGGTCTTGCCGTTCAGCGTCGAGGCATAGTTCTCGGGAATAACGTTGTTTTCATTGGTGTCCATATCGGCAAGCTTGCCGAGGTAAATGAACTGGTAAGTATAAGCCGCCATAACGTCTCCATCACACACTGCTCGATTTCGGGCACAGCTGGAGGATTCGGCAAACTGACCGGGGCTGCAACAGACCCGGTCAAATCGCGATATCTACAGACTGCGCGCCACCTGCGTGGCCGAATCGATGGGCTACTGCCCGTATCACTACATCTGTCCTACATGATTAGCCGAGGGCTTGTCATCGGTGATTACATATCAAGGTAAATTTGTTAGCTGGGTTGCCCCAGCCGGATCACCCGTTTCCCGAAGTTGTCACCGCGTAGCAGGCCGATGAAGGCTTTTGGCGCGTTAACCAGACCGTCGATGATCTCCTCGCGATAGTGGATGCGGCCTTCGGCGATCCACTGGGTCATCTGCTTGGCGAATTCGGGATAAAGCGGCGCGAAGGTGTCGAAGATGATGAAGCCGCGCACCGTCATCTGCCGGGTCAGGATGGTGCCCATCAGCAGGCTCAGCCGGTCGGGGCCGGGGGGCAGCTCGGTCGCGTTATACTGCGCGATCAGCCCGCAGACGGGGATGCGGGCGAAGGTGTTCAGGCGCGGCATCACGGCATCGAAGACCCGGCCGCCGACATTCTCGAAATAGACGTCGATGCCGTCGGGCGTCGCCTCGGCCAAGGCTTGCGCCAGATCGTCCCGCTTGTGGTCGATGCAGGCGTCAAACCCCAGCGTTTCAACGGCATAGGCGCATTTTTCGGGTCCGCCCGCGATGCCGACGACCCGGCAGCCGAGGATCTTGCCGATCTGGCCCACGGTGGCGCCGACCGGCCCGGTGGCGGCGGCGACCACGATGGTCTCACCCGGTTTCGGCTGGCCGATCTGGGTCAGCCCGGCCCAAGCGGTAAAGCCCGGCATCCCCAGGATCCCAAGCGCCCAGGACGGATGCGCCGGGTCCGGCCCCAGATTGGTGACCCCCGCCCCGTCCGAGACGCTGTAATCCTGCCAGCCGCCATAATTCATCACCCAGTCACCGGGCGCAAAGCCCTTCACATCCGAGGTGACAACCTGTGACACCGTGCCGCCGACCATCACCTCGCCCACTTCCACCGGCGCGGCATAGGACCGCGCCGCGCTCATCCGGCCGCGCATGTAGGGGTCAAGCGAGAGGTATTCGGCGCGCAGCAGCATCTGCCCCTTGCCGGGCGTGGGGATGGGGGTTTCGACCAGACGCAGGGTGTTGTCATTCGGTTCGCCCACGGGGCGCTCGGCCAGAATCCATTGGCGGTTGATGCGGTCTGATTGGGTCATGCTGCGGCTCCAACGCGGGGTGATTTGCCCCAAGTCTGGCAGCGATGGGCGGCAGGGTCCAGACGCCCCCGTCAGCCCGGCCGACGCGGGATCGCCGTCGCATAGGCGCCCAAGGCCCGCAGCTGCGCGTCCGAGCGTTGCAGCCCCGCCAATGCGGCGTCGCGGTCGGCCTCGACCAGCAGCGCGCACAGGACCTCGGACAGGGCCATGGCCGGGGTCAGGCTGTGAAAGAAGCCGGGGCTGGCGGTCGGGCAGATCAGCAGGTGATCGGCCAACCCCGCCAAGGGCGAGACCGCGCTGTCGGTGATCGCCACCACCACCAGCCCCTGCGCGCGCGCCAGCCCCGCCAGTTCCAGACTGTCGCGGGCATAGGGGCTGACCGAGACGACCAGCAGCACGTCCCCCGCCTGCGCCCGCATCAACGCGTCCGGCCCGGTGCCGCCGGGGCCATCCAGATGGCGCGTCCGTTCGCCCAGCAGCGACATGACATAGTGGAACTGCCACGCCACCGCGTGACAGGACCGCGCGCCCAACACAAAGATCCGCCGCGCCCCCGCCATGGCGCGGGCGGCGGCGGTGATGCGGTCCAGCGATTCCGGCTGGGTCAGCGTGGCGATCTGCTGGGACAGGCCGTTCAGGATCTGCTGCGCCAGCGCCTCGGGCGCGCCGCGCGGGGCGGCCATGGCGCGGGCGGCAAAGCCGTCGCCGCGCCGGATGGTGTCGGCCTGTTCGCGGCGCAGATCCTCATAGCCTTCTGCGCCGAGGAATTGCGCCAGCCGGGTCATCGTGGCCGGGCTGACGCCCGCGCGGCGGGCCAGATCACGCATCGACATCAGCGCGATGTCCTGCGGGTGGTCGATCAGGTGCCGCGCCGCGATCTGCATCTGCGGCGGCATGGTATCAAACCGCGCGATCAGCCTGTCTTGCAATTCGGTCATCATGGTTCCCTTGGCGTGAAACAACCATATCTTAATATCGTCATGTGAAACAAGTGTTGCTTTACCGTGAGGGCGCTGCCAGATTGCCGCCATCATCCCCTATCGAATCGGATTTTGCAGATGACCCGCATCCTTCACCGCAGCATTGGCCCTGAACTGCCGCGCGCCGTCGCGGCCGAGGGCATCTGGATCACCGATGCCGAGGGGCGGCGTTATATCGACGGCTCGGGCGGGGCGGCGGTGACCAGTCTGGGTCACGGCAACCCGGAAGTGCTGGACGCGATGCGCGCCCAGATGGATGCGGTGGCCTATGCGCATACGTCGTTCTTCACCACCGATGTGGCGGAATCGCTGGCGGACCGGCTGATCGGGCTGGCGCCGGACGGGCTGGACTATGTCTATCTGGTCTCGGGCGGGTCCGAGGCGGTGGAAGCGGCGCTGAAAATGGCGCGGCAATATTTCGTGGAAATCGGCCAGCCGCAGCGCCGCCACATCATCGCGCGGCGGCAAAGCTATCACGGCAACACCATCGGCGCGCTGGCGACCGGCGGCAACGAATGGCGGCGCAAGCAGTTCCAGCCGATCCTGCCCGAAACCCACCATGTCGCGCCCTGCTACCCCTATCGCGACATGCGCGAGGATGAGACGCCCGAGGCCTACGGCGCGCGTCTGGCGGCAGAGCTGGAACAGAAGATCCTCGCCCTCGGTGCCGATCAGGTGATTGCCTTTGTGGCCGAGCCTGTCGTGGGCGCGACCCTTGGCGCGGTGCCCGCCGTGCCCGGCTATTTCAAGGCCATCCGCGAGGTCTGCGACCGCTACGGCGTCTTGCTGATCCTGGACGAGGTGATGTGCGGCATGGGCCGCACCGGCACCATCTTCGCCTTTGAACAAGAAGGCATCGTGCCGGACATCGTCACCATCGCCAAGGGTCTGGGCGGCGGCTATCAGCCCATCGGCGGGTTGTTGTTGTCGGACAAGATCTATCAGGCCTTCGCCCAAGGATCGGGCCTGTTCCAGCATGGCCACACCTATCTGGGCCACCCCATCGCCGCTGCGGCGGCTGACAAGGTGGTCGAGATCATGTCGCGCCCCGGTCTGATGGACAACGTCAACGCCATGGGCCAACGCCTTCAGGACGGGCTGGAAGCCGCCCTTGGTCAGCACCCGCATGTCGGCGACATTCGCGGGCGCGGGCTGTTCCGGGGGATTGAGCTGGTGGCGGATCGGGGCAGCAAGGCGGTGCTGGATCCGACCCTGAAAACCCATGCCAAGATCAAGAAGGCGGCGATGGCGCGCGGGCTGATGTCTTATCCGATGGGCGGGACCATCGACGGGGTGCGGGGCGACCACATCTTGCTGGCGCCCCCCTATATCATCAGCGCCGAGGAGGTTGACCTGATCGTCGACCGCATCACCGGCGCCATCCGCGAGGTGCTGGGCTGACGCGCCACCGAAAGGCAGACAAGTGGACTGTTAGCGCCATCTTGCCGCTGCCCGAAGTTCTGGCGAAATGCGTGGCATATGCCAGGAGGTGCAGAATGACTGAACGCGCAATTGACCCCGCAATGCAGGGCATGGCCGAATTTTTTGCCAAGTCTTACCGAACCCCGATCCCGCGCCGCCCTGATGAATATGGGCTGGAATATGAAGACGTGTTTTTCCCCTCGATGGATGGGGTGGCGCTGGAAGGCTGGTTCATCCCGGCCGATTCCGACAAGCTGGTGATCTGCAACCACTTCATGCCGGGCAACCGTTACGGCTATCCCGGCCATCTGGAGCCGTGGCAGAATTTCGGCGGCTTCGAGGTGAACTTCCTGCCGCAATACAAGGCCCTGCATGATGCAGGCTATAACGTGCTGGTCTATGACATCCGCAACCACGGCCTCAGCGGCACCGGCAATGGTGGCACGGTTGGCATTGGTCTGCTGGAATATCGCGATGTCATCGGCTCGGTCCGCTATGCGAAATCGCGCCCGGACACGGCGGATATGCGCATCTCGCTGTTAAGCGTCTGCCTCGGCTGCAACTCGACCATGGTGGCGATGGACAAGCACCCCGAGGAGTTTGCCCATATCAAGTCGATGATCGCCCTGCAGCCGGTCTCGGCCCGGCCCTTCGTGGAACGCGCCGCCGAACGCAGCGGGCTGGCCGACGGCGTGGAACAGTTCGATGAAGCTGTCCACAAGCTGACCGGCTTCCATGTGGACGAGCTGTCACCGATCCCGCACACCCATGCGGTGACGGTGCCGACGCTGGTGGCGCAGGTCCATGACGACCTCCTGACCAAGCCGTCGGATGTTCAGACGATCTTCGACAAGATCCCGGCCAGCGACAAGAAGCTGTTCTGGATCGAGGGCACCGATCAGCGCTTCCAAGGCTATAACTACTTCAGCAACAATCCCGGCCTGATGATCGAGTGGTTCGACGATCACGTGAATTGATCCAAAAAAGGCCCCGGATGGCAATGCTGTTCGGGGCTTTTCCGTTTAGAAGCGCGGCGCCAGATGGATGCCCGCGATGGTGCAGCGGACGGATCCGCCCGCCATCTCGATCGTGGAGATCGGCAGCTGCACCAGCGTGGCGCTTTGTTCGATCAGCGCCACCTGATCGGGGCGCAGCGCCGCAAAGGCGGTGGATGACAACGCGAGGATGCGCCGCCCCGCCCCCTGCAATTCAATCGCATTTCCGGCGAAGGCGGCGATCTGATCCTCGGTCAGTTCCACCAGATCGCGGCCGGATTGGCGCAGCCGCGTCAGGATTTCATCGCGCCGCGCCGGGTCGGTGATCATACCCGCGCCGATCATGGCGAAATCGGTGCCGATGCACATCAGCACGTTGGTGTGATAGATCGGCACACCGGCCGAGTCCGCCGCCGGGAACACCATCGGTTCAAAATTGAAATGCGTGCAGAAGCGTTCCAGCGCCACCGGGTTGGTGCGGTCGGACTGCACGGCATAGGCAACCCGGTCGATATGGTCCAGGACCATCGCGCCGGTCCCTTCCAGAAACAGCCCGTCCGGCTCCAACCCGGAATAGTCGATCACGTCCTGGACGCGGTAGCGCGCCTTCAGCATCTCGATCACGTCGGGGCGGCGTTCCAGCCGCCGGTTTGGGGCCTTCATCGGATAGATCGCGACATGGCCGCCCGCATGGGTCGAAAACCAGTTATTCGGAAAGACGCAATCGGGCGTCGCCGGGTTGTCGCCGTCGAAGACATGGACGCGGACGCCCATATCCTCCAGCGCGGCCACGGCGGCCGCGTGTTCGTCAAAGGCCAGCCGGGCAATATCGGCGGGCAGATCGGTATTGGCCTGAAAGGCGTTGTCCGCGGCGGTTTCGGTGTTCACCGTGAAATGGTGCGGGCGCACCATGACC
>RRZT011091022.1_pt1 | contig 13018 bp, 7 predicted proteins | sample 2165551 | NCBI WGS metagenome assembly RRZT01 (sample SAMN10456910, study PRJNA506462) | wastewater metagenome | biome: wastewater; feature: sludge; material: wastewater sludge; isolation source: wastewater sludge with Escherichia coli K12::gfp cells carrying plasmid... | place: USA: Moscow, Idaho ... | reverse complement strand
CTGGACGAAGCTGCCGCAATGCTGAAAAAAGGCGGCAGGCTGGTATATTCGACCTGTACGTTTGCGCTGCAGGAGGATGAAGGCAGTGTTGCACGATTCCTTTTGCGGCATCCGGAATTTTCCATAAAAGAGACGCACCGTTATGACGGTATGGAGCCGGGCAGACCGGACTGGGCGGGAACCGAGCCCGTCCCGGACGGAATGGAAAAGACCATTCGTCTCTGGCCCCATAAGCTGCATGGAGAAGGACATTTTCTGGCGGTGCTTGAAAAAACAGGGGAAGTGCCGGAGGGATACCGGGCGCGCAGCCTGTATGGAATCCAGAAAGGAATTGCGCCCAAGGATTTTGCTGCATGGAAAGAATTTGAACGAGAAAGCCTGAAGAAGCAGTTTGATGGAATCTTTTTATTGTTCGGCGACCAGCTTTATCTTGCGCCAAAGGACATGCCGGCTTTAAAAGGCTTAAAGGTGCTGCGTCCGGGACTGCATCTGGGCACGATGAAAAAAGGGCGGTTTGAACCGGCACATGCGCTGGCACTTTCGCTTTCGCCCAAAGATGCAGTGCATTGCTGCAACCTTTCCGGTGACAGCCAGGAGGCAAGGCAGTGGATCAACGGCATGACGCTTTCCAAAGACGGGGAAAAGGGCTGGCAGCTGGTCTGCGTAGATGGATACAGCCTCGGCTGGGGAAAGCTGGCAGGCGGGATTTTAAAAAATCATTATCCCAAAGGGCTGCGCAAAACAATGTGACAGATGTGCTGTCTGTGCAAACCGCCGCAGGCGGAGCAGGACTCTGTTTTACATATGCAGGAACCAAAAAAAGGAGGAAAACATTATGAGATTTACACTGGATTACGATCAGTACGCTGCCCTGGCAAGACAGACGGCAGCAGAGGGATGTGTTCTTTTAAAAAATGAGAAAGAGGCACTTCCGATCCGAAAAGGAGAGACAGTTTCCGTGTTTGGACGGATTGCCTTTACCTATTATAAGAGCGGAACCGGATCGGGCGGTATGGTAAATGCTCCCTATGTGACAAATATCCTGGATAGCTTAAAGGAATGCAGGGATATTTCTGTCAACGAAGAGCTGGAAGCGGTTTATCAGGACTGGATCCGGGAAAATCCCTTTGATATGGGAGAAGGCTGGGCGCAGGAGCCCTGGAGCCAGAAGGAAATGCCGGTCAGCGAGGCGCTTGCACAGAAAGCGGCAGCATCCTCTGACCTTGCTGTTGTTGTGCTGGGCAGAACAGCAGGCGAGGACATGGACAACAGCGCAGAGCCGGGAAGCTATCTGCTGACAGCAGAGGAGGAGGCGCTGATCAAAACCGTCTGCAGCGCATTCAAACGGACTGCCGTTGTGTTAAACGTCGGCAATATCATCGATATGAAATGGGTGGACCGCTACCAGCCCCAGGCAGTTTTGTATGTATGGCAGGGCGGTCAGGAGGGCGGACACGCGGCGGCAGATATCCTGACCGGCGCAGTGAATCCGTGTGGTAAGCTGAGCGATACGATCGCAGCAGATATTTCGGATTATCCGTCTACGGATAATTTTGGAGATGCTGTATGCAATGTGTATGCAGAGGATATTTACGTTGGCTACCGTTATTTTGAAACCTTTGCAAAGGAAAAAGTAAGCTATCCCTTCGGCTTTGGTCTGTCTTATACGGATTTTTCCGTGGAGGTTCTGAATACAAGAACAGACGGTACGAAAGCAGAACTTACCGTTTTGGTTAAAAACATCGGAAAGACTGCCGGAAAAGAAGTCGTGCAGGTGTATGTCTGCCCGCCTCAGGGAAAGCTTGGCAAGCCTGTCCGGAATCTAAACAGCTTTTACAAGACGCAGCTGCTTACGCCAGGAGAGGGGGAGGAGGTAAATCTCGTCGTTTCCCTGGAAAAGAGTGCATCCTATGATGACAGCGGCGTAACCGGGGAGAAATCCTGTTGGGTGCTGGAAGCGGGCGCTTATGGCATCTATGTCGGAACGGATGTCCGCAGCGCGAAAAAGGTTTGCGAGGTGCAGTTAGACGAGCTGGGTGTCATTTCCAGACTGGAAGAGGCGCTTGCACCGGTACAGCCATATGAGCGTCTGGTTCCGGTCGAAACGGGCAAAAAGGGCACAGACGGAGAGACGGTTCTGGAAATCGGAAAACAGGCAGCGCCTCTGCGGAGCGTCGATTTGGCAGAAAGAATCCGGACAGAACGTCCGGAGGCAGAGGCCTGCATCGGCGATCAGGGCTGGAAGTTAGCGGATGTTTGTGATAAAAAGGTGACGCTGGAACAGTTTTTATCCCAGTTATCGGACGAAGATCTGGCATGCCTGGTCCGGGGAGAGGGCATGTGCTCTCCGAAGGCAACACCTGGCATTGCATCTGCATTCGGCGGTGTGACGGATTCCTTAAAGGCATTTGGAATCCCGGTTGCGGGCTGCTCGGATGGACCCTCCGGAATCCGTATGGACTGCGGAACCATCGCCTTTTCCCTGCCAAACGGCACACTGCTTGCCTGCACCTTTAATCCGGAGCTGGTGGAACAGCTTTATGAGATGGAAGGAATGGAGCTGCGCAAGAATCAGATTGACACGCTGCTGGGGCCCGGCATGAACATTCATCGCAATCCGTTAAACGGCAGAAACTTTGAATATTTTTCGGAAGACCCCTGTGTGGCAGGTACGATGGCTGCAGCTCAGTTAAAGGGCATGGGAAAATATGGTGTGACCGGAACGATTAAACACTTTGCGGGAAATAACCAGGAATTTAAGCGGCACGATGCAAACGGCGTTGTTTCCGAACGTGCGCTGCGCGAGATCTATTTAAAGGGCTTTGAAATCGCAGTAAAAGAAGGACATGCCTACAGCATTATGTCTACCTACGGACCGATCAACGGAATCTGGACAGCAGGCAGCTACGACCTGCTGACGACGATTTTGCGGAAAGACTGGGGCTACCAGGGCGTGGTAATGACCGACTGGTGGGCGAAGATGAACGAGGAAGGCGAGGAAGGCTCCCAGAGCAATACGATTCCGATGGTGCGCGCCCAGAACGACGTTTACATGGTTGTTTCGGATTCTGCTTCGAACTCTGCAAATGACAACACGATGGAGGGCCTGGCAGATGGACGGCTCACAAGAGGACAGCTGGTTAGAAATGCAAAGAATATCTGTCATTTTCTGATGCGTTCTCCGGTGATGAACCGTTTCTGTGATCGGGAATTTGATGTATGTGAAGAAATTAACAATCCGGCAAAGGATGCGATGGCAGGAAATGTGATCGCAAGCCAGAAAGTAGAAAAAGAGACAAAGCTCGATCTGACAAAGCTGAGCACCCAGAAGGGCGTGCGCGCCGGGTATCTGCTGGACGTCTCCAAAGCAGGCAGCTATCAGATGATTTTTAAAATGCATTCCGGAGAAAATCCGTTTGCGCAGCTGCCGGTTTCCATTTTTGTCAACGGCGTCCTGCAGCAGACGACGACCTTTAACGGAACCGACAACAAGATCATAGAGCGTGCGGTAACGATAAGCTTTCCGGAAAGCGGGGAAAACCAGCTGACGCTGTTCTTTGGCGAGAGCGGGGTTCGCATGGATGAAATTCTTCTGGTGCAGGAATAAAACGGCATACAGGGGCTTTGCGTACGGACTGGAGGAAACGTGAAGAAAGAGAAACAAAAAGACAGAGAGGATAGACAGATCTGCATTGTGTTTGCGACGGCGCTTCTGGCGTGCGCGCTCCTTACCGGCTGCGGTGCTGCGAAGGAGGACAATCTTTCGCAGGGAATTGCGCTGGTGGAGCAGATGGACTATGAGGGCGCGCTGACCTGCTTCGAGGCGGCAGCCCTGAATAAAGAGGATATGCGTCAGGTTTACAGAGGGCAGGGGCTGGCTTACATGGGCATGACGGATTATGAGAATGCAGCGGCGAGCTTTGAAAAGGCGCTGGGGCAGAGCAGCCCGCGTCCGGATGCGATGGATTATGACATCAACTATTATCTGGCGACCGCCTATTATCGGAACGGACAGGTCGACAAGGCGATCCATGTTTATCAGGCAATCACGGATCTGAAGCCCGGGGAAAAGACCGCCTGGTACTTAAAAGGAACCATGGAGCTGGAGCAGGGCAGTACGGACGCTGCGAAAGCCGATTTTGACAAGGCGGTTGAGGCTGCGCCGAACGATTACGACATCCGGATTGATATTTTCTGCAGCTGCAGCAAATACGGACAGGACGATCTTGGAAAATCCTATCTGGAAAATGTTCTGGACGGCGACAGGAAGCGGATTTCGGATTTCGATCTCGGCAGAATCAGCTACTACCTGGGCGATTATGAGCAGGCCCGTACCTCTTTGGAAAAGGCGCAGGAAAACGGCGGTGCGGAAGCAGCGTCTCTGCTCGGTCAGACCTATGAGGCACTCGGTGACTACAATTATGCGGCGAGTGTCTATAACACCTACCTGCAGAACAAAACGCCGGACGCGTCTTTGTACAATCAGCTCGGGCTTTGCAAATTAAAGGGCGGCGATTATGAAGCGGCGCTTGCAGCGTTCCAGGCGGGGCTGGAAGTAGAGGGCAATACGGCGACGCAGTCGCTGATGTTCAACGAACTGGTAGCGTATGAATACCTTGGGCAGTACGATAAAGCGAAGCTTGCGATGGATCAGTACCTTGCTTTGTATCCGGACGATGAAAAGGCACAGCGGGAAGCGGTATTTCTGCAGACGCGGTAGCCCCACACACGGACAGGACAGTATAGTCGCATGGCTGCTTAGAAAGAAATGTAGGGAATGACTATGGAGAAACGTGTAAAAATCAGAAAAATGGTTTTTGGCGGCGCGATCGCCCGTATCTGCTGTCTGGCGTTGTGCCTTTGTCTCGGATTGTCGATATCGATGACGGCACAGGCAGCATCCGGGAAAAAAGTGACGCCGGTTACGATGGCAGCAGTCGTCGGGGAAGAAAAAACGGTGACGCAGCAGGCGGATAAAACCTCTGCAGCACTTGGTATTTTACCGGTCGGCACGACGGTCAACGTATGCGGGCAGACCGGCAGCGGGAAAAGTGGCATGTACCAGATTGTCTATGGAAATGCGATCGGCTATATCACACAGACAGCCTGCCAGCCGGTCTGCGTGGATGTAGCGATGACGGCAGCGCTTGCTGCACAGGCGGAAGCGGTGAAACAGCAGGTGGCACAGGCCCAAGCAGCGGCGGCACTGGCAGTACAGCAGGCAGCAGTACAGCAGGCAGCAGTACAGCAGGCAGCAGTACAGCAGGCGGCAGTACAGCAGGCAGCAGTACAGCAGGCGGCACTGGATCAGGCGCAGGCTGAGCAGAAAGCCCCCCTTCCGGCGGGCAGCGGCAACGTCATCTTCGTCGGGGACTCCCGCACGGGACAGATGGCGAATGCAGTCGGTGGAACGGCAGCATGGCCTGGTACGGCCTTTGTGGCATGCTTTGGAGGTGGCGTGGACTGGCTTTCCACCGCCCAGGCGAAAAAGGACGTCGACCAGTATGTGACGCCCGGCTCAGTGATTATTCTCAATTACGGCGTCAATGATTTGTCACGACACAACGATTATATTACGACGATTAACCGATATGCACAGGATTGGATTTCGAAAGGTGCGACGGTGTACTTCGCCTCGGTCGGTCCGGTCGGGGAAAACGAATACGGAAAACGCAACTGGGCGGTAGAATATTTTAACAACCAGTTAAACAACCGGCTGGATGCCAGAATCGGACGACTGAATCTGTATGTGTTTCTGACGGGCAGCGGATATACCACGCAGGCAGACGGACTGCATTATGATGGTGCAACCTACGCAGCAATGTTCCAGTTTTTGATGCAGAGCATTGGAAGAATATGAAACAAAAATACGAACACATTCAGCTTCTGAGGGCGCTCGCCTGTATCGGAGTGTTTATCACCCACCTTGCACCGAGGCTGGGAGCGACGGGAAAAGCCGCGTGGCTTGCCAATCAGGGAGCGGCGGGCGTGTATCTCTTTTTTGTCCTCAGCGGCTATCTCGCCTGCTGTGACAGAAAGCTCCCGACGGCTGGAAAAAAAGAACTGCTGACCTATTATAAAAAACGTCTGGTGCGGATTCTTCCGCTGTATTATGGGGTGATCCTTTATAACATCCTGCTGCACGGGCTGATTTTAAAGGATATTCCGGCAGACCCGCAGGGCCTGTACTGGCTTCGGTATTTTTTCCTGACAAACAGCGTGATCCCTGCGCCGAATGATTTCTGGGGAAACCTTGGCGCAACGTGGACGATCAGCCTGTTTATGGCATTTTATCTGCTTGTGCCGGTCTTTGTGCGCCTGATCCGAGGCTGTACGAGCGCGTTTTTCTGCTATGTACTGGCATTGATTCTGCGGTATTTGTGGGTAAAAACCGGATACGGTGATTACATGATGATTTTTTACTACCTGCATTATTTTCTGCTCGGTATGCTGGTCTGGGAGATCCATCAGGCGGGAAGGCGTATCGGCGCGCAGCTGCTTGTCTATATCGGCATGATTGCGGCAGCAGGTGCGGGTTTGGCCCTTGGCAGGGCGCAGACGGATTCGTTTATTTGGTGGTCGTGGTGCTTTGGCATGTTACTGCTTGCAGGCAGCGGCTTTCGGTTCTGCAGGAAAGGAATCGGAGGTCGGATTTCGGATGCTGTGCTGTGGACGGATCGGTATTCGTATGAGATTTATCTGGTGCATGCCGTCATTTTAGAAGGGCTCGGCATGGTGCGGGTACAGATCGGACTGCCGAACGCAGCGTTTCTGATTCTGGCGCTGCTTCTGACCGGCGCAGGTGCGGTACTTTCCAAAAAACTGATCGAAGACCCCATCGCCGGACTTGTTGCCCGAAGCAGAATGTGATACCATAGCAGAAGCTTGGAAAACTGACGCAAGCCAGGAAAACAAAAAGGAGAAAAAGATATGATTGACCAGTTAATTGCAAATATCAAAAAGACAAATGCTCCAATCGTTGTCGGACTGGACCCGATGATGAAATTTATTCCGGAGCAGATTCAGAAAGCTGCTTTTGCGGAATACGGCGAGACGTTAAAGGGCGCTGCAGAAGCGATCTGGCAGTACAATAAGGGCATCGTGGATGCAGTAGCGGATCTGATTCCGGCAGTAAAGCCGCAGATCGCCATGTATGAGCAGTTCGGCGTAGCAGGTCTGATCGCATTCCAGAAGACCGTCGCATACTGCAAAGAGAAAGGTCTGGTTGTCATCGGCGATGTAAAACGCGGCGATATCGGTTCCACTTCTGAGGCTTATGCGGTTGCCCATCTCGGAAAAGTAGTAGTGGGAGAAAAGAGCTATGCACCCTTTGACGAGGATTTTGCAACGGTGAATCCGTATCTGGGTTCCGACGGCATCAATCCGTTCATAAAGGTCTGCAAAGAAGAAAATAAGGGCATTTTTGTGCTGGTAAAAACCTCCAACCCCAGCAGTGGTGAGTTCCAGGATCGTCTGGTGGACGGCAGACCGTTGTATGAAATCGTCGGTGAAAAGGTTGCCGAATGGGGCAGCGAGTGCATGGGCAGCGAATATAGCAATGTTGGTGCGGTTGTTGGCGCAACCTATCCTGAAATGGGCAAGGCGCTGCGCAAGGTGATGCCGAAGTCCTACATTCTCGTGCCCGGCTACGGCGCACAGGGCGGCAAGGGCGCTGATCTGGTGCACTTTTTCAATGAAGACGGACTTGGCGCGATTGTCAACTCTTCCCGCGGCATCATTGCAGCATATCAGCAGGAAAAATATGCACAGTTTGGTGCGGCTAACTATGCGGACGCATCCAGACAGGCGGTTATTGATATGAGAGAAGATATCGCACAGGCGCTGCAGGGACGCAAATAAATGAAAACGTCAATCAGAATATAGAAAAAATCGGGTGGAAGCTGTCAGGTATCTGGCGCTTCCGCCTTTTTTCGTGTAGGAAACAGCGTCTCTATATAAAAAAGAATGTGCCAAGGCACGAGGGGATGGACAAGGCAAAAAAACGTAATATATGGACAAGTCAAAAAAAACGCAATATAATAAATGAAATGTAATATATTGCAGCGAGGAAAAAAGAATGAATCAGGAAGTCAGCATAACAAAAGAACAGGTTCAGAAAGAAATGAAATATTTCCGCAGGCTTTTTCCGATTGTGAGGCTCCTGGACGGGGAAAGGCTGCTGCGAAGAAACGATGGCATGGAAGCAGAACCGGTGGAGATCGATGCACCAGAAATCTGCCATTGTTATGATCTGTGGAAATACTCGGCTCCCTGTAAGCATTGCATTGCACTGGAGGCAGTCAGAAGCAGAAAAGAAAAGTGCAAGCTGGAGATTATGGGGAATGACATCTATCAGGTGATCGCAAGATATCTGGAAATGAATGGAAAGCCTTACGTGATGGAGCTGGTACATCGTCTGGATGAGGATGCACTGACGGATCTGGAGGAAAAACAATATCTGATTGAACAGCTGACAGGCTATAACGAGAAGCTCTATCAAGATGTGCTGACAGGTGTATTCAACCGCCGTTATTATGAAGAAAAGGTCAAAAATATGTGGGGACCTGTGGGCATTGCGATGATGGATCTGGATAATTTTAAATATTATAACGATTCCTACGGACACAATGTGGGGGATCTTGCACTCAATAGTGCTGCAAAAGTGATCTTATCCAATATCCGAAAATCAGATTTTCTGATCCGCTATGGCGGGGACGAATTTTTGCTGGTACTGCCCGGGATCCGGAAGGACGCCTTTGACAAAAAACTCAACCAGATCCAAAAACAGCTTCATCAGACCACTTTGGACGGCTATCCGGGTATCTCCCTTTCTGTGAGCATCGGAGGAGTAACGACGGTGGAAGAGACTGTGGGGACCGCTTTGGAGCGTGCGGATCGGCTGATGTATCAGGCAAAGAAGCATAGAAATCAGGTTGTGACAGAAAGCAGTACGGAGGGAATCCGTCAGGAGGTCGGAGAAAGGCTGGAACGCGACTCCGGCAGAGAGCTTGTCCTCATTGTGGATGATGCCAAGATCAACCGGGAGATTCTCTTCGAAATGCTGAAGGATAGGTTTGACATTATAGAAGCATCCAGCGGCGAGGAGTGTCTGGAGCTGCTGCATCAATACGGGACAGAAATATCTATCGTTTTACTGGATTTCATCATGTCGGGAATGGACGGACTCGGTGTTTTGAAGGTGATGAATAAAGAACATCTCATCGAAGATATTCCGGTCATCATGATTTCCAGCGAAGACTCGGAGCTACATATCCGTCAGGCATACGAAATGGGCGTATCAGACTATATCGGCAGACCCTTTGATACAAGTGTTGTTCGCCAACGTGTATATAATACCATCAAGCTGTATGCAAAGCAGCGCAAGCTGATCGACCTGGTTGCAGGCCAGATGCAGGAAAAAGAGAAAAACAACCAGATTATGGTCAATATCCTGAGTCATATCGTAGAATGCCGAAACGGAGAGAGCGGACAGCATGTCCGGAATATCGGAATACTGACGAAGATTCTTTTGAAAAAGCTGATGCAGAAAACGAATCGATACCAGATGACATGGGGAGACTTAAACCGGATCGCCCTGGCGTCGGCACTTCATGATATCGGCAAAATCGGCATTGAGGAAGCCATCTTAAATAAGCCCGAAAAGCTGACGCAGGAAGAATATGAAAAAATGAAAAAGCATACCGTGATCGGGTGGTCGATGCTGCAAGATCTGAAACAGTATCAGGAGGAACCGCTGGTACGTATTGCAGAACAGATCTGTCGCTGGCATCACGAGCGCTATGACGGAAAAGGTTATCCGGACGGCTTAAAGGGGGACGAGATCCCGATTTCAGCACAGGTGGTTTCCCTTGCAGATGTATATGATGCATTGACCAACGAGCGTGTATACAAAAAGGCGATTCCACATGAAAAGGCGATTGAAATGATCGTCGCAGGAGAGTGCGGACAGTTCAATCCGTTGCTGATAGAATGTCTGCTGGAGATAAAAGAAGATATCCCGATTCAGCTGATGAATGCTGAGCACAGAAATAGCTGGACACCTCTGGGGGGGGGTAACACCCTCGTGGCGGGTTTGAAGACAGAAGGATAGAGGATAAGGGAAAAGGAGAGGAAAAGATGACAGTCAGAGAATGCTATGAAAAAATCGGATCTGATTTTGACAAAGTGCTGGGACGTATGGGCAGCGAAGCGCTGGTAAAACGGTTTGCAGTTAAATTTCTGGAAGACAAGAGCTTTGAGGAGCTGACGGAATCCCTGAAAGAAAAGGACGGAGAGGACGCATTCCGCGCCGCACACACCTTAAAGGGTATCTGCGCCAATCTTGGGCTGGACAGATTATACGAAGCAGACAGCGAGCTGACTGAAAAGCTGCGCGGACGTCAGACCGAGGGCAGCGAGGAGTTATATCAGAAGGTGGCAGAAGCGTACGAAGCCACAGTAACCGTGCTAAAGGAGCTGGAAAATTTCTGAAAATCTTTACAGATAGTGAAGATTGATCTAAACTGATAGGGAAAAATCTAAAAGAGCGGGGAACAGAGGAAGAAATATGCGTCTCAGGGGAAAAGGCGCAGCAGAATCAGACGATACACTGCAGTTGGGCACTGCATGTTAAGATTCTGTTAAGAAAGAGTGAGAACGATATCACAAAGGAGACATTCTTCTTCAGAAAAATACAAATGAAAGGGAAGACACAGATGAAAATAGCGATGATAGGACATAAAGATTTCCCTTCTCGTTCCGGAGGCGTAGAGGTGGTAGTTTATGAGCTTTCGACCAGACTTGCTGCCAGAGGACATGAGGTAACCGTGTACAACAGAGGCAGGCAAAAGGGGCATAATGCTTATCTGGAACAGAACGTCAGGGTCAAGCGGATTTTTACATTTAAAAAGCAGATTTTGAATGCAATGGTCTATTCTTTTCTGGCGACATTTGATACAATATTTCATGATTTTGATGTCATTCATTATCATGCGATCGGACCCTCCGTTCCATTGTTTCTTGCAAAGCTGTTTGGCAAGCATACGGTATGCACGGTGCATGGACTGAACTGGAGAAGTGATAAGTGGGGTGGTTTCGCTTCCTTCTATCTCCGTCTGGGAGAAAAAGTTGCCGCCCGTTTTGCTGATGAAGTAATCGTTCTTTCCGAAGAGGAGAAACAATATTTTCTGCAGAAGTACAATCGGGACTCTATTCTGATCCATAATGCAGTGGAACGGATCACACCGGTTCCCTGTAATGTCATCCGGGAAAAATATGGCCTGGAAAAAGACAGCTATATTCTGTATGTCGGACGGATCTCTCCGGAAAAAGGACCGCAGGATTTGCTGGAAGCGTATCAGAAGCTCCGGCTGCAGGAACGCCTGGTATTGGCTGGCCCGATCCCGGAAACGGAATTTGGAAAAGAAATGCTCCACAAAATCGATGCAGACCCGAGGGTGATCCGTACCGGCCTGGTGCAGGGACAAGAGCTCGCTGAGCTGTTTTCCAACTGCAGGCTATTTGTCCTTCCGAGTCATACCGAGGGACTTTCCCTTGCCCTTCTGGAGGCAATGTCCTGTGGCGGAAGATGTTTGGTCAGTGATATTCCGGCAAATACGGTGATTACCAAACAATACGGGGCAGAGTTTGAGGCAGAGAATAGTGATTCGCTGGCGGCTGCGCTTTCGAAGGAATTGACAACTCCAAAGGACGAAGTACTGCTAAAGCAGGAAATAGAATATGTCAAAGAAAATTTTGATTATGATGCAGTGATCGAATGGCATGAAGATGTTTACAAATGTGCTCTGAACAGAAAAAATGAGAAGCGTTGGGAGCAAAATTGCTGATGAAGAAACAGGATGTGCAGATTTCAATAATTGTACCGATTTATAAGGTGGAAAAGTATCTTGTCCGGTGTGTAGAGTCACTGATTGCGCAGGATTTTTTGTCGTTGGAAATTATTCTTATAGATGACGGCAGCCCTGACCGGTGCGGAGAAATTTGTGACAATTATGCAAAAAAAGATGCACGGATTACCGCTTACCATAAACCGAACGGCGGCTTGTCGGATGCGCGCAACTACGGACTGGAGCGGGCGCATGGGGAATATGTCTTATTTGTAGACAGCGATGACTATCTGGAGCCCCAGGCCTGTGCCAACCTATGGAAGGAAGCAAGGGCAGGCTTTGCAGATATAATTATCTCCAAAATGGCACTGGAGAAGCCCTCTGAAGGGATGGCACGGTTTGAAAAGGTGGCGGAGGATCGTTTTCAGTATCATCGTATCTATAGCGGCCCGGCATATCTGATGGGATGTCTGGAGGGTGGTGCACTTCGGGTAGAGGTTATCCGAACCATGTTTCGGCGAGATTTTCTTGTTAGAAATGACCTGTATTTTGAGTACGGTATTTTACATGAAGATGAAGAATTTACACCGAGAGCATTGTTAAAAGCGGAACGGGTTGTGTTGACAGATTATGTCTATTATCATTATGATAATTCCAGAAGTGATTCTATTATGAATTCCACGGCCTTAAACGCAAAAAAAATTGCGGACAGGGTGAAGATCTACGATGGACTGAGAAAGCTTTATAAAACAGTAAAGCCCCGGAAGCTGCGCAGGCTTCTGGAAGATGATCTGTCCTGGAAATATATTGATTGCTATTGTGCCAGTGAACCAAAAAGCAGAAAAAAGCTTGGCGTAAAGAGACTTGTCGTTTTAAAATGTGCCTATAAAGCCAGACGCAGAGCAAAGGCTCTTGTCTTTGCACTTGCACCGAACCGTTATGCCAACCGGATGCGGGAACAGGCATTGATACGTAAGGTACATCAGAGAAGAAGCAGCAGTAATGCTTTGCCCATAGAGAGAGAACCCGTAAAAAACAGAAAACATGGGGAAAAGAAAGCTGGAAAAAGCAGATTAAAAAAAAGAATGACGTTTCTGGCGAAGTTTCTGTTTTTGATCCTGCTTTTGGCAGGCGGACTTGCCAAAAATATTTACGATAACCGGACGAATTAT
>RRZT010155589.1_pt1 | contig 13020 bp, 10 predicted proteins | sample 2165551 | NCBI WGS metagenome assembly RRZT01 (sample SAMN10456910, study PRJNA506462) | wastewater metagenome | biome: wastewater; feature: sludge; material: wastewater sludge; isolation source: wastewater sludge with Escherichia coli K12::gfp cells carrying plasmid... | place: USA: Moscow, Idaho... | reverse complement strand
ACGGCTTGACGGCGGGTGTGGATAACCGTGGCCCGAGTGAGGGTACCCAGCCGAGTGGTTTGTCTGCTTCGTACTGACGCGCGCGTGAACCGCCTCATGAGTTGATGCGGACGCGGTAATAATTGAATCCTGCCGGGAGGGCGGGCCATCGAAAGATGGCCCGCCCTCGTCGCATGTCTGGGGTCCGGAAGGCATGAGAGGCATCGGTGCTCACGGGTTAAAGCGACGGTGGTATACGAGTTTAGTGACAACATGGCAATCTCTATACTGAAATCGTGCAATTAGTCAGTAATTCACATAAAAATATCCATGTTTTTATCAAAAATACTGGAGTGATGGTTGTGTGCAAGTTTTTAACATCGCTTCTAACATTTCGTGCGACGTTCAGGTGGTAAAGGCATGAGGGGCATCACGATTTTGTGCTGCTCCCGGCCAAATATTTCGAGATTGTGGGGTGGGACACGCCGTGTTTAAATCTTGAAGAAAAGACTCATTTAATGGCACAAGTGCCCTTTTTCTCTCCAAGAGGTCCAGAGAAGTTCCGATGTTTCGTAATTTTCAAGCAAAATGCCTGCTATTGGCAGAGAAGGGCTATATTCTGGCCTGAGGAAGAGGGTGAAAGCCTTCGACCACATCTGCAACATGTCTCACTGCACAATGGTGGTGTGGGAGTATGTTCAAAGTAACATGATGGGAGGGAAAACTAACACGCACGGTGTTAGTCTCAGCGGGACGATGAAGATGGCACATTGATGTGTAGGTCTTCGTTCTCTGTATCAAATCTCAAGAGAGAAGGGCTCATCATGGGATTGGGCATCGTAGTTGGGGCGGATACCGCCGGCTACGACTGCGGGGAAACCTTGACAGAAGGTTTTGGCGTAGACGAGCACGTGAGTGAGGTGGTTGACGCCGTCGTTCGCGAGGTTGAGAACACCGGCTCCCTGAACGATGCAATGACAGGGAATAGAACGTCCGGCATCCGTACATCTGTGGCACACGATTCGTTCTCCCCGGAACAGCTCGTGTTTTCCAATATCGCGCGGGTTCAAGCTGTCGCCCCGCGTGTTATTGGAATCGAGCTAGCCTGTCGGCCAGCTAAGAAATGGTTGGGATGTGATCCCAAGTTCCATTCGGTCCCTCAAGTTGCGGCAATCGAGGTTTGCGAGAAAGAGCTCGTCCTTGATGTTGGCGAACCAGCCAGCAGCTGTTGACTTAATCAACACCTTCAGTAGAGGAAAGTAAACGTGACTATTGATCCCCTATGGCTGATCGCCGCCTTCGGTGGCGGCGCATTCGGCGCAGCAATCGGCGGCCAGACCGCCTTCATCATGACCGGCTTCCTGTACATGGTTGGCCTCGGCGGCTACCTCGGTGGCGTCAACACGGCCCCCTTCATGGACTCCGTAGTCTTTGGCCCGGTCTTCGGTCCACACATTGCGTTCTTGGGTGGCGCAATCGCCGCTGCGTACGCTGCCAAGCGCGGCTACATGCCGGCCGGCGTCAACGGTCGCGACATCGTCACGCCGCTCGCGGGCCTGTCCAAGCTGGACGTGTACGTCGTCGGTGGTATTGGCGGTATGGTCGGCTACCTGGTGAACCAGGTATTCGGTTTGATTCCGCCCCTGTCGATTTCCGATGGGGCGAACAATCTTGGTGCCATCGGAAGGGATAGTGCCAACGTCTTGGGTTCCACGGACACCGTCGCCTTGACTATCATCGTTGTCTCCATCATTGTCCGTTTTGTCTTCGGTTCCACCGGGCTGTTCTCCACCAAGCAGGGTCCGCTCCTGTGGGTTGGCGGAGACAAGCACTGGGTTGCGCATCAGGAGAAGTGGAGCCACTCGGCCTTCATCGGCGCCTTCACGGGCATCCTCTCAGGCTTTGCCACTCTCATGCTGGTCACTCACTTCTGGGAGTCCTCTAACGGTGCGATCGCTGGTCACGCGCAGCTAGTTGGTTGGGCATTCTCGGCCATCACGCTCCTCTTCCTGACCTGTGGTCTGAACACTCCGGTTACCCACCACATGACGATCATCGGTTCCATCGCGGCCCTGAAGTTCGCCCCGCTCTTCGCCGGAACCAATCCTGCTGAGTGGACCTCCGCGGACCTCATTGTTCCGCTCCTGCTCGGAGGCCTGTTCGGTATGATCTCGGGTCTGCTCTGTGAGGCTCTGTCTCGTATGACGAACGCCAACGGCGATACCCACATCGACCCGCCTGCGTTCGCGATCTTCCCGCTGACCACTGTGATTTACGCGATCGTGACGGTTGTTTCCTGATCATTGCCTAGTTAGGTCTGGTGGCCGCACCGAGCCATCGAAAGAAACTCGGTGCGGCCACCGCTGTCATATAACTAAACCGCAAGGAGCTCTATCGTGCAGTACACCTCTCCCGAGAAGCTTTACGACGCCTACATCTTTGACATGGATGGCACCATCTATCTGGGGGACCACCTCCTCCCGGGTGCCAAGCGACTCATTGAGGGCCTGCGAGCCTTGGGAAAGCCGGTTCGGTTCCTCTCGAACAACCCGACGAAGGATCCCCAGCAGTACCTGGAGAAGCTCGAGAAACTCGATATTCCCACCCCGGTTGAGGAAATCGCCAATACGGTTGTCACAACTACTCGCTGGCTTAAGGCCAACCATCCGGACGCCGTCGTCTTCCCCATCTCCGAGGAGCCACTGAAGCGTGCGCTTGCCGCGGCAGGCATCAAGATGAGTGAGAACCCGGAAGAGATCGATATCGTCATCGCCTCGTACGATCGCGCGTTCGAGTACAAGAAGTTACAGATAGCCTTCGATGCCATCTGGTTCCACAAGCGGGCGTTCCTTATCACCACCAACCCGGATCGCTACTGCCCGTTCCCCGGAGGCCGCGGAGAACCCGACGCCGCCGCTATTGTCGCCGCCATCGAAGCCTGCACGGGAACCACGTGCGTGGCCAATATGGGCAAGCCCGAAGCCATCATGCTCGGCGCTGCCATTGGAGATCTTGATGTGGATCCCACGAACTGCATGATGGTTGGCGACCGCCTCATGACAGATATTGGCATGGCTATCAAGACGGGCATGGCTTCTACCTTGCTTCTTACCGGTGATTCGACCCTTGAAGAGGCCGAAGAACTTGATGAGTCGGAGCAGCCCACCTACGTTCTCGAACGTATTGACCACCTCATCCCTGAGAAGATCCGCCTCGAGTGGGGCTGGTCTGATTTGGACGATTGTTAATCGTATGAGGTGTCGTACTCCTTACGGAGTCAGCCGACTTCCTGGAACTCGGACAAGCGCCAACGCTTGTCCGCTCGTTCTGCGTCGTCCCTTTTCTTCCCTCATACAGTAGGGAAGTTTCGTGAGCGGTCGAATCCTGGCCGCTCACAACAATGTGGCTCAGCTTCCGAGCTAGCCGAGAATGAACTTCAGTGTGGAGGTTTAATGTCAGCCCTACAGAATCACAATTCCGGTGGCCCTTACGTCATGGGCATCGATTTCGGTACGGAGTCGTGCCGAGTCGGAATCTTCGATCTTGCGGGATCGCCGATCGCCTTTGCCGCCACCACATATAAGACCACTCACCCGGCGCCAGGCTGGGCTGAGCAGTCCCCAGACGACTGGTGGGATGCCCTCATCGCGTCCGCCCGCACGGTGATGCAGCGTTCCGGCCTCCAGCCCTTTGAGATCGCCGGTCTTTCCTACGATGCGACGACGATGACCGTCGTTTCCCTTGATAAGAACGGTGAGGCACTGCGCAACGCCGTTATGTGGATGGACGTGCGTGCCACAGAGCAGGCTGCTCGCGTTGTTAACACCACATCCCCAGCACGCCGCTACACCGGCAACGGAACGCTACCTCCCACCGCTGAGTGGTTCCCCTTCAAGGCCGCCTGGCTGCGCGAGAATGAGCGCGACATCTGGGATAAGACGTTCCGTCTTGTCGATGCTCCGGACTGGCTCACCTACAAGCTCACCGGCGAGTGGACCTTCAACATCAACACCGCCGCTCACCGCGCCTACTACGATCGCGATAACGGCGGATGGCCGGTTGACCTCTATGAAGAGGCCGGTGCTGGTGATGTCTTTGAGAAGATCCCCGAGGTGGTGAACGATCTTGGAGTCCCGGTAGGCGGTCTGTCCAACAATGCCGCTGAAGCCCTCGGTCTTATCCCCGGCACCCCGGTAGCCCAGGGAGGCGGCGATGCCTGGCACGGCCAGATTGGTCTGGGTGTGTTGAGCCCCGGCAAGATGTCACTGGTGACGGGTTCCTCGCATGTGATGTCAGGTCAGGCTTCGACTCCGGTGTCCGGTCCCGGCTTCTTTGGTGGTTACACCGACGGCGTCGTCCCTGGCCAATACACCGTGGAGACCTCGCTCGTGTCCTCGGGTTCCGTGCTCAAGTGGTTTAAAGACCAGTTCTGCCCGGATGTGGCACAGGCTGCTGAGCAGACCGGTCTCAACGTGTACGACATCATGAACCGCCGCGCCCTGAATATCCCGATTGGCTGTGACGGCCTCATCATCAACGAGTACTTCCAAGGCAATCGCACGCCCTACTCCGATTCCAAGGCGCGCGGCGTCATGGCGGGTCTCTCTCTGGCCCACTCGCGCGAGCACATGTATCGGGCCATTCAGGAGGCGGTCTGCTACGGCGTCGAGGCCAACATGCGCAAGCTGCGTGAGGCTGGCTTCGAAGTCCAGGAGTTTGTGGCCTGCGGTGGCGCAACAAAGTCCCGCATGTGGACCCAGATGCACTCGGATGTTACGGGCATTCCGATCACCCTCACCGAGGTGGGCGACGCCGTCACCCTCGGTTCCTGTATCCTCGCTGCCGCCGGGGCGGGTCTGTACGGCTCGGTCCAGGAGGCTGCGGACAACATGGTGCACACCCGTGAGCGCATCGAGCCGGACATGGACAAGCACGAGGAGTACAAGTACTTCGCGGATAAGTACTGCGAGCAGTACCCGCTTGTGCAGGATCACGTCCACGACTTGGTCGACCACGTCGCCGCTGCACACGCAAACAAGTAAGAGATTGCGCTGGGCTGCGTCGCTTGTCGAGGCAGCCCAGCAATTCACCCGCATTCATCAATTCACCCGCATTCATCAAGATTGAAGAAAAGGAAGAAAATGGCAAGCGAACTCATTGCTACAGCTCTCAAGACGGCCGATGAGACGAAGGCGATTGCCTTCGGAGACGATGTTCTTGCCGACACCGGAAAGATCTTCGCCGCCGAATTCCCCGGTGCCAAGGTTCTTGTCGTTGCGGATGAGAACACTTTTGGTGCAGCAGGCGACGTCGTCGTCGCTTCTTTGAAGGAAGCGGGCGTGGAGTTTGTCGAGGATCCCTACGTCTTCCCGGGAACTCCCACGCTGTATGCAGGCTACGAGAACGTCGAGATCCTGCGTGAGCACGCTAGGCCCCTCGAGAACACCGTCATCTGCTCTATCGGTGGAGGAACTCTCAACGATATTGCCAAGCTCGCCTCTGGTGAGCTCGACCGCCCTTACATGAATGTCTGCACGGCAGCGTCGGTGGACGGATATGCGTCCTTCGGCGCATCGATTGCCAAGGACGGTTTCAAGATCACCCGCAACTGCCCTGCCCCGGTTGCTCTTGTTGCCGATAACGACGTGATGGCTCATGCACCTCAGCGTCTAACTGCCACCGGATACGGGGATCTCATTGAGAAGATTCCTGCCGGAGCGGATTGGATTCTCGCCGATCTCTTGGGCATTGAAGCTATCGACGACTATGTCTGGAGCTTGGTCCAGGGCCCGCTGCGCGAGTCGCTGGCCTATCCGGCCGAACTTGCCCAGGGAGATGTTAAGGCCATTGAGCTTCTTGCTGAAGGCTCGATCATGTCCGGCCTGGCTATGCAGGCCGCCAAGTCCTCGCGCCCCGCTTCGGGCGCTGGCCACCAGTTCTCCCATACGTGGGAGATGGAAGGGCACGGCCTCGACTGGGAGCCTCCGCTGTCCCACGGCTTCAAGGTGGGTATTGGCACGGTGGCATCATGCGCCATGTGGGAGATCTTCCTGAAGAAGTCCGTCGAAGATTTTGATATCGAGAAGGCTCTCGCAGCGGTGAAGTCGCCTGAGCAGATCGAGAGTGAGGTCCGCGGCGCCCTTGCTCCCCGGATGCAAGAGGAGGCTGTTAAGCACTCCCTGAAGAAGCGCACCGAAGGAGACGAGCTTGTTGCTCGCATCGAGCTGCTCAAGAAGGTGTGGCCCGAGCTCAAGGAGCGTTGCGAGGCGCAGCTTATCACCGCGCAGGACGCCATGGATCGCCTCAAGGCAGTGGGTGCGCCTTACCATCCTGAAATGATTGACATTGATTGGGATCGTTTCCGCGAAACCCATTTCAAGGCTCAGATGATCCGCGACCGCTACACGGTTCTGGATATTCTGACCGACCTGGGCATCCTTGACGAAGTTGTTGAGGAGCTCTTCTCTCCGGAAGGTTTCTGGGGCCAACATCGCCACCCGGAAGCCTGACGGAATAACCCCTCAAGGAGAACACATGTCAGATAAGAAATATCTGGTTGGTATCGATTTCGGTACCCTGTCCGGCCGCGCCATCGTTGTTGATGCCGCCACTGGTGAAACACTTGGTACGGGCGTCACGCCGTACCGCTACGGCTCGATGGAGCGCACTCTGGATGCCGCCGATGGCCAGCCGCTGCCTCCCGAGTTCGCACTCCAGAACCCCGATGATTACATCGAAGTGCTTGGCACCGCGGTTCCCAAGGCAGTCGAGGAGTCCGGCGTGGACCCGGCCGATATCGTCGGCATCGGCATCGACGCCACCTCCGCCACCGTGTTCTTCACGGACAAGGATGGCGAGCCCCTCTGTAACAAGGAGGAGTTCAAGAACAATATCCACGCCTATGTGAAGCTGTGGAAGCATCACGGCGCCCAGAACCAGGCCGACCGCCTGGTCATGATCGCCGAGGCCCGCCGCGAGCCGTGGCTTGGCCGCTACGGTGGTGTGCTCTCCAGTGAGCTGCTGCTCCCCAAGGCTCTCGAGGTCTTCGAAGTGGCCCCCGAGGTCTACGAGAAGACGGACGTTGTCTGTAACCTGCTCGACTGGCTCACCTGGAAGATGACCGGTGTTCTCACCGGCGCTGCGGGCGATTCCGGCTACAAGCGCATGTATGTCGACGGCGGCTACCCCTCGCACGAGTACCTGGAGGCCGTCAAGGCGGGCTTCGGCGATTTCTTCAAGGACAAGATGGACTACCCGGTGCTGCCGCTGGGCGGCAAGGTGGGTGAGCTGACCGAAGACATGGCCAAGCTCATGGGCTTGGCACCGGGTACGGCTGTGGCCTCGGGCAATATTGACGCCCACGTCCAGGTTGCCGGCGTGAACGCCGTGCGTCCCGGCCAGCTGACCGCCATCATGGGCACCTCCAGCTGCTACGTGGTCAACCACGAGGAGTACCGGGACTGCCCCGGCGTATTCGGCACCGTGTACGGTGGCGCCGTCGATGGTCTATGGGGCTTCGAGGGTGGTCAGACAGCCGTGGGCGATATCTTCGCTTGGTTCACCGAGAACTGCGTCCCGGAAGCCTACGCGGTGGAAGCGCGCGAGCGTGGCATCTCTGTCCACCAGCTCATGGTGGAGAAGGTCGAGGGTCAGGACGTGGGTGAGCATGGCTTGCTCGCACTCGACTGGCACAACGGTAACCGCTCCATCCTTGCGGATGCGAAGCTGTCCGGACTTATTATGGGCCTGACGCTTACCACTCGCCCGGAGGAGATCTACCGCGCACTGCTCGAGGCCACCTGCTTCGGCGCCCGCGTGATCGTGGACAACTTTGAGGAGCACGGCGTCACGATTGATGAGATCGTCGGCTGTGGTGGTCTGCTGAAGAACAAGTTCTACATGCAGCTGCTCGCGGACATCTCCCGCCGTCCGATCTCTGTCTCTTTGGAGGAGCAGACGGGTTCCCTCGGTTCGGCCATCTTCGCCGCCGTCGCCGCCGGTGTCTACCCGGATGTTCGTGCAGCCGCGGCCGCCATGTCCCGCGTCGAGGAGCATGCCTACGTGCCGAACGAGGAGCGCGCGGACCAGTACGAGGCCGTCTACGAGATCTACAAGGAGATGCACGACTACTTCGGTCGTTACGCCGGCGTCTCGCCGATGCACCGTCTGAAGGACATCAAGATCAACCTGTTCGCCGCACGGCGAGGATACGAGGGCTAAATGACGCAGGTTTTGACTGAGCTTTCACCGCAGATTCAGGAAGCGGTCCAGACAACACGGGAGAAGGTGGCCAAGCTCCATGAAGAGCTCCCCGCTAACAACCTGGTGGTATGGACTGCTGGAAACGTCTCGGAGCGCGTTCCAGGCGCAGATCTCTTCGTGATCAAGCCGTCGGGTGTTCGCTACAACGAACTCTCGGCCGAGGTCATGGTGGTCTGCGATCTTGAGGGTAACAAGATCGTTGACGGGACGCCCGAGCGGCTCTCGCCCTCATCGGATACTGCTGCGCACGCCTACGTCTACCGCCACATGGAAGATGTTGGGGGCGTGGTCCACACCCACTCCACCTACGCAACGGCCTTCGCCGCAGTGCACAAGCCGATTCCCTGTGCATTGACGATGATGGGCGATGAGTTCGGTGGGGAGGTTCCTGTTGGTCCGTTTGCCATTATTGGTGACGATTCGATCGGCCGGGGCATTGTGGAAACCCTGCGTGACTCGCGTTCGCCGGCGGTGCTTATGGCCAATCATGGCCCGTTCACCATCGGCCGCGATGCAACCGCCGCTGTGAAGGCAGCAGTCATGGTCGAGGAAGTGGCGCGAACAGTGGCTGCAGCGATGCAGCTGGGTGAGCTTGTGCCCGTGGCACAAGAGCACATCGATTCGCTCTATAACCGCTACCAGAACGTGTACGGTCAGCACTAGTGGCCGAGGAAGCTACCCGTCTTCGGACGGGTAGCTTCCTTTCACATCCTCACCATTCATATGGCTGAGCCGCAGCGCCGCGGCCCGGTATCTTCCTCCACATAATCCTTCTTATTACGGAACTAAGATTGGGAGAACCATGTCCACAGCAGCAGTGGAACCATTAGTTATCGCCATCGATTCGTCTACCTCCGCCTCGAAGGCCGTCGTTGTGGACGTCCGCGGACATGTCCTGTCCGAAGGTAAAGCGGATATCGATCTGCTTTCGCCCGAGATGAATCACTATGAGCACGATCCTGTCCAGTGGTGGACGTCCACCCGCGATGCCATCACGCAAGCGACAGCCGCCCTCGAACCCGCTGACCGCGCGCGGGTAGCCGCCTTGTGTATCACTCACCAACGTGAGTCCTTTGTTTTAGTCGACGACGACGGCAACGCCTTACGTCCCGCGATTCTGTGGCTTGATTCCCGCGCGGGTGCGGAGATTAAGGAGTTCGGCTCCGCCCACATTCATGAGCTTTCGGGAAAGCCCGCGGATACCACGCCGGCTCTTTATAAGATGGCGTGGCTCAAGCGCCACGAGCCGGCGCTCATTGCCGCCGCCGATAAGGTGGTTGACGTGCATGCTTATCTCGCCAAGCATCTGGTGGGGCGCTGGGTGTCCGCGATGGGCTCAGCGGACACCCTCAACCTCATGGACATTGCCAACCAGGGCTATGCCGACGAACTGCTGGATATTGCTGGCGTGCGCCGTGACCAGATGGCTGAGTTGGCGGCTCCGGCGTCGATTATCGGCGAGATCGATCCCGAGGTGTTGGCCCAGTGGGATCTTCCCGAGGGCGTCGTTCTGGTGGCCGGTGTGGGTGACGGCCAGGCCGCGGGCCTCGGAACCGCCGCCATCGCACCAGATGTCGCTTACGTCAACGTGGGGACCTCCATCGTGGCTGGCGTCCATTCATTTGGATATCAGTACTCGCCCGCTTATCGCACATTACTCGGCGGAATTCCCGGCTCGTACGTGCTGGAGATTGTGCAGAATTCCGGCTCTGTACTGGGCAATTGGTTCCGCAAGGAGTTTGGCAAGCCCGAGCTGGAGGGGCGCCCTGACCCCGAGCTCGAGGCTGCGGCTGCCGAGGTTCCTCCCGGGTGTGAAGGCCTGCTGACAGTTCCTTATTGGAATGCCGTTCAGTCCCCGCACTGGGATCCGTTCGCGAAAGGCGTGATGTTCGGTTGGGGTTCGGCGCATACCCGTGCCCATGCCTACCGGTCTATCCTTGAAGGTATGGCGTTGGAACTGCGGGAGAATCTCGAACGAGTTCAGGCTTCGACGGGCCGCCAGCTCACCGAGCTGCGCTGCACCGGTGGTGGTTCGCGTAGCAAGCTATGGCGTCAGATCATCGCCGATGCCACCGGCCTTCCAATGGTGGTATCAGGCGTCAATGAGGTGAGTGCGCAGGGAGCCGCCGTCATGGCGATGGCTGCCATTGGTGCCTACCCCGATGTTCAAAGCGCCGCCGAAGGTATGTCCAGCTTCGTTGAGCGGACAGAACCGGATATGCAAGCCCACGCCCTCTACGGGGAATGGGCGCAGATCCAGCGAGAGATCTACCCCGCAGTGGCAGATCTCTTTACGAGGGCCCAAGTGGTCCTGAATCGTCAGAAGGAAAGGTAATCATGGCGAAAATTGCTGTACTCGGATCGGGAATCATGGCAACAGCCCTGTCGTTCCCGGCATCGGAGAATGGAAACGAAGTCCATCTCATCGGAACCTTCCTTGATCGTGAGATCATCGATTCGATTCAGAAGACGGGAGTTCACCCGGATCTTGGACTGAAGGTGAACGACGGCGTCGTCGCCCATCAGTTGGAAGAAGCGGCGGAGGTCATCAAGGGCGCCGACGTGGTGATGTGCGGTGTCAATTCCTTCGGTGTGGAGTGGGTGGGAGAGCAGCTGGCCAAATTTGTGCAGCCAGGTCAGAAGCTCCTTGTGATCACTAAGGGGATGCGTGCCGATGAGGACGGCACCCTCCACCTTCTGCCGAACATCGTCAAGAGCTACTTCGATCCGGAGTTGGCGGATTCGGTCTCGTGGAACGCTATTACCGGCCCCTCAATCGCCGGTGAGCTGGCAGTTCACCATCACACCGCCGTCGTGTTCTGTGGGCACAATCAGGACGATCTTGACTTCCTTGCGAACCTCTTCCGCACGGACTATTACCACGTGTGGACGTCGCTGGACTTCAATGGCTACGAGACCGGCGCTGCCACCAAGAACGTTTACGCGTTCGCGGCGGGCTTTGCGAAGGGATTGCTGCGCAAGGAAGGCAAGGAGAATGACCGCTACGTTATGCACAACTACTCTGCCGCGATCTTTGCGCAGGGGCAGCGGGAGCTGACGAGTTTCATCAAGCTCATGGGCGGCGATCCGGATACCGCCATCGGCCTCGGTGGTGTGGGAGACATGTACGTGACGTCAGCCGGTGGCCGCAACGTCATGGCTGGCGCATACGTGGGCGAGGGCATTCCGTTCTCTGAAGTGCGCGACAGCCTCATGAAGGGCGTCACTCTGGAGGGTGTGGCCGCTATCAACGTGATCGGCAAGGCGCTGGGACCGTTGACCGAGCGTGGAGTCATCGGCCCCGACGAGTACCCGCTGTGCCGTTTCCTCTACTCGGTGGTGGCGGAGGATGCTCCGCTGGATATGCCGTGGGAGAAGTTCTTTGGTGGTCTGAAGTAGTCTCGGGATTACAACAACTCAATGGTTGAGTAATGTGCGGGTCCTCGCGCTCTCGGTGGGGCCCGCACATTACTTCATAGCAAAATACACGGGGGTTGCAGGTGGCACATCCACAAAGCAAGGACGAGCGTCAGCGTCTTATCACAGAGTTCATCCTTGAGCGGGGGTCCGCTCGCATTGAGGAGTTGCAGGATCTCGTGGATGTATCGCCGATGACGCTTTATCGCGACCTCCATGAGCTGGAATCTGCCCGGATTATTGACCGATTCCGTGGAGAGATCACCGCGGTGGCCACGACGCTCACCGAGACCTCTATGCGTTACCGTGTGGCCCATGAGACGGAGGCCAAACGCCAGCTGGCGGCTCCATTGGTGCCGATTATTAGTCGGGGAATGTCTGTATTGCTCGATGATTCGTCAACGGGACTGATGATTATGGAGTCCTTCGTCGATGTTCCGGCGTTAACGATCATTACTAATAATTGGCAGATCATCCAGTTGGCCGCGAGAACTCCGCACTGGGAACTCATCACGCTCGGTGGACAATACAACCGGCATTTGGATGCCAACTTCGGGCCGGCGGGTGTGGAGATGTTGCGTCGTCTTCAGGCCGACGTGTGCATCATGTCCGCCGCTGCTATCACAGGAGGTGTTGCCTACCATCCTTACAACGCTATTGCTGAGTTTAAGGAAGAGATGCGGAGTGCAGCCCGCTCTTGTTATCTAGCGGCAACCAATCCAAAGTTTGATCGGACGGCTTTGTATCGAGTTGCTGATACCGTCGACTATACGGGCGTTGTTGTTGAGAACACCCTGGACCCCACGATTGTCTCCGCTCTCACGGAGCGCGGCGCAAATGTCTTGCAAGCCGGGGATGACGCGGCGCCGTCGTCGTCGAAAGAAGGGTCCGCGTAACCGGTGACGGTCCAGCTCGCGTACTGTCAGTGGACCTGCCATAGTAGTGGCGTTTTTTATCTCGAAACCGGTGCCGCAGAGCGTGATAGGCTCACAAAATGACTGTACGGCGCGGCGATGACGGGGGCCGCAGCAGCGTCACCAAACATCGGTCACGCACCTCCGACTCCCGAGCACACACGGCACTCTTGCTTGAAGTTTCACGTATGTATTACGAGGAAGAACTCACCCAGCTAGAGATCGCCAATCGACTTCTTTTTTCTCGCACCACCGTATCGCGCATGCTCACCGAGGCGAAGAAGCGCGGCATCGTCCATATTCGAATCACCCATCCCATGGAGCGGGTACTTGGGTTGGAACGTAGCCTCGTTCAGCTCTTTGGGCTGAAGCAGGCGCGTGTGGCTGATTCGGTCGATCCTCTGACTACCCATCTCGAAGTTGCTCGTGGCGCCGCCGATCTGGTGGT
>RRZT012719296.1_pt1 | contig 13021 bp, 12 predicted proteins | sample 2165551 | NCBI WGS metagenome assembly RRZT01 (sample SAMN10456910, study PRJNA506462) | wastewater metagenome | biome: wastewater; feature: sludge; material: wastewater sludge; isolation source: wastewater sludge with Escherichia coli K12::gfp cells carrying plasmid... | place: USA: Moscow, Idaho... | reverse complement strand
TCGAGGCGTGCGGGATTTGCGGCACCGATCTTAATATTTTGGCAGTGCCCCCTGCCCACAAGGCTCCACCGGGGATTATTATCGGCCACGAAGGCGTCGGCGTAGTAGCGAGTGTTGGCACTGGAGTCACAGGCGTGCAGCCAGGTGACCGCGTAGTCATTGCTAACCGCTTGACGTGCGGCAAATGTGATTACTGCCGCCGCGGCCTGGATAACCAGTGCACAGACTATCAAACCATTGGCACGACGATCGACGGCGCCTTTGCTCCGTACCTGGTTGCGCCGCAGCGGGCACTCTGGAAGATCGATCCATCGGTGCCGCGCGACGATGCCGCCCTGTTTGAGCCGCTGGCTTGCGTTGTCGGCTCAGTGAAACGCGCGCCGATCCAACCAGGCGACAATGTAGCTATTATCGGCGGTGGGCCGATGGGCCTGCTCTTTGCGCTCGTCTATCGTTCGCTCGGCGCCGGGCGTGTGATCGTGCTCGACGTTGCGCCGTACCGGCTGGAATTTGCGCAAGAGATGGGCATGGAGGCGCTCAACGTCACGCAGGTTGATGCCGCGGCGGAAATCAAACGTATGACAGGGCTGGGGGCTGACCTGGTTGTAGACGCAGTTGGCAACCAACTCGGTCAGGCCGTCAAACTGGCACGTCGCGGCGCGCAAATCGTGCTGTTCGGCTTGCGCCCACACGACAACCCGCCCGTCAACCAGTACACCATTACCCGGTACGACCTCACCGTACACGGGACCTTTGTCGGCCTGCACCCGTTCGCCCAAACAGTTCAGCTGTTGGAGAGCCGGCGCATCCAGCCTTCGGTACTGGTCACGCACCGCCTGCCGCTGGCGCAACTGCAGGAGGGCGTCGAACTGATGCGCACCCAACAGGCGATGAAGGTACTAATCGAGATGTAACCTGCGATGATTCTCTTTCAACTCACAGTGGAGACAGGAAATGACTGACACGATCGGGAAAGTAGCCCAGAAGTGCAAAATCGCCGCCGGCCTTTTTTGGGCCGACTATGCGGTGCTGGGTGCCCAGGTGCAGGAACTTGAAGCTGCCGGCGTAGACTGGCTGCATATTGAAGTGCGCGACGGCAAATACATGGATTTCGGTATGCCGCGGGGCGGCTTCGACATCATTGAGGCCACCTGTGCCAGCACGAAGCTGGAGGTAGAGGCGCAGTTGCAGATGTACCGTCCCACCTTTGACGTCTTTGATCAACTCAAGGAACTCGGCGTCAGCCTGATCAGCCTGCCCATCGAAACGACGGGCGAAATGATCTTTCAGCAGATCACCTACATCAAGGAAAAGCTGGAACTCAAGGTAGGAGTGTGGGCCTGGCAAGGCGTACCGACCACGGCATTTGAGCAGTTTATCCACCCCTATGTGGATATTATCGAGTACGAAAGCCGGGCACCCTTCTGGGTCAAGCCGGTCGCCGGCAAGAGCCCGCACACAATGGACCCGATCATGGCAGTGACCATGCGCAAGTTGCACGACATGATCGTCGCATCCGGCATGGAGGACCGCATCGAGCTGATGGAGGATGGCGGGCTGAATGCGGGCAACGTCGCCGAGTTTATTGCGACCGGCATGACGGTAGGCGAATTCTCATCGCCGCTGCTCAAGGGGCCTAACGGCAAGCTCAAGCCCCGTACAGGCGACATCGCTGCGGCTGTCGGCAAGCTGCGCAAGGTGATGGACGAGGCTAGCGACAAGTACCGCACGGCGGACGGCAAGCTCAAGCTTTGAGAGAGTCAGGGGGTGAGAGGGTGATGCCGATTCGCATTGGGATGATTGGGTATGGCGGCATCGGGCGCGTACACGCGATGGGGTATCGGACGCTGCCGTTTCATTATGGGCTGCCGGCCGACAGCATCCAGCTGGTGGGGGTCGCTACGACCCGGCCGGAAACGGCGCAGGCGGCGGCGGCTGAAATCGGCTGCGAATACTGGACCGACGACTACCGCCAGCTGCTGGCGCGGCCCGATATCGAAGCGGTCGATATCTGCGTGCCCAACCATATGCACTCCGCCATCGTACAGGCGGCCGCGGCGGCGGGTAAGCACATCTATTGCGAAAAGCCGCTGGCAATGGACGTGTCCGAGGCAAAGGCAATGGTTGCGGCAGTACAGGCGGCTGGGGTAATCACGCAGATGACGTTCAACTTCCGCTTCGTGCCCGCCGTGATGCGCGCCCAGCAGCTGATACAGGAGGGTTTTCTCGGCCGCATCTTCTCGTTCCGCGGCCGCTATTATCGATCAAGCTATATCGATCCGCAGAAGCCGTTGACCTGGCGGCAGCGCAAGGCAATTGCCGGCGGCGGCGCCTTATTCGATATCGGTTCCCACATTCTCGACCTACTCTACAGCCTGCTTGGCCCGTATGAGTCAGTCCAGGCGACATTAGACACCCTGATCCCCCAGCGGCCTGCGGCTGCGGGCGCCACCGAACTCGCGCCCGTCGACGTGGACGACATCGCGCTGCTGCACCTGCGTACGGCGAACGGTGTGCTGGGGCTGATCGAAGTCTCGCGTATGGGCACGGGTCTGACCAACGACCTGCAGTTCGAAGTCTTCGGCGAACATGGTGCCCTCCGCTTCAATGCTGTTGATCCTGGTTGGCTGGAGGTGTACGATGTCCGTGAGCCCGACAAACCGGTCGGCGGCATGCGAGGATTCCGCAAGCTTGAGACGGTACAGCGCTACCCTATGCAGAAGGCGCCCGATTGGTCGATGGCTCCAGATTTCGTGCGCACGCATGCCGAATGCCAGTATCAATTCATTCGCGCAGTTGCCGAAGGCCGGCCCGCAAGCCCGAGCCTGGCCGATGGGCTGCACATCCAAGCCGTCATGGCGGCAGCCGAGCTGTCGTCGGCCGGTGGTGGCTGGGTGAAGATCGAGGAAGTTATGCGTTAGCCGGCGATTATTCACAACCTGGCCGGACGCCGCTTCATGCGCGGCATCCGGCCAGGTTCACGCAATGGGAGCACACGCACATGGCAGAAGTGTCAGGTTCACTACTACGTCACGTCGTCCTCTTCGCCTTTAAGGCAGACGCCGGCGATGGCATCCGGCAGGTTGAAGCAGCATTTTGCCGCCTGCCAGGGCTGATCCCCCAAATTAAGACGTTCGAGTGGGGAACAGACATAAGTGTCGAGAATATCCAGCAGGGTTTCACCCACTGCTTTCTCCTTGGCTTTGCCGGCACCAAAGAGCGCGACGAGTACCTGGTCCATCCCGATCACCAGGCTTTTGGCAGGCTGGCGCAGCCGTTCTTTGAGAAGGTGCTGGTCGTAGATTATTGGGCGCAAGGTGCAGCCTAGAGAGATAGCCCCATCACGTCGATGACGGAGCCGAGAGGGCGACATGGAAAGTTATGATCTGATCATCGTCGGCACCGGTGCAGGCGGCGGTACGCTCGCCTATGCGCTGGCCGACAGTGGGATGCGCATCCTGTTGATCGAACGCGGCGATTACCTGCCGCAGGAGCCGCAGAACTGGCAGCCGCGGGTGGTGTTCGACGAGCGACGCTACAAGCCGGACGAAACCTGGTACGGCCAGGATGGCAAGCCCTTTCACCCTGGCGTACACTACTTTGTGGGCGGTAATACCAAGGTCTATGGTGCAGCCTTACCCCGTCTGCGCCGAGAGGACTTTGAAGCCATCGAGCACGAAGGTGGCACATCGCCGGCCTGGCCTATTCGCTATGAGGAATTGGAACCTTATTACAATAGGGCGGAAACGATCTACCGCGTGCACGGTGTGTCAGGCGAAGATCCTACCGAGCCGCCGCGTTCCTGCCCATTTCCCTTTCCCGCCGTCGAACACGAGCCCGCTATTGGCGAGCTGGCCTCACGCTTGCGAGTTAATGGTCTGCATCCGTTTCACCTGCCGATGGGCATAGACGTGCGCGAGGGGGGCTCGTGTATCCTGTGCAAAACGTGCGACGGCTTCCCCTGCCAGCTGTTGGCCAAGAGCGAAGCGGACGTCTGCTGTGTGCGGCCGGCGCTGGAGAGCCCCTCTGTCACGTTGTGGACACGCACCAAGGCGCTGCGCCTGCTCACGGACACCTCTGGAAAGCTGGTCACCGGCGTCGAGGTGGAGAAAGACGGCGCCAAGCAGACAGTGACCGCAGAACGCTATGTAGTTTCCTGCGGCGCCGCCAACTCAGCGCTGCTGCTGCTGCGCTCGGCGAACAGCGCACACCCCAATGGAATCGCCAACGGCAGCGGGCTGGTTGGCCGCAACTACATGGTGCACAACAATACGGCACTCATGGCCGTAGATCCCCGGCACAGGAATCCGACAACCTTCCAGAAGAGCATGGCGGTCAACGACTTCTATTTGAAGGGTCCAGACTTTGCCTACCCCATGGGCAACCTACAACTGCTGGGTAAGCTGCAGGCAGGCATGTTGACGGCCGCCGTACCACTCGTGCCGCGCCCGGTCTTGCAGGGCATGGCGGACCGCAGCGTCGATTGGTGGGTCATGTCCGAAGACCTGCCGGATCCTGAGAACCGCGTCACCCTGGGGAGCGACGGCAAGGTCGTCGTGCGTTGGAAACCCAACAACCGCGTAGCGCACGAGAAGCTGATCAGCGCCGCACGCAAGATGATGCAGGACGCCGGCTATCCCTTTGTCGCCGTGCAGCGCATGGGCATCGACACCAACTCGCACCAGTGCGGTACAATACGCTTTGGCACGGATCCGGCCAGTTCCGTGTTGGATTCCTACTGCCACACGCATGAGGTTGACAACCTCTACGTTATGGATTCGTCCTTTTTCCCATCATCGGCTGCCATGAATCCGGCGCTAACGATCGCGGCCCAGGCTCTGCGTGTGGCAGAACACCTGACTGGCCATATGAGGAACTGACATGCACGCATCAGTGAAGCTGCCGCCGGAACCGACCACCGGCTTCCCAAGGGCGACCTGGCGCACCACAGCAGCCAGCGCACGCAGCCTTGCCATCAAGCGCCGGCTGCTGGAAACGCCGCGGCAGATCGACGTTGAACGGGCCCGCTATACCACACAGAGCTATCAGGCCAGCGAGGGCGAGCCTATGGCGATGCGCCGTGCCAAGATGCTGCTGCACCTAGTGCGTGCGATGAGCATCACGATCGACGAAGGCGAACTGATTGCGGGCAACCGGTCGCTGCTGCCGCGTATGGGTGTCATCGCACCGGAAGGCGCCGTGACGTGGGTGGATCGCGAGCTGGACATCCTACCGACACGACCGCAGGACCGTTTCAACATTACAGCCGAACAGATCCAGGAGCTGCGTGAGGAGATCTTCCCCTACTGGCGCGGGAAAACGCTGGAGGACATCGTCGCCACCCATGTGCCGCCGGATATCATGAAGGCCGTGCGCGGTAAGGCCTTCTCGCTCAACCAGACCGACCACGCCCAAGGGCACATTCTCCCCGACGTCGAAACCTGGCTGCGGCTGGGCATCACCGGTTTACGCGCCCAGGTACAGGAAGCGCGCCGCCAACCGGCGATGCAGGCGTCCGACAAGCAGATCTTTTACGATGCGGCTGAGATCGCACTGACGGCCGCCCAGACACTGTTTGAGCGCTACGCCGACCTGGCCGCGGAAATGGCGCAGCGCGAGTCCGATCCACGGCGGGCAGCAGAGCTGACGCAGATCGCCGGCAACTGCCGCCACCTGGCGACCGATGCGCCAGAGACGTTCTACCAGGCGCTGCAGGCGGTTTGGTTCCTCTTTGTGCTTGTCCAGATCGAATCCAACGCCAGCAGTTTCTCGCCGGGGCGTTTCGACCAATACATGCTCCCTTATCTGCTGGTCGACCTCCAAGCTGGGCGGCTGACGCAGGAGCAGGCACAGGAACTGCTTGAGGCGCTCTGGCTCAAGTTTAACGAAATCGTCCTGCTGCGCAGCAGCAGCAGCGCGCGCTACTTCGCCGGCTTCCCCATCGGTTTCAATATTGCCATCGGGGGACAATTGAGCGACGGCAGCGACGCCACCAATCTGCTCACCTACATGTGCCTGCACGCCCAGGCCGATATCGGGTTGACACAGCCCAACTTGTCGGTACGCGTGCATGCCGGCAGCCCGCAGGAACTGCTGGAGGCCGCAGCCTTTGTCATTTCCAAGGGCAGTGGGATGCCGCAGATCTTTAACGACGAAGTGATCGTGCCGGGCCAGGTCAACCGTGGCTTGCCGCTGGAGGAAGCCCGCAACTATGCCGTAGTGGGCTGCGTCGAACTCTCCACACCGGGCAAAGCGCTTGGGTGGAGCGATGCTTCCATGTTCAACCTCACTCGCGTCCTAGAGCTGACGCTCTATGGCGGTAAAGACCCGCAGAGCGGCGAACAGATCGGCCTGTCTACGCCTCGCCTCGACCAGATGACATCGTTTGCCGAAATGGAGGCCGCCTACAGCCAGCAGCTGACCTATTTTGTGGATTTGATGGTGCGCGGCTGCAACATTGTGGACGGCATTCACGCCGAGGTGCTGCCCTCGCCCTGGCTGTCGCTGTTTATCGCCGACTGTGTAGAACGCGGCACCGACGTCACGGCCGGCGGCGCACGCTACAATTTCTCGGGCGTGCAAGGCGTGCAGATCGCAAACGTAGCCGACAGCCTGGCAGCCGTCAAACAGGCGGTATTTGACGAGCAGTGGCTGCCCCCTGCGCAGCTGCTGGACGCGCTGCGCAGCAACTTTGCCGGAACCGAAGTGCTGCGCCAACGACTGATCAACCGTGCGCCCAAATACGGCAACGACGACGACCGCGTGGATCAATTCGCTGCCGCCTGGGGCGACCGCTACTGTGCGCTGGTGGAGCAGTATCCGACCATTCGCGGTGGGGGTTACCAACCGGGCTTTTACACGGTTTCGGCCCACGTGCCGATGGGCGCGCATGTCGGGGCCACACCCGATGGCCGCCATGCCGGCGCGCCGCTCGCTGACGGCGGCCTCTCACCCACGGCAGGGCGCGACCGGCGGGGCGCTACGGCCGTGCTGCACTCGGTGAGCAAACTTGACCTCAGGCTGGCATCCAATGGGACGCTGCTCAACATGAAGTTCCTGCCTTCGTTCTTTGACGGACCGGAGGCATTGAACAAGTTTGCCCAGCTGCTGCGGGGATTCTGCGAACTCCATGTGCCGCATGTCCAGTTCAACGTCGTCTCGGTCGACACGCTGCGGCAGGCGCAAGCTAACCCCGACGAGTTCCGCTCGCTGGTCGTACGCGTGGCCGGCTACAGTGCCTACTTTATCGAACTGGACAAAGAGCTACAGGACGAGATTATCCGGCGCACGGAATTTGATGCCGTATGAGGCGACCAGAGCTGGAAGACGTGCGCGGCGTCGTCTTTGATGTACAGCGTATGTCAATGCACGATGGGCCGGGCATGCGCACCAACGTCTTTCTCAAGGGCTGCCCCTTACGCTGCGGCTGGTGCGCCAACCCTGAATCGCAGCTGCTGCAACCGCAGCTGACGCTGCACGCCGCCAACTGCATTGAGTGCGGCCAGTTTGCAGAATCATGCACGGCGTGCGCTCTGGCAGCGGCAAGCACACGCGCCGGGCAGCAAGATTTGATCCGCCGGCGCGCCGATTCTACCCTCGGCGCCGGCTGGACAGAGACCGAAACGACAACACGTGTGGATCTGTGTCCGACCGGTGCCCTCCATTGGGTCGGCCACTGGCGCACCGCCGGCGATGTCATGGCAGAAGTTCGCCGCGACCGCCCCTTTTACGGGCAGGAGGGCGGACTGACGATCACTGGCGGCGAACCGACGATGCAGCCGGAGATGTGTGAGGCGCTGCTGTGGCTGGCGCAGCAAGACGGCATTCACACCGCAATCGAAACCTGTGGGCATACGCAGTGGGCCGTCTACGAACGGCTGCTGCCATGGCTTAACGTCGTCTTGTACGATGTGAAGCACATTGACCCGGCCGTACATCTGCGCCACACGGGATTCGATAACGCGCTGATACTAGATAACCTGGCCCGGCTGACGGCTAGGGGCGTCAGCGTGCGCGTGCGCATCCCACTGATACCGGGGTTTAATGCCGATCCGGCGACCATTGGGGGGATCGCCGCCTATGTACGGCGGATGCCTGGCCCGGTAGCGGGTATCGATCTGCTGCCCTATCACAGCCTGGGCAAGGCGAAATATGGAGCCCTGGGACGTGTCTACCCGTGGGAGGGACACGCGCGCTTAAGCGATAGCGAAGTCAGTGCCTGTGCCGCTGCCGTGCGCGCAGAAAACCTGCCGGTTACAATTGGCGGTTGATTTGCCGTTCCTAACAACCAGAACAGTCCTGGATACTCAGCAAAGGGGAAATCCATGAATCCGTGGGTGATCGGCGTCGATCTCGGCGGCACCAAAATCAGGTTAGGAATCGTCAGCCCTGACGACACGATCGTGGCGACACGCCAGATAGCGACCAACCCTCAGGAAGGAATCGATGCTGTAACGGCCCGCATCGGGGCGGCCGTCGATGAACTCCAGGATTCCGTGCCGTCCGGCTGCAGTGTGGCTGCGCTGGGCATCTGCAGCCCGGGCCCCGTCGACCACGAAACTGGGATGCTGATCGATCCACCCAACCTGCAGGGCCTGCACCACACGCCGCTGCGTCAGAAGCTCGTAGATCGGCTTAACATCCCTGTCGTGCTCGAACACGACGCCAAGGCAGCGGGTTTGGGCGACTATTACTTTGGCGCGGGGCGCGGTTCGCGCAGCATGATCTATGTCGTCGTGGGCACGGGCGTAGGAGCAGCGTTGATCGTAGACGGCGCCGTCTATCGCGGCGCGCATAACTCGGCAGGCGAGATCGGGCACACCACGATCGATCGCAACGGGGAACGCTGTGGCTGCGGTTCGCGCGGATGCGTTGAAACGTACATGAGCGGTCCCTGGCTGGCGCGGCGTTACGCGCGCCTCCATGCCCCTGAGATGGCGGCGACACAACTTCTGACCGGCGGAGACGTTGCTCGCCTGGCCGCCGAGGGCGATGCGGCTGCCCTCCAAGTTTTCCAGGATGCCGGCGACGCTCTCGGAGCGGCCGTGGCGACGATGGCCATGATGTTGGACGTCGACCTCTACGTAATCGGCGGCAGCGTGGCCAAAGCAGGCGACCTGCTCTTGGAGCCGGCGCGGCGCGGCGTGCCCAAGTACAGCTTTCGCTCAGTCGGCACGCGCGTGCGAATTGTACCTACAGCACTAGGCGACGACGGACCGATTCTTGGTTGTGCGTGGCTGGCGCGCCAGGCGGCCGCATAGGTCACGCCCTACCTGTGGGATTTCCCGAACATTGCCCTAAGCGCGCTTTTCTGTTACAACAAGCGCAGCAGAGTGATCGATGTCGATTAAGGAGAAGTGCATGAACCGCATTCAAGAACTTTCAGCTCTAGGACAAAGCATCTGGCTCGATTTTATTGAGCGGCGCATGGTGCAGTCGGGCGAGCTGCGCGATTTGGTGGCCCAAGGCGTTGCCGGCGTGACCTCGAACCCTACTATCTTCCAGCAGGCCATTGCCAAGAGCGATGCTTATAACGAGGAACTCACGCAGTTGGCGGGCGGCAAGGGCGAGGCCAAGACGATCTTTGAAACACTGGCGATCGCCGACATACAGGGGGCGGCCGATGTGCTGCGCCCGGTCTATGACGCCGCCAAGGGACACGACGGCTTCGTCAGCCTTGAAGTTGCGCCCACGCTTGCGCACGACACAGAGGCCACGATCGCCGAGGCACGGCGCCTGCATGCGGCGGTCAATCGCCCCAACCTGATGATCAAGGTGCCCGCCACGCTGGCAGGCCTGCCTGCTATCCGCCAGTTGATTGCCGACGGTATCTGTGTCAACGTCACACTGATCTTCAGCCTTGAACGGTACGCCGCGGTCAAAGAAGCCTTTCTACAAGGTATCGAGGAGCGTGTTGTGGCCGGGAAGCCGGTCGACAAGGTAGCCTCCGTGGCAAGTTTCTTCGTCAGCCGTGTAGATGTGGCGGTAGACGCCATGCTGGATAAGAAGGCTCAGGAGGAACCAGCCAAGGCCGAGCATTACAAGTCGCTGCTGGGCAAAGTAGCGGTGGCAAACAGCAAGCTGGCGTACAGGCAGTTCGAGGAATTCTTTGGGGGCTCGCGCTGGGAGAAGGCTGCGGCGGCCGGTGCCCACGTGCAGCGTCCGCTGTGGGCCAGTACCAGCACCAAGAACCCAGCCTATCCCGACCTGATTTACGTGGACACCCTGATCGGCCCGCATACGGTCAACACCATGCCGCCGCAGACGCTCAAGGCCTTTGCAGATCACGGCACCCCGGTGCGCACGGTAGATACGGACCTGGATCAGGCGCGTGCCGATGTGGCCGCATTGGAAGCTGCAGGCATCTCGTTGGCGCAGGTGACAGAGGATCTGGAAGTGGATGGCGTCAAGAAGTTCGCCGACTCATTCGAGCAGTTGTTGGGAACAATTGAGGCAAAGCGCAAGCAGCTGATTGCTGCGTAGATGATGTAGATAGCGTGCCTGGCGCCGCCCCCTTATCTCCACTGGCCGATCTTGGTGGGGGGCGCCAGGCACCGAATGTGCGGGTTAGTCCTGCTTGCGACGTTTCAGGAATGCCGCAAAATCGTCGGCGTTTAACCCTCGCTTAGACGGAGAATCCCCCTTACCTGCTTCGACGTCTCCCGGCTCGTCCTCATCAGCCAACGGCGGTGCTGCAGGATCTTCCTGCAGGTGGGCCACCACGGCGCCAATCACGTCGACCACGCCTTCTAAGAACAGTCTGGCCGGTTTAGGACCGGCAGGGAGGTTAAGCAGCAGCGTGCGGCCACGGACAGCGGCGACGCTGCGGTCGATGATGGCGAGCGGCAGGTCGTCCTGCGCGTAGGCGCGCATGGCCTCTCCCAGGCCCGGCAGCTGCCGTTCGGCGACAGCCAGCGTCACATCGGGCACGATCTCACGGGCACCAGGCCCCGGGGCGGGCAGGGTACCGCCTACCGTGACGATCAAGTCAAGCTCTTCTTCGTCACACCAGCGACAGAGGATGTCCTCAATCAAATTTCGCTGCATGGCCGCACGCTGCTCTTGGAGGATTAGCAAACCCGGCACACTCCCAGCAAGCAGGCGGCGCACGGCTTCCACGGCAGGTTCATCATATTTCGGGATGCAGAGCAAGCCGGTCTTGATGGGCATATACACCTCGAGGTAAATCGTAGTTCAAACAAGAACGCGGAAAAGCGCGTGCTGGTGCAGAACAGTTCTGTACCAGCACGCGCTTTTCCGCGTTGTTCCAAGCCAAAAGCGGGTTTAGCGCTTGGTGTACTGAGGGGCCTTGCGGGCGCGCTTGAGACCAGGCTTCTTGCGCTCCTTGGCGCGCGCATCGCGCGTCAGGAAGCCGGCAGCCTTGAGCATGGGCCGCAGGTTCGGGTCTGTGGCCGCCAGGGCACGGGCCAGGCCCATGCGCATAGCAGCAGCCTGACCGCCTTCGCCGCCGCCCTTTACATGGACGCTGATGTTATACGATGCCTCGGTGCCGGTCAGCACCAGCGGCTGGCGCAGAATCATCTGGTCCAGATCACGGCCAAAATAGGCATCCACCGGCTTATCATTGACCACAATTTCGCCGGTGCCGGGATAGAGGCGCACGCGGGCGCTTGCTTCCTTGCGACGACCGACTGCTTCGGTGTATTCACTCATGCGATAAACTCCGTATTTCCTGGCTTACAGTTCGAGTGCCGTCGGCTGTTGTGCCTCGTGCGGATGCTCAGGGCCGGCGTACACCTTGAGCTTCTTCATCTGAGCGCGGCCCAACTTGGTCTTGGGCATCATGCCGCGGACCGCCTCAAAGATCACGCGATCCGGGAACAACTGCATCTGCTCGCGCATGCTGCGGCTCTTGAGCCCGCCGGGGTAGCGCGAGTGGCGATAGTAGCGCACAGTGTCCAGCTTGTCGCCGGTCACGACGATGCGCTCGCAGTTGGTTACGACTACAAAGTCGCCAGTGTCTAGGTTGGGCGTAAAGCCCGGCTTGTGCTTGCCGCGCAGAACAGTCGCGATCTGGGTAGCCAGACGTCCAAGCGTCTTGCCTGTGGCGTCAACCACATACCACTCGCGGCTCTCTTGTGCTTCTTTGGCGCTTGGACTAAGGGTCTTCACGCTATTTCTCCTCTACAAAACAACTCATTTGCCGTAAATCAGCGCATCCAGTTCGGCCGGATACGTCACTTTTTCCAGTACCAATCCTTGCGGTGGTGCCGGCGGCGCACTGCGGCAGCGGTTACAAGCCTCGAGCGCACTTTCAAAATCGCTCACAGCCCACTCGCCACGACCGACTGCCAACAAGCTCCCGACGATGCTGCGCACCATCTGGCGCAGGAAAGCATTGGCCGTGATCGTGAACACCAACCGCCGGCTTGGATAATCTCCCAACCGCAGGAGGTTCTCCTCCACCACCTGCCACTCGGCTGTGTGCACGGCTCGCACCGTACTCTCCCCCTGTGGGGGCTGGCCAAACGTGGCAAAGTCGTGGCTGCCAACCAGACCCAGGGCCGCCTCCTGCATTGCTGCCAGGTTAAGCGACCGCACCTCATACAAAGCGAACCTGTCCGTCAGCGGCGAGCGTCTTGGCGCCTGCTCTACTGATTTCCCGGTAACTCCGGGCCCTTGCCAGATAGTATACCGGTACGTACGGCTGACAGCGCTGTGGCGGGGGTGAAACCCCTCCGGCACTGCCTGCACTTTGCGCACCGTGATCGCATCTGGCAGGTGAACGTTCCAGGCCCGCTGCAGCGCCGGCAGGCTGTGCTGCCAGTGCACGTAAACAGCGATGACCTGCCCACTGGCATGTACCCCTGCATCCGTTCTGCCTGCTCCGGCTACTCGTCCCTCTCGCTTCGCCACCCTGTCCAACGCTGCTTCCAATTCACACTGGATAGTTGCCGCATTGGCCTGGTATTGAAAGCCGTGATAGGCGCTGCCGTCGTAGGCGACCTGGGCGCTGACATACTGCACAGATCAGGCCTGTCCCAACCTATACCAGCCTAAG
>RRZT011934388.1_pt1 | contig 13021 bp, 10 predicted proteins | sample 2165551 | NCBI WGS metagenome assembly RRZT01 (sample SAMN10456910, study PRJNA506462) | wastewater metagenome | biome: wastewater; feature: sludge; material: wastewater sludge; isolation source: wastewater sludge with Escherichia coli K12::gfp cells carrying plasmid... | place: USA: Moscow, Idaho... | reverse complement strand
GCTGGAGAAGTACCTCGCCGAGGGCCCCCGCGACTTCCTCGCCGTCGCCACCCCGGGCGCGGGCAAGACGACGTTCGCGTTGCGGGTCGCCGTCGAACTGCTCCAAGCCCGGATCGTGCGGCGCATCGTCGTCGTGGCCCCCACCGAACACCTGAAGGTGCAGTGGGCCGACGCCGCAGCCAAAGTCGGAATCCAGCTCGATCCCGGCACCGGGGGTCGCAAGCGGGGGCGCTCGCGTCAATACGACGGCGTCGCCGTCACCTACGCCGGTGTCGCGGCCGCGATGCTGGCGTACCAGACCATGACCACGAACTTCGACACGCTCGTCATCCTCGACGAGGTGCACCACGCCGGCGATGCGCTCGCGTGGGGGGACGCCGTCCGCGAAGCCTTCCAGTACGCGACGCGGCGCTTGGCCCTGACCGGTACGCCGTTTCGCTCCGACGACAACCCCATCCCGTTCATCAGCTACGTTCCTGCCGAATCGGGGGCGCTGATCTCGCGCGCCGACTACACCTACGGCTACGCGGACGCGCTGCGCGACCATGTCGTCCGCCCGGTCGTGTTCATGAACTACGGCGGCCCGATGCGCTGGCGCACCAAGTCGGGGGACCAGATGGAGGCCAACCTCGGCGAGTTGACCACCAAGGACATCACCGCGCAGGCGTGGCGCACCGCACTGGATCCGAAGGGGGAGTGGATCGCCGCCGTGCTCGCTGCCGCCGATCGGCGCCTGAGCGAAGTGCGTCGCCACATCCCGGACGCGGGGGCGCTCGTGATCGCGTCCAACCAAACCCACGCCCGCGCTTATGCCCGCATGCTCGAGTCGATCACCGGGGACAAGCCGACGGTGGTGTTGTCCGACGATGCGGGGGCCAGCAAGCGTATCGAATCCTTCTCGACGTCCGAGGAGCGCTGGATGGTGGCGGTGCGCATGGTGTCCGAGGGTGTGGACGTGCCGCGCCTGGCCGTCGGCGTTTACGCGACAGCGACGTCGACGCCGCTGTTCTTTGCGCAGGCGGTGGGGCGTTTCGTGCGGACGCGGCGCCGCGGTGAGGTGGCGACCGTGTTCCTGCCCACGGTGCCGATCATCTTGGCGCACGCGTCCACGCTGGAACGCCAACGCGACCACATCCTCGGCAAGAAACCGGGCGAGGCCGAGGCCGTCGACGTGTGGGAGGAAGCCGAGGCGCTGATCGCGGCGGCCAACCGCAACGAGGGCGCCTCCGACGAACTCATGGGCAGCTATGAGGCGATCGACTCCTCGGCCACCTTCGATCACGTCTTGTTCGAGTCGGAGCAGTTCGGGATGCATGCCGTCCCGACCTCGGACGACGAGGCCGACTTCCTGGGTCTGCCGGGCCTGTTGGAACCCGAGCAGATCACCCATCTGCTGCGCGAACGCCAGCGCCGTCAGATCACCCGTCATGATCGCGCCCAGCGTCGCGAACGTGTCGCACCCGAGGTGGCGTTGCACCGGGCGCTCGAGGCGCGCCGCAAGGAACTCAACACGCTGGTGGCGCAGTACGCGCGCGTCCACGGCGTCCCGCACAGCCATGTGCACGCCGACCTGCGACGCCAATGCGGTGGCCCGTCCCTGGCTCAGGCCACGACCGACCAGGTCGACGCGCGGATCGCGATGATCCGTCAGTGGAACAACCGCCGCTGACGTGGCCTTTCACCCGAGAGGCCGCTGCGCGGCGTCGATCTCGGGGGATGTCCAGGCGTCCTGCGTTACAGAGATATGTCGACGGATTACACGTGCGTGAAGGCCGCTGAAACATCGTGACGCGGCGCGTGGCGGGATGCGAGGCTCAGCGCATTCAGTCGATGCGGACGGCCCTAGGCGCACGCATCGGGCCGTCCCCTCGGCGTCACCATGGAGGAGGAACGGCCCGATGTCTCTCGACACGCGTGAACAGGCCCCAGGGGGAGCCTTCGATGCCCGGCAAGAGTCCGACGCATACCTGCAGAAGCGCTCGCTGAAGTCGGGATCTGCTGGTTGGGTACTGCTGGCGGGCCTCGGCGTGAGCTACGTCATCTCGGGAGACTTCTCCGGCTGGAACGGTGGCCTAGCCCAAGGCGGCTTCGGCGGACTGCTCATCGCCTTCGTGATCATCGCCGTCATGTACGTCTGCATGGTGCTGGGCATGGCCGAGTTGTCCTCCGCGCTCCCGGCCGCGGGCGGCGGTTACACGTTCGCTCGTGCCGCGCTCGGCACCTGGGGCGGCTTCGCGACCGGGGCGGCCGTCCTCATCGAGTACACGATCGCCCCCGCGGCGATTGCCACCTTCATCGGGGCCTATGTCGAATCCCTCCACCTCTTCGGGATCACCGACGGCTGGTGGGTCTACCTGGCCGTGTTCGGCCTGTTCATGGGCATTCACCTCACCGGCGCAGGCGAAGCGCTCAAGACGATGTTCGTCATCACCGCCATCGCCTTGGTGGGTCTCGTCATCTTCGCGATCGCTTCCGTCGGCCTGTTCGACCCCGCCAACCTCACCAACATCCCCGTGAACGAGGCCGCCGCAGGCGCATCCCCCTTCCTGCCGTTCGGCACGCTGGGCATCTGGGCAGCCCTGCCCTTCGGGATCTGGTTCTTCCTCGCGATCGAAGGCGTCCCGCTGGCCGCCGAAGAGGCCGAGAACCCCGCCAAGGACGTCCCGCGCGGCATCATCATCGCCATGGCGACGCTGGTCGTCACCGGCGCACTCGTGTTGTTCCTGGCCACCGGCGCGGGGGGTGCCCTGGCCATGTCGACCTCCGGTAACCCGCTCGTGGAAGCCCTGGGCAACTCCGTTTGGGCCGTCGTGGTCAACTACATCGGCTTGGCGGGCCTGATCGCCAGCTTCTTCTCCATCATGTACGCCTACTCGCGTCAGACGTTCGCCCTGTCCCGCGCCGGTTACCTGCCCACCAGCCTGTCGGTCACCAACAGCCGCAAGGCGCCCGTGCTGGCGATCATCGTCCCCGGCATCATCGGTTTCCTCCTGTCGCTGACCGGTCAGGGCGGCGTCCTGCTCAACATGGCGGTCTTCGGAGCAGCCGTCAGCTACGTGCTCATCATGATCAGCCACATCGTCCTGCGGGTGAAGCAGCCCGGCCTCAACCGCCCCTACAAGACCCCCGGCGGCATCGTCACCACCTCCATCGCCCTCGTGATCGCCGCCGCGTCCGTCGTCGCGACGTTCCTGGTGGACGTGCTGGCTGCCGGGCTCACCTTCGCCGCCTTCGCCGCGATGATGGCCTACTTCGGGCTCTACAGCCGCCACCACCTGGTCGCCAACTCCCCCGACGAGGAGTTCGCCGCCTTGATGTCCGCAGAAGAGGACGTCGCGTGAGCGTCCGGACACGGTCCGTCCAGGGGACCACCTACCGTTTCGACGGTCTGGTGGACCTCCTGGCCAAGGCCACACCCAAACGATCAGGAGACGAACTCGCCGGATGCGCAGCATCCTCCGCTGCCGAACGGGTCGCCGCCCAATGGGCCCTGGCCGACGAGCCACTCATGACCTTCCTCAACGAGGAGGTCGTGCCCTACGAAACCGATGAGGTCACCCGGCTCATCATGGACCAGCACGACGCGGACGCCTTCGCCCCCGTCGCCTCCCTGACGGTCGGCGGCCTGCGGGACTGGCTCCTCGAGGTAGCCACCCGGCCGGACGCCTCCCGGATCCTGCGGGCCCTCGCGCCCGGCCTCACCCCCGAGATGGCCGCCGCAGTGAGCAAACTCATGTCCGTGCAGGACCTCATCTGCGTGTCACGGGCCATCGAGGTGACCTCCGCATTCCGCACCACGTTGGGGCTATCGGGAACCCTCGCGACCCGACTCCAACCCAATCACCCCACCGACGACCTCGCCGGGGTTTCCGCAGCCATCCTGGATGGCCTCCTGATGGGTTCGGGGGACGCCGTGGTGGGGATCAACCCGGCCACCGATTCCCCTCAGGCCGCCGCCGACCTGCTGAAGCTGATCGACGACATCCGTCAACAGTTGGCGATCCCGATTCAGTCCTGCGTCCTGACGCACGTCACCACCACCATCGGGCTCATCGAGGCCGGAGCACCGGTCGACCTGCCGTTCCAATCCATCGCGGGCACCCAGAAGGCCAACGCCGGGTTCGGCGTCACGCTCGACATCCTGCGTGAGGCCGACGAGGCAGCCCGCTCCCTGCACCGGGGAACCGTCGGGGATCAGGTCATGTACTTCGAAACCGGCCAAGGCGCGGCCCTGTCCGCGGAAGGGCACTACGGGGTGGGTGGGCGTCCCGTCGACGAGCAGACCCTGGAGGCGCGCGCCTACGGCGTCGCCCGTGCGTTCGATCCGTTGCTGCTCAACACGGTCGTCGGGTTCATCGGACCCGAATACCTGCACGACGGCAAGCAGATCATCCGGGCCGGGTTGGAGGACAACTTCTGCGGCAAGCTGCTCGGCGTCCCCATGGGCGTCGACGTCTGCTACACCAACCACGCCGAAGCCGACGACGACGACATGGACGCCCTCCTCACGCTGCTGGGGGCTGCGGGCACCAACTACGTCATCTGCGTGCCCGGCACCGACGACATCATGCTCGGCTACCAGAGCTTGTCGTTCCACAATGCGCTCGCCGTCCGACGCACCTTGGGGTTGCGTCCGGCGCCGGAGTTCGAAGCCTGGCTGCTGGGCATGGAGATGGCCGACGCCGCCGGTCACGTCCTGCCACGCGACCCGCTGGGTTCGCCGCTGAGCCGTCTAGTCCTGGGAGGTGTCGCATGAACGGCCGCACGACGCGCCGAGGAGAGGCGACCGTCGTGGACTTTTGGGCCCCGCTGCGCCGCAGCACCCAGGCCCGGATCGGTCTGGGACACTCCGGCGACGGCATGCCCACCGGCGAACGCCTCGCGCTGCGCGAAGCGCTCGCCCTGGCCCGCGACGCCATCGCGACCCCACTCGACCTCCCGCTGCTGCGCGACGACCTGGCCGCAGTCGGGGCGTCCGAGGTGTACGAGGTCACCAGCCAGGCGTCCACCCGCGACGAGTACGTCCGGCGCCCCGACCTCGGCCGCCTCCCCGCCGACCTGTCCGGGTTGCCGCAGGGGCGGTTCGACGTCGGGATCGTGCTGGCCGATGGCCTCTCACCGCGGGCCGTCAGCGATCACGGGGCGCTCATGGTGGGCGCACTGTTGGCGGCGCTGCCGAGCGGCTTGTCGATGGCGCCCGTCGTCATCGCGACGAACGCGAGGGTAGCTCTAGGCGACCACATCGGTGCGGCCCTGGGCGTCGACACAGTGTTCGTGCTGATCGGGGAACGCCCCGGCCTGTCGGTCGCCGACAGCCTGGGGATCTACATGACGCATCGACCCGAACCCGGGCGGGCCGACTCCGAACGCAACTGCATCTCGAACGTCCACCCGCCCGACGGCAACAGTTATGCCGCCGCAGCAGCTACGGCGTCCCGGCTGCTGGGCAGCGCCCGAATGCTGGGGCGGTCGGGGGTCGACGTCAAGGACACCGGCGCGGATCCGGCACTCGAAGGCTAGGGCCGAACGGCCAGGGCGGCGGCTCAGAAGAAGGGGAGCGCCGCCGTCAGAACGGCGCTCAGCAGCACCAGAAAGCCCAGGATCCCGACGACCGCCAACGGGCGGGTGCGTCGCGGCTTGCGGTGAACGGCCCACGCCACCGTGGCGAGAGTGAGCCCCACGCACAGCGGTGTCGCGACCAGCGGCCATTCGGCAGGCGTATGGTCGCGGAGCCACCAGGCGAGCAGCATCACCACGGTGATGCCGAACCACACCAGGGACGCCTGAAACAAGGGCCGGGATTCGGTCACGAGCTCAGGGTTCGCGCCCGGGTCGCGAAGACGCAGGATCATGTCCCCATTCTGACGGGTCGCGGCGCACACGGGCAGCCGAGGTACGGGCCTGTCGTCGTGTCCCCGTGGGGCGAGGTGTGGGGCTTCACCTCGCCTCGGCGAGCCAGCAGCAGGGAAGGTGATCGGCGCTAGGGTGAGCGCACACGACAGGGGAGGCCGTCATGCCGGTGTTCGAACGCGACTCGCGCTACCCGTTCCCGCGGGAGGACGTCTTCGCCTGGCATACCCGCCCCGGGGCGTTCACCCGGCTCACGCCACCTGGTATGGCCACCGAGATGACCCCGCTGAGCGACGGCATCCAGGTCGGGTCCACGGCCGACATCGTGATTTCTCATCCGCTGGTCGCCAGCTTGCTACCCCACGTTCCCCGTCGGGGCGGCTCCGGGCCAGTCGGGGTGCGCTGGCGGTTGCGGCACACCGCCTTCGAGCCGGGGCGCCTGTTCGTGGATGAGCAGATTCGCGGGCCGTTCGCATCCTGGCGCCACGAGCACATCTTCAGCGACGGCCCCGCCGGATCCACCATCATCACCGATCGCGTCACGTACGAACTCCCACGCGTCCTGCCGGGGCGCCTGCCGCAGGCGCTGATCGAGATGCAACTCGATGGGCTGTTCGCGTACCGCGAGCGACAGTTGCGCGACGACCTGGATCTGCACTCGCGCCTGGGAGCGACCCCACAGAAGGTGCTGATCTCGGGCAGCAGCGGCACCATCGGCACGCAACTCACCGCGCTGCTGACCAGCGGCGGACACCGCGTCATGCGCCTCGTGCGGGGCAGGCCAGCCACCGACGCGGTGCGCTGGGATCCGGCGCGAGGGCGACTGGATCCGGCGGCGATCGCCGGAGCAGACGTGGCCATCAACCTGGCTGGCGCCCCGCTCGCCGGACGCTTCACGCGGGCGCATCAGCGTCGGGTCCTGCGCTCCCGCATCGACGCCACCGCGACCCTTGCCGCCGCCGTGGTGGACGCCGGGATCCCCGCCCTCGTGCAGGCCTCGGCGATCGGTGTCTACGGGCCTCGCAGGCCAGGAGAGCTCCTGCGCGAAGACTCGGCGCGTGGGGACGGCTTCCTGGCCGATGTGGTGACCGCCTGGGAGTCAGCGGCGGCACCAGCCGTGGACGCCGGGGTGAGGACCGCGTGGATGCGGACGGGCATCGTGCTGACCGAGTCGGGTGGGTCGCTGGCCCCGCAGATCCCGCTGTTCTCTGTGGGCGTCGGCGGGCGCATGGCCCCCGCGGACGCGTGGCTGAGCTGGATCAGTCTGGACGACGCGGTGCGGGGCTTCGCGCACGTCGCCATCACCGACGCCGAGGGCCCCTTCAATCTGGTGGCACCTCGCCCCGTCACCCAGCGAGTCTTCGCGGAGACGCTGGGACGGGTGTTGCATCGTCCCGCGGCTGTTCCGACGCCGCCGGTGGCGCCGCAGCTCATACTCGGACGCCTGGGCTATGACCAGATGATCGACACCGACCAGCGCGTCTCGTCGGCACGGTTGGCCGATGCGGGGCTGTGGTTCGCGCAGGGCACCCTCTCGGATGCCCTGCGCCACGTGCTCATGCGCTGACCGCGCCTCCCCCCAGCCGACACCGGGGGAGGCGCGGCGCGGTTCAGCGGGCGTTCTCGTCGGGCTGGTGAATGCCGAAGACGTTGCCTTCGGTGTCGGTGAAGTAGCCCTGCCACGCCATGCCGGGAAGCGCGGTCTTGGGGGAGACCGTTTCGCCGCCCAAGCGCAGGATGGCCTCTTCGATGCTGTCGTAGTCCTCGACCGCGACGGTCACCACGAAAGCGTTGGGGGCATCGAACTTGGGGGTCTCGGTGCGGGTGCGCGGCAGCAGGCCGCCATTGATCCCCATCGTTCCCTCCTCGCCCGTGATGACGCCCCAGTAAGGCGTGCCGGTGACGTGGGAATAGTCCTGGAACTCCCAGCCGAACACTTCGGCGTAGAAGTTCTTTGCGCGCTCCACGTCATTGACCTGGATCTCGAAATGCACGGGACGTGCCATGACAACCTCCTCGGGGTGGGCCCAGGACGGGCCGTTGTGGCGCGAGCCTACCCGCGCTTCCCGACAAAACAGAGCCGTCGGTAGGGCCCAGAGAACGGACCCCACCGACGGCTCAGCGGAGGTGCGAGGGTGCGGTGGCGTGCGGCGCCGAAGGAGGCCGAGGGCTACTTCTGGCAGAGGGACAACGTCAGCGCCTCATGGGAGGCGCGGAAGCCCATCGTGGTGAAGAAACCCATGACGTGGGCACGATCCTTGTCCATGGCGACCATGAGGACGCGGGCGCCGTGCTCCTTCGCGTAGTTCGCCAGCCACGTGAAGACCTCTTTGCCGATGGCGATGCTGTCGGCCCCGGCGCGGATCCGGGCACCCGAGACGAATGCACGGATGCCACCGCCGCGGGCCATGGTGGTGAGGAAGGACAACTGCAGCGTCCCGATGATCCGGTCGGCAGTGTCGAGGATCACGAGCAGCGATTGGTTGGGGTCGGAGTCGATCCGGTTGAAGGCAGCGTCCAGGTCGCTGTCTGAGGGGGTCGGACCGAGCACTTCGTCGCCAATCAGCGTGGTGGTGGCGACGTATTCGGGTGAGGTCGGGTCGTCGGCGAGCAGGCGTTCGATGGTCGGAATGTGACCGCGCGTGGCCCGCGCAACCGATGCTCGTTCTAGGACGGCAAGGATCTCCATGCCTTGATTGCACACCCGTTGCCAGTGTCGGAGCAAACGAACAACGCTGAGGCCCCGCCCGACGTGCGCGTCGGACGGGGCCTCAGGAGCGTGGCTCAGGGGTCAGTCCCCCGGATCAGTCGGAGGGACGCCCGTAGTAGCCGTCACCTGACGGTGGCTGGTCTTCGGGCCGCGGGGGCTGCCCGCCGGTGCTCGGAGGGCCCGGCTGGTATGGGGCCTGCGGAGTGGACTGACCGTAAGGGGCCGAGGAGTTGGGCGGATAGGGCGTGCCACCGGGGGAGGTGGGGGCCGGGCCACCGGTGTAAGAGCCGTTCGCGTCAGGCTGGCCGTACGGGGCGCTTGGCTGTGTGCCGTACGGGCCGCCATTGCCAGGCTGGCCGTACGGGGTGCCCGAACCAGGTTGTGTTCCGTACGGGTTCCCCGTGTTGGGTTGCCCGTAGGGGCCCTCAGCGCCGGGTTGCCCATAGGGGCCTCCGGTGCTGGGCTGCCCACCCTGCTGACCCGTGTCGGGCTGTCCGTACGGGGCATCCGTGCCCGGAGCACCGTAGCCAGCTTGGCCGCTCGGCGGCTGGTTCGTCGGGCCTGGTTGCCCGTAGGCGCCGGGCTGCCCGTAGGGATCGGACGGGGCCGGGTATCCGGGAGCCTGCTGGTCGCGATACTGGTCAGGCGTCTGACCGAACGGGGAAGCAGGAGCGCCCCAGGACGTTCCCGTGCCGGGGTAGCCGGGGTTGGTGTAGCCCGCAGCCTGATTGGCGATTTCGCGGGTACGCCCCACGTACATCAAGGCGAGCCAGATGTTCTGGACGGGCATCAGCGCGAAGGTCAGCACCAGCAACAAGAGGGAGCCGAAGAGGGCCATCCCGGACGAGTTGCCGCGGGCCGCGGCCTGGGCTCCGGCAGAGAGCATGCCCTGGGGGATGGCGGTCACGAGGCCGATGGCAAGGCCGATGATGAACAGGTAGCCGAAGGTCCGCCAGAAGGCGCCCTTGGTCAGGACGAACGTACGCCGGATCGCGTCCATGGCGCTCAGGCCTTCCTCGGCGAGGACGACGAGGGCGTACGTCAACTTGACGCCCACCCACAAGACACCGACGAAGACGGCTAGCCAGAGCACGAAGATGAAGAAGGCTGGCGCGCCAGAGCGGCCTCCATCAGACGCAGCGAGAAGGCCGAAGACCACGAGGCCAAGGACGAAGTACACCGCGATGGCCACACCCGCGAAGATCAAGACGAGTTGTGCCAAACGCCCCAAGAGGCCCTGCGTGCGTGCCGCCAAGGAGGCCCCGGTGGGGATCTCGCGGCCCGTGGCGTAGTCAATGGCCGCGATGTAGATGCGGCAGTAGTAGACGTAGGAGATCAGCGACACGACGAAGATCACGACGATGCTGAGGAGAGACACACCGATGAGGCTGACCGCGACGCTGGCCGGATCGAATCCGCGTCCGGAGGAAAAGATGGATCCCATCACGGGCGCCAAGGCGGCAAAGAGGGCGAACCCAATGATCACCGCAGCGGCGAATGCCAGCAGGATGGGAACCAGGCACAGCATCAAGAAGAGCTTCCACCCGGCCTTGTAGGTGGCGAACAACGAGGAGAACAAGTCGCCCAGCATCAACGGCCCCGGAGGGGCGGTCGGCCGGTTCGGAGGCAAGGGGGCGGCGGATTGCGGCATGGACCAAGTCACGCTCGCGATCCTAGCGATGGTGTCTGGCCGCGCCTAGGACCTGCACTCACGCTGTGGACACCTCCAGGGAAGGGTCAGGGTCAGCGCTCGCCTGGGGAGAGCCGGTGTGCTCACCGAGGGAGGACTGCTCGACGTAGGACGAAACGGGGGCAGAGGCTCCACGACGAGACTCAGCTAGGCACGTCGCATGGCCGTGGCTGACGACCACCTCGCCGCAGGCTGGCCTCACTATCAGCGCCTAGCCTGGTGGGGTGAACGACAGTCGTAAGCCCCGTCGCCCCGCCTTCCGTGACCCCGCTGCGCTGGAGGCGCTTGGGGAGCGTCATGATCCCATCGCGGAACTGCATGCGGCGCATGAGACGGCTGCGGCGCTGCTTCGCATGGGTCGCGCCGCTCAGGACCCCGCCGCCACGCAACGACTCGTCGCCCTCGTGGACGACGTCGGCTTGGTGACCTTGGCGGATCTGTGGGCCACACGACCGGCACAGTCACTACCCGGCGCCTTGTACCGGCTCTACGTGCTGCGGGAAGGCGTGCGCCACAACCCCGCCGGGGTCGCGCGTGAATACGAGGCCGGGATCCGGTTCACCGAACCCCATCACGCGATTGCGGGCGCTGACCCGGTAGGGCCCGACGAAGTTGTCCGTGTCGCCGACGAGATCCTCCGGGGAGCGTTTCAAGGGGACTTCGCGGTCGCTTTGGAACGCGCCGCGGCGTTCGCTCACGTCGTCGCCGCGGGGCGTGCCGACATCACCGCAGGGATGCGCGCGGTCATCGGCGCCAGTCGACTGCAGTCTTTCGCCGCGGACCTTTCCGCCGCCGCGGCCCTGTGGCGCGCGGGTGACCTGCGCTAGGCAAGCGCGGCAGCGCACGAGGCGTTGAGATGGGTGCGTCGGGCTGGGAGCGCCTCTCGGCGCGTGGCCGCTCGTAGCGGCAAAAGTTGGAGCCCGGGGCTACCGCAGCCCGACGCGACAACGAGGATAGGCGTCCGTGCCGGGTTGGCCAAGCCCACTCCGCGTTACGGCTGACCGGCAGCCCTTGTGGTGGTCGGCTGGCGGCTCCCGTGGCGGCTCACCGCCCGCACCCTCCACGTCTCAGCGTTCTGCCAAGGGCAAGCACAGACGAGGGGTGGGACCGGCGCCGAAGCGGTAGTCGTATTGGTGCCCCTGCACCTCCACGATGACCGCCATGCCCTCTTCGAGGGCCTGGGTGGAGAAGCTGCCCGGTTGCGGGCACCCCCACGATCCGTCATTCCAGACCACCGCACGCGCGCTGATGACGGTGAGGTGGGTGACATCGACGCCGCGCGAGGCCAGATCTGCGCGGATGGCGGCAAGGCGGTCGTCGGGGAGGGCCATCGGGGTCCCGGTCTGGTCGGGCATCGGCGCGGCGGTCTCAAACCGCCGATCGGGTGAGGCCGAGGCGTCCGAGGGACTTGGGACGGGGCGGGACGGAGTGCTCGATGGTGTCACGGTTCCTCCTGCGCAGCCGGTGAGGAGTACCACGGCCGTCACGGCGACGAGTGTCCGCATGATTCCTCCTTCACGAGGCGGTTCAACGGCAAGGCTAGTGAGAGTGGGCAAAGGGTGGGGCCGCACCGACACGGTGCGTCGGTGCGGCCCCGGAGGGGAGATGGGTCAGCGCCGCCGCAGCAGGATCGCTTCGTTCGGCCCGGACGTGTTGTCCATCACCACCACCATGACGCCTTCAGGGCGCTGATCCGCGAAAGCGGCAGCGTCCACGCGGGAGGGAACCTTGACGTGACGGGCCCCCACCTTCAGCGACACAGACTGACCATTCTCGATGGCAGGCTTCCACGGGTTGTACTTCGCCGTCCCGTCGAAGGCATCGGTAGCTGCCCCGTTGGCGATCGAGGAGATCTTCCCGGTGTAGCTGAAGGTCCCCGATGCCTGCGTGATACCCAACGTGCTCGCCTTGACCGGCAGCAGCGTCGTGCTGTTGTCGGTGGGGGAGAACGCCATGTAGCCCGCAGCGGTGGTCGCCTTGGTCGCCACGTTGTAGACGAACACCTCGTTGCGGCCATCGGCCGAGCCCGAACGGACCAACCCCGAATCCACCGCAGACACGATGTAATCCGTGGTGCCGTCGTTGTTGGTGTCGACCAGGACCTGCGACTCGTTGCGAGCGGCATTGGAGTAGCGGTCATAGCTGTTCATGGCGAACACCAGCAGCTTGTCGCCGCTGCTACCCAGATCGCTGGACTGGACGCCCAGAGCACGAAGGTCGATGCCAGGTTCTCCCTTCACGGTAGCGTCGCGGCGGGCGTCCACCAGGCCGAGCTGATAGACGTCGGCGGTCGTGTCGATAGCCCCGCGCCGGTTCGACAACTCAAGCTGCAGATTCGGCCGAGTGACGCCACCGCGGTTGTCGACCCCGAGTGCGGTATCGATCCCGACCGACGACGCCTCGACGCCCTCCGTGGCCGGAGCGTCGCTCGACGCCGACGCATCGTCGGTCGATGCCTCCGCTTGATCGGATGCCGCATCGTTGCCCGCTGCCGTCGTACCCGTCAGGACACGAGGACGCCCATGATCGGGACGCAGCGACGCAGAGACATCGGACGCTGCCCGGGGCACCAGGAGCCACGGGACGCGGAGTTGCTGGCCCGGGGCGTTCAGCACGACGTTGCCCGACGCCTCATAGAAGGCGAAGCCACCCGCCAAAGCGGAGCCGACCTTGTCCATGTCCACCCGAACATTCACGGTGACCGACGCGGACCTGCCAGGCATGACGGTGACGCGGCGCGTGTTGAAGGTCACCGAGGCAGGTCGACTCTG
>RRZT012190955.1_pt1 | contig 13024 bp, 10 predicted proteins | sample 2165551 | NCBI WGS metagenome assembly RRZT01 (sample SAMN10456910, study PRJNA506462) | wastewater metagenome | biome: wastewater; feature: sludge; material: wastewater sludge; isolation source: wastewater sludge with Escherichia coli K12::gfp cells carrying plasmid... | place: USA: Moscow, Idaho... | reverse complement strand
TTGGTTACCTACTGGTCCTGGATCGGGTTGGTGGGGTAAGAAAAGCTGCTCCTTCGCATCTCAGCGCAATTTGGTTGCATATAGAGCTCAGGGCGGCCGATTTTTGGGCCGGGTTGCGCTCTATATGCAACCAAATTTTCTAGTAGCTCCAGGAGAGTGTCAGCGCCTGCCTTCCTCGGGCTTCTTTCTGTATCTTCGGCGCCGAATCTCCACATCAAGATCCAACTGAGTGGCCTCCCATTCCCTACACACCTGGTTGTAGCTCAACCTCAAGACGTCATACCCTAGAGTTCGCAAACGCACATCACGCTTGCGATCCTTCTCGTAGCTCTCCTGTGAAGAATGGAATTCCTTGCTGTCACACTCAATGATGAGACTCTCTCCTATTAACAGATCCACCCGGTCCTGTGTTGTTATCCAAACCTGAGGCGTCACAGGAAGATTTCGCCGTCGCAGGAAGAGACGCACACGTGTTTCAGTCCCCGACTCCGCTATGTCAAGATGCTTAAGAATCCTCGTTGCTTTCCTCGGGTGATCCGCCAGCAACACCACCGCATCATCTGTCGTTATCAACTTCTTATGTATTGCGGACTCGAGGACGATCAGGGCAGTCTCGGCGTCGTGATACCTGATGACGTGGTCGAGACAATCGAGCAAAGACCAGACTGGTTCCTTGGTTCGACGGCGTCCGCGAACATGAGCACATACGCCCGTGACTGCCGCTCCAGCAGGTATGTCCTTCGCGGATGTGAAAATAACATGAAGCTCTGAATCTGGCGGAGTCCACACTCCATACAGCACGCAACCCGACAAGCAACCGAGCTTTCCGCCGAGCTTCAGCGACCGAACCACCCGCTGGTTCGCTATATCCTCGGCATACAATCCATGAGCAACTCGCTCAATTTGATTTTCGGCCACAGCATTCGCAACGCCTGCTGCAGAGTAGCCCCGCTCGCGGAGATCTTGATACGTATAAATACCTTCAATGTGCATGATCCCAGCTTCGCCGAGTCCGGCCGGCTCATGAGCACACGGGACTTCTCCTGTGGATGGGTAGTGCACAAACCGAATCTGTGGAGATAAGGACGAGCGCTTATCCCTGATACTCACCCCAAATATTCGTCGTACCAAAACTGCGCCGGGACCTTCGTGGGTCCCGGCGCAGAGCACTTCTTGGATCGCAGCACTGTTCTATCAGCTCTGCTCTTTCACCTCACGGCTTTCCGCAGCATACCTGCCGCGCTACTCTCGGCAAGTTGTTCTGGGCTACTCTCCCGCCTCCAGCTTGGCCATCTTGCGCTCAAAGCGGCGGGAAGCCGCCTCACCCATTACCTGCGAGATCGCAAAGAAGACGACCGCGGTGACGATGAACTCAGCCACCAGGGACACCACGACGAGAGTTGTTCCAGAGAGAGGGAGAGGCACCATGTCGAGAACACCCGGCTCAACAAACATCGCCGCCGCAGTCAAGCCTGTCAGGAACACCGCAGAGAGAAGCGAGTCCCACAAGTAGGAACGCCGACGGTTTCGACGCTCCACCGGGCTCGGCCCGGTTTCAAGTTCACGGCCAAACATCGTCTTGGGAGCCTCATTCCCAAACACCTGGTAGAAGAGGTAAAACAGACCCCAAGTCACCAGCATGATGATGAGAACCGTGGGGTTCGTGATGTCGCCATGGGAGATAAAATCCCAGACGACATAGCCGAAACATCCAAGTCCGACAAGAAACAGGGTGATGATGGCAGCGCTTCCGGCGTTGAGCTTTTGTCGCTCGTCCAGTGTGTTGTTCATGAGATGTCGCATTCTGTCCCGGCGCCTCGGCGACCGGAACCTTGTAGGGATGGGGATGTTGGGGAGATGACCAGAAGGTGTAGCGGGACCACAACAGATCTTGAGGAGATAACCATCGGCACCATCACGGCTCGTCCCCGAACCATCACAGCTCGTCCCAGAAGAGGGCATTTAAGTCCGTGTGTAGTGCCCGGCAGATGTCCTTGCAGAGGTTGAGCGTGGGGTTGTGTGTGCCAGCTTCGATCATGCTGATCGTCTGGCGGCTAACCCCCACCGCCTTGGCGAGCTCGGCCTGGGTCAAACCGAATGAGGCGCGCGCTGCCTTCATTCGCGAATTCGGGTTTCCTTCACTCTTAACCACGTGTCGAGTATATCTGACACTATGTCGTACATACAAGACATCATGTCGGGTTAAATTGACATGCTTTCACGGGCGCCCCACAATTCCAGTCCTACTCCAGCAGACTCCAACCTGCCAGGACACCATCGGTTAGAGTGACGGCAAGATCCGGACGAGGCACAACGACGGCGTCGCCCAACGGAACCCGCCACAGCACCTCGCCCGTGCTGGCATCGAGGAGCGCGTAGTCCATCACGTACTCCTCAGTCATAACGAGAGCCGAGACCACGTTCCCGTCAGGCGAAGTGCCCACAAAAGACACAGGTGTATCGCAGCCATCGCCACCGCCTGAGCCGTCGCCACCGCCTGAGCCGCTTGAGCCGCCCGAGGGCCCAAGTCCAACAGAACCTTCACTCCCGGACCGAGAAGAATCACCACCCTCAAGCGACCGCGCACCACTCCTCTCCTTCGAGAAATCCACACGCTTCCCATCAATAGTAAAAACACAGCTCCCACGATCGAACTCGCCTACAATCCGACCCTTCCCCGGATTCGCCTCGGATGTGTACTGAAGGCGGAAGTCGTCAAGAGTCGGAGCGGGTCCTGGCGTGATGGGGAGGCGTTGCTTCTCGTCGTTGATTCCAGTGCCGGAAGTATCCAGAGTTTCCACCTTGCCATCAAGCGAGATGAGCACCGGCCGGAAATTATTGTCGTAGGTGAGCCATCCGTCCTGCAGCGCGGTCACTTCCATGACGTCATCGAGAGGGCTCTTGAGCCGCATCCACTCACCAGTCCAGACGTTGATCATGATGCCTGGAGAGTCTGCCGCACCGACCGAGTACATCAGCGTGAAGAGCTCGGTCTCATCTTGAATAATCGGAGCGATATCCATTCCCTTGAACGGTATCCGCCATTCCTCGCCCGTCTCCCTATTGTTTCCACTGCAATCTTCATCCGGAACGCAGGCAACAACGGAAGCCCAGGTTGGTTCGGTTACCAACTTGGCATCTTGCGCCCAAGGGAAATCATAGATTTCTCCGTCATAAACATTGCGAATTTGACCCGCATAGACGACGAACACATCTGCGAGCATTACCGGCCCCTCCAGTTCGGGGTCGATCACGATATCTCGAGTCCATAGGAGCTTCGGCTCGTTTCCTTTGATGTCGTATACCGTGATTACTCGCCCGTTTGGATCGGAGGGATCCTTCGTCACGATCACCAAGTGATTGATCTGCGCCGCCACCGGGCCATCGATGGTCTCCGGCACGCCCGTGAGCACCCACGCCTGCTTGCCGCCCTTCACCCATTCATTCGAGAATCGGAACCTGTCATCAACGAAGTTGTACCGTGGGTCAGATGATTTGAGAACGGAGAAGGCCACGACCGTCGCGATCACTACGACGACGGCGACAATTCCCACGATCACCTTCAGGCTACGTCGCTTCGGGACCGGAGGTTGAGTCGTGGGCATCGGACTCCTTTGTCGATGTGAGTGGACGGCGTGCCATGACACCGCTATACGTCACCACGGTACCGGTCGGCACAGCTAACCGGGATAGTCTTCTAGGTGGATCGCAGGTCGGACCCTGCTAACCTGTTGTGCATCGGCGCGCCAACGCAGGATGAGGACCGCAAGCGGGTGATTGTGGATCAGCCGCCGATCACACGGCACGTGGATACTATCTCGCTTGAGGATCTTGCCCACGCCTATCTCGGTTACATCGCCAGCATGCGCGAGGACTCGGCGGCGCTACTCACCCAGTTTTTGATCTCGTCGACTTCGTGCTGCGGGTCGGTGGATTTGGAGGCACTCGACTCCACCCAGTTCACGCACTACAGCGAGCTGTGCGGGACCCTGCTGGCTCGGGCGCACAGTCAGTCGCCGCTGGCGCATGCGGTGACGGGGTATGTGGGGTCTACGGGCAAGTTCGCGAAGGCGATCGCCAGTTGGGCAAAGAAGTATGCCGACCAGTGCGAGAGGGATTTCGAGGCGTTGCAGAAGGCGGCGAAGAAGGGCGTGATTCCGGTGGAGACGGGTTAGACCACGGCACCAAAACCTCGGCACACTCAATCGGCCACTCACACAACTAGAAACCAACATAGTTGGTTGTCAATGTAGTTCATCCCGATCAACAAGAACAGCAATACTCGTGTCATGTTCCCCCGGTTAAGAACTCCCAAACCTAGCCCACATGCCAGGCTGCCTCGACGCGCTGTAATGTCCATGCCCAATCGATTCGTTCCTGCTCGAGGCGAATCGCCGATCCGTAGCGATTGGTCACGAGATCCGAATAGAGCTCAGTTTCGTCTGCCGTGAGATATGCGAGCTGGACGGCAGTGGGTTGAGGTTCGCTTCCCCATCGCTCCTCGTGAGCGAGCAATGTCTCCCGATCCATCAACACGGATCGGGTATGCGATATGTGCGCCCGCAACGCATTAAGAATTGCGAAACCGTGGGTATCCACGTCACCCCAGTAGACAACATCGGCATCGCTCATCCAGGACACCGAGCCAGTGACTCCGACTTCATATCCTCTACCCCACACCACAGCACCACGCTCCGGAACGGGCAGGCTGAGGAAGGTGACTTCGTTCTCCACGATGAGCACCCGCTTCACGCCTGATGCAAGAGTCTCCAATTCATCCACTCTGAGTTCAGCATGGGTGATGCCTCTGGGTAATTCAAGCGTCGGGCCATCGAATCGCAGACGCACGGTCATGGGTTTCGAATTAAGTCCCAGCGCTCGTTCGAACTGAAGCCGTCCTGCGGGCACGCCAAGCATCTGCGCAAGCGGACCAAGGTGGCGTTCCACAAACTTTGAGTCGACTCCAAGCGCCGTGATCTGACGCAGATACTTGGCGGCTCCGCGGTTCTCGTCGAGCCATCTCCACGCTGAGAGAATTAAGGTCCATTCGTCTGCGAGTGCCAATGCCTTGTGTGGATGGGACACAGCCCAATCAAATGGCGAGATAGCCGGAGAGTGAGTCGCATTCACTCCCACCTTTTTCATCCATGATTCCGTCCCGGCCAATAGTTTGAGATATGACGTCACCTGATTCTTCACGCCGAGAAACGTCCAAACCTGCTCCCATGAGGAGATCTTCACTCGTTTCGGCACGGTAGTTCGTCCAACCGTCCGCCCACCAATCGAGCCGTACTCCACCATGTAGGTGGTGCCGTTACGTCCACCTTCCTCAATGGACCAAACCCATGCACGAGCAACCTCAAAATGGACCCCAAGGTCGGCAGCACCCGGGCCTCGCAAAGGCACGTCAATCAGCTCGAACTCGCACCCCACCGCGTAGTCTCGCAACAGTGAGCCGTTGTTCCAGCGCCGCATCACCTTCTTCCGGATATCCGCGACTGTCGTCCACTGCGCCGGATCAGCCACGGTTACGCCCAGACATCCCGGCACCGCCAGCGCCACCGGCCCCGGCCCCGGCTCGATCACTGCCAACACCATCGCCGTTACGCACTCGCCGCTTGTTCCGGTACTCCTCGATGGTCATCATGTGTACCCGCGACCGGGCACCCGACGGATTGTCGACGAATCCAATCGAGCGCACATAATGCTCAATGACGTGCACCTTTGTGAGCGGAGTGACGATAAGCAGCTGCAGGCCGAGCTTCTCGAAAAGTTCCAGCGCGTACTGTGTTGAGCTGTCCGATCCCCGACCGAACGCTTCATCAATCATCGCGAAGCGGAAGTCACGCGACTTCTCCACGCCCCATTCGAGCTTGAATTGATAGGCGAGAGAAGCTGCCAAGATCGTGTACGCCAGTTTCTCCTTTTGGCCTCCCGATTTACCATCTGAGTCTGTGTAATGTTCGTACTCTTCACCCGTCTCCTTATCTTGCTCCGACGCGGCGAACGAGTACCAGTTGCGCACGTCAGTCACCCGCTCGCGCCATGCCCTATCCGCATCGGCGGAGGCTGTTTGGCCACTGAACCGTTCGATGATAGCTCGGACGCGCTCGAACTGTTGCTCCAGTTCGCCATCGTCGGTATCCAGAATGTTGGAGGTGGCCTCACGCATGTCGTGTCGGAATTGGCGTACTTCCTGGTTGACCGTGTCACTCATTTGGAGGATCACACGGTGACCTGGGCTGTAGTCAATCGCTCCAAGGGCCTCGTTGATGCGTTCGACGCGCCCCTTGATGTCCTCCGCATAAATACGTAGTTTCGAGTTGAAGGCCACGAGTTCGCGTACCGCGTTGGTGCGCAATTGTTCGCGGAAGTCCTTCTCGAACCGAGGAAGGTCGTCGCGTCGGACACGTTCGCGCATGGCGCGGAATTCGCCAGCAGATTCGATCGAGGAGCTGATTTCCTGACGCAGCTCCGGCCATCAATTCAGGACATCGGTCATTCGCTGAATAATGGGACCAGTCAGTCGGGACTGCCTGCGCATGAGCGTAGCCATACGTGCGTCGAGTTCCGATTCTAGTTGCATCCCAAGACGCTCTAATTCGTCGATAGTCATGGGCGCGCTCACCATACCCGATCGTCCGGTCTCACCACCAATCAAACCGCTACCAGCCGCGCCATCTTGACCACTACCTTCACCGCGGCCACCAGCAATACTTCCTCCTGGAGCACTCCCACCACGGTGAATCGCTACCGCCTGCTTCTCCAGCGCTGGGTACTGGAGCCGTGCCTTGTCCAGAATTTCATCCACCAACCCGGAAATCTCACGTTCCGCTGCAGAACGACGCCGTCGCAGAGCCGCCAGTTCATTGTTGATCCCGCCGATCCTCTCGCTCAAGACTTCCAGGTCAAAGGAGAGGCGACCATCCTCAGCGGTGAGTTGGTCGAGCCGCCGGTTGATCTCCGTGAGCTCGGGGGTTCCTTCGGTGAGTCGCTTGAGCTCGGCCTGCAGACTCGTCAGGCGCGCCAACGATCCAGCCACGTCCAGCTTCGCCCAGGATTCGAAGGTGACAAGCGACTTCACCGCCAAAGTTCGAGCGTAAAACGCTGAATCCTCCGCACCCAGGGCCTCAATAAGCTGCTCATTCTCCTCTTGCGCCCGTTCCAGAGCAGCAAGATCCGCTTCGAGTGCTTGCAACTTCTTCTCACTTGCCCGACCCAATACCCAGGAACGGGGATCGCCTGCACGGCGCCGGTCATCTTTCTCGTGACGGCTCCCCGACCGGATCAGACCCTCACGGGTGACAGCCTGGTTCTCCCGGTTCATCTCCTCTACCGACTCCACCAGCCGGTATGCGAATCGCCGTTCCAGCTCCCCGTCCATGTAGCGCTCGAATTCTCCTGGTTCCAGTACCAGGATGTCGCGCAGCATCAGCCCATCGCCACGGCGCACCGATTCGTTGCGTACCCTGCGCTCCGCTACTCTTTGGAACACGAGACGAGTGCCAAGGTGGTGCGAATTGATCCAGCGCGAAACCGGCAGATAGATCCGCTCGGGCACGAGAAGGGACAACGCGAAGCCGTGAAGTGCACGCTCGGCTGCGGTGCGCCACGCTTCGTTCTCTGGCGACACCTCAATGAGTTCACCGGCGAAGGGCAGATCGGATTCGGACAGCCGAAGCTCACGACACAACATCTCACGCAAGCGGACGAGCGCAGTGGGAAGATTGTTGGCCCGCTCCTGAATCCCGCGAATCTCCTCGCCGAGTTCACGCTTCTTCTCGCGCAGTTCGCTCCGTTTCTGTTGCAAGGGATACATGCGCTGCTGAATCTGCTTGCGTTCCTTGTCCAAACCACCATCGAGGATGAGAATTTCCCGGTGCCGCTCCCGAAGTTCCTCTGCACTCGTCACCTCTGCCAAACCCGCTTGCGTGAGTTCGCTCTGGAAACGCCGATTCGCCGCACTTCGTTCAGCGAGTTCATCTTCACAAGCCAAGATCTCTCCGGGCAGCTCAGTAAGCCGTCCGCCACCGGCCTGCGCCTGCCGCACAATCAAATGGTCACGCTGCTCCGTAAGCTCTCGCCGTTCCTTCTCCAGCAGTTGCTTGGCCTCACCTCTGCGAACCAACTCCTCCTCGCGAGCTGCAATCTCAGCTCTCGCCACCCTCACCAACTGTTCCAGAACGTAGGGCCGCACCGCCTGTTTGCGCGCAGTTAGTTGCTCGTATTTGGCGACGACGGCATCGTAATCGTCCAGCGACGCAACCAACGGGTCAAGGATCTCCAGTTGTTTGGTGGCCCGGCGAACCGCACGATGCGCCTCGGTGAGGTTCTCGAAGTGGCTCACTACGTTCTCAATAGCCTTAGAGACATCCATCTTTTCCAGCATATGGCTGCGCACGAACTCGTTGAGATTACCCACCGATTTCATGGAAACCGTCTGTAGAAAAAGGTCCATAGCCTGCTCGGAATGAATGCCGAGCAGGCGCCGCATCTTTCTACCGTACTCGGGGTAGCTATCTGAGATGGCCGCGCCAGCTTTACGCAGTCGCGATCGCAGCGCGTTGAAGTTCGATCCGAAGTCCGAGAAGTCTCCTGCGATGCTCATTTCCGAGGGCGCTACCAAGAAGAAGCGATCCGGCTGTCCCACATCTTCGCGCTGGTGGAAGACTTGGGCGAGGGTAACCGATTCTCCGTAGCCCTCGTTGCGGAACACGCCAAGGATTACCGAGTACGAGTGGGAATCCCGCAGACCCACGGGCTTCGATGCTCCGGTCTTCTCACTGCGTTCGGAGCGGTAGTGCCCCTCTACATAGCTACGAAGGGAACGTTCCTTGCTTTCAGCTCCCGCAGCCTTGTTATAGGCGATGCGATGAGCAGGCATGAGGAGTGTAGTGATGGCGTCCACCATGGTGGACTTGCCTGAGCCGATGTCTCCCGTCAGCAGCATGGTGTCTCGCGCTGGGGTGAGGCGCCAGATCTGCCCGTCGAAGGTGCCCCAGTTGTACACCCCAACGCAGTGCAACCGATAGCCCGCTCGGTTACTCGCAGCAGGTGCCACATCGAGTACGGAGAACAGTGCGTCAGACATCGAGCTCACTCCATTCCTCAGCGTAGGTGCCCAGTTTCTCCTCGAAATCCTCCAGCACCTGCACATCCACGTACGCCTTGATGATGCGGCGAACTTCCCATGAGTTCTTCTGCTTTTCCAACTCGCGCAGAAACCCCAGATCCTTCGCCCGATTCACCGCGCGCAACGTAGCCGTTCGGAGCTTCGTCTCGTCCATTCCCGCAGGTTGGAAAACCTGCATGATGTCGACAATCTGCTCCAAGGTAAGCACCAACTGGCCATCACCGCCGCCGGTCTCGAACTCCAACAGCCTCTTACGCAGCGCCACAAGTAGAATGCTCAGTTGCAGTGGAAGCCTACGGCGCTGGATGAGCCGCGGCAGCGCCGTCTCATCGTCGGAGAACTCCTTCGAACGCAGGTAGGCATATCCTTCGACATCATCCACGATGACATCAATCCCAATCTGCGAAAAGTGATCGCGTACAGCGGCCCCGTATCGATGCAACGCAAGCCACTGTTTCTCATGCGTCTCGCGGTAGACCACCTGATTCATCAACGCAATAATCGCCGAACCGACGGCGAATGCTTCGTTCTCTGGCAGCTGCATCACCGGCGCACCACCTTGACCCGTGGCATCGTCACCAGTCTGTCTCTTCTTGCATCGCCGTCTCTTTCCACATCCTCGTTTCTTTCATTACCTCCAGCGCGCAACTCCTCACCACTCACGTCGCTAGCCTCACCCGGATCGACCCTCGAGGGATCCACCGTTTCCCTAATCCAGACGGTGGCCCACCCACCGTCGTCGAACTCCAACGTAATATCTTCTTCATTCAACGAGAGCTATCCAAGCAACTCAGCCACGCCTTCCTCTACCGGATGCTCGGCAATGATGTCCGCGAGCTCCGCTGACGAGTTTCGCGACACCTCGGCACGGATCGTCTCCGCCAGCCGAGCCACGTCCACGTAATGCTGGTCGAGGAGCACATCCAGATCCATTTCGGTCTCATCCGACGGCTGAATCAGGCTAGTGATCTCGGTGTTGGGCCGCACCGCGTAGAGGGGTCGCTCCATTGGCAGCGCCGCCTTCAGACCGATCTCCTCGATCTCCAACCCGAGTTCTTCAGTGGACGACGACGGCGCCTCCCGCATCCTTACAGCCGCAGCCTCGATGCCGCGAGCCAAGTCGAGAATACGGCGATTTTCCAACCAGACGCGCTCCTCCAGAAAGCGGCGGAGCTGCTCGGAGAGGTCACGAACTGTCTGCTGAGTTCTGTCCGCAGCCATCGCCCACTCGTGGTGAACAGTACGGATACGACGTTCAGCACCCACCTCCGGGAGGGACTGCACCGCCGCGAGTAGCTGCGAAATTTCCTCCTGTCGTTCCTCAGAAACGAGGAAATCGTAGAAGGCGTTAAAGTTCCTTCCCTGATCCGAGGAGGAAATATCTGTACGCGTGGAAACAAGCTCTTCAAGAAGCTCACCCTTGCTGCCCGTCCACACTGCGATCTTCTCGCGCGCGGACCGATCCAGCCCGCGGAAGTTCTCCTCCACCTGGCGAAAATCGGCGAGCAGATCGCGGGAACCCGTCACAAACTGCTGGAAGCGGTCCCGTAGCGCGGTGCCGTCCAAGATCGTCAACTCGTTGTTCTTCGCCCGCTCAATCTCCGCGTCAATCTCCGCGCGACGGCGTTCAAGTTCTTTGATTCGCTCCTGCGGATCCGTCTGTGATCCATGGACAATCTGTCGTAGCAGTTCCACCAAAATCTGCATGCGAGACTCGGAACCAATGAACGTTCTTTCCGCCAATCCCTCAACCCAACGGTACGCCGACTCCAACGCCGGAGTGATATCCAAATGGACCTCGTCCGAGCCCTGCGGATAGAAGCGCCGCAACCAGCCATGTTCGGAGGACGCCCAGTCATCGATGTAGGCCTGCGGACTGGCCGTGTAGGAATCCGGATCGCGCAGGTGGAGCGCGTAGAGAAAGTCGTCAAGCTCGGCGGTCAACTCACTCGCAGACATCGCACCTCGGTTATTCTCAACGAACGCCCCGCCCAAAAACGCAAGGATCAATGGCGCGTTCGTTGCACGCAGAAGCCTCCACGCCGGATGCCGCTCCCGGTAGCGTGCAATACTCTCAAGATCCATACCATTCATCCTAGAGTGCAGCTCCGACACGTTTTGATCCGTTTACCTTGCGGGCGGCCGACACTATGAATATTCAGGGTCAAAGGTTGAAACCTCGGTATCGGACATTAGTTCAGCGAGTGGGTGGTCTCGCCTACGCATGACACAGCATGCAATCTCAGGTCACACTTCCAACTCTCTGCGCTGGCTCTCATGTTTTCGCAGGTAAACCCGGCTACTCGTCAATTTAGAGAGGTTCCAGTCGTCAATTTAGAGAGGTTCCAGTCGTCAATTTAGAGAGGTCCCAGTCGTCAATTTGAAACCAATCGACTCACTGGACCGCCTGCCAATACAGCGAGCGCGAAGAGGAGTCCGTAAGGCTAGACGCATTGAAAAATGCTATTCGTCTCGGACTTGAGGATCTCGAAGCAGGTCGGTACGACGCCGTCGACTTCAACGAAATTGACGATTATGTAGCATCCCTCGGGCACAGTTCCTCGACGCACTAGGCTAGCTGATGCCCCGATTGAAGGTTACAAGTTCTGCCCGCAAGGATATCGAACAGATTTTACAGTGGTCGCGAGATCAGTTCGGGGAGATGGGCATGGCTAGATATCAAAGGCTCATCTCGATCGCATTGAAAGATGTGTCCGCGTCGCCCAAAGGAATCGGACACCGGCATGTGCCTGATACCGGAGAAGAAATTTTCATCTGGCATCTGCGTACGAGTGTCCAATCCGAGGAACTCCGAGAGTTCGGGATTCCATGCAAGCCACGTCACTTGCTTGTATATAAGGTCGATCGCAACGCTGTCGTGATCCTCCGAGGGCTTGACGAAGTCATGGATCTCCCTCGGCACTTGCCCTAAAGAACAGGGATTTTCTGTTGTCTATGCGCTCTGCTCCTCGGCAGCTTGTCACCACTGCATGGCGCCATCCAGATTCCGTAAGCACGATAAACTCGGGGAATGACATCTTCCCGGTCCGCTAATATTTCGCCCACTTTACTGCTCGACGACGACCTGATCGCCCGGCTTCGTGATGACCTCACCGCCGCCGAGTGGACAGTGGCTTCCCTCGAGGAACGGCTCTCCCCCATGGCGTTGGCGGCAATGAAGCGCTATCAGTTCACACCTGCGGCGATGGAGCTGGAGAAGGACTCGTCTCCTGCGGCGGTGTTGACACGTCTGTTCATGCTGGCAGAAGTGGTGGAATCAGATGCGATTGAGTTGGCACTGCCCTCCCTCACGGTGGACGGTGCTATTGAATTGGGTCTCGTAGCAAGGGCTAACCAAAGATACGAGATGGAAGGCATTGAAGCCCAACAAGGTGGCGATGCGGAAGGGACTGCCGCGACCGCAACAGGCATCACAGATACAGTCGCTACAAAAACTCCGGATTCAACTGTGTTGCGGGCTGCCGTAGACCTGCGTCCGCACGAGGGCGAGTTTCCTGAGATATCTGAAGCCGCGAGAGTTCCGCTGGGTGCCGAACTCCATTGGTGGGTTGCCTCAGATCTTTCACAGGCACAGACGGGAGAGCCTCCTCGCGAGGATTTCGTGCTGGGGATTGCTTCCGCATCCAACAGTCTTGCCCGGCTGACGCTCCGGGATTCTGTCGAATCCGCTCTCGATCTGGGCTGCGGTTGTGGCATTCTCGCTCTCCAGCTGGCGAGCCATGCAAAACGCGTCGTGGCCACCGATATCTCTGAGCGTGCCTGTCATTTCACGCGGTTCAATGCGCTGTTGAATGACGTGTCCATTGACGTGCGCCAGGGCAGCTTCTTCGAGCCGGTCGAGGGTGAACGGTTTGATCTCATCACCTCTAA
>RRZT011086777.1_pt1 | contig 13024 bp, 9 predicted proteins | sample 2165551 | NCBI WGS metagenome assembly RRZT01 (sample SAMN10456910, study PRJNA506462) | wastewater metagenome | biome: wastewater; feature: sludge; material: wastewater sludge; isolation source: wastewater sludge with Escherichia coli K12::gfp cells carrying plasmid... | place: USA: Moscow, Idaho ... | reverse complement strand
ATATTCTCTACAAAAAGGCAAGTTTTATCGGCACCTTCCATCATGGCCAGCTGTGCACCCGCATTCAGCGTATTGAACAGAAAATGTGGATTGATCTGTGCCTGAAGATATTTGAGCTGAGCATCTTTTAAATGCCCCTCCATGATCAGCTCTCTTTCCTTCATGGCATTTTCTTTTTCAATGTTTTCTTTGATTCTCTCAATATAAGCCTTGATGTTCTGTACCATCTTATTGAACGCTTTAGATAAGATACCTACCTCATCCAGTGATCCAGTCTCTACGATCATGACTTCAAGATTCCCATTGGAGACCTCATTTGCAGCTTTTGAAAGATTTTTCAACGGATCTGTCATTCTCTTTGTCAGAAGGTAGATCAGTCCAGTATTGATCAGCGAGATGATGACCAGGACTGTCATACTGACTGTCTCAAGATAACGCAGTGTCAGAGCCAGTGTCTCATAGTTTTCGGAGTTATCGCGAAACTGATTATTATTCAGGCTATACGTCATCATATTGATGTGACTAAAAAGCTCAGTTGCTTCTTCATAACACTCTCTGTATTTTTCTATGTTTCGTCCACGTTTTGCCTGAACGGTCTCTCCTGTGATCGTCAGATATTTTTCCGTCATTCTTTTGATATTTTTTTCCATCAAAAGTGCTTCATTATCTGTGACTTCATCGTTCATATTCTCAAGGTAAGGTTGTAATTCCTGCTCACTTCTATAATATGCATCGATCGCATCAGAGCTTTTCGTATTCAGATATTCCGTCATGGAATCCTGCACATTATTCAGTGCCTCAGTTAACGCATTGAGCGTTACATTACTTTGATAGACGCGATCGATCTGACCAATCATAGAGTTCATCGTCACGAACATGATAATATTTACCGTGAAAAGGATGACCGCAGTAAGTAAAAAAGCCATGATCAGTTTGATCTGGATCGAAAGATCTCCAAATGCATGTCTGATCTTGTTTATTCTCTGTCTCATTGTGTTTCCTCATTTTTCTGAACTTTACCCAGGTAGTATCCTACATTCCTATGATTGATCACATTTGTGTTAACAGGAAGATAGCCACTGACATAACCGGTTTCTTCATACTCTGAAAGTGCATCAATACACTGGATTCCCATCTGGACCCCGTCAACAGAAATTGTCGAATAGATGATCTTTTTATCTACTGCATTCAGTATCGCTTCTGAATCATAATATCCAAGGATTTCCACAATTCCGACCTTATTATAATCGACTGCAGCCTGATATGCGCATCTGGTGTCGACAGCATTGAGGCACACCAGAACGTCTGGCAGATTTCCTTCATCCAGCATCAGTGTCCTGATCGTTTCTTCAGATAAGAACGGACTGTTCTCATCTACTGCGATCGCCTGGATCTCTACATTTGAACTATCCGCATATTGTTCCTGGATCGTATCCTTAAGCCCTAGAAACAGTGTGTTCTTACTTGTATCACCACTCCCCGAATCAAGGAGCACATATATCTTCTGTCTCTTATCCAGTTCAAGAAGATTGATCGCCTGCTTTCCATATTCTTCTCCAAGACTATAATTGCTGATTCCGACAAAGCACTGTCTGAGACTCGACATGCTGTCGCTTAGAACAGTAACGACCGGAATATCCTGATCGACTGCTTCATTGATCAGTTCAATTGTCTCACTGCTGTCATCACCTGCCACGATGATTCCATCCACACTGGAGTCGATTGCTATTCTTAACAGTTCCGGCACCGAATACTCGACTGGAAGATCTGTTCCAAAAGATTCTACATAGATTCCATTCTCCGCACCACGTATCTTACATCCTTCATAAATAGAATCCCAGATGGGGTCATCCGGATTATCAGCAATTAGAACATAATGCTTATCATAATAAGTTTCCGTACTATTTCCCTGAATACCTGCATCAACGATCTTACTTCTAAAATAAGCAACGCAGGCCACTGTTAAAAGTATCATGGCCAGGATTCCCATGATAATAATAAACTCTGTAATGTGTCTTCTGTGATGAGCTTTTAATCTCAAATGATCATGATTTTGTCGGTCATCATGATCATGTTTCTGTTCACCGGTCAGCGTTTCTTCCTGGTTATTTATTTTATGTTGTTCCATTTTTTTCATATCTGATACATTCTACTTTCTGATTAAAATTTCATACCAGTGCCACAGACACTTTCCCTGTTAAAAAACGTGATATTCTTATTATAGTCACTGAATCCAAAAGAAACAATAAGAAAATGGCAGGCCCGGATCGGGCCCGCCATTTATTTATTGTTTTATTGTTCTGTAATCAACCTGTTTATTCATTTCGTATTGCTGCCAGCGGACTCAGCCTCATCGCACGAAGTGATGGGAAAAATCCCGCTACCATTCCTACCAGTACTGCAAATATGACCGCTGAAAAAGCCAGCCATGGTGGTATATAGGACAGATTCGTCATCTCCATTCCCATATTATTTACGATCATATTAATAATGAAAGAAATAATATAACTGAGTACAATTCCTACACATCCTCCTATAAACCCGATATATCCGGCTTCCAACAGGAACATGATCTGAATATTTCTTAGATCACAGCCAAGTACTTTCATGACACCGATTTCTTTTGTACGTTCATAAATCGACATCATCATGGTATTGGTAATTCCAATTGCAGCGACAAAGAGTGAGACTGCACCTATGCCGCCAAGAACTGCCTGAATGTAACCAAATTGTTCTTTTGTAGATTCTACCCATTCAGAATTACTGCTTGCCTGGTACCCCATTTCATTAATTGCTGCCTGTACCTGATTGAGTTCATTGATATCATCCACATTAACATAAATACTGTTATAAAAAATTTCTTTATAAGGTTTTCCGGATGATGTTGTGGGCTGTCCCGGGATTGCTTTGTTCTTGAACACTTTTTTTAGCTGTATTTTCAACGCATCAATATCACAGAACACACTCCAGGAATTATTATTATAGTCTTCCAGACCACCTGCTACCATACCACAGGCTTCGACAAGATATTTTTTTGGAGGTGCCACCGGTGTTGTGTTCTCTCCGGGATTCTGTGACTGATAATAAGCATCCATGTCGAATATTACAAATACCGGATCTTCCATAAGGTTCACGTCCGGAAGTTTGCCGCTCATCCAGTAGCTGTCATTTGTTTTCACATTTCTAAAGTCTGTGATTACCTGATTTCCATATACCAGTTCCAGTTTTCCAAGACCTGATTCCGGAAGTCTTCCTTCACTCAATTCAATATTCATTTTATTTAGCGCTTCAACGCTCATTCCTTTTAAATTCAGGTTGCTCTCATAGCTTCCGTATTTTGCAAGAACACCAAGTTCCAGAATAGGGGAAACGATCTCCACATGTTCAAGAGCTGCAATTGCCTCGACTGCCTTATCATCCAACCTCTTATTCTCATTTTTAATGCTCCCGCTACCACCGGCCACAGCGGTCGCCTCCATCGTTTGAAATCCGCCACCCGATCCGCTGGATTCATACACATTAATGGTAGTCAGTCCGCCATATTTTTCTATCTGCTCCATGGAGCTTTTATTCAGCCCAAGACCAAGTGATACCATGACAACGATCGAAGCTGTTCCTACAACCACCCCAAGTACTGTCAGGATCGTTCTGACCTTCCGTTTCCAGAGGCTTCCGGCGCTCATACGCAACAGATCAAGAATCTTCATCTGCCTTCTCCTTTATCTGAACTAGAGTTAAGGTTCATCAATACCCTCAATCTCTTTCTGAAGTTCCAGTTCTGCTTTCTTTTTCTTTTTCTTTTTGATTACGATAATTATCACAGCGATCACTGCGATCACTGCCACTGCCACGACTGCAATCATGATTTTTGAGTTACTATTTTCTTCGACAGGAATTTCTTCTTCAAATCCACCATCTATTCCAGGATCCATCATTTCAGATACATAGAGACTGATCTCTTTTTCTGAAGTCGTGATGTTGCCAGCAGCGTCTTCATAGCTGATTTCAACTTTTATCATACCCTCATCCATCGTTGGTGCGATACCATTTACCATGGCATCCACATTACCTGTCGCACCCGGTTCAACTTTTCCAACAAACGTCTCTCCGCCGGATATGCTTTCCCCAATAAATTTGACCTGAGTGTTATAAAGAGTTGTTTTTCCAGTATTGTAAATACTGAACATAATATTAGCCTGTTCTCCAACCATGATACCCGCCGGCATGATCTCAGGGGTACTGGTCTCAAATTTAGATTCCTGTAATATAGGAATGGAGACACTTGTCGTAGATTCATAAGGATTATATTTCTCGTCCTCATACTTCATTTTAATATTCAGTGCATATGGTTTTTGTGCCAGATCCGCTTTTGCAGTCATTTCTATTGTAAGTGCATCAGTGCCCCCTTGAGGAATCTGATTGATATAGACTGTGTTAGAACCGGATGTTGGAAGAAATGCTGCATAAGTAGCGGTTTCATCTTTTCCTTCCACCGCCGCTTCCAGATCAAACTCAACATTTGAAACAGCAGTTCTCTGGGAGGTGTTTTTTACATGCACTGTCAGAGTAAAGGTGTCCCCTGCAAAAACTTCTGCCGGTGTCGTTTCAAATCCTGTAATAATAATTCTTGGTGTAGACATCTTTGAAGTATCATCCGCTGTCTGGTCGATACTTCCACTTCCTGGTGCTCCAATCGTTTTTACATAGGTTGTCAATGTAGTGGTCTCAATTGTTCCATTGACCGAATAAGTCAAATTATATGTCAGCTTATAATAACCTGAAAGCACATCTTCCCTTGCCTTGAACTGATATGTCACCTCACGTCTGTTCGTGATTGCATCTGCCTTTGTCTTATTTCCCGGGAGATCTGCAACAAGCTCTGTATAACCGGATTTCTGTATTTCAAATGGCCACTCGGAAACAGTAGCTGAAGTGACCGGATTGATTGTAATATTGGTAATGTTCTCCGTTCCAAGATTAATAATAGGGAGAATCACATTCACTGTCTCACCAAATTTTACTTCCGGTGTCGGACAGTTATCCCCTACAGTGATAAATTCCTTGGTCGTTGCAGGTTTATCTGAATTCTGCGATGTGATCACTGCGTCCATCTGACCCTTTATTGTTGAAATATAGGAAGCGATCTCAGATTCAGACATCGTATTATTCGCAATATATGTGTTTGCACTGCTGTATAGCTTTTCGATCTTAATCTTTGCTTCATCTGTCACATCATTGACAATATAAAGATTATTCTTATAATTAGCCAGCTCTGCATAATACTGTGATTTGACATCACTGGAAGCAGCATCGGTCGAATTCTCGCTGACTGCGTATGCACTCATACTGACCATACCAAGTTGAAGGCACATTACTCCAAGTAAAAGTAGTTTTGTTATTTTTCTCATTTGACTCCCATCCTCGTTTGAATATTTTTATTAATGAACCGGTCAAATTTCTTCAAAAGAAAGATCCGGTTGCCTGTTATCAATGATTTTGATAATCTTCCCATCACTGATCTGGAAAATTCTGTCCGCAAAAGATGCCAGCTTTTCATCATGTGTAACCATGACGAGTGTCTGATTTTTCTCCCGGACGACCTTTTTCATTAACTCCATGACCTCTTTTGATGTATTAGAATCAAGATTACCAGTCGGCTCATCCGCAAAGATGATCTCCGGTGCGACCACAAGTGCTCTGGCGACACCTACTCTCTGCTGTTGTCCTCCTGACATTTGTGTCGGTTTATGTTTTTTGTGTTTGGAAAGACCAACAAGATTCAGGACCTCTTCTGCACGCCTTGTTCGTTCTTTTTTGTCAATTCCCTGAAAATTAAGCGGAAGAGACACATTCTCTACTGCATCCATTGTGGACATCAGATTAAATGACTGGAAGATAAAACCAATGTGCTCACGTCGAAATCTGACCAACTGGTTTTCAGATTTGCTTTCCATATGTTCTCCGGCAATTACGATCTCGCCCTTTGTAGGCTTTTCAAGCCCTGCAAGCATATTTAGGAGTGTGGATTTCCCAGAGCCGGAGGTTCCGACGATCGCACAGAATTCACCTTTATAAATCGTTAAGTCCACACCATTCAAAGCTTTGACTTTTGTGTCCCCGACCCGGTAGATCTTATAAAGATCCCGGATATTGATTACTGTTTGTTTCGTATCTGACAATTTATCCTCTCCCCGTATCCAGTTTGTATGTAACAAGAATAAAGCATATGCGACTTTTGCAGTCAGCATATGCTTTATTATATCATATCTCTATTCTATTACCACCGGGTATTTCTTAATGTTTTTCTTAATGCTTTCTTAATCTTCCAGACCAAATGCATCATGTGCAGCATTCATTGCCTTGACTGCGTCTGCTTCATCGATCAGAACCGTTACACGGATTTCTGAAGTAGAGATCATCTTGATATTGATGTTCGCATTAAAAAGGCATTCGAACATTTTCGCTGCAACGCCTGGATTTGACATCATTCCGGCTCCAACAATAGAAACTTTTGCAACCTTGTTTTCAATTTCAACATGCTCAGGATTCAATCTGCTCTTGCTGTCTTCAATTACTTTCAATGCTTCATCTGCATTATCTTCAGTTACTGTAAAAGAGATATCTTTCGTGTTATTACGTCCTACAGACTGTAGAATCATGTCAACATTGATATTTGCTTTTGCAAGTACATCAAATAATCTGAATGCGATTCCTGGTTTGTCATCTAATCCTACGACTGAAATTCTTGCTACATTTCTATCAGCTGCTACACCGCTTATTAACATTCTTTCCACTTTTACATCCTCCTTAACAATCGTTCCTTCTTCGTTTGATAAACTGGAGCGCACAATAAGCGGCACACCATATTTTTTCGCCATCTCTACTGATCTGTTATGAAGCACCCCTGCTCCAAGTGTTGCAAGGTCAAGCATTTCATCATAGGTGATTTCATCCAGTTTCCTTGCTTTTGGTACATATCGTGGATCTGCAGTATAAACTCCATCTACATCAGTAAAAATTTCACATGCATCTGCATTTAGTGCTGCTGCCAGCGCCACTGCTGTAGTATCTGAACCACCACGACCAAGTGTAGTATAGTCATCATATTTGTTGACGCCCTGAAATCCGGTAATGATCACGATCTTTCTCTGATCAAGTTCATGAGAAATTCTCTCCGAATCAATTCTTTTCAGTCTTGCATTTCCATAGGTAGATGTTGTATGCATCGCTACCTGATATGCATTAAGTGAAATTGCCGGAATGCCAAGTACATCAAAAGCCATCGCCATAAGTGCAACTGAAGTCTGCTCACCCGTTGTTAAGAGCATGTCCATTTCTCTTTTGGATGGGTTCGGATTGATATCCTTTGCAAGTGCGATCAGTTCATCGGTCATTTTTCCCATTGCAGACAATACAACGATCAGGTTATTTCCCTTTTTGTATTCTTCCGCACATCTTCTGGCAACATTAAAAATTCTCTCTTTGTTTGCAACAGATGTGCCGCCAAATTTTTTTACTACTAACATGTTCTCCTCCTTGTAATTAAACCGATTATTTTGAAAAAAGATAATCAATCATTTCATATCCTTTATCATGTCTGTTTTCACTTTTTTCTGCTTCTGCTTCATTATATTTCCAGGAATGATTTCCTATTGAAGTTGAATCATATAGAAGATAGGGTACTGGATCTGAAGTATGCGTTCTGACACAGATCGGTGTTGGATGATCCGGCATAATAAGAAGTCTGTAGTCCGTACCACTTTCATCTAATTTCTTTACCAGTCTTCCGATCACTCTCTCATCAAGGTATTCTATCGCCTGTATTTTCCGTTCCAGACTTCCCTGATGTCCCATTTCATCCGGTGCTTCAATATGGATATATGCAAAATCAAATCCATCCTGGATAAGGGCCTGAACTGCCGCGTCTGTTTTCCCTTCATAATTTGTATGAAGACCGCCGTTCGCACCTTCAATATGTGCAACTTCCATTCCGGCTCCAACAGCAATTCCTTTTAAAAGATCTACTGCTGAAATCATAATTCCCTTTTTTCCGGTTTTTTCCTGAAAAGAAGACAGCATTGGTTTTGTTCCTGCTCCCCAGAACCAACAACAATTGGCTGGATTCAACCCCTCTTCTCTGCGTTTTACATTTACAGGATGATCTTTCAATATCTCATAGCTCTTTTTCATCATTTCACGTAGCATCATGTCTTCTGGAAGATAAGCACCGATCACTCGTTCTAGAATATCATGCGGTGGTGTCAGATCGACCACATCTCCCTTATCCCAGATCAGACAGTGTCTGTAGCTTGTTCCAAGGTAAAATCTGTAAGTCTGTGTCTCTAACTCTGCCCTGACTGCATCCAGAAGAATTGCACAGTCCTGTGTACTGATTTCAGATGAACTATGGTCAATGATTGTCTTTTCTTCAAATGGAAGATCATCGTCCGATATGGTCACAAGATTACAGCGGATCGCTATATCTGTATCTTTCATTGGAATTCCAATACTTAATGCTTCAAGCGGTGATCTACCGGAGTAATACTTAACAGGATCATATCCCAGAACTGAAAGGTTGGCGGTATCCGATCCGGGATTCATTCCCTTTGGAATCGTATTCACGCATCCTATCTCAGATAATGCACTCAATCTGTCCATGACAGGCGTTTTGGCTGCAGCAAGCGGGGTCAGCCCGTTAAGCTGCTCTATCGGCTGATCTGCCATTCCATCGCCCAATACAACTACATATTTCATGTTAGCTCCTATTCTTCTATGCGAATCATACCTTTAATACAATCCACTGTTTCTGCTTTCATTTTATAATCTGCTTCACTCATATTCTTTGTAATGAAAGCAAACCCATCCGTTTCGGATTCTATTACCTTTTCTGCTGAGAACAGTTCTTTCAACTGCTCCAGATCTGACTTACTGTCTGCATCAAAACGAACAAAAAATCTTCGGCTGACTTCTTCGATTCCATTCATTTTCTTTTCTTTTTCAAGCCAGTTACATGAAATTGTGACTCCCTTATGTCTTGCACAATCCACTACATCACTGACCACTGCGCTCGCTGTAGGAAGTTTTCCCGCGCCTGCTCCATAATACATTGTGTTACCAAGCATATTTCCACGAACAAGTATTCCATTAAAAACACCATCTACTGCAAACAGCGGATTTGCCTTGCTTACCAGAAATGGTGCGACCATGGCATAAGGTCTTCCATCATTTGCTTTGCTCATGGCAAGAAGCTTGATCACATATCCTGCCTGTTTTGCAAGTTCAAAGTCTACAGGTGTGATTTTAGTGATTCCTTCCGTATAGACATCAGCATACTTTACAGTCTCTCCATACATTAAAGAAGATAAAATTGCTATTTTTCTGCCTGCATCATGCCCTTCCACATCGGCTTCAGGATTTTTCTCAGCATATCCCATATCCTGAGCTTCCTTTAATACAGAATTAAAATCTGCACCTTCATCTCTCATTTTTGTTAAAATAAAGTTCGTTGTACCATTTAAGATTCCGGTAATTCCTTCGATTTTTTCAGGTGTCAGAGAAGAATTCAATGGCCTGATAATTGGAATACCACCACCAACACTCGCTTCAAACATATAATTGCAATGATTTTCTCTCGCAATTCTGATTAGTTCCGGACCGTGTGCTGCCACCAATTCTTTATTGGAAGTACAAACGCTCTTTCCTTTTAACAACGCTTTTTTGCTGAATGTATATGCAGGCTCTACACCACCCATCGTCTCACAAATAATCATGACCTCTTCATCATCAAGAATTGTCTGATAATCGTGTACCACCAGATTTTCATTCGGGTCACCCGGAAATTCCCTTAGGTCCAGAATATATTTTACTTCGATCTCATCCTGAAGTTTTCTGCTGATCTCTTCCTTATTCTTCTGTAGTACTTCGACCACACCTGATCCAACTGTTCCGTAACCTAACACTGCTGCTGTCATAATGTATTCTCCTCTATTTTTCATTCTGTTCCTGTGTTATTCCTTTGAAAGAATCTTCACGTAGTGAACGCCTCTTTGTCTTTCCATATTTTCGACCATCTGCGAAACATCCCTGGTTGACTGGAGGACCTGTATACTGATGCTGAGTGATGCAGTTCCATTGATCGGAATACTCTGATGAATGGTGAGTATATTGGCTCCATAATCAGCAACTATTTTAAGCAGGTCTGATAATAGTCCCGGCTCATCATCCATCTCAAAAATAAAAGTAATTGTTCTGCCCTGTGTATTATCATGAAATGGAAAAATATCATCTTTATATTTATAAAAAGAACTCCTGCTGATCCCGACCTGATCGACTGCTTCCTGAATTGTCATGACCTTTCCCGACTCAAGCAGCCTTTTCGCTTTTACTACGCTCAGGAGGACTTCAGGTACAGCTTTTTTCTTGACCACATAATATTCTGTTGACTCCATTCCCTACCCCTGTTACTTTCTGAATACTCGCATAAACATGCATAGTTTATTGAAAAATGTATGTTTATACATAATGTTTTTCCGTGGCATACAGTTGTTTGCCGTTGGGAGATATTGTAGCATAGCAATTTTCAGTTGACAACCCCTTTTACAAAAAAAGTCATGCTTTTTATAGCACGACTTTTTTGCAGTATGAATATTTTTTTTAATGATCAGTCAAGAGGATATTTATCTGTCAGTTTTTTAACGATTATCATTGCTTCTTCCACTTTTTCTTCTCCGCCTTTGATCAGTATGGAGATCGCTTCTGCGATCTGATCCATATCTTCAGGTTTCATGCCTCTTGAAGTAACAGCCGGTGTTCCAAGTCTGATTCCGCTGGTCACAAACGGAGACTTTGGATCATTTGGTATTGTATTTTTATTTGCTGTGATATGTGCTTTATCCAGTAATTTTTCGATCTCTTTTCCAGTCAGATCAAATGGAGTCAGATCCATCAACATCAGATGGTTATCTGTCCCGCCGGATACGATCTTGATACCACGCTCCATCAGTCCCTTTGAAAGTGCCTGTGCGTTTTCAATGACTGTTTTCTGATATTGCTTGAATTCATCTGAAAGTGCTTCTTTAAAACATACAGCTTTTGCAGCAATCACATGCATCAGTGGTCCACCCTGGATTCCAGGGAAGATTGCCTTGTTAAAATTATATTTGTCTGCAGCTTCCTGATTGCAAAGGATCATACCACCTCTTGGTCCTCTGAGTGTCTTATGTGTTGTTGTTGTTACAACATCAGCATAGGGCATAGGATCCGGATGAAGACCGGCAGCTACCAGACCTGCAATATGTGCCATATCTACCATTAATACAGCACCAACTTCATCAGCTACTTCACGGAATTTTTTAAAGTCAATTGTTCTTGCATAAGCGCTTGCTCCGGCAATGATCATTTTAGGTTTTGACTCGACAGCGATTCTTCTTAATTCCTCATAATCAATAAAACCTTCATCATTGACACCGTAAGGAACGACTTTGAACCATTTACCGGACATGTTAACAGGACTACCATGTGTCAGATGTCCTCCATGATTTAAATTCATCCCCATGATCGTATCCCCAGGTTCGAGTACTGCAAACTGTACTGCCATGTTTGCCTGTGCACCTGAATGTGGCTGAACATTGACATAATCACAATGAAAGAGTTCTTTTGCCCTTTCGATCGCAAGATTTTCAACTTCATCCACGCATTCACATCCGCCATAGTATCTCTTTCCCGGATATCCTTCTGCATATTTATTGGTAAGTGGGCTTCCCATAGCTGCCATTACGGCTTTGCTGACCCAATTTTCGGAAGCAATCAGCTCAATATGGTCGTTCTGGCGCTTTTGTTCAGCCATGATCACGTCTGCTACTTCAGGATCTACTTTTTTTACTTCATCAAATGAATACATATCACTACCTCCTGCAAGATTTTTTACATTATAACACAGTTCATTTTGAATGCAAACACTTTCCTGCGTCAATGCGCAAAAGAATCCAAACTGGCTTTACTATTATTCCTTTTATTGTTAAAATACTGAAATAGGTGTTAAATCCAGAAAACTGAGGTATTCTATGTATCACATGATCGTGAATCCTGCTTCCCGTTCCGGCAGAGGTGAAAAAATCTGGCATACATTACTGCCTGTACTAAAAAAGAATCAGACAGCATATAAAGTATATCTTACAAAAGGTACCGGGGATGCCGGTCGGATCGCAAAGGAACTGACAAGCGACCCCTCTGCTCCGGTAAAAATCATTATTCTTGGTGGAGATGGTACAATAAACGAGGTGCTTCAGGGAATACAGCATTTTGAACTGACGGATATTGCTTACATTCCAACAGGATCCAGTAATGACCTTGCACGCGATATGTGCCTTCAGACTGATCCGATCCAGGCTCTGGAACAGATTCTGAAATCCGAGTCCATTGTGATGACTGACATTGGTTGTCTGACCTGTAATAATGGATATTACTCTCTTTCAGGAGATTATGTCCCCGGAGTACATACACGATACTTTCATGTAAGCACCGGGATCGGTTTTGATGCCGCAGTCTGTGAATATGCACTCACATCAAAAATAAAAGATACTCTAAATCATCTGGACCTTGGCAAACTCACATATCTTGGTATTGCCCTGCGTCTGTTGTTAAAAGGTGAAACAGCCTCCTGCCAGATTACTTTTGATGGTACTGACACGATGCAGCTTGATCACCTGTTATTTGCAGCTGTCATGAACCATAGATATGAAGGTGGTGGGTTTATGTTCGCTCCAGATGCTGATTATGCAGACGGACTGTTAAATCTTTGTGCAGCACACAAACTGACTTTTTTGCGTGCACTCAGAATCCTTCCTACTGCGTTTAGCGGAAATCACCTTCATTTTCCCGAGATTCGTTCCGGAAAATCCTCATACATCCAGATCAAAACAGACAGACCCTTATGTATCCACACAGATGGTGAAGTTCCATTTCATGCTGATGATATCACGATCACGATTTCTCCCTGTAAATTGAGGCTCATTCCGACGAATCT
>RRZT012109395.1_pt1 | contig 13025 bp, 13 predicted proteins | sample 2165551 | NCBI WGS metagenome assembly RRZT01 (sample SAMN10456910, study PRJNA506462) | wastewater metagenome | biome: wastewater; feature: sludge; material: wastewater sludge; isolation source: wastewater sludge with Escherichia coli K12::gfp cells carrying plasmid... | place: USA: Moscow, Idaho... | reverse complement strand
CTCGCTCGGCTCAATGTGCGCGATTCTCTATGCGCTCCAGGCAGAGGATGTCCACCACGAAAACGTTGTTCTCGCGCAGCAGGGTGCCGTTCCCATCGATCTTGAATGCGTTCTTCATACGATGAGGCCCACCGATCTGGATCTGACGTTAGCCAAGAATCCTGCTTCCATGTACATTTCTCGAGCGGCCACGAGCCTGGGGATTGTTCCTCAGCCGATCATCAGCAATGCCGGTGGTGAGACAACCTCCGCGGATATTTCAGTCTTTGGTTACTCGTCTGGCACACGGTTGGGTGTCCAAGTGCCGCAACTTAGGGATTTTGGTAAATCCACCATGCGGCTCGTTCAAGGTGACGCGGTTTTCACCGATGATGATCCCAGCGGTAACAGGCAGCTGCTTCTAGACCATACGGAGGAGTTCATCAGTGCTTTCCGTAGCTGCTACCGTACGATTCTCGGGCAAGTTGACGGGATCCTCGACGTCGTCGAACGGTATTCTTCCCGCAGTGTGAGGCTCATTTGCCGCCCGACGATGATCTATTCAAAGGTGCTCACCGAGTCGTGCCATCCAGACTTTTTGGGCGATGAACGGGACCACACGCTGTGCCTGTCGAAGTTGCTTGTACGTTTTTTGGGTCAGCCTTTCCGTGATCCGTTGATCATGGAGGAGATCGCTGCGCTGCGAACGGGATACATTCCTCATGTCACCGTGGAAATCGGTACCGGGATCCTCGAAACCAATGGACACCGGTTCGAGGGAGTCGTTGCGCCCATGGCGGCAATACGCGACAGGATGCGCGAACTGAGCATTGACGACCTCGACAAGCAAGTCAGCCTGATCGAGCTGTCGTTTGCAACGAGGCAAGTCCGGGGGCATCAGGTGCCTCCTACGCATACCCGACGATCCGAAACAGCGGACCGCAGCGGTGAGGTAGTGGAAGCTGCTGAGGATATGCTCGCTTGGACCGAGAAGAACATGTACGAGTGGGACGGGCTACTTGGCCACACGACGCTGACTGCCTTGACGCCGACCATCTGGGCAATTACCCCGTCTGGGCTGGACTTGTACAACGGGCTCAGTGGTGTGGTTCGTGCGGCGGACAGCGTGGCGAAGGTTTCGAATAGCGAGGTGGCTGATCGCCTCCTCGTCAAACTCGCGAACACGTTTAAGTCATTGGATCACCTGCTCACAAATGACCAAGATGCAGTGGACAAGAACGTTGGCGCACTCAACGTGGGCGCTTACGATCAGATAGCGGGAATTGCCTTGGCCAACGCGGTCTTTTTCGATCATTTCGGAGATGAGGACTACCAGGATTCGGTCCGCCGTGCGCTCTTGATGCTTGCTCAAATGTGCCCATCTGATCTCAATTCCGACATCATTTCGGGCGCCGCAGGCGCGCTGCTCGTGGCATCATCCCTTGAGCAATATGCGCCGAACGAAGCAGCCCTGGCGATGAAACAGGCGTTCCTGGCCCTGAAACGCAATGCCCTAGTAGGCCCGGATCACGCCGTCTGCTGGAAGAACGGTGGAGATGAATCGCCGCTGGCAGGATTCTCCCACGGTGCCTCTGGAATCGCGTCAGCCTTGTCTTTGCTCATTGGGCGTGAAGGGTTCGACAACGCGGAAGTTCTCCAGCTCATCGAGGGCGCACTGACTTGGGAGAAGAAGTACTACCGACGTGGTCTGGGCTGGAGTGACCTTCGGGAAGATGGCGGTTCGCAAGGCATGCAGACGTGGTGCCACGGAGCCGCGGGAGCAGCGCTTGCAAGAGCACAGATTCTTGACTCTGCCGGATCCTTGCTCGATCCACGGGTGAAAGAACAACTCACTCACGAACTGTCTGATGCTTTCAGCATTACGGTAGTCCACACGTCGCAGATGATTGATCAGCAGTTCTCCGATTGTCTCTGCCACGGCTCCCTTGGCAATCTCATTGTTCTCGACAGGTTGTTGGAGCGCAGCGAATTCGAGTCACAGGGGCCGTTGGTCGATGTCTTGTGGGATAGGGCTCTGACAGAGGGACGATTGAACGGATGGAAGAGCGGTGCGATAGGTGGATGCAACAGCATGAGCTTCATGATGGGAATTCCTGGCATCGCCTGGGGACTTGCCTATTCTCAGCGCCAGGCCCCAGCCCTGGATGTCCTCTCCCTAGGAGTTAGGTGAGGCACATGCCCGACAAAGTTCTGAGCCTTCCCTCCAAGAGAAGCCTTGTTCTGCTCGTCCTATCTCTTGCTTTTGTAGTGGGCCTGTCCTCACTCATTGAGGTGCCGTCATGCGATGTTGTGGATTCGACGTCGTCCTGTGTCTCGGTATCGAACCAGTCCTTCTTTGTCACGTTAGCGAAAAGGATAGTCCAATGAAACCGATGCGATTTCCGATGGTCATGCAGGCCACTCAGAGTGAGTGCGGATTGGCCTGTGCATCGATGGTTCTCAATTACTTTGGCTGCGAGATTCCGATGTCTGAGCTGCGATCACGGCAGCCGGTGGGACGAGACGGCCTTAGCCTGCTTGCGCTCAAGAATCTTCTCGGAGAGTACGGTTTTCAGGCGAGGGGAGTTCGCCTCGTCCATGCCAGTGACGCAGAGAATCTTCAAACCCCGGCAATTGTTCACTGGGACGGGGCCCACTTTGTTGTAGTGACCAGTGTCGGCAAGCACAAGGTTCGGTTGGTGGACCCCGCAACCGGTCACCGTCAGGTGAGCCGATCTGAGTTTGAGGCAAGTGCAAGTGGGGCCTGCTTGGAAGTCACGAAGACAAGTAGTTCTGTACGACGACGGCGTCCTAGATTCGCGTTACTGCGTTACATGGCTGGGTACATGCACAATCTGCGCTCACATGTATGGCTTCTCATCGGTGCGATACTGGGAATCTCGGCGATTACGTTGATGCCCGCGGCTTTGACCTCATATGTTATCGATGAGGTGATTCCTCATCGGCTGACGTCCGTTGGAGGTTCTATTGCCCTGGGAATTGTTCTCATGGGGGTCTCGTATCTTCTCGTGACGTTACTGCGTTCTTATGTCATCATTCGACTTGAGAAGATTATCGACTATCGTGGTTCGACGGAACTCTTCAGCCATCTGATTCGTTTGCCGTACGCCTTCTTCTTTGGCAGACCCGTGGGCGATCTGTTGCTTCGCTTTGCTTCGATCGCGCAGATTCGTGATGCTTTCACCTCACGTTTGATACCGCTCATCATCGATGTGTCACTTTTCGCCACGTATTTCTTGATCATTGCCTCGTGGTCATCCACATATGCCACTGCCCTCATGGTGATTATGGTGCTCCTGGCTGTCTTGGTCAGTGTGTATGCTCCGATCGGTAAGAGGTTGGCTGACATGGAGATTCAGATGCGGTCCGCATCGCAATCGGCCACGGTGGATGCTATTTCGGGCATAGAGAACGTCAAGGCGATGGGCAATGAGGACTCGCTCTTGGGGACATGGAACTCGGCGCTTGTTGGCGAGTTGCGATCGTCGTCGCTTCGCTCTCGCGTCGATGCGGTATTCAGTGCTCTGGTGGGCACCGTGTCATTCATCTGTGCGCCCGGTCTTGTGTTTCTGGGGTATCAACAAGTGATTGCCGGGCAACTGAGCTTGGGCGAAATGATGGCCTTGAATGCGATATGTATGTCCGCATTGTCTCCGTTGACCAATATCGGGATGGGACTACAGGTCCTACTGATGACTCGTGTCCATCTTCTGAGGATCCGCGACATTCTTGACGAACCTCTAGAGGAAATGAACAACGATGGGGTGCTCGTCGATGAACGCATCACCTCCATCGAGTTTGACCACGTGTCCTTTGCCTTTGGCGGCAGCGAGCATCCGATTGTTGATGATGTTTCCTTCAAGGTGATGGAGGGAGAGACTATCGCTATCGTGGGACCAACCGGTTCTGGAAAGTCGACTATTGGACGTCTGCTCTGCGGTCTGTTGAAACCAACAGGCGGCACAATACGAGTCAATGGCATTGCCATGGACGATCTGTTCCTTGACTCTTTTCGACGCAAAGTGGGTGTGGTCTCTCAAGGGGTCACCGCGGCGCAAGGAAACATACTCTCGAATGTTCAGTCGGGCAGACCGGATATCGATGAAAGCGCCGCAATAAAGGCACTCGAAACAGCCGCCTTATTGCCCGATGTGCGGAGAATGCCACTCGGTATCTACACTCCTCTGGCCGAAAATGGCGCCGGACTATCCGGGGGACAGCTTCAGCGCCTCGTGCTAGCCCGGGCCATCGCACACGAACCTGACCTGCTCATTCTCGATGAGGCGACGTCGAGTGTGGATGCCGCAACAGAGCGCGAGATCCTTGCTCGGCTGCAAGCCAGGCCCATGATCAAACTGATGATCTCTCATAACCAGTCAACGATCATGCAGGCCGATCGAATCTTTCGGATCGAACAAGGGCAGCTTCAGATCGATTCCACTGATGCTCAGGTTGATGAGATGTCCGTTCGTTGAGGATCTCCCAGAATTGGGGGCTGTGTCGAAGGTCTTTTGACCAACTGATACGGCCCCCTTTTTTGCCCTGGGGAACGTAAGGGAAGACGCTGACCTCAGACCACACTTGTCACGGCACACGGCACACGGCACACGGCACACGGCACACGGCACACGGCACACGGCCGCGAGGAAAACCGTCGGGAAATGACTGGCAAGACGGACGACGAATCGGCACTGGTGGTGTCGGTGAGTGGACACAACGACGAAATCTGAAACCACGAGTGTTTGCACTCGATGGTGAGGATGAGGAAGTTGTTTGGAGGATGAAGTCCTCACGCAGTCAAGATTCTGCGGTATCCGCGGTAGGACATAACCTGTTGGCGCGCCCTTACTCGTCTTTAAGGGGCAAGGACGTGATTCCCGCACGGAGGGCGCGTACGGCGAGCTCTGAGCGTGAGTGGCACCCGGTGATCCTGAGGATCTGGGTGATGTATGTCCGCACGGTTCCTTCGGTCAGAGCAATCTGTTTGGAGATGGTTGCGTTGGAGGCAGCCGCGATGAGGAGATTGAAGATATCCCAGAATCGTTCGGGAAGGCTCGCGATCTTGGCGCGGAATTCCGGATCATTGTCGTAGCCGTTTCCGGTCCGATAGCTTTCCACGAGCATCTGAGTGGGCCGAGGTGCCATGACGGTCTGCCCTTCGGAGGCAGTTACGATTGCTTCCACTATTTTTGCGACGGGGATGTCCTTTGTGATGAAGCCTTTCGCGCCGGCGTTGAGAGCCTGACGAAGTGAGTCCTGTTGGCCAAAGACTGTGAACATCACAACCGGCAACGCCGGGAATTCACGGGAGAGTACGGCTGCTGCCGAGACCCCGTCGAGGACGGGCATATCAACGTCCATGAGTACGACATCAACGGGATGCTTGCGGACAGACACGATGGCCTGCGCACCGTCGCAGGCCACGATAACTTCAGAGATCTCGTCATAGTTGCGTAGAAGTGCAGCTATCGACTCGCGCAACAACGGGTCGTCGTCGGCGAGCAAGACGCTCAGTGAGCGCATCCTTCGCTCCTCCCTCGTTCTTTTGTTGTGGGGCTTATTCAGCCAATATTGTTGTGAGTGGCAGGTTCTGTCTCAAGATCTAGTTCGTTACCCGCAGGCTCCGTTGCCGGCAGGTCGAGCGTAAGTATCCATTTCCCGTTGAGAGCTCCATACATGACCTGACCTCCCAACACCTCAGCTCGTGCTTCTAGATTTTTCAATCCGAATTGGCCCGCGAGTAAGGAATGTGGTCTGGAGTCCTCCTCGTAGGTGTTGGAGAGCGTGAGAAGTATCCTTCCGGAGGAATACTCGTTGGCGATGATGAGATCGGCGTCCGAATCAGCGGCGGCATACTTCAAGATGTTGGCCGCTCCTTCTTTCACAGCGAGGATAATCGTCTCTTTGACCATACGAGGTAGGTTATCCAGGATGTTCTCGGGAACATCTGTGTTGAGTTGGATCAACCGCATTTCCAACATACGTGAACATTTTGTGATGACGCTATGGAATGACTCGTTTCGTGCCCGTTCGGGGCGACCATCAATGATGGACCGTGTGCTGGCCAATGCTTCGCGTGCGCAGGCTTGAATTTGCTGTGTTTCCGGGGAGGGGCCGGACTCGAATGCGATCTGTTCCGCTGTGACGATGATACGGGTGAGATCTCTGGCGACGGTGTCATGTAGCTCCGCAGACAAGTCTCGTGTGATCTCAGCCCGTGCTTCGACGCGTGCGGCACGGACACGATCCTGAGCCCACAACAATGTGAGGCCGAAGGCAACTGAGATTCCCACGGACATGACGGATGATGTCAGTGTCACCAATGAGAAGTGATTGTGAATCAGCACAAGCACGCTGTTGAGAAGGAGAATTGCGGCAGCACGGGCAAACCAACGGTGTGCCACCCAGTCGGTTACGACGATGTATATTCCGAGGGAGGGGAACGTGACGTTGGTGTCCAGTATGATGTCGAGGCCGGAGAAAAGGATACAGACCACACCTCCGAGCAATGGACGCGGCCCGAGCAGGGCCACGCCCACGCACATAGCGGTTCCTAGAACGAGTGTGAGACCGTAGTGGGCTGGATCGACAGTTGCTTGGCTCTGGTTGATGACCTCAGCGATCGCTAAAGCGATTGCAAGAAAAATAAGTGATGAAACACGAATCGCCTGGAGTCGAGAGGTCTTCCAGAATCTAGAAAGTGCCAAGTAGCGATTCATCTACAAGAGGCCTCCAAAGTAGGGTTCACACATTCGCAGTTTCGGAAGGAAAATGCACATCGCGGGAATCCACGTTGGGTACACTTCCTTGTCGCTGGTTGCAAAAGATTCTGATTCGAAGACACCCGCAGGTGTTGCTCGTTCGGAGGTTCTTTCGATTGACACCGAAACCGACGGGATATCAATATTGTTTGAGCTTTCGCTTCCGTTCGAGCTAGGAATGGGGGCCACCAAAATGGATGACGCGACAACTACTGAAGTTATCAAAGCTGATTTCATTTCAAGTACTTCTCTTTCTTCACGTCAACACGACAGGCGAGTGCCGCGTGACAAGGGGTCATCTGTGATGCGATCCGCGTATGATCTCCCTCCACGAGGAGTGCCAAATTCGAATCGACAGCGACGACGACATTGTGTGCTGTTGGCACCAGTAATTATTCCACCGATACTGTGAGAAAAGATATCGAGGAATGTCAATGCATTTTCGACGGATCTCGGTACCACATTCCGAGCTAACGCAACGGGATGATATTCGTGGAAATGGCACTGACACTCAGAGATTCCTGGCCTCGGCGGCCGATGTGTTTGAACGGGGTTGGGAACGCCTGGCGTTGCGAAGTCTTCGACCCGCTAACGAACCTCTGGATGCGGGTAGAGACGATAGTCTGACCCCATGACTATTCAGGTGGGCGACGTCGTCGCAGCAATGGAACGCATCTTTCCGCCCGAGACGGCCGAATCATGGGACCGCGTTGGGTTGTCGGTGGGGGATCCGAGCTTGCCGGTTCGGGCGATCGGTTTCGCGGTGGACCCGTGCGAGGCGAGTGTCGAGGAGGCTATCGCCCGTGGCGCGGACATGCTCATCACTCACCACCCGCTCTACTTACGTGGCACCCATTCCGTTGCGACGACGACGGCGAAGGGCACCTGGACGAGCCGACTCATCAAGAACGATGTTGCCCTGTACACCGCGCACACCAATGCGGACGTCGCCGTGTCCACGCTGGCGCTCGCGGAATTGTTGGACGTGAAGCTGGAGCTGCCACTCGATGAGGTGACGGGGATTGGGGGAGTAGGTACGGTCGAGCCTTTGACGTTGCGCGAGTTCGGGGAGCGTGTGGCCGCTGTGATCCCGAAGGTCCCCGCAGGTGTGCTTGTGGGAGGTGACTCGGAGCGAGTAGTGCGTCGAGTGGCTATCTGCTCGGGTTCTGGCGATTCGTTGCTGGAGTTGGCGAACTCCTCCGGTGCGGATGTCTATCTCACCGCTGACCTACGCCATCACCCGGCCACCGATCACCTATGGAATGGCGGGTGCGCGCTGGTCAGTGCCACACATTGGGCCACCGAGTGGCCATTGTTGAGCCACATGCGGGATCGATTGTTGGAGGAGCTGGCTAAAGTGGGAATCGATGCCACAGACCTGCCGGACAGCTACATCTCCGATATTCCCACGGATGCGTGGTTTGTGCGATTGTGATGGACCTGTTGATGTGAGAATCCGAGGCGGCTTTTCACGACGATGAAACGGTGTTCGCAAGGGTGTGGGAACGGAGGCACTGAGGCCGTCGTCGTCCCATAGCGAAGAGTTGAGAGTGGGTCACATGGTGATTCATCAGTGAACTGGCCCACAGATTCGGTAGGCTCGGTGTATGGCTACAGCACCCGCAGCAGATCAGCTCACTCTTCTTGACGTGGCTGACCTCGATTCTCAGATTGCCCGGCTCGAACGCTCTAACGTCAAGCATCCGCTTCGCGAGAAGCTTGGAACCATCATGAACGCGGCTGCCGCCCGTGCGCGTGACAAAGAGGCAGCCGAAAAGGCGGTGGAACAGGCCGAGGCTCATCTAGCCGAATGTGAGGCGAAGTGCCTGACCTTGCAGGATCAGATCGTGGAGAAGGAAACCAAGCTCAACGCTGGAACTGGCCTCACATCCCGCGACTTGCTTGTGCTCCAGCAGGAGATTGAAGGCTTACGTGAGATGCTCAGTGTTGCCTCTGATCTGGAGTTTGCGGCGCTCGAAGGAGTTGAAGGCGCGCAGGACAAGGTGGCCTCACTGACGGCGACGATCGCGCTCCTGAAGGACGACATGCTCGCCAAGCGGGCCGAGCTTGAGGATGCGGTTGCCCAGATTCAGGCCGAACAGCAGGTGTTGCGCGAACAGCGCGATGCTCTCTATGAACCACTTGCCGAGGACCTTAAGCGGATCTATCAGCATTCGCGTGAGTCTGGTGGGTATGCGGTGATGGCGCTGAATCCTAATGGGACAACGAGTGGCGGTATTCACCTCTCGCCAGTTGAGGTCTCGCAGATTCGAGCGCTACCCGAGGAAGCTATATATCTTTCCGAGGATTACGACGCCATCGTTGTTCGGCTCCCGAGCTGACGTATAGCGTTGTGGGCTGGTGCCCGGCCTAACGTCACAAGCGAGAGGTAGTTTGCGGGTGACCGCTACAGCGAGATATGGGTTGTAGTACGGGAGCTTGGGTATTCATAGAGATCTAACCCAAGCTCCCGTACGCTATCCAATATTTCTTTGTAGCGCCCGGAAGAGAGCTTGAGGCTCTCAAAATTCCTCCGGTCGTGTTCGATATTTCTCAATAGCTCCGAAAGAGAGATATCGCCTGATGTATTGGTGATTTCTCAGGCGTCGCAGGTGCAACGCTCTTCGGGGGCGAAGGGCGCGAGGGCTTCCTCGACGTGCTCGCCGCAGCCGGTCCAGGTCACTTTGCCGCAGGTATCGCAACGAATAGGTGAGCACATGATGATTCCTTTCGAGTGGGGAAATGTGTGGGTAACGAATCATCGCGTCGCGTAGTGAGTTACGGTCGCTACGCGACATCGGTGTTCCGATGCTTACCGTACTCCATGACAGGCGAAACTCCATGACATGCGAATACGGATTTTAATTGGGGGAGAATCTGGGTGGCTCAGCCACGCTCCATATAGTCCCGCCCGAGTACGGCGATCGCCGTGAGCATTCCGCCGGACAGCGACTTTGTGTCAAAACCGTGGCCGGCGAGAATACGGTTGGCGATGTGTGAGCGCACGCCAACTTGGCAGGTCACGCGCACGGGACGGCCTGCGGCGGTCTCGCGAACCTCGTCGATACGTCCTCTCAACTCCACGTGCGGCACATTCAGGGCGCCGGGAAGATGGCCCGTTGCGAACTCGCGAGCAGAGCGCACGTCAAGTATGAGCGCCTTGTCCCGTACCTCTTCGAAGTCTTCGGCATACCAGAGGTCCATCAGACCATCCATAACGTTGGCGGCAACCATGCCGACCATGTTGATGGGATCCTTGGCGCTGCCATAGGGAGGCGCATAGGCAAGATCGAGATCGATGAGATCAGGCGCGGCCGTGTGGTTACGGATGGCAGTAGCGAGCACATCAATTCGCTTGTCCACACCGTCCTTGCCCACGGCCTGAGCACCCAGAACGATACCGTCACTCTCGCGAATGTGCACGATGAGGTGGATCTGCTCGGTGCCGGGGAAGTAGCCAGCGTGCTGTCCGGGGTGCAGATGGAGCACGTGATACTCGATGCCCGCGGCATCCAGTGCGGCCCGGTTGGCTCCGGTCATGGCGGCTGTGAGCTCGCCGATACGAACGATGGCGGTACCGAGCGGCGCAGGGATGGTGCGTGCCTCCTTCGGACGGAGGATCGCGTCGGCAATATGACGGCCGGCGCGGTTCGCTGGGCCAGCCAGCGCGACCGGGCGTCGAACCCCAGTGACCGGGTCGGTGGAGACAGTCGCGTCGCCACCAGCGTAAACATCGGGCAGATTGGTGCGGCCATGCTCGTCCATCACTATGGCACCGCGCTCGCACTCCACACCCGAGGCTTCGAAAGCGGCGGTATCCGGGCGCATGCCCGTGGACAGCACAATAATGTCCGCCTCCAACCGGGTTCCGTCCGACAACACGACGGTATCTTGATCCGCGCTCGGTTCAATGGCCTGCGCGGAAACTCCGGTGTGAACGGCGATCCCCAGCCGTCCTAGTTCATCCGTGACAAGCGCGGCCATCTCGTTCTCCAACGGCGGCAGTACGTGCGGCGCAAACTCGACGATGTTCGTCTTTAGCCCCTGATGAGCTAGGGCTTCGGCGGCCTCGAGTCCGATGAAACCAGCTCCAAGAACAACGGCGCGGCGTGCCCCGGATTCTACGGAGGTACGTAGGGCGACGGCGTCGTCGACAGTACGGAGAGCACGAACGCGGCTCGAGTCATCCAAGCCGCTGATTGGGGGACGGCTTGCGACAGCGCCGGGGGCGAGGACGAGGGCGTCGTAGGCGATCTCTTCGCTTCCGACGGGGGTTTCCACCTCCACAGTCTTTGCCGAAGCGTCGAATCCGGTCACGTTGTGGCGAACGCGCACGTCCAAGTTGAGCGATGCGGCTAGCGAGCCGGGGGTCTGGACCAGGAGCTGGGCACGGTCCTCGATTTCGCCACCCACGTAGTAGGGGAGGCCGCAGTTGGCGAACGAAACGTGCTCTCCTCGCTCAAAGACGATGATTTCAGCTTCTTCGGAGAGTCGCCGTGCGCGCGCAGCGGCACTCATTCCGGCTGCGACTCCTCCAACAATAACGATGCGCATGGGGTGTTACTTTCCCTTTCCGAAGAGGCGGGAGAAGAAGCCACCGCGTTCTTCCTGTGGGTGGTTGCCGGGGCACCACTGCGATGCGGAAACGGTGCGCTTGACCTGCGCAACATGCTTGCCACATCCTGCCCACGTTGTCTTACCACAAGTCTTGCACGTTACTGCTCGGCACATTGTTGGAATCTCCTTTGTCTGAAAAATACTACCGGGAGCATCCTAACAGATATACTGGGGGTAGTATCAGTCAAAATGATCCAGTTGTTACGATCGTCGCAGTTAAAGTAATGAATGACGGCAATCGTGCATCATTGGTGGAAGCGTCAAGAGCGCGTAGGGAAATGAGGCAGTGATGGCAACAAAGAATGCTCACAAGGATTCAGTGCAGTCCCATGAGAACGAGACTGTGACCGGCGAGGAGACAGCCGATATTCGCGACGGCGAAGGCTCACCGAACGAGGAAATCGGACTGGATCACGACCCAGAAGCTTGCCGCAAAATCGTCAACCGCCTCAAGCGCGCCAACGGTCAGCTGGCCGGGACGATCAACCTCATCGAGAATGGCGGGCACTGCCGCGAGGTGGTACAGCAGCTCGCCGCCGTCTCCAAAGCGATCGATCGCGCAGGCTTCCTCGTCATCGCCACCGCCATGCGCGAATGCATGCTCGACGAGGGCGAGAACGGCGAAGAGAACCGCGAGAACCTAGAGAAGATGTTCCTCTCGCTCGCGTGAGGGGCCATGCGTCAGGTGCTGTGACGCTAGGCGCCAGATGGGGTCAACAAGATGCCATGTGTCGAGAAACGAGAGCGCTGCGCATCGGTGGGCGTCAGAGCGGAATCGGGATGATGCGGACCGAGGTGCTGGGATGTAACTACGCGTCCGTGGGCGTCAACGTGAGGTGACGCTTCAAACCATCTACTTCCACCTCGACGGTTCCGAGCGTTCGGGCCACGGCGGCGACGTCGTCGCTTCCCGCATCCAGTAGCGCCCGCGTCAATAGGCCGCGATAGTGTTTGGCCATATGCGTGATGACCTTGCCGGACGAATCGCGCACACGCACGTCCCACCATTGCCCGGGCGGATTCCACACGAGGTAGGCACCGGATCGCATGTCCACGGTCACTTCGTTCGGGTCGGGCGCTGCATCCCCGGCGTTTCCCGACGCGTCTCCCGCGAATAACCCCGCCTTGAGGTGCCGCCGCCAGTAGGTCTTCAGGGCATCGGCCCGCGGCAGCTTGACGTTCATCGACAGTCTGTAAGCAGGAATGAGATCCTCGCCACCGGTGGCGCCGAAAAGACCGGAAAAGATGGTGACGTCGTCGCCCTTACGAAGCTGTGCCGCCTCGTACAGCACCCCGGTGTAGACCTCGCGCGCGGGCGCACACGGCAAATTCCACAGGTCGCGCTGGGCTTCCACTTCGGGACGAATGCGTTCTCCTGCCTTAAGAATCTCCAGGGCATCCGCGCGCTGAGACACCTCGATCAGTTCGTCGACGACGGCGGCCCGCGCTTCCGTTAGCGCCGAATGGGCTAGAACTGAGAGGTCGAGGGCGGGACCAGATGCCGGGAGAGTCTTGCCTTCCGAGGGCGGGAGAAGAATACGCACGAGCTTTAGTCTATGATGGCAGGGCGAATGAGTCGGCCAGGCGGCCGCGTGACGTGTTCGTCAGAACACGCCCCGAGGAACGTCCGGGCTCCACAGGGAACGG